>Ga0070740_10004790_pt1 | contig 13036 bp, 13 predicted proteins | sample Coa_R2_FD_67286 | JGI IMG/M metagenome (GOLD analysis project Ga0070740, IMG submission 67286) | Surface soil microbial communities from Centralia Pennsylvania, which are recovering from an underground coalmine fire - Coalmine... | ecosystem: Environmental > Terrestrial > Soil > Unclassified ...
GTGGTGAATCGCATCCTCTGGGACGGCTCCGAGCTGAAGCGCTACCTCGTCGGCAGCAGCCTGGTCGTTGGGCAATAGCTTTGTGAAGACAGCGCGCCGGCTTCAAAGCCGCCCGCCAACCTCTGTTGCTGCTTTCGCCTCTGCCCTTTCTCGGCTTGCCTCCCTTCCCTTCGCTCCTTCCCTATACTTGAAGAATGGCGACCCCGCCCCAAGTTACGCCCACGCAGGTCAATATCCTGGTCCTGGACGAGGACAACCAGAACGCTGCCTCGCTGCGCCAAATCCTGGATTCCGAGGGCTGGCGCGTCCGTATCGTGAACGAAGCAAAGCACCTGATGGTCGAGCTGCGCTCCGCGGACTGGTCCCTGGTAATTGCCAACGTCGCCCTGATCGGTGTCGAGTCCGCCGCATTCACGATTCTCCGCGAATTGGCTTCCGTGCCCGTTGCCGACGGCGGCCGCCTTCGCGCGCTCTTCCTCATCCCGGAAATGACGGGCAACCAGTTCGTCGTTCCCCTAGAAGCGGCGCGGCTTCCCTATGTCGTGCGGCCCTTTCACCTGCACGACTTTCTCGAAAAGGTCAGCGACCTGCTCGTCGAGGTCAAGGCTATTGATGCGCCTCTCCGCCAGGTGCGGCATGAATTCGGCGGTCTTCGCAAAAAGAAGCAGCAGCAGACGGGCCGCACGACCTCAATGTTCGCTTCCCGCGACTCCTATAGCTACACCGACGAGGAACTGGCCGAGTACGAACGCCAGGAAGCGGAAGCCTCCAAAACCAGGCGCAATAAGCCGCGGACCAACCTCGGCGATCCTGGCGGCTAAGGCTCCCGCCTTTTCCCGACACCCAACATCCTGCAAGAAATTTCCCTGCCCGCGTTCTAACTCCGGACCGTGTCCTCTGGGACGCTCAGGAGGTCTTTATGGAACGCTCGTTCTTCGCCGCCTTGATCGGCGGTCTGCTGGGCATCTCTTCGCTCGGGATTCTCGGCTTTGCCGGATCCTCTTCACCGAGTTCGGCGATCCCGTCCAAACCGGAAGGCAACTGGCTCCTTCTCGAACCTGTCCGCTATGAAAACATCACCCTCTTTCCCGTCGTGTCCTCCTCTTCCCAGGACACCAGTGCCTTCCTCACTCTGGACGAAGCGCTTTCTTCCGGCGACGTCGTGATCCGCGAGCAGGGCAGCGACGGGATGGCGCGCAGCCGCGACGGCCGCATCATCCCGGATTACTCGACCGGCGCCTCCGTCAATCAATTGGTCCTCATCAACCGCGGCAAGCGGCCGGTCCTGCTTCTTGCCGGGGAACTCGTCAGCGGCGGCAAGCAGGATCGCATCATCGGCAAAGACCGGATTGTGCCGGTCGGCGCGGATCCCTTGCCTCTCAACGTCTTCTGCGTCGAGCACGGCCGCTGGTCCTCCGGCGCCAACTTCTCCGCCGCCAAGACCATCGTTCACCCCAGCGTCCGCGAACAAGCCGCCGTCGCGCAGGATCAAAGCCGCGTCTGGGGAGCGGTTCGCGGCGGTTCGACCGCTTCCGCGCCATCCGCCGCTCCGGCGCCGCGCCTCTCCCGGTCGGAAGTCGCGGAAACCGTCGCGGACGAAGCGCCGACCGAGTCCTACGCAAAAATCTACGAATCGCGGCGCATTGGCGCCTCCGTGGACAATTTTGTTGAGGAGCTGCAGCGCCGCTTCGCGAAAGCAACTTCCAACCTGAAAGGAGAGCGCGTCGTGGGAGTTGTGGTCGCCTACGGCGGCGAAGTGGCTTGGAGCGACATCTTCGCCTCGTCGGATCTCTTCCATCATTACTGGAACAAGCTGTTGCGCAGTTACGCCGTCGAGGCGCTGGCGCGACCCACCCTTCGCGAAGCGGCTTCGCTGGAAAGCGCGCGCGAATTCCTCGAGCCCTTGAACGGCCGCATCAAGGAAGAAACCGAGCCGGGCGTCTATCGCTGGCGGGAAATCAATGAGGGCCGGCTGTCGCTGATCGAACTGGACGCGCTGCAACCCAAGCCCATGACGCTGCATCGGTTGCTGCTGCGGAGGACCTCGTAGCGCGGATGGCCGACTCTTGCAGCTTAGGCAGAGCTCCTTCGCTACGCACAGAAGCGTCGTGACAAGCCTGCGGAAAGCCTGCCTGCCTACGGCAGGCAGGCTTGGGATAACAACGTTTGCAACGTCGCAATCCGAAAGAAGAGATTCATGCCAAGAAGCCGGCCTGCGGAAAATGGGCCAGCGTTACGAGATGCGGCGAACTTCGCTGCGGTCGGGAGTGCCTTTCGCAAGGTCGGCAGCCGTTCCAGACCATGAAGGATGCGTTAAGCCCGGCGCGATCTCTGCGAGCGGCTCGAGAACGAACCGGCGAAGCAGCATGCGCGGATGCGGCACCTGCAACTCCGGCGTGTCGATAGTTTCCCGGCCGTAGAGCAGAATATCCAGATCGAGCAGCCGCGGCCCTTTCGCAAACTCCTTCTTGCTTCCCATCCGCGCTTCGATTCCGCGCACTGCGCGCAGCAATTCAAGCGGGGCCAGATTCGTTTCCGCTTCCACGGTGCAATTCAAAAACCACGGCTGCTCCTTGTAATCCACCGGTTCCGTCTCATAGAAGCTCGACACTTTCTTCACGCGCACGCCCGCGCCTTCGATCGCCGCAATCGCGGCGCGCAAGTTGACGGCGCGATCGCCGATATTGGAACCAAGCGAGAGATAGATGGTGGAAGGCATAAGCGACGCTGGGCCGAAATCCTGTATTGAGAAGAAGGCGCGCTGGCGCTCTAACTTGGAACCGCAAACTTGAAACCGATAACCTGCAACCTAGAACAATCTGGGCTGGCGGCGCGGCAACTCGCGTCCGAAGTATTCGTAGGCCCGCTGCGTCGCCACGCGCCCGCGCGGCGTGCGATCAATCATGCCGATCTGCATCAAGTACGGTTCGTACATCTCCTCGATCGCGTCTTCCTCTTCGCTGAGCGCCGCCGCAAGCGTGCCCAATCCGACCGGCCCTCCGCCGTACTTGTCGAGCAGCGCCAGCATCAGATTGCGGTCCACTTCGTCCAAACCGTTTTCGTCCACGCCGAGCATCGCCAGCGCTTCCTGCGCCACCGCTGGCGTGATGCGCCCCGCCGCGCGCACCTGCGCGAAGTCCCGCGCGCGCCGCAGCAGCCGGTTCGCCACGCGCGGCGTTCCCCGGCAGCGGCGCGCAATCTCCTCCGCGCCGCCTTCTTCCATCTCGATGTTCAAAATCTTCGCGGAGCGCCGCAGAATGATCAGCAAGTCCTCGGGCTCGTAAAAATCCAGCCGGTGCACGATGCCGAACCGCGAACGCAGCGGCGCCGTAATCAATCCCGCGCGGGTCGTCGCGCCTACCAGAGTGAAATGGTTCAGATGAAACGGATGGATGCGCGCGCCCGGCCCCTGGCCGATTACCAGGTCCACGCGAAAGTCCTCCATCGCGGGATACAGCACTTCCTCGACGGCGGGCTGTAGGCGGTGAATCTCATCGAGGAAAAACACTTCGCGCGGCTCGAGCGAAGTCAGAATCGCCGTCAAGTCCCCCTTGCGCTCAAGCAGCGGCCCCGCGCTCGTCTTGATGGGCGTTTCCAGTTCGTTGGCGATGATTTGCGCCAGCGTGGTTTTTCCCAGGCCGGGCGGGCCGTAGAGCAGCACGTGGTCCAGCGCCTCGCCCCGATTCTTGGCGGCTTCGAGCGCAATCGCGATGTTCTCCTTGACGCGCTTCTGGCCGATGTATTCGCTCAGGCGCTTCGGCCGCACACTCGCGTCCAGCCGCGCGTCCTCGTCCAGCGCCACTCCGGACACAATCCGGTCCCGCTGCGCCATCATCCGCTTTGCTGTCCCGTCCGCCATTCTTTTCTCTGTGTCTCTTCTCTGTGCGCTCTGTGTCCCTGTGGTGAATTCTTCCTTCTTCTATGTCCTCGCCGCTCTACCCTTCGGCGCCGTCAATGCTTGCAGGGACGCCTTCAGCAATTTCTCGAAATTGGATGTGCCCGCCGCGCGCTTCCCTTCCGCCACCGCGCTCTCCGCGGTTCTTCCGTCGTATCCCAGGTTCACCAGCGCGGAAACCACGTCCGCCTCGATGCCCGCCGGCGAAGCTACCGCTTGCTTCTCTTCCACAACAGCCATCGATTCAAGTTTGTCCTTCAACTCGACGACCATGCGCTCCGCCGTTTTTCTTCCCACGCCCGGGATTTTCGTCAGCCGCGCCAGATCGTTGCCGCGAATCGCCGGGATCAGTTCCTCCGCGCTCATTCCGGAAAGAATCTTCAGCGCCAGCGAAGGGCCAACGCCCGAAGCCGAAATCAACAATTCAAAAAGATGCTTTTCGCGCGCCGTCAGAAAACCGTAGAGCGCCAGCGCGTCTTCGCGCACGTGCGTGTAAATCAGCAGCGTCACTTCGGTGTGGAGTTCGCCCAGCGCGGCGTAGGTGGAAAGCGGCACCGCGACGAGATAGCCGACGCCGCCCACATCCACCAGCACCTGGTTCGGCCGTTTGTCGGCCAGTCTGCCGCGAAGCTGCCCGATCATAGTTAAGCGGTGAGCTCAGAGTTCGCAAGCCTGCCGCAAGCAGGTACAAATCCCGAAACCCGCCCGCCAGTATTGCCGCCTTTTCTTCGCCTGTCAACGCAGGCGTGGAATAGAGGATAAGAGAAACACGGAACCAGCCTGCCTTCTTGCCGGTCAGCCAACAAGAAAGAGTTGAACCTAGTCTAGCCACCTCCAATTCTCGTTAAGGCGAAGCTTCTAGTTAGAAAAACAGGGCCACCTGCCCTACTCCACAGCAACCACCGTCACCGATTTGGGTTCCAGCTTCATGGACAGCTTTCCTCCCTCGACTTTCGCGGACACAGGCTTCGGCACGACGGTATTGGGCGCGTCGAAGGTGTTGACGCTGTCCACCTTTGGCGCCGTGAGCGTTTCTCCCGCAGCCGACTTGGCGGGAACGCCGGCCAGGCTGACTTCAATCTCCGCCGGTTGATTGGGATCGATGTTGGTGATCGCCAGCCACAGCTTGCCGGCGGAGTCCCTGGCGGCAATGGCGTCCAGGCGCGGCAAGCGGATGTCGCCGCGCGTGTACGTCCCCGCGTCGAACGTCACCGGCACAAAAGCCGCGTCCTGGAAAGGGACGTACATCTTGAAAACGTAATACGTTGGTGTGAGCACCATTTTTTCCTGGTCCGTCCGGATCATGGCCTGCAGCACGTTGACCATCTGCGCGATGTTCGCCATGCGCACGCGATCCGCGTGGCGCGCAAAGATGTTTAGGTTTAGCGCGGCCAGGATCGCGTCCCGCAGGCTGTTCTGCTGAACGAGGAAGCCGGGATTCGTACCCGGCAACGGCGCGTACCAAGCGCCCCATTCGTCCACGACCAGCGCGACCTTCTTTTGCGGGTCGTACTTGTCCATGATGGCCGAATGCTCCTTAATCAGGGCTTCCATCTCCAGCGTGGACTTCAAAATCTCGGCATATTCGGTCTCTCCGAACCCGACCGACGCAAACGACGGCGGCCATTTCACCACGGTATAGGAGTGCATCGAAAGGCCGTCGATGTCCCAGCTCCACTGGTGATTCTGATAGGCCTTCATGATGGTTTCCGTCCACTCCGTCCAGCGGGGCCCACTGCCGCCCGGCCCTACGGCGATCTTTAGCATCCGGTGTTTTTCCTGCTGCTCCGGGTTGTAGTTCCTCACGAAGCGGCTATAGATCTTGAGCTGGCTCAGATAATAGTCGGGAGTCATGTTGCCGCCGCAATCCCAGCTTTCGTTGCCGATGCCCAGATAGCCGACCTTGAAGGGAGCCGGATGACCATTGGCGCCGCGCTCCTTCGCCAGCGTCGTCGGCTGAGCGGCCGTCATGTATTCCAGCCATTCCGCCGCCTCCCGCGGAGTGCCGGTGCCGAGGTTGATCGAGAAATAGGCCTCCGCGCCGATCTGCTCGAGGAAGTCCATGAACTCATGCGTGCCGAACGTGTTCGGCTCGATTACGCCGCCCCAGTTGGGATTCAGTCCGGTCACCCGCTGAGGGCCGATGCCATTGCGCCAGTGGTATTCGTCCGCGAAGCAGCCGCCGGGCCAGCGCACGTTCGGAACCTTCAGCGCCTTGAGCGCGGCGACGACGTCCTTGCGAATCCCGCGAGTATTGGGAATGGGCGAATCCGGACCGACCCACACTCCACCGTAAATCCCGTGGCCGAGATGTTCGGCGAACTGCCCGAAGATGTTGCGGTCGATCTTCGCGCCGGGCTTGGATGCGTCAATCGACAGTTGAACCTTCTGCGCGGCCACCGCCGGCGCAGTGGCCGCCGACGCGATCAATGCAAGAAGGAAGAGGAGCGCGCGCAGAAAAGAGCGATTTGCAGGCGAGCCTTTGCGCAAAGCTGGCTTTGACTCGCTCGGGAGCGTTGAGTGCATGAGCTGTTCTCCGGAATGTGTCATAGCTGAAGCCGGCGCCAATCCGAAGTTGCCGCGGATTAGTCTTGCGATTCCTCCTTCGAGAAATCGTTTACCGGCCGCTTCCTAATCCGCGGTGATTGTAAACGAACTTCCGCCGCCCCGTGAAAGCCCAATTATTCAATCTTCACGCTGCAAGGCCAGGGGATTCCTTGACTTGCCTCCGGAGGACAACCTAAGATGCCCGCACTTTGACGGAGACCCGCGCGCATCGGCCAGAAATTCCCTGCTGCGGCCGCATTGATAAACTCGGCGGCGTAGTGTGCGCTCCGTAAAGCAGCAAGGACTCGACTTGACCGATGACTTCAAACTACTTCCCGGCAAGAAGACGTAATCGCGACCTACCGACTGCACTATCGCCTATCAACACAGGACGTCGGCTCAACGCGCAAAGCGCCAGCCAGCGATTCTCCTGTCCGCGCCCGCCGAAACCAGCCATGTTCCGTCGGGCGACCACGCAAGCGCCGTAATTCCGCCGCGGTGCGCCACAAAATGCCGCACCACGCGCGCTTCGCGAAAATCATAGAGATCGGCGCCCCAGAGCTCCCAGCCCTGCTTGTACGCCACGGCAAGCACCTCACCGTCAGGCCGAAATGCAACTTCCACTACGGGAGAGCGCGGCGACATGCCTGGCACCTCGCTCCAGCTTTTCGTATCCCAGAGCGCGTAACCGCCATGGCTCCCGAGCGATGAAAGCGACCCGCTCCCGCTTGCCAGTATTCTTCCATCGGGACGGAAGTCCACGGTGTGTACAGGTTCACCATGGCCGGAAATCACCCGCAGTGCCTGCTCCCTGCGCCAATCCCAAACGCGCACGGTCCCGTCGCTGCTCGCCGTCGCCAGGATTTCGCCGTCCGGGCTAAACGCCATGGCGTTCACAGCGCCCGTGTGACCCGAAAGCGTCTTGACGTTGCGGCCCGTTGCAATCTCCCAAACCTTGACGGTGCGATCCGCGCCGCCGCTCACAACGAAATCTCCATCCGGATTGAACGCGACACAGTTCACCGCGCCCTTATGACCAATGAGTGCGCGCTCCTCCTTCCACCGCAACGCATCCCACAATTGCACGGTCCCATCTTCGCTTCCGGACGCCACCAGCCGCCCGTCGGGGCTATACGCGAGGCTGGTTATGGGTCCCCTTGCCGCAACGCTCGCGGCGCCGGCAAAATATCGAAAGTCCCATACGCGGATTTTCCCGTCGTCCCCTCCCGTCGCCAGCCATCGCCCCGTAGGATCAAACGCCAAGGCGCGCACCCGCGCAGCTTCTTTGGGAAACTCGCGGTCAGGATGGCTCAGCGGGGACACGTTGTCGTCCCCAATCGGAGGCACCAGCACGGGCCCGCGCTGCGTCACCATCGGCCCGCAGGCCAAACTGACCAGCAGCAGCAAGGCCCAGCTTAGGAGCGTGATCCATTTTTGCTTCCAATGCGCCATCACGAAATCCAGCGAGCTGAGTATCGGGCAAGTCCGCCACATGTCTTGCTTTCCTCGCACCTTCCGGACAGAAGCCCAGCGCGGCGGAAATAGTAAAAGCAAACAGATTGCCAGCAAGGCTGTTCGAGGGAAGGAAGCGAAACGCTATCGTGCGAGAGCCTGGACGATTCCCGTTACCGGCACATGCAATCCGCGCAGCAGAGCGATCCGCGTGCGCTCTAAATCATCCCGATAGAAAAGATTGTACGTGTCGAAGGGAATCAGCCGTCCGTCTGGATGCACGATGTGGATGCAGGTCTTCTTCACCGACCGCACGTCGAACGCGTGCGCATCGATAAACTGCACGATCAGCACGCGAAAAATATTCTGGTAGGTTAGATTCTGCGGCGCGGCGATTTTCGGCAGACAACACAGCAACTCCCGCAGCGAACTCGCGCCCGACTGCGGGGAGTGATTCGTGGCAAACAACTTAAACAGGCATTCGCGCACGCCCTGCTCTTCTTCGTACACGATGGTATTCCGCGCCGCGTTGATCAGGACCTCCGGCGCCACGAACCGCGTCAGCGGCACGGCTTTTCCGTCCAGTTTCAGCGCGTAGGCCATCGCCAGCGAATCCGGATGGCACGGCACGGGGATCACGTCCTCCGGCTGAAACAACGTCGTCTGCTCCAAAATCCTTCGCCGCACTTCCGTCAGCGTCAGCCGGTCCTTCGCCGGATCGAATCGTTCGAGCCGGCCGGCGTCCTGAATCGGCTGCAGCGTGACGCCGCGCACGCAGGGCTGCGTTAACGCGAAGTCAATCACCTTGCCGATTTCGTGGTCGTTCAACCCTTTCCGCAGCGTTACGACGAGCGTCGTCGAAATGTTGTGCCGATTCAGCCGTTCGAGGGCCCGCTCCCGCACGCCGCGCAAATCGCCGCCTCGCAAATCCAGCAGCGCTTCCCGCTCGAACGAATCAAACTGCAGATAGACCTCGAAGTCCTCGATCTCCGCAAGCCGCTTCACGAACTCTTCGTCCTGCGCGATTTTCAGCCCGTTGGTGTTCACCATCAGGTGGCGAATCGGCCGCGCCTTCGCCATGCGCACAATCTGAAAAAACTCGGGATGCAGCGTCGGTTCCCCGCCGGAGATTTGCACGACGTCGGGATGGCCCTCGTTTCGCACGACGGCGTCCAGCATTTTCTCAATCAGCGCGAGCGGCCGGTGCTCGGTTCGCTCCGGTCCGCTTCCCGCATAGCAGACCGGGCAGCGCAGATTGCAGGAATCCGTCACCTCGACCAGCGACAGGCAGGAATGCTGCTCATGGTCCGCACACAGACCGCAATCGTACGGACAGCCCCATTTCACCGGCGTGTTGTACACCAGCGGCATCTCCGGCTTCTGGATGAACACTTCGCGGCACCGGCGGTAGTAGTCCACGTCGTCAGCGATCAGCACGCGCTCCGCGCCATGTTCCGGGCAGCGCTTCAGCAGAAAAACCTGGTCGTCCTGAAAGACGATCTTCCCCTCCAGCTTGCGGAAGCACGCCGAGCAGATGGTCATCGCCACGTCATAAAACAGATACGGCCGCACGCGCTCCGGCATCGCTAATTCCCGTCGCCTTTCCTCAGCTGAATGAGGAACACCACGAATCCCCAGATCAACGCGACAATCGCGGCGGCCACTCCCCCAATGAACCCGCAAGCGAAGATCGTCGGCCAAACACTGCTGCCGCCGCCGTTGAATCGAAGCGTCGAAAGGAATCCAAAGCAGGAACCCCCTGCAAGCAGGACGCCACTGACGAGCGTGATGACGATAGGCAACACTTTGGACCTGGGCTTAACGGCCGGATTGACCTGGTTCACGATTCCTCCGCGGCCTCTGGAGCCTTCGAAGTCAGTTTTTCCTGCGCCTTGTACAGCGTCATCCAGCGCAAGATGTCCCGGGAGTAATACGCCAGCATCAGCGCGCACGCCCATTGAATGGAGGACAACCCGAGAAAAACTCGAACGTCCGGCTTCAGGAAATCGCACAACAACCGGAACGTGAAATACGCCGCCATGAACATCCGAAAGATGTCGCCTTCCTCATGCGGCCGCTGCATCCGCCGCCATAAAAACACTCCAAGTGCCAGGACAAACAGCAACTCGTAGAGTTGCGTCGGGTGCCGCGCGATTCCGTCGCCAAAATTCACTCCCCAAGGCAAACTCGTCGCCACCCCGGCGGTGTGATCTTCCACGCCCGTCAAAAAGCACCCAATCCGCCCGATCGTCATCCCCGCGCACAGCGGCACGGCGAACAAGTCTCCGGTTCGCCGGCGAATCCCCATCCGCTGCTTCGCCCATTCCACGGCGAGCAAACCCCCGATCAGCGCGCCGACGATGGTTTTCCCGCCCAGCAAGTAAGCCGGATCGCGCCAATGCGCGAGCGTCATCGCAGGAACCTCGAACCAGTACAACGCCTTGCTTCCGGCGGCGGCTCCCACCGCGGCAGCGGCAATCACCCACCAGCGATTCGCGTCGTCCAGCGCGTCGCCGGCCCGCTTTCGCAGACTCAGGTACACGCGAAATGCCGCCGCATAGGCCAGCGTTTCCAGAACGAGATGTGGATGCAACGCAAGGGAGCCGATGTGGATGTACTGAGGATAGGCCATGCGAATTTGGACGTCCGAACTTCGCGTAAAGCTACGCGAACACTCCGTCCGCGTCAACTCGCAAGCAATTCCGTTTCCGGCCGGATCAACCGTGGCGCTCTACGATATCGTCCTTGTATTGTTCGAAGAGCGCCAGGAATTCCTGCCGCTCTTTCGCCGGGATTTTGAATTTTTCGAGCGCTGCGGAAGCATGGCGCAGGTTGGCTTCCCACTCCTGCTCCGTGATGTTCAACCCTGCGTGGGAAGTTTTCATGTCCCGCCCAATGTAAATGCACGGCCCGCCGGAAAGCATGCACAACTGGTCCACCAGCAATTGCCGGGCCCGATGGTGAGAGTCCAGGCTGCGGCCGGAAGCGAAGCGCTGGAATCGCGGATCCTCCCGCAGCCGGGCAAACAGGTCGTCAACAATACCCGCGATTGCGTCGTAGCCGCCGAGGCGTTTGTACAGTGTGTCGCTCATGTCCTACAAAGTTGAGATGCTACAGCATTAATCATGCGATTTCACTACCGGCGCCGAACTATCTTCCATAGCGCCCCATGTATTCGCCCTGCGCGAGGATGTGTCCCTTCATCGCGCGCTCCACGTCCGCTTTCTTCGCGCCCGATTTCAGGCTCAGCACCGAATCCAGCGCGTACAGCTTGAAGAAATACCGGTGCGGCTTTCCGGGCGGAGGGCACGGCCCGCCGTAGCCCAGATTCCCGAAATCGTTCGTTCCCTGCAACGCGCCGTTCTCCAGCGCGGCCTTTTTCGGCACGCCTTCCGGCAGGCTCTGCGTACCAGCCGGCAGATTGAACAGCACCCAATGCACCCACGTTCCGACCGGCGCGTCCGGATCGTCCGCGATCAGCGCATGACTCTTCGTTCCCGCCGGAGGCTTGCTCCAATGCAGTTCCGGCGAGCGGTCTTCGCCGTCGCAGGTGAATTGCACGGGAATCGCCCCGCCGGAAGAAAACGAATTGCTGGAGAGCTCGAGTTTCATGGCTTCACCTCCGCTCGCGGGGCCGCTCCGGCAGGCGCCGGCACTCGACAGGAGAGCAATGGAAAGAACTGCGGCGGTCGTCGGGCGCATGCGGCTCCTCGGGTCTGCCTGGCAGGAGCAGACCTTTGATTCAGCGCAATTGTAACGCCTCGCGGCGGCGGGGCAACTTCTTCAAGCGTTCGCGGACTGGCTGCGGCTCCTGAGAAACTCGGCGACGGCAGCGTGCTTGCGCTCCTCGGCGATGTGCAGGGCGGTCTTCCCGTCGTTCGTTACGGCGTTCGCGTCCGCGCCGTGTTCAACAAGCATTTTGACGATTTCCAGCTTGCCGTTCGCGGCGGCTTCGAATAGCGGAGAATAGCCGGGGCCATACCGGTAATTGGCATTCGCACCTTGCTGCAGCAACCACTGCACGATCGCAGCGTGGCTGCCTGCGACGGCTCCGGTCAGCGCCGTGTAGCCCATGCCGTTCGTCGAGATGGCGTTGACGTCGCCGCCTTTTTCCGCAAGGTAGCGCGCCACGTCGCCATGGCCGAATGCCGCGGCCAACGCAAGCAGGGGAAATCCGTCCGGGGAATAGCCCTTCGCCAGCAATGGGTCTTTCTCGACCAACTCCTTCACCCGCCCGAACTGCCCCGCTGCCGCGGCTTCGTGCAGCTCCAGCGGCGCCCCGCGGGCAATCAGAAGGTCGCGAATCTCTTTTCTTCCCGTGTAGCACGCGGCGAGCACCGCGCTTTGCCCCTGCTCGTTCTTCGCGCTCAACAAAGCTGGCTCCGCATCCACTAGGCGCGCCACCGCCGCCGCATCGCCCGCCCGCACCGCTTCAAAAATTTCCTTCTCTGTGCCCATGCGCAACTCCGTTCCCGGAAAGCGGCTCAACCGTGATTCAAACTGGTCAGACGCGGCAATTCACGGCAGGAAAGCGTAACGCACAAGATGCGTAATGACCAGGTCCACAAATGAAGCGGCCATCCCCTGCACAAGCGGAAGCAAAAGCTAGCGTCTCGCGCGATCCTTCCGGATCGCTTCTTCAATCAGCGCGTCCAGCTCGCCGCGCTTCAGCGTCACTTCTCCCGCGCCTTCATCTTCCGTGTCCGAGGTCACCGGAAGCTCCGCGCCACCGCCGGGCGGCGGCGTCACCGCGTACCTTGCCCGCGAAGCCATCAGCTTGGCGACCTCGCGGCTCGAAAGCAGCTTCGGCGTGCCCACGCTTTCCGCCGCGAGCACGATCTTCGCGCAGTGCTCGATCGTCTCCATCCGGAAGAACGCCGTCAGCAGGTCCGGCCCGCAGGTCACCGCCCCGTGATTCGCCAGCAGCAGCGCGTCGTAATGTTCCACGTACGGCTCGAGCGCCTGGCTCAATTCCGGCGTTCCCGCCGTCGCGTATCTCACCAGCGGAATCTGCCCCAGCCCGATGATCACCTCCGGCAGGAGCGCCTGGTCCAGCGCGCGTCCCGCCGCCGCGAATCCCGTCGCCGTCGCCGGATGCGCGTGGCACACCGCCATGACGTCCGGCCTCATCTTGTAAAAGAG
>Ga0070740_10004794_pt1 | contig 13025 bp, 9 predicted proteins | sample Coa_R2_FD_67286 | JGI IMG/M metagenome (GOLD analysis project Ga0070740, IMG submission 67286) | Surface soil microbial communities from Centralia Pennsylvania, which are recovering from an underground coalmine fire - Coalmine... | ecosystem: Environmental > Terrestrial > Soil > Unclassified ...
GCATGGCTCGGCGCGCTGCTCGCGCTCTGCACGGCGGCGGGCGCGATCCTGAGCCACCTGACCAAGCTCGGCCTCGTCGTCAAAGACGACGGCGGGCTGCTCTTCGCGCTCGCGCTCGCGGTCTTCGCCGGCAGCGCGGTCGTCCTGTTTCTGCACCGCAGCGAGATTCCCTTCGTCGGTCGCATACTGCGGCCCGAAGCCGCTCGCTCCTGAGAGTCGAACCGCGGCGGCTTCGGCGGAAGAGACGCCGAGGCAGACGGATTTAAGAAGACGAGGTGAGCACTCAATTCGCAAACACGTCGGGTGAGATGGAACAGGACGAGACCTCCGAGGGCGAACGCGCCCGTGGCCGCGCCGCGGCAGACCCGTCCGAGTGGGTTGACCTGCACGGCGACCACCTCTACCGCTACGCGCTGCTGCGTCTGCGCGACGCGGCGCTCGCCGAGGACGTTGTGCAGGAGACGCTGCTCGCCGCGCTCCAGTCGCGCCGCGACTTCGAGGGCCGCAGCGCCGAGCGCACGTGGCTGACGGGCATCCTCAAGCACAAGCTCGTTGACCACTTCCGCAGGGCGAGCAGGCAGGTTTGCGCGAGTCCCGACGAGGGCGAAGAGTTCGGGCACGACGAACTGTTCCGGCGGGAGGGCGAATGGCGTGGGCACTTCGCGCCCGACCGCGCGCCCGTCGAGTGGCTCGCGACGCCGGCGGAGCTTCTCGAACAGGGCGAGTTCTGGGAGACCTTCCGCCGGTGCCTGTCGCCTCTGCCCGCGCGCCTCGCGAGCGCGTTCACGCTGCGCGAGATGGAGGGCATGGCGAGCGAAGAGATTTGTGAGGTTTTGGGAATCAACGTGAACAACCTCTGGGTCATGCTCCACCGCGCGAGGATGCACCTGCGACGCTGCCTCGAACTCAACTGGTTCGCGGGCGTGGGGGCGAGACGATGACGGAGCGAGGACTCGAAGACAGGGCCGCGCACGCGCTGCGCTACTTTTTCCTGCGCCGGCTGCCGACGTGCAGGCAGACCGTCGAGTTGATCTCGCAGTCTTTGGAGCGCCCGCTCACGCTCCGCGAGCGCGTGGCGACGAGGATTCACCTCTGGGTCTGCATCTGGTGCGTCCGCTACCTCGAACAACTTCAACTCATGCGCGACACTTTGGGCGCGCGCTCGAAGCAAGTCTCCGACGACGCCTCGCCGGACGGCGACTCGCTCTCCGCGCAGGCACGCGAGCGAATGAAGCGCGCCCTCGGTCAGCACTCCCGCTGAACGCCTCACGTCAAACCGCCACTCCTTTTTGATGATTCGCCGCACGCGGGCGACCAGCCCCCGCGGTTCGCGCGTGCGCGGGAATGCGCCCCGCGCGGGACGCTCGGAAAGAAAATTCGTCTGTAAGGTTTCGCCGCCGCGCGCGACTAAGGTTTCGGAAGCGGGCAGGGCGGTCATTTCCGAGAGGCGAGGTCGAAAGGCTGAAACGTCATGCGCAGAAGAAGAAGGCTGAACATCAGGAGACGAATCGCGAGCGGGCGTCGCTGGCTGCTCAGACTCTCGCGCCGCCCCGCCGCGCGGGAAGAGCCGTTCGCAATCGAGACCGATGAAGGGTTGACCGCGACGACCGTTCGCCCGGAGCCGTTCGCCGCGGCGGGCGACGCCCCGCAAGTCTTCGACGCCCCGCAAGTCTTCCGCCTGAGCGGTCGTCCGCTGCTGCCGACGCGGCTGCTCTGAGCCTCCCGCACCCGGCGCGGAATAAATCCGCGGCGCCCGTTGTTTCCAGAGTTGATTGTTTGCCAACGACAGAGGTGAGAGAAGACGGCGATGCTGCGAGCCTTAAAAAATCACTGGCCTGAGTATCCGGTCGAGGCGGCGGGCCTCGGCCTCTTCATGATCTCGGCCTGCTCGTAAGGCGAGAACAGGTCGCCGACTTCAAATGAATTTTGCGGGCATAAAAAGGGAGGCCCGGCCCCGCGCAGGAAACTCAGGGTGAAACGAAGGCCGGTTCGGAACGTTTGCAACAAAGTATCGGCGGGGTGGCCTTCGTCTCGCTTAACGCGGGGCCGGGTTCTTTGACCAGGCAAGCGAACTCTAGCACTCGAACGCGGGGCCTGTCATGGCCTTGAAGATTGAGGTACCAATCATACTTTAGTTGGATTCTTCCGAGCCGGCTCAAGGCAGGTGGACGATGCCGCGTTGGAGCGCGGTCGTGGCGGCCTGCGTGCGGTCGTCAACGCCGAGCTTGCTGAGGATGTTGTTGACGTGGCTCTTGACCGTCGCCTCGCTGATCGAGAGCGCCGCCGCGATCTCCTTGTTGCTCCGGCCACGGACGATCTCTTTGAGAACCTCAAGCTCGCGGCCCGTCAGCTCCGAACCTCCGACGCGGCCCGCGAGTCTTTCGGCCACGACGCCCGGAATCCTCCGACCGCCCGCGTGCACCGTGCGGATGGCGTCTTCGAGTTCGTCGAAGAACATATCTTTGAGCAGGTAGCCTTGCGCGCCGGCCTGCAAAGAGCGGTAGATGTCTTCGTCGCCGTCGTAGGTCGTCAGCACCACGACGCGCGCCGAGGGGAACTCGCGCCTGATCGCGGTGATGGCCTCGACGCCGCCCATCACCGGCATACGCAAGTCCATCAGCATCACGTCCGGCCTGTGCTTGCGGTAAAGCTCGACGGCCTGCTGCCCGTTGATGCCTTCGGCGATGACCGTCATGCCGGGCACGGTGTTGATGAGCGAGACGAACCCCTGACGGACGACCGCCTGATCGTCAACCACGATGATGCGTATGCTGTCGGCGCTCACGAGTTTTCTTCCTCCGCACGACGCGACTGAGGAAGGGCCGCGTCTTCGATTTCGTCAAGCATCGAACTCTCCGTCGTCACGCTTCAATGGGCACGCTGACCGTGACCTCGCTGCCTTCGCCGGGCGCGCTTCGGACGACGACAGTCCCGCCCATCTCCTCGGCGCGCTCGCGCATGATGGTGAGTCCGAAGTGGTCGCCGAAGCCGTTCCCGCTGCTTCCGCGGTCGAACCCGACGCCGTCGTCGCCGACGCTGAGGCGGACGCTGCGCGCGTCGAAGTTTAAGTTGACCGTGATGGTGCGCGCGCGCGCGTGCCGCACGGCGTTGTTGACGGCCTCCTGACCGATTCGCAACAGATTATTTTCGACCTGCTGCGGGAGCGGGCGGAACGTACCGCCGACATGGAATTGTGTCTGCACGCCGCTCTCGGCGGTGAGCCTGCGCGTCATCTCGGCGAGCGCCGTCGGCAGGTCGCGCTCTTCGAGCGACTGCGAGCGCAAGTCCCAGACGTAGCGACGCGCCTCGGCGACGCTGCTGCGGACGAGCGCGCGCGCTCGGTCGAGGTGCGTGCGCGCCGCCTCGGTCGAGGAAGACATCAGGCGCGCGACGATTTCAAGCTGCACCGAGATGCCGAGAATCTCCTGCGCGAGATTGTCGTGAATCTCGCGCGCGATGCGGTTGCGCTCCTGAAGCACCGCGCTGAAGCGTGCGCGCACCTGCCGCAAGCGCAGCGCGTAGAGTTGCCACGCGACGAGGCCGAGCGCGACCGCGCAGAGCGCGTAGAACCAGGCGGTGCGGTAGAAGTGCGGCCTGAGTGTGAACGCGAACGTGGCCGGCGCGCTGCTCCAGACGCCGTCGTTGTTGCAGGCGATGACCTCGAACCTGTAATCGCCCGGCCCAAGGTTCGTGTAATAAGCCACGCGGCGGTCGCCGCCGTCAACCCAGGTTTTGTCGAAGCCTTCGAGCCTGTACTTGTAGCGCACCTTCTCCGGCGCGACGAAGCTCAAGCCCGCGTAGTAAAAATCGAAGCGCGTCTTGCCCGGCGCGAGTTCGAGTCCGGGCGCTGCCGGCAAGGGTTCGCCGTCAACGCGAACCTGCTCGACTACGGTCGGCGGCGGCTCGGTGTTCGACGCGAGGCTCGAAGGGTCAATCATCGCGACGCCTTTGATCGTCGAGAACCACATCCGCCCGTCCGCGCCCTCCCACGCCGAAGGGTGGCCGCCGCCGCTGCATTCGCGCGTCGTCATGCCGTCCGCCGTGCCGTAGATGACCGGACTTAAGTTGTGCGTGCGCCCCGCGGCGAAGTCTTCAAGCTCACTCTTCGACAGGCGGAAGATTCCCTTGTTGCAGCTCATCCAGAGATTGCCGCGCGCGTCTTCGAGGATGCGGTAGATGGAATCGTTCGGCAGACCGTCGCGCGTCGTGAACGCCTTGAACTTTCCGTCTTCGAGGAGGTTCAGTCCCGCGCCGTTCGTGCCGATCCACAGACGCCCCTCGCGGTCGCCGTAGATCGAGATGACGACGTTATCAGAAAGCCCGTCCTTCGTAGTGTAGTTCGTGAACGCGCCGCCCGCGAACTTGCTCAGCCCGCCGAGCGTGCCGACCCAGATGTTACCCGACGAGTCTTCGTAGATCGTCCCGACGAAGTCGTTGGGCAAGCCGTCGGCGGTCGTGTAGGTCTTGAACACGCCGTCGCGCAGGCGCGCGAGTCCGCCGCGCGTGCCGACCCACAAGCCTCCTTCAGCGTCCGCGTAGATCGAGCGGACAAAGTCGTTCGGGAGTCCGTCCGCCGAAGTGTAGGTCGTGAACTTCCCTTCCCTCATGCGGCTCAGGCCGTCTGGCGTGCCGACCCAGAGGTTGCCCGCCGCGTCGTCGTAGAGCGCGAGCACGATGTTGCTCGCGAGTCCGTCTTTGGTCGTGTAGTTCGTGACCTTGCCGTCCTTCAAAAGACTCAGCCCGCCGCCGTATGTTCCGACCCAGACGTTGCCCTTTCGGTCTTCGTAAACCGACTTGACGATGTCGCTCGCCAGGCCCTCTTTCGTCGTGTAGGTCGTGAACTTCTTGTCTTTGAGTTGAAAGAGTCCGCCCGATTCGGTGCCGACCCAGAGGCTCCCTTCCGCGTCCTCGAAGACCGAGAGGACTATCGTGTCGGCGAGCGCGTCGGCGCGATTGAACGTCTCGAAGCGATTGCCGTCGAAGCGGCTCAACCCGCCCGCGGTTCCGACCCACAGGCCGCCCTGTCTGTCCGCGCGCAGCGAGATGACGCGCTCGTTCGGCAGCCCGTCGCGAGCGTTGTAGTTTTTGAAGCGACCGTCTTTGTAGCACGAGAGACTTTCGGACGTGCCGAGCCAGAGGCATCCGTCCGCGCCCTGCTCGATTGCTTCGACTCCGCCCGCGAGTCCTTCCGCATCATTGAAACTGACGAACTGTCCATCCTTGAAACGGCTCAGCCCGCCGGTCGTGCCGACCCAGAGCGCGCCGTCTTTGTCCTCGAAGAGAGCCTGCACGCTGTTGCCCGCGAGTCCGTCACGCGTCGTGAAATTCTGGAACGCGCCGCCGCGGTAGCGGCTCAGGCCCGCCGCCGTCCCGACCCAGAGGTCGCCCGCGCGGTCTTCGTATGCGACCTCAACGTCGTCGCTCGGCAAGCCCTGCGCGGTCGTGAACGCGGCGGCCTCGCCTTTGAAGAGTCGGACGAGCCCCGCGGCGGTGCCGACCCAGAGCGCGCCGTCTCTGCCTTCGAGAATCGAGCGCACGTCGTTGCTCTTGAGCTGCGGCGTGTTCTGCTTGTCGAAGACTGCGAAAGATAGGCCGTCGAAGCGCGCGAGTCCCTCTTCGGTCGCGACCCAGATGTAACCGTCGCGCGTCTGAATGATCGAGTGGACGGAGTTCTGCGGCAGCCCGTTCTCGGTCTGCCACTGGCGCGTGCCGAACTGTCCGAGTTGCCTGTGCGGGTCGAGCGCGAGCGCCCGCCCGCCGCAGAGCAGGAGCAGCGGCAGGACGGACATCAGAAGGCGTGCGTGACACTCGCGTGGGGGAATTGACGGACGCATCGGCTCGAACTCAAAGCGGCGCGCTCAAACTGCGTCGAAGTATAACGGAACGGAGGCCGCGGATTAAGCCGCGAGTCGGCGGACGCTTTGACGTTTCGCGGGCCGCGTTTATCATGTCGGACGCGCCAACGCTCTCCTCAAAGATTTTCCGCGGGCCGTTTGCCGGAGAAGACAGATGAGAACAAAGACAGTCATCGCAGCCGTCCTCGCGTCCGCGCTCGTCCTTTCAGCGGCGGCGAGCAGCGCCTCGGCCTACCGCGCACACTGGCGCGCGGCCACACCGGATGAGTTGCGAAGAGTCATTCCGGCGCGCGCGCCCGTCGTCAAGGAGAACATCGAGACGGAGTTCCGCACGGCGTCGGGCGTGACCGACGGGCGCGGGCGCTTCATCGCGGGCGTGGTGATGATCACCGCGGGCTACTCGGCGGAAGGCCAATACTCGCACTTCTTCATCACGCAGGCCCCGCTCCGTGTCAGCGACTTCGACCTTCCGCCGGGGCAGTACGTCTTCGGCTACAAGCGCGTTGACGACGACACGATTCACGTCAGCTTCTACCGCGCCGCGAGCGGCGAAGCGGTCGGCGAGGCCGACGCGCGCAAGGGCGGCAGGGCCGTCCGTTCGCTCCTCATCGCGCCGCCCGTCGGAGGCCGCGCGACGATTCAGATCGGTCGCTTCCTGCTCGACTACCGCGTGAACGAATAAGCACGCGAGCGGACGAGTCTTCGACGCCACGCCGCTTCGCATTTCACCAAGTCTCGCCGACGGCGCTTCTTCGCCGGCACGCCCGCGGCAGTTCTTCACCGACTCGTCAAACTAAAGTTTGACTCAGCGCTCCAACTTATCTCCCATGACACGGGCGAGTGTGTTGTGTGGTAATACGCCTTCACGTTCGAGCTTCCCTTTTTGTCCGAGACAGGCGAATCCAGATGAGAAAAAAAATCTTGCGGTTGACTGCCGCGGTCGCAGTCTGCACGGCGCTCCTTCTCTCCCTGCCCCCCGCACGCGCGCAACAACTCGCCGCGGCCACTCTGCGCGGCGTCGTCACCGACCCGAACGGCGCAGTCATCCCCAACGCGACCGTCGAGGCGACCAACACCGCGACCGGCGAGACACGCGAGACGACGACAAACGGCGAAGGTATTTACGTGCTGTCGAATTTGCCGCCGGGCGACTACGAGTTGCGTGTTGAGGCCGCCGGCTTTACACCTAAAGTTTCTAAAGAACCGATCAGACTACAGGTCGGGCAGAGCGTGACGACCAACGTCCCTCTTGATGTCAACCTGAAGGACTCGGTGACTATTGACATCGTCGAGAGGATGCCGCTCGTTGATACCAACACGTCGAAAGTTGATCGCGTGATTGACGAGAAGGAGATCGAGAACCTGCCGCTCAACGGTCGCAACTTCCTCGAACTCGCGCTGCTCACGCCCGGCAACGCGCCCGCGCCGAACTTCGACCCGACGAAGACGAACACGGTCGTCATCTCTTCGGCGGGCCAGATCGGTCGCGGCGGCAGCGTCACGGTTGACGGCGCGGACACGAACGACGACGTTGTCGGCGGCGCTGTGCAGAACATCTCGCAGGATGCCGTCGCGGAGTTTCAGGTCGCGACCAACCGCTTCGACGCGCGCCTCGGTCGCACAGGTTCCGGCGTCGTCAACATCGTGACGAAGGCAGGCACGAACCAACTGCACGGCCTCGCGTCGGTTTATTTTCGCGATAATAAACTTCAAGGCCTGCCCGCGACTTTCGACCGCACGCTCGGCCAGACGCCGCCCTTCGACCGCGAGCAGTATTCGTTCAACCTCGGCGGCCCCGTCAAGAAGGACAAGGCGTTCTTCTTCGGCTCGTTCGAGTACCGCAATCAGGACGGCGCTGTCCTCGTCGGCACGCGCGACACCGTGCGCCGCACCATCACGCGCGGCTTCGCCGATGCGCCGCTGAACGACCTTCTTTCAACCGAGCGTTTCGACTGGAACATCAACCAAAAAAATACGCTGACGCTCCGTTACTCGATTCAGCGCGAGGACGACGTGACGGCCAGCTCGCTCATTCGTTCAATCGGCTCGGCGTCGGAGCGCCAGTCGAGCCGCAATCACACGCAGTCGCTCGCCGCGAGGCACACGGTCACGCTCACGCCGCGCGATCTCAACGAGTTCAACTTCAGCTTCAACACGTTCGAGAACGTCACCGTGCCCGTCACGCCGGGGCCCCAGCTCACGTTTCCGAGCATCCAGGACGGCGCGTCGTTCCGCGTGCCGCAGCAGACCAATCAGAAGCGCTATCAGTTCGCCGACAACTTCACGCACATCGCGGGCAATCACACACTGACCTTCGGCGGCGAAGTCCAGCGCGTGCTCGCCGACTTCAACCTCGGCGTCTTTCAGCGGGGGCGCGTCGAACTCATCGAAGACTTCCCAGACTTCGACCGCAACGGCGACGGGCGCGTTGACGATGGCGACCTCCTGTTCGCCGTCACGCTCCGCAGCGGCGTGCCCACCCGTCCGCTCGTCATCCCCGACGCGAACAACTCCTACATCGCCGGCTACGCGCAGGACGACTGGCGAGTCTCGCCGCGCCTGACCCTCAACCTCGGCCTGCGCTACGAACTCGACACCGACGTGAAGAACGTCAGCCGCTACCCCGGCGACATCAACCCGCTCGTGCTCCCGTTCCTGCACGGCGACCGCCACGCCGACAAAAATAATTTCGCGCCGCGCGTCGGCTTCAACTGGGCCACGTCCGACGGTCGCACGTCGCTTCACGGCGGCTACGGAATCTACTACGACCGCGTCACTCTTGAGATCGAGTCCCTTGAGCGCGGACTCGACGGTCGCTCGCTCCCCATCGAGGTGCGCGCCGGGAACGTCTTCTTCATCCCCGGCCCTTGCCTCTTCGACCCGACGTGCGGGCAGTTCCCGCCGCCAGCGCCGACGCTCGCCAACCCTTTCACCGGCTTCGTCCTTCCCGGGGCGGGCGCGGGCGGCATCAACATCATTGACAACGGTATGCAGAACCCGATGGTTCAGCAGTTCAACGTCGGCTTCCAGCGCGAGTTCGCGCGCGACTTCGTGGTGCGCGCCGACTACCTCCACGACTTCGGCACGCACTTCATCATCGGTCGAACCATCGGCCAGGTCTTCAACCCCGTCGTCGGCGGCCCCGACCTCGTCAAGAACCTTGAGTCGAGCGTCAAGACGAAGTACGACGGACTGCTCTTGAGCGTCGAGAAGCGTTACGCCCGACGCTACCAACTGCGCGCCTCGTACACGCTTTCCAAGTCTTTCAACTACGCGAACGACGACCAGATTCCCTTCTCGAACGGCCCGCTCAACTCGAACGACCTGCAACTCGAATACGGCCCCACGCCGAACGACCAGCGCCACCGCTTCACCTTCGCGGGCGTGTTCGATGCGCCTTACGGAATCCGCCTCGCGCCGCTCTGGACGCTCGCGTCGGGCGTGCCGATGGACATCCTTCTGCCCGACGGAAGCTCGCGCATCCCCACGTTGCAGCGCAACGCCGGAGGCCGCCTCTTCCACACGGCGGCGCAGCTTAACAACTTCATCACGCAACTGAACGCCGCGGGCGGAGTGCCCGGAGTGGGACTGCTTCCGCTCGTCAGCCCCGACGCGAGATTCACGGACAACTTCAATTCGTTCGACCTGCGCGTCACGCGCCCCATCAAGATCAAGGAGCGCGTGACGGTCGAGCCGATTGCCGAAGTCTTCAACCTCTTCAACGTGACGAACGTCCTCGGCGTCTCGAACGTCAACTACTCCGGCTTCTCGAACGTGCTCGTGCGCGACAGCAACGACCCGACGAGCGCGGGCTTCCTGCGCTCGTCGAGCTTCGGTCGGCCCGTGACGACCGCGGGCGGCGTCTTCGGCTCCGGCGGCCCGCGCGCTTTCCAGTTCGCCGCGCGTGTGACATTCTGAACGCGCGAAAGAAATCCTGAGCCGCAGCTTTCGAGAAGCACTTGGGCGAACGAAGCGAACTCAAAAGACAGATCGGACTCGCGACGGCGACCGCGCTCGTCGTCGGCGAGGTCGTGGGCGTCGGCATTTTTCTCACGCCCGCGCAGATGACGAAGGCGCTCGGCTCGCCCTTCTGGGTGCTTGCGGTCTGGCTCGTCGCGGGTCTGATGGCGCTGTGCGGCGCGCTCTGCTTCGGCGAGCTTGCGGCGCGGAGGCCCGAAGCCGGCGGCGGCTACGTTTACCTGCGCGACGCGTACGGCGAGCCGCTCGCTTTTCTCTACGGCTGGATGGGCCTGCTCGTGATTGACCCCGGACTCACGGCCACGCTCGCCGTCGGCGCGGCGTCTTACGTCGGCTACGCGCTCGGACTTTCGCACCCGGTCATGACCGCGCTGGCCGTCTCGCTCATCGTCGTGATAGCGGCGGTCAACGTGCGCGGCGTGCGTCTCGGCGGTTGGCTCGTGCGCTGGCTGACCGTTTTGAAGCTCGCGGTTCTGCTCTTCATCGTGGCGTGGGGCTTCGGACTGCGGCTCGGCGACTGGGCACACTTCACGCCGTTCGTCGCGCAGCGCGAAGGCTCGATGCCGCTCGGCGGCGCGCTCGCCGTCGCGTTCGTCTCGGCCTTCTTCTCGTTCGGCGGTTGGTGGGATTTAAGTAAGCTCGGCGGCGAGGTGCGCGACCCGGCGCGGACGCTGCCGCGCGCGTACACTTACGGCCTCGCCGTCGTCGCCGCCGTGTACGTCCTGACGAGCGCGGCCTTCGTCTATCTCGTCCCAGCCGAGCGCGTCACTTCGGGCGAGGCTTTCGCGGCGCAAGCGGGCGAGGCTTTGTTCGGACGCACCGGCGCGTTCGTCTTCACCTTCGTCGTCGTCGTCGCGGTGACGGGGAGCCTCGCGTCGTTCACGATGGCCGCGCCGCGCGTCTATTTCGCGATGGCGCGCGACCGGGTCTTCCTGCGTTCGGTCGCGCGCCTGCACCCGCGCTTCGACACGCCCGCGCGCGCAATCATCATTCAGGCGGCGCTCGCCGCGCTGCTCGTCCTGCTCGGAAACTTTAGCGACATCATCGCCTACTTCTTCTTCGCCGCCGTGCTGTTTATCGCCGTGGCCGTCGCTGGGCTGTTCGTCCTGCGGCGCAACAACCCGGCGGCGTCCTTCATGACTCCGCTCTACCCGACGACACCGATCCTGTTCCTGCTTCTGAGCGCGCTGCTTCTCTTCCTGCTCGCGAGCCAGAGTCCGAAGCAGGCATTCTTAGGCGTCGGCGTGGTGGCGCTCGGACTGCCGTTTTATTACCTCGTCTTCCGCCGCACAGGCGCGGACGCCAAAGACGAGACGGAGGAATCGCAAACATGACATGGATCAAGACCGTTCCCATCGAGGAAGCCGACGAACGCTTGCGCCACGCGATGGAAGCGCAGCGCGACTTTTACCCGATTGAATACGCGACGCCCGTGCATCCCGTCGGCGACGGAGAGACTTCGGGGATCGTCGCCTCGCACAGTCTCATCCCCGACGCGCTATTCCACGCGTTCGCCACCTTCGGCTCGCTCATGTCGCCCGACCTGCCGCTCTCGCGCGCGCAGCACGAGATGATCGCGACGATGGTCTCGGTGACGAACCGGTGCCACTATTGAATCGAGTCCCACGCAGAGTTTCTGCGTCGAGTGACATTGGACAAAGCGATGGTCAGCCGGCTGGAGGATGACTACCGCACGGCTCCCATCTCCGAGCAGGATCGCGTGATGCTCGACTACGTCGTGAAGCTCACGCGCGACGCGACGCGCGTCTCGCCCGAAGACCACGCGCGCCTGCGTCGGGTCGGCTTCGACGACAAGGGCATACTTCAGATCACGCTCATCGCCTCGTGGTTCAACTACATCAACCGCGTCGCCGACGCGCTCGGCGTCGGGCGCGAACAGCCGCCGGACTAAAGACCTCTCCGCGTTTCTCAAGCGCCTTAGCGCCTTTGCGTGACGATAAATTTCACGCGCTGGCGCTGAGGATGCTGCAAAAAAAGCTTGAAGAAACGGTGCGGATAAAAGAGAATAGCCCGCACCAGCTCCTGCAAGTCTCTTCAAAAGGACAAGCCACGGCCATGAGAATCGTAGCGCTTGCGTTAGCCCTGCTCCTTTCCGTCCAAGCCTTTTGCCTACAACTGCAACAAACCCCCGCCGCGGGCGAGCGCGGCGTCGTCAACAACGACATCGCCGACAGCGACGCCTTCTTCCGCTCGGTCACGCGCACGCGCCCCTCGCGCGACGTTTCGCGACGCGTCGAAGCGCTGCTCGCGCGCATGACGCTCGAAGAGAAGGTCGGGCAGATGACGCAGCTTGAGATCGGCATGGTCACGACCGGGAGCGATCAGGCGATACAGATTGACCCGGCGAAGCTCGACAAGGCCGTCGTGAAGTACGGCGCCGGCTCGATCCTCAATGTCAACGGTCAGGCGCTCACCGTCGAACACTGGCACGACATCATCCGAAAGATCGAGGAGGCGAGCCAGCGCACGCGCCTGAAGATTCCGGTGCTCTACGGCATTGACTCCATCCACGGCGCGAACTACGTGCAAGGCTCGACGCTCTTCCCGCAAGAAGAGGGCATGGCCGCGACGTGGAACCCGGAGTTGATGCGACGCGGGGCAGAAATCTCGGCGGCGGAGACACGCGCCGCTGGCATCCCTTGGTCGTTCTCGCCCGTGCTCGACATCGGTCGTCAACCCTTGTGGCCGCGCTTCTACGAGACGTTCGGCGAAGACCCGTATCTCGCGTCGGTGATGGGCGCGGCCTTCGTCCGCGGCATGGAGGGCGAAGACGTTTCCTCGCCGACGCACGTCGCCGTGAGCCTGAAGCACTACATGGGCTACAGCTTTCCTTTGAGCGGACGCGACCGAACCTCCGCGTGGATACCTGAGAACTACCTGCGCGAATACTTCCTCCCCAGCTTCGCCGCCGCGGTCAAGGCCGGCGCGCACACCGTCATGGTCAACTCCGCGGAGATCAACGGCACGCCCGGCCACATCAACCGACACATCCTCACCGACATTCTGCGCGGCGAGTTGGGCTTTCAGGGCATCACCGTCTCCGACTGGCAGGACATCGAAAAGCTCGTCACGCAGTGGCACGTCGCCGCCGACAACAAAGAGGCGATACGCATGGCGGTCATGGCCGGCATTGACATGAGCATGGTGCCGAGCGATTACACCTTCTCCGAC
>Ga0070740_10004795_pt1 | contig 13020 bp, 8 predicted proteins | sample Coa_R2_FD_67286 | JGI IMG/M metagenome (GOLD analysis project Ga0070740, IMG submission 67286) | Surface soil microbial communities from Centralia Pennsylvania, which are recovering from an underground coalmine fire - Coalmine... | ecosystem: Environmental > Terrestrial > Soil > Unclassified ...
TTCGGTCGCGCTCACCGAGCGCGGCGAGGCGATCACGAAGTTGATGTAGTCGTCGTCAGAACACTTGGGCGGATTCACGCCCTTCTTCTACTACATTTTCTTCAACTGCGTAACTTCTAAATTAGAGAGATTCAGCTTTATTTACTCAGCTTTAGTCTTCAGGCTGTTGGATAGTCGGGCCTATTGCGCCTTGATATCGGCCATTATAAGGCTTAACTAATCGCGAGGAAGTCTTAAATATAAATAACTGTGCAACAGGTTGATGTGAATGTATCCTTACGCTTAAGGTTGAAAGATTACAAATTTCGAATGTGACTTTACCTGCATACCCTGCATCAATTTGACCATCACAACAATTTATTAGCATAAACAACCTAGCTAATGAACCTTTTGTTTGAACAAATCCAAAGTAACCAATAGGCATCTTTATATGTTCATGGGAGCAACCAAGAATAGCACTCTGTGGCGGGAGGACAATTCCTTCATCTTTGATAAAGTCCTCTATTATCCATGTCGGCGGTATTTTATGCCCATAAACAATTTCATTGTTTATATCATCAGGTTGTATGGATATGATTTTTCTATCTAGTGTAAGAGTTAATGAGTTATTATCGAAACATCGAGCATCAGTAACTATCTGATGCTGTTCGACTAGATACTTTAGGTTATCGCCGACTATTAGCATTTTCTAAAAAATCCCCAAATTGCAACTATGAAGGCAAGTATAGAAAGAGCTAGAGTTAAGAGCCAACGCCATTCCTTCTTTAAATAAGTTGCAATTTTTTGTCTCGTGGGAAATCTCGTGGGCGGATTCTTAGGGACAAGAGTATCTCTCCTAGAAGGTGCATCAACATGTGACTCCAATTCAAAAAAGCAGCATGAACAGAATGCATCGCCTCTCTGAAATGACACTGTTTGTTGTCCAGCATTATACAATCCTATCCTTAATGTTGAGCAGAATCCGGGGTCAATCTTACAAGATGAGATTTGAATACCTTTAAAAATATATGTTCCCTTGCCGGTAACTAGACCAAAAACATTGGCAGGCATACCTATTGTTTGCTCTGTTTCTATAACGGCAGAAGTCCCTGATTTAAGAGAGAAACCTCCTAGCGGTATCTCATAGTAAGTATTATTCGTACAATCGAACCAACTATCACCGACACTAAGATCTAGCGTGGCTGGCCCATCATCTATAAGTATTGTACCTTTGACATATACTAAACTATCGCTCGATTTATTTAGCTTATAAAAATCATCATAATTCGTTGTTAATCTATTTTGTAGATCAACTATGCTCACGTTTAAGGTCCTTTTCACCAATTACTGGATTTCCGAAAACTCATCCGGGGCTAGTCACAAAAGTGCTTACCGTGCGTCAAGAGATAATCACCCAAGTTTATTATGAAGTCATCTTATAAATACCCGCCAGATAGTCTTGAGCTAATGTTTATGCGGATTCTAGGAACCAGAGGCCTTTATAAAACCAGTTTACCCTAATTGTAAACATATTTTATGAACTATTCTTAGAACTTTTATACTAATAGTTACCAGCTCTTTGTCGCAGTAAATTTGAGGGCTGATCTTTAACTTACCCGCGTGATGATGGACAACCTGATGCCGCACCGAACCGCTTCGCTCTACGTGCAATACACGCCCGAAGAGACGCGGTGGATATTGCGGAGGCTAGAGTATCATTATACGCCCAATCATCGGAATTGGTTGATCTGGTTAGTGTATAGATGAGCGTCCTCGAACGGCAATGTTTGCGCCAGCGTATCCCCAACGTTACTTTGCAGTGGAGGTCGCCGCTAATGAAGCGCGCCTCAATGAGGCCAAAGCAACCATCACATGGAACTTCACGGTGAATGACGCCCAGTGAAAGTTGAAGCGGCTTCACCCTCCAACTCCCCTGTGACAAAGAACTAGACTTGAGTTTCCTTTTTATCTGTTGTCACCCTACCTCCTTGCCATTGTCCTCTATAAAGTGAACTCTTCCCCTCAATTCTAAATATATTAATATGAGCAATCCTGGAACCTAATTCCAGTTTAAAAGGATAAGGACCTGCTACATGAATCCCAAACGTGGGTGCCCCTGAATATCCTGGGGGGTGAACCCCTGTTTCTAATACAACTCCCGAGCGGAAGAGAGTACTTCTTGGATGGAACACTCCTAACATATCCTCGTCTAGTGTGATTTCTTCAATTATCTTCACTAGATAATATTCGCCAGAAAGAAGTACCACCGTTGTCGTAGTTGTATCTTCGTATTTACCAAGTAGTTCAACCTTTGGAGTTTCTCTTTCTTCTTTTCCTAAATATCCTGATGAACAGATTCTATAAACTTCACCTACCCTCAAGTCAAACCCCGCTCCTTCTGGATTTTTCAACTCTCTTTCAGAGAGATTCTTTATCAACTCACCCTTGTTGATTCTAGATAATAGGATGTCTATGCCGATTACCATTTAACCCTCCCTCTTAAATTCTTCAATTTGAAGTAAAGTATACGCCACCGTTAATTTTACTTATAACCGATTGGTCAGGAGGGTTCACATTTACTTCAGTTCATCTTCTGAAATCAACTCCCGTAATTGATGTAAAAAGTTTTCGAGAGAGTTAGTAGCCTCAATGATCTTTTGGCCGCTAGGTACGCCTACTCCATGTACTATCGCATTACGTATCCGCCTGATTCTTTCAAACTCACTTCTGTTTTCATTGGGAACAATCCCTAATTTCACTAATGTATCCGCAGCAAGATTGAATCTTATTCCCGAAAATTCAGAAGACCGACTTTGAATTATCCTTCGTGTCAAGGTTTCAAAGGCAATCCACCGTGACATGAATAGGTTTAATGCTTCCAATTGCGGAGTTGGAGTCTCATCCTTCTCAGTGAAGCTATAAGGGTTACGAGATCCTATCTCGCTTTTAGCTTGAGCATACAAATTATATCGCCCTTCATCTCCTGCCACAATTTTATCTACAACTTGTTCGGCGATTGGCCTTTCCGGATTCAAGTCTAAAATAAAACCGTGTATTGAGTCTGGATTATTCAAATCAACTAGCTGGAGAAACCGAAATAGGATATCGGCTCTGCCCATAATAGGTTCACCTGCCTTCTCCGTAGGTATTGATTGTACGACTCCGTGTAAATACGCGGCCAGTTCATAATGGTTCCGAAACGGATCAATTCCCGCGCGCGACTTCATTGCCCGCTGTAATCTTTCAAGAGCGATTTCTGCTGCCAATACAATTCCATTCAGTTCATCTAGGACGGCATGTTCATCTTCTGATGGAATACCACTAAGAGGCTTATATATAAGATCATGCTCAACTTCTGCCCAGCCATGCATGAGAACTGAGGCGATCTGAATTTCAATTCTTGCTTGAGTATAGTGTACTTGTGATTGAGATAAATCGCTTTCACGCAATTGAACGCGATAGTGACTAGCGTGATAGCCAGTAAATCGCTTTTTATATACATCTGTATGTTTAGTTTTTTTTCCAGACTCCGGGAAAACTTTAGGCTCCTTCACTACAAACCGAGAGGCAATCAGTTTTTCAACCTCTCCACGATCCCCCGGAAAGTAAAGCGCTATACGAACTCCTGCTAGATCAACAATATCACCGTAAATATCATCAAAAGTTTTATACTCTTTTTTTTTATTTCTCTCATTGAGTTTAGTCTTAAGTCCACTTGGGTTCTTAGCTCTATGGCTAACTATCGCACGAATACCATTTTGTTCAAGATCTATCTCACATTCTTGATGGCAAAGGCGCGCGGCTTCCTGATAGAAATCATATTCGCGAAGATATTGAGCGATAAAATCATCAATTATAGACATAACGCACTCCAACCATACCTAAGCACCCAAGCAAAATTAAGTTGCAGTATGTAGCTCTTTGAAAGCCACTTGATACTCCGCCCCGACATGATCGAAGATGTGGTAAATCTTCTTCCTGGATTTCATGTATGACCCATACAGGAGTTTACCAGATGTAATAACTTTCAAGGCTCTTAGTGATATATGTCAAAATGCATTTGGCATATCTGCCCGTGAAGACTTTACATCTTCGATTTTATATATGATCAGACGGTCCCGTTTTTGTTTTTGACACGTCCATTCATGAGAATGTTTGTAGTATCTATATGAAGATCACTCATCAAGGAGTGTTCCCGCTACGCCTAGATTAATGTACCTGTCTAATGTAATTGGAGCTTTATTCTTATCTTTGAACCAAACGGTTGCCCGAACCCAAAAACAGCCCCATACGAACATCTCATATAGAAAGTTTTCTCGCCAGTTTTGCATCGCAACAACGGGTACAGCAAATGATTCGTGAAGTTGATATACCACCCTATCAATCTTTTTTAGGTATCGTTCGTATGTGGATGTAGTAACCTCTCTTATATACACATCGACAAATAATTGAACATTATAGTAATCCTCGTAATTCGAAGGCTTTGCAACATGACAGAGTAGATAAGGATGGGCTGGGTTTATCTCCGGGCCTACGGGGCCTTCAATTACTTTATCTGCACTCTGTGGTTTAGCGGGAGAACTACGTACCAAGCGGTGGAGATCAGCTACCACTCTTCGCGAGAGATCTTCTGGGGTAGAAAAGGGTTGGAAGACGTGGCGCTCTCCAATTTCTTTTCTGAGCTTACGAATCTTGGTCGCGTTCCTTCCTATATCCACTGTCGTGGGACCAACCGGGTAATCTTCTGAAGTAAGATACAAGAGGACAGGCAATCTTTTCGCTATTGCTGTTCGGTATTCCACCTCGGTAATAGACATATTTGATTGCCTATCTATTGTTCCATACCGCCATCCCAAGACACCAACATATACATCAGCTTCAGACACCTTGGCTATTGATAATTGAAGCGGGTCTCTCGGGTCCGCGCCAAAATATTCCATTGCAAGAAGGTCAATGTCATCACCCATTTTTAGTAAAGTTTCAATTAAAATTTGTCGATGTTGCCGAAGATCACTGTACGTTGAACTGAGAAATACTTTCATCGGTACATCTCCCCTACACCAGCTCTTTAAATTTTAACGGGTCTATGGAATCCTACATGGGCAGTTATCCACAATTGGTACGGGCTAGGGGAATTTATCATTTGTCTCTTTTAAGGAGATGGTTGTCTTCTTTTAAGAGTCGGTCGTTGAGGAGGGTTAGGATCAAAAGGGGTTGCGAGAAAATTTTTTGCTTCTTCAACGGCCTCAGGGCTATTAACATCTGGGTCTGAACCGGCTTCCACCGCCGCTTTATACTGTTGAACTGCGGAGGTACGATTACCTAGAGCATCATAAACATTGCCTAGCTTGACGTGCGCCCAAGCTTCTACCCAGCGAGGTTTTAAGTCACCTTGTAATGCCTGTTGAAAATTGAAGAGGGCTTCATCCCATCTCTGTTGCTGTATAAATATCAGTCCTAAATCATAATACGCCTTAGAAGAAGTGCGGTTAAGTTTTATTGCGTCGTGAAGTCTTTGAATGGAAGTTTGGTCATCTGAAGTGTTTGAGTAGTCAGTGCCCGAATTACTTGAATTAGATGCCGATCCCTGAGCAGAGGGAGCTGATATAAAATAAAAGTCAGCCATTAATGAAGATGATTCCCAAGGGGTTTGTTTACCTAGAGACTTCTCGCGCACGCTGATACGCACACGTTTGAAAACTTCCTCTACCCCAACTTCCGGCATACGCATAAACCGAAGAAGCTCTTGGGTGTACAACCCGTTACCAGAATCACCGTCACTGGCTTCTGATCCAGGCGACGTAGCATAAGCGATTAAAGTCCCACCTGGAGCAGTAATAGCCGCCAATCCCCGCGTAGCTGAACGGAAACTACGCGCAAAAGGGTTGTTACGACAGGCGTCTAAGATCACGATGTTAAGACTATTTGGCGCTTCATCTAGCTGTGCTAATACAAAGCCCGCATTGACTGCCTCGTACTCGACCTCCTTCTCATTCTCGAAGGTCGCGTCAACAGGGATGAGGTAGTTTTCGCCATTCACTTGCATCCCGTGGCCGGCGTAATAGAACAAACGAATATTGCTGGTCTTCGCCTTTTCTCCGAATGCGCGGATAGACCGTTTCATATCGTTCAAAGATAAGTTTTCTTGGTAGATAACATCGAAGTTAAGCTCCCGTAGGGTCCGAGCCATAGCGCGTGCATCGTTGACTGGATTTTTGAGCGGAGAACTAGCATACGCGCCATTCCCAATAACTAACGCGACACGCTGTTTCGGGGTGGTGGTTTGGACTTCCATACCACGGTTTTGAGCAAGAGTAGTTCCCGCACATATAATAATTGCTAAGAGGGGAAAGATAGATATTTTTCTCATAATCTCTTAGTTGTTGAGAAGTTTGGGTTGAAAGCCGCCGTGGAGTCCTCGCCCAAGGCTACGACAGCTCCCGGCAGGGTCGCTATGATACGGGTACGGGTGGGCGACCGTGCCTAATTTGACGGGCAGCTTATATACCAACTAGCAGCAGAAGACAATGTTTTTCTTGACAACTATGTTGTTTTCTTTTTGTTAGGAATATCTTCACTCTATTTTTTTTCTAGGAGGCGAAAAACCGCTTAGGTTGAGTCTTTATTGGCTATTCGCTTACAATCGGCGGCGTTAGGCTAGAAATCCTCTCTGCTGCCGGAATAACCACAAGGCAGCAAGGCATCACATCTAATGGCGATTAAGAAATCTGACCTCTACTCATCGCTCTGGGCTTCCTGCGACGAACTGCGCGGCGGCATGGACGCCAGCCAGTACAAGGACTATGTCCTGTTCATGCTGTTCATCAAGTACGTCTCCGACAAGTACGCCGACAGCAACGACTTCGCCCCGCCGGTCGTCATACCGCCGGGCGCGAGCTTCAAGGATATGGTCGCGCTCAAGGGTAAGAGCGACATCGGCGACAAGATCAACACGCAGGTTATCCAGCCGCTGATTGACGCTAACAGCCGCCTCGCCCGCAGCGACTTCCCCGACTTCAATGACCCCAACAAGCTCGGCGAAGGCGACGCGATGGTGCAACGCCTGACCAACCTGATCGGCATCTTCCAGAAGCCCGAACTAGACTTCTCGAAGAACCGAGCCGAACACGACGACATTCTCGGCGACGCCTACGAGTACCTGATGCGCCACTTCGCCACCGAGAGTGGCAAGAGCAAGGGGCAGTTCTACACGCCGTCGGAGGTCAGCCGAGTCATCGCCAAAGTCATCGGCATCTCGCCGGCGAACACCGTCGCCGCGACGACTGCCTACGACCCGACGTGCGGCTCCGGCTCGCTGCTGCTGAAGGTGGCCGCCGAGGCGGGCAAGCACATCACGCTCGAAGGGCAGGAGATGGACGTGAGCACCGCCGGACTCGCGCGCATGAACATGATCTTGCACGACTTTCCGACCGCCAACATCCTCACCGGCAACACGCTCGCCGCGCCCAAGTTCAAGGACGGCGAGCGGCTGCGGACTTACGATTATGTCGTCGCCAATCCGAAGTTTTCAGACAAGACTTGGAGCACCGGCATCATCCCGGTGAAAGACCCTTTCCAACGCTTCGAGTGGGGAGTGCCGCCCGCGCGGCAGGGCGATTACGCTTACCTGCTGCACATCATCCGCTCGATGAAGAGCAACGGCAAAGCGGCCTGCATCCTGCCGCACGGCGTCCTGTTCCGCGGCAACGCCGAGGCGGTCATACGCGAAAGACTCGTCCGCTCCGGCTACCTGAAGGGCATCATCGGGCTGCCTGCGAATCTCTTCTACGGCACGGGCATCCCTGCGTGCATACTCGTGCTCGACAAGGAGAACGCCGCCGCCCGCCGCGGAATTTTCATGATCGACGCAAGCCGTGACTTCATCAAGGACGGCAACAAGAACCGCCTGCGCGAGCAGGACATTCACCGCATCGTGGACACCTTCGCCCGGGTGGCCGAAGTGCCGCGCTATTCGCGCCTCGTGCCGCTGGATGAGATCGCCGACTCGAAGAACAATTACAACCTGAACCTGCCGCGCTACATTGACAGCACCGAGCCGGAAGATATTCAGGACATTGACGGACACCTGCGCGGCGGAATACCGCGACGGGACATCGACGCCTTCGCAGCTGATTGGCAGCAATACCCAGATGTCCGCGCGGTGTTGTTTGAGCCTGCCGAGCGCCCCGGCTACCTACGTCTCAAACTCCCGCTCGACCAAGTGAAGCCAGCGATTCTCAGTCATTATCAGTTCGCCGCATTCCAAGCAAAGGTGATCAAGCTGTTCGCCAAATGGCGCACCGCCCTCACCCCTCTGCTGACAAGTTTCGGCAAAGCCGGCAATCCGAAACTCGTCATTCATGAACTGTCGGAGAGTTTGCTGCTAGCCTTTCACTCCGTACCGATCTTGAATGCCTATGATGTGTATCAGCATTTGATGGACTACTGGGCCGAGATGATGCAGGACGATTGCTATCTGATCGCCGCCGACGGCTGGAAGGTGGGCGCTCAGCCGCGCGAGATTCGTCAGGTCAGGGACAAAAACAACAAGCTGATCTGGCCGGAGCCGCACGAATACCTGAAGGGGAAGCGGCGGTTCAAATCAGACCTCCTCCCAGCGTCGCTCCTTGTCTCCAAGTATTTCATCGCCGAGCGTGATGCTATCGAATCCATCGAGGGCGATCTATCAGCCGTCGAGCAGCGGCTTGACGAGATGCAGGAGGAGCACGGTGGCGACCAAGCCGACGGCCAGCCAGGGCTGCTCTCGGAAGTCATCGAGGGCGAGGGCGACAAGCAGAAGATAACCGCCAAGGCTGTGAAAGCCCGGCTCAAGGAGATCGGGAATGACCCAAACTTCGCCGACGAGCGTAAGGTGTTGGAGGATTACGCCGCCCTGCTCGATCAGCAGACGAGGACGAAGGCTCGCCTCAAGGCCGCGCAGGAAGACTTAGACGCTAAGATTGACGCCAAATACCCCACGCTGACAGAGGACGAGATCAAGACGCTGGTAGTGGCTGACAAGTGGCTGGCCGCGCTCCACGCCGCCGTGCAGGACGAGCTGGATCGCGTCTCGCAAACACTAACAGGGCGCATACGCCAACTGGCCGAACGCTATGCAACGCCGCTGCCGCGGCTGACCGAGGAGGTCGAAGCCCTCGCCTCCCGCGTTGACGAACACCTGAAGAAGATGGGAGCGGCATGGAATTGAAGCCCGGCTACAAGCAGACCGAGGTGGGCGTGATACCGGAGGACTGGGAGGTATGTCCAGTCGGGCAAAAGGGTGAAGTCGTTACTGGCAAGGCATTGGCAGTTAATGGGCCGGGTAAGCAACGTCCATACCTACGCACAAAGAATGTCTTTGATGGACGGATAGACATCAACGACGTGCTAACGATGCCGATGACTGACGAACAGTTCGCGCACTTTAAGCTTCGACGCGGCGATGTGCTCCTGAATGAAGGGCAAAGTTTAGAACTCGTTGGGCGATGTGCAATGTATCAGGATGAGTACCCTGAGCCATGTGCAATACAGAATCAGCTTCTGCGTTTTAGGGCTAAGGACGGAGTGTCTGGCGTTTTTGCGTCATATCTCTTCAGATATTGCCAACAGACTGGTGTGTTCGCACGGATTGCGTTGCAAACCACATCTATCGCACACCTCGGCGGTTCACGGTTTGAACGACTCCTTCTTGCCTGGCCTAAGAGTGAGGTTGAACAAAGTGCGATTGCGGAAGCGTTGAGTGACGTGGATGGACTGCTGGACGGGCTTGACCGACTCATTGCCAAGAAGCGCGACCTCAAACAGGCTGCCATGCAGCAACTCCTCACCGGCCAAACCCGCCTCCCCGGTTTCCGCGGCGGGTGGATGGAGAAGAGGCTGGGGGATAGTTGTGAGGTAATAACAAAGGGAACGACTCCAACATCTATCGGAAGAAACTTTTCGGAATCCGGTGTGAACTTTCTGAAGGCTGAAAGTTTTTCAGAAAGCGGTGACTTGTTGCCGGATAAGATCGCTTTCATAGACAGCACAACTCACAAGCTTCTAAAGCGATCACAACTTAAGGATGGCGATTTGTTGATTTCAATCGCTGGCGTTCTTGGACGAGTCGGACATTTCACCAAAGAATATTTACCAGCAAACACTAATCAGGCACTGGCGATAATTCGACTCGGAAGTTCGTCGAAACTCGAACAGAACTTTCTCTTCTATTGTCTGTGCAGTCCAATGACTATGAAGCAGATCAATGATGTGAATGTTCAAGCCGCCCAAGCGAACATCTCGCTCCAAAACGTGCGGGATTTAGTAGTTTACGTGCCGCCCACCCACGCAGAACAAGCCGCCATCGCCTCCGTCCTCTCCGACATGGACGACGAAATCGCCGTGCTGGAACGGCGGCGCGAGAAGACCCGTGCCCTCAAACAGGCAATGATGCAAGAACTACTTACAGGTAGGATTCGACTATGCGAACCCAAGGGATTAAAGGCGAAACATTCAAAGCAGTTTGAGGATGCAGTAATCATTTCCGTCCTTACCAGTATGTTCGGAAGCAAAGAATTTCCGATAGGGCGGCTGCGATATACGAAGTTATCCTATCTGTTTCATCGGAAAGCAGAGCACTCTACTCAGGACTACCTCAAGAAAGCCGCCGGGCCTTATAACCCCAAAACGCGGTATGCCGGCGCGGAAAAAATAGCAATAGCGAATCGCTACATTTCCAAGCACAAAAGTGGGCAATATAGTGGTTTCGTAGCCGCAGCCGAAAGTGAAAAGGCGCGGAACTACTTCGTGAAGTGGTTCGGTGAAAATGCCTTGAGGTGGTTGGAACAGTTCCGCCGCAGAAAGAAGGATGATCTGGAGCTATTGACCACAGTAGATATGGCTATGCAGGAGCTACGAAAAGCTGGGAAACAAGTGAGCGTTGCAATGGTCAAGCAACTGCTGGCAAGTGAACCCGAATGGGCACCGAAACTGAAGCGGGAGGTCTTCTCTGAATCAAATATTTCGGCAGCGATTCGGTGGTCTAACGAGCTGTTTGGGCCTTGAACTATTTTCTCGTACCCATGTTTGAACAACCTCGACCCGAGCGTATCACCCAAAATCGCGTCATCGCGCTCTTCACAGAGAAAAGACGCGCTGACTGTCTCGGCTACCGCTACCTCGGCGATTGGAGTAAACGCGCGAATAACCGCAGCATCGAGACCAAGCTGCTGCGCGACAACCTGAAGGCGCGCGGCTACTCCAACGCGCACATCTCCGCCGCCCTGCAAAAGCTCGAAACGGCTGCCGACGCGACCGGCCTCACGCTCTACCAGGCCAACCTCCGCACCTACCAACTGCTGCGCTACGGCGTGCCCGTGCAGACCGCCGCCGGGCAAGCACACGAGACCGTCCACCTCGTTGACTGGGAGCACCCCGAAAGAAACGACTTCTCCCTCTCAGAAGAGGTCACGCTCAAGCGCGGCGGCTACCAGCGCCGACCCGACATCGTGCTCTACCTCAACGGCATCGCCGTCGCCGTCATCGAACTCAAACGCGGCTCCGTCGAAGTCGCAGACGGCGTGCGCCAGCTCATCACCAACCAGGAGGAGATTTTCAACAAGGACTTCTTCTCCACCGTCCAGCTTGTCTTCGCCGGCAACGACTCGCAGGGCCTGCGCTACGGCACGACAGGAACGCCTGAGAAGTTCTTCGTCGAGTGGAAGGCGCAGGCCGCGGATGAAGCCCTCACGCCCGGCGCGCTGCTCGACCGCCCGCTCGCCGAGATGTGTGAAAAGTCGCGCCTGCTCGATCTCGTCCGCAACTTCGTCATCTTCGACGGCGGGCAGAAGAAAGTTCCGCGCCCGCACCAGTTCGCGGGAGTGAAGGCCGCGCAGGAGCGCGTCCGCCGCGGCGAGGGCGGCGTCATCTGGCACACGCAAGGGAGCGGCAAGAGCATTCTGATGGTGCTCCTCGCCAAGTGGCTGCTCGAACACGACCCGGAAGCGCGCGTCCTCGTCGTCACCGACCGCGACGAACTCGACAAACAGATCGAGGGCGTGATGAAGAACGCCGGCGTCATCGGCGAGAACTCGCCTTCGCCCCGCGTCACCTCGCGGGCAGAGCTGGTGCAGAAGCTGTCCACCCCGAACCCGCGCCTGCTCTGCGCCCTGATCCACAAGTTCGACCTCAACCTCGAAGGCCCGCCGCCGCCGATCCACGGTCGCTTCTACGTCTTCGTTGACGAGTGCCACCGCACACAGGGCGGCGAGATGAACAAGCAGATGAAGCGCTGGCTTGCGAACGCCATCTTCATCGGCTTCACCGGCACGCCGCTCCTGCGCCGGGACAAACAGATGACGCGCGATGTCTTCGGCACAAACATCCACACCTACAAATTCCACGAGGCGGTCGAAGATAAGGTAGTGCTCGACCTGAAGTACGAGGCCCGCGACGTGCCACAGCGTTTGACATCGCGGGCGGCTATTGATGCTTGGTTTGAACAGAAGACGAAGAGGCTGAACAATTTTCAAAAGGCGGTCGTGCGTCGGCGTTGGGCGACGATGGAAGAGCTGATGAGCGCCGCCGAGCGCAAGCAGCGCATCATCGCCAACATCATCGAAGACTTCACCCTCAAGCCCCGCTTGAACGAAGACCGCGGCACGGCCATTCTGGTAGCGGATTCGATCTACGACGCCTGCCACTACTTCCGCCTGTTCCAAAACACGGGCTTCATGCCGTACTGCGGCATTATCACTTCCTACGAGCCGAACCACAACGTCATCTCCCGTGAGCCGGCCAACAGCGACGAGCGTTATAAGTTCGACACCTACACCCGGCACGTGCTGCAACCGAAGCAGACGACGAAGCAGTACGAGGACGAAATGAAGCGGCGCTTCATAGAGGAGCCTGCGAACTGCAAGCTCTTGATCGTGGTGAGCAAGCTGCTGACCGGCTTCGACGCGCCGAGCTGCACCTACATCTACCTCGACAACGAGATGCACGACCACACGTTGTTCCAAGCCATCTGCCGCACCAACCGGCTCGACGGCGACGACAAGCCCT
>Ga0070740_10004796_pt1 | contig 13020 bp, 9 predicted proteins | sample Coa_R2_FD_67286 | JGI IMG/M metagenome (GOLD analysis project Ga0070740, IMG submission 67286) | Surface soil microbial communities from Centralia Pennsylvania, which are recovering from an underground coalmine fire - Coalmine... | ecosystem: Environmental > Terrestrial > Soil > Unclassified ...
CCGCGCCGATCACGTCGGCAGCCTGCTCCGCCCGAAAGAACTGCTGGAGGCGCGCGCCCATCCAGATGTCTCTCCGGAGCAGCTTCACGAGATCGAGAACCGTCACATCCTGCGGGTGCTCCAGCGCCAGATCGATCTCGGCTTTCAGGCGCTCACAGACGGTGAGCTCTGCCGGCGCGGGTTTATGAGCGATTTTTACGAGTCGGTGGAGGGGCTGGATCACAACGCCGAGATCCAGCGCGTGTGGAAGGGATCCGGGACGCCGGGTGGGAAATCGGCGGGAACGCCCGCCGGCATCGTGATCGAAAAAATCCGGCAGAAGCGCCGCCTGACCGCTCATGAGACCGATTTCCTGAGGGAGCAAGGCTTTCTGAATCAGAATCGCCGCGGCAGCATCAAGATGACGCTGCCGTCGGCCAATCAATTCCCGGCGATCGTTTACAAACGGGGCATCAGCGAGCGCGCTTATCCCACGTATTCCGAATTTCTGTGGGACATCGTGCCGATTATCCGCTCTGAAATTCAGGCGCTTTTGGCCGAGGGCGTGAAATACATCCAGATCGACGCTCCCCGCTACAGCTACTACATCGATCCGAAGTGGCGCGGATATATTCAGGACGAATTGGGTGTGGATCCGGAGACGGCGCTGGACGAAGCGATTCGGGCGGAAAATGCAACGCTCGAAGGCGCGCGCCGGGAGGGCGTCATGGTGGGCATCCATCTTTGCCGGGGGAACAATCGCAGCCAATGGTACGCCGAAGGCGGCTACGATCCGATCGCCGAAAAATTGTTCCAGCAGCTCGGCGTGGACGTTTTTCTGCTGGAATACGAGTCCGCGCGCGCCGGCACGTTCGAGCCGCTGCGATTCGTTCCTCCGGATAAAGCCGTGGTGCTGGGGCTGGTCAGCAGCAAGGAACCCGCGCTCGAATCCAGAGACGGCCTGGCTCGCCGGGTCGATCAGGCCAGCCGCTTTGTCCCGCTGGAGCGGCTCGCGGTGAGCCCGCAGTGCGGTTTCGCCTCGACCATGGAAGGCAATCTTCTTACCGAGGACCAGCAGTGGCGCAAGCTGGAGCTGGTGGTCGAGACGGCGCGGCAGGTCTGGCGTTAGATGCGTTTTTCGCTTCGCCGCACGTTACCATCAAGTTGAATGCCCTCCCAACGCCCTTCGGTCCAGGTCCGGCGTGTCGATGAATGCGACACGCTGGACGAGTTGATCCGCCACTGTTTCCCGGCTTTCGGCGGCGCGTTTCTGCGCCGCATCTACACGATTCTCGACCAGGCGGTAGGCATGGGCTGCCCGCTGACGCTGGCCGTATCGGGACCGGTCACGGTGTCGGGCCAGCATCAGGCCTGGCTGATTCCGCTACTGGAAACCGGCTGGATCGCATACCTCAGCACCACCGACGCGGTTTGTTACCACGACGGCCATCGTAGCCTGAACGCCCATCGCGATCCGGTGTTCGAGGTGCCCATTTGGATCGACGACGGCGCGCTTCGCGACGGCGGAACCATCCGCGTCACCGACATGGCCTTCGCCGAGCAGGTGCTGCTGGACCAGGATAAGTTTCTCTCCGCGGTGTTGACGCGGCCCGAATTTCAGCGCCGGATGACGGGAACCGAACTGCGCTACCGGCTGGGAGCGTTCTACGCCGAGCAGGAGCGCGCCAATGGTGTTGCGCCCGGCCTGCTATCAACCTGCCATCGCCTGGCGATTCCCGTGTTTGTGGGCGCGCCCGCCGACGGCAGCGTTTTTTTGAACTCGATGAAGCTGTGGGCCATGCAGCGGGCCGGCTTGGTGGATTCCTACCAGTTCGAAATCGACATGCACGCCGAAGTCTATGAAGCATGCGCCTATCACCGCTGGGGTCTGTTCGATCAGCCGCCCTACGCGCTGGGCGCCGTGATCCTGGGCGGCGGCGTCCCCAAAAACTATAACCTTCAGCCCGAGCCCGCGCTGGGCCAGGTGCTCGGGCTGCCCAACGTGCGCGGTTACCACTTCGACGTGCAGATCGTTACAGCGCCAGTTACCGATGGTTCGCTTTCCTCCTGCCCCCCGGCGGAGGCCGTCACCTGGGGCAAGGTCGATAAGGAAAGTTATACGAAGACCACAGAGAGCATGCAGGCGGACTACTCGGCGGTGATGCCGTTTCTGGTCAAAGCGCTGCTCGATAATCGCACGCGGTATGAGCAGCAGGCCGAGCGGATCGGCGAGCAGGCGCTGTTGGAGCGCGAGCCCAAGGCCCGCGGCTATCTGCGGCCTCGCCAAGGGTACCGGCTGTTTGAGAATCGCGAGGAACTGTGCCGCCGCCTTACCGCGGATGTGAAACAGAACCGCGACTGGCTGCTGGAATCGGTTGCGTATCCGCTGGCGCTGAGCCGCTCGCCGCTCTAAGCCCTTGCGGCCGAGGAGAGAATCAGCGCCGCCAGGTTCCAGGCCACCAGTAGCGCGAACAGCACGTTCATTTTCACGAGCGTTCGCCCGCGGTTACGCACCCAGCAATAGAGGCCCAAGCCGATGGCCGCGATCTTTACGGCCAGCAGTCCGGTGATCGGGTCCGGCGAGTACTTGAGGGCAAACCGGACCAGCGGGTTCGCCTCCCGCACGCCGTTGATCAGGAATGCGACCGTCGTCAAGAAGTCCAGTACTTGTAAGTAGGAATACTGAAGAAGTAGCTGATTCACCGGTGAGTCCTCGGGTATCCTCATGCTCAGTCTAATTCAAACACCTTATTTCGTAAATCCACCACGGGATAGTACTGTAAAGAAAAAGTAATAGGACGCAAGCGCCATATAATGCGGCCTTCGAACCTGCCGATAAATCGCTTGTGGGAGACTACCTGGTCTGCCGGCTGGATCGGCTTAGAAGCACGCAAAACCCGGATGGCGGGTGGGGGTATTTTCCCGGCAACAAGAGCTGGTTGGAGCCCACGATTTACGCGGCTCTGGCGCTGCACGGGGAAACCGCCGCGGATCGCGCGTGGTCGCTGGCCACTTCCTGGCAGCAGTCGAACGGCAGTTGGCGTCCGGCGGCCGAGGTTGCGGTGGACAATTCGGCCACGGCGCTGTGCGTCACGCTGGCCTGCGTGCGCGGCGAATTCGACGAGCCGTTCCGCCGCGGCGTAAGCTGGCTTTTATCCACGGTGGGTAGCGAATACGGTCTGACGCAAAGGATGATCGGCGCGGCCATGCGGCTGTTCGGGTTGACGCCGGATCGCAACCGGAGCCTGACGGGATGGCCGTGGAAGCCGGACGAGGCCTCCTGGGTGGAGCCGACCTGCCATTCGCTGGTCGCCCTCAAGAAAGCCTCGCAGGAATTTTCGGGCCAGCTTCTGCGCGAGCGGGTGCGCCTGGGAGAAGCGCAACTGTTCGATGTTCGCTGCAAGGACGGCGGCTGGAATTACGGCGCGCCAGTGGCGCGGGGGGTGGATCTGCCTTCGTACCCGGAGACCACCGCGCTGGCGCTGGTGGGTTTGCAAGGGCGTTCGGATCTGGGGCCCATCCTGGACCGCGCCGGGCGCCTGCTGGAGAGTACGCCGTCGCCGCTGGCGCAAGCCTGGCTGCGGATCGCGCTTCAAGTGAATGGCGCGAAACCGGCGGCGCCTCCGGCCGGCGAGCCTTCGCGGGACCTGCTGCTCACCGCTCTCGAGGCGCTGGCCGCGCCCGAAGGCAATCATGGACTGCTGAAAGCGAGGTTGGCGTGAAACTTTCCCGTCGGGACATGCTGACGTTGGCCGGAGCCGGCGCGCTCGGCGGATATGCGGCTCTGGATGCGCGCTCGAAGCCCGCGCAGAAGCCGGCCGGGAGATCCGCAGTGGCGATCGTGAAGGCCGCCTCCTACACCGGCGACCTGGTCTCGCGCATGCGCGCAGGCATCCGGGAATGCGGCTTCGACGTCGAGAACTGCGTGCGCGGGAAACGCGTCCTGCTCAAGCCGAACCTGGTGGAGTTCGATCCCCACACCTGTATCAACACCAACGCCGCGGTGATCGCGGCGGCGTACGAAGTCTTCGAATCGCTGGGCGCGGCCGAGGTGGTGATCGGCGAAGGACCGGGCCACCGGCGCGATACCTATGCTCTGGCCGAGATGGCTCACTACCGGGACGAAATTCCGAAGTTCGATGCCCGGTTCGTGGATTTGAATCGCGACGATGTGAGCCCGCTGCGGCGCTTTGCCGACCGCGAGGAGATGTATTTCCCCAACACGGCGCTGCGTGCGGATCTGATCGTTTCTCTGGCCAAAATGAAGACCCATCACTGGGCCGGGGCGACGCTCTCCATGAAGAATTACTTCGGGCTGGTGCCGGGCTCGGTTTACGGGTGGCCGAAGAATGAGCTCCACCAGATCGGCATCCCGCAATCGATCGTCGAATTGTCGCGCATCTTCCGCCGCAGCTTTGCGATCGTGGATGGCATCGTCGGCATGGAAGGCAACGGTCCGATTCAAGGCACGCCCAAGCCGGCCGAAGTCCTGGTGATGGGTTCGGATCTGCCGGCCGTGGATGCGACGTGCTGCCGCATTATGGGCCTGGATCCGGCGAAAATCGAGTATCTGGCCATGGCCTCCGACGTCCTCGGCGTCACTGAGGAGGCCCGGATCGATCAGCGCGGCGAAGCGATCCGGGACGTCCGTACAAATTTCGAGCTGATCGGCGAGTGGCGCCATCTCCGCGCCTGAGCCGCGCCCCGTCTGAGCCGCGCTGGCGCCGGATCGTATTGGGCGCCGGGATGCGGCCCTTAACGGCCCGTGGTTCGCACGGCCCGGCGAATGCCCTACTCTGTTAGCATGCGCAGACGCGTCATGGCGGGCAACTGGAAGCTCTACAAGACGGCCGCGGAGACATCCGAGTACCTCCGGCGCTTCGCGCCGCTGGTGTCCGGCGAGACCCGGGTGGACATCGTGATCTGCCCGCCGTTCGTGAATCTCCCAGCCGCCGGGGAAGCCTGCCGGGGAACCAATATTGGAGTGGGCGCGCAGGACGTGTTCTGGCTCAAGGAAGGCGCTTACACCGGTGAAGTTTCCGCGCCCATGCTTACCGCCGTAGGCTGCTCCTGGGTGATTATCGGCCACAGCGAGCGGCGCCAGTATTTTCACGAGACGGATGAGACGGTCTTCAAGAAGACCGCTGCGGCGCTGGAGGCCCATCTGACGCCCATCGTCTGCGTGGGCGAGCGGCTGGAGCAGCGCGAATCGGGCGACACGGAAGCCGTGCTGGCGGCGCAATTCGCGGGTGGTCTGGCGGGGCTCACGCCGGAACAATTCACGCGAGTGGTGATCGCCTATGAGCCCGTGTGGGCCATCGGCACGGGCCGCACCGCCACGCCTGAAATCGCCTCGCGGGCGCACGCGTTTTTGCGCGATCAGATTCGCGCCAAATTCGGAGCCGGGGCCGCCGATTCCTGCCGCATTCTCTATGGCGGCAGCGTCAAGCCCGACAATATCGAAGGGCTGATGGCGCAGCCCGAGCTGGACGGCGCGCTGGTCGGCGGGGCCAGCCTGGATCCAGGCTCCTTTGCGGCCATCGTGAACTCCGCACTCTAGTTCTCGGTGGGCGTTTTTTCCGCGTGATCGACGACGATCGTCTCCACAGGCGCTTTGCGCGGCTCCAGCTTCAGCCCGAACTGCTGCACCGCCTGGAAAATCGTGGCTCCGCCGGAGGGATCGGCGGCCGTGGGCGGGTTCGGCGCTCCTGGAGCGCCGGGGCCTCCGAGCCCGGCGCCAGGGAATCCGCCGCCCGGCGGCAGCGGCAAGCCGGGCACTCGCGTCCGGGCCATCTCTAGCATCTCCTGCATGGAGAGCTCCAGCGTGACCTGATAGGCGCCCTTCAGTTCGGTCATGTCCAGCACCGGCCGGTCGGTGAACTGGGTCAGCATATCCGCGAAAGCCGCCATGGTGATCTTCGACAGCTCCATGTGTATCGTGCCGTTCGGTCCGGCCGATACTTTCGCAGTCCCCATCCGGTCGCCGGAAAGCACCGCGCCGCGGCCCCCGAGCTGAATCGTGACGGCCCCCTGGGGCGTGCCGATCGAAAATCCGCGGCCGCTGTCCGGAGGATTCGGCGCGGGATCTTCCACTTCGGCCGCAGGCTTCAATTTGGGCCCGTTCTTGCCGGCCACCAGCGCGTAGATGGGATGATCCTTGTTCTCACGATGCAGGGCGAGCTTGAATCGCTCGGCCAGCAGCGCCTGGAGCATGTCCGGAACCCGATCCTTCGAGACGCCCTCCGGAATTTTCGCCACGATGTCGAACCGTTCCTGCCGCAGCCAGTCCGGACCCGACACTTGAAATTCCTTCACGCCATATGCGATTTGGATCAACGTTGCGAGCGGCATGGAGCCAATATCCACGCGGGCTTCATCGACGTTCATGCCCAGGTGCAGCTTGCCGGAGCGAAAGCTCTCGGGCGTCATCGGAGGAGATTCGCGCACGGTGGCGACCTCAAAGGCGGGAGTTTGCGCAAGCGCCGCGGCCGCGGCCAGCCCGGCCACCAGATATGGTTTGGAGTTCATGGCACCAGCATTACGGGCGCTCGCCAGAACGCTGCCTTCTGGCCCGACGGATCGGCGATCGTTACTTGCACATTGTACTGGCCCACGGGCAGCTTGTCGAGCGCGAGATCGAACTTCAAGGGCACGGTGTGCAGGCGGTTGTTCGAGGCCTCCTCCACCTTGAGAGGCGCGGTCTCGAAGGCCTTGGTCTGGCCGCGGTAGAAAGTCACATAAGCGACCAGCGGGCGCACCGTCTCGGCGCCCTGCTCATAGGCCTGTAAGTACACGAACATGTCGCGGCTCTTGCTGAACACGCGCGTGACACTGGGAATCAGCTTCTGGCCCTCCTGCACCAGAGGATTCACCGATTCGGCGGCGCCTTTGTCCTTGGCCGCGTTGAACAGGGCTTCCCGCAAGTCCACGCGCTGGCTGCTCAGCACGACGGAGCTGATGGGGATGCGCTTGTCTTCCTTGTTCAAGTTCGGAATGACGAACGTGGTTTCATACGTCCCGATTCTCCCCGTTTCCGCGTCGCGCGCCAGAAATTTCAGCTTGTATTTCCCCGGCAGCAGCGTAAATCCGGTGTCGTATTGGATCGGGCGCTTGGCGAGTTCCGCGGCCGTGAAGTCGCTCAGCTTGGCGTCGATCTTGTCGCGGACGTTGGAGATCGTGGTTCCGTATTCATCCTTGACTTCGCCGATGAAATCGAGGAGCGTGTGCTCGGCGCCGCCTCGTTTGGCGAGCGCCAGTTCGCTGCCCGGAATTTTGACCACCACGGGAACGAAATACTCGGCCCGATTCAACTGGAAGTAATCGATCTCCATGGCGATGGTCAGCTCCGTGATCGGATCCCCCAGCATGAGGGCGTCCTCGAGCTGCCTTTCCTTTTCGGCCGCGGTGAATTTGCCGAACTGTTTACCGGCATAGTAGCCCTGGCGAAAATCGAGGCTGGCTTTCAGGTCGTTATTCAGGGAAATCCTGATCCGCCGGAATTTGCCGTCGAGATTCTGATTCGTGGTGTAGTAGCCGAGGATGTAGTAGCTGCTGATCGACTGCTCGGCTTGGACCATCCCCCGGCTCAGGTCGTTGTAATCGAACAGCGCCTTGCCGCCAGTGTCCGATGCCAGCGCATACAGCGTGTCCTGGGACTGCTGAAACCGCGAGGTCAACGCCAGAGCGTTGCCGCCGGTGTACATCTGCTGGCCCCCGGACGAGCCCCGGGTGGCGTTGCCCAGCGGCGCCTGCGCCACCAGCCCCCGCGCGTCAATGGGCCAGAACGACACTCCCGCCCGGATGGCGGCGTTAATCGTCGCGTGGAGCTGCGCCTGGTTATCGGTTCCGTTCAGGTTGAGGCCGCTGGCGAAATAGATCAACGCCTTCTTCTCGTTCAGCGAGCCGAGCATTTTGGCCGCGGTTTGCAGAGCCGACAATTGCCGGTCCGTATTAAAGATGTTGAACTCGCTATCGTCCTGGCCGAAGGCCGCGCCGGTATCCGCCGTGGCCGCGTCGTTGGTGGTGTCCCCGCTGTTCTGATCCTCGCCGACCACCAGCGTCTGGATCACGGTGAGAATGCGGTCGCGATCGTCGGTGAAATCCTGCAATACCTGGACCGCCGAACCCTGATACATCAGGATGGCGATCAAATCCGCGGGGGACATCTGCGTGCGCACGAATTTTTCGGCCGCGGCCAGCGCGCGCAACTGGTCCGCGGCGGGCATCGCGCTCATGTCGAAGTACAGGGCCAGAAGGCGCCGGTCGCGGTAACGAATGTTTCCCGGTGGCTCGACGGCGATCTGGGCGCGAGGATATTTGGGCAGCGGCGTCACCACGTGATGGTCCGGCGGCGGTGGTGCGGCGCCCGGGTCGTCGAATCGCTGGAACTCGAAAAATTTGATGGTTTGCGGGACGCCGTCTTCGGTGACCGTGAAGTCTTTGGCGGTGAGCCCTTCAACCGGCTTGCCGTTTTTGTCTTTCACCGAAACGGTCTCGACCACCAGTTGCGTGGTGGTCTGAAACGTGGCGGCGCCTTGCGCGCCGCTCGTATTCTGGCCGATCTGTTGCCCGCCTAAATTCAAAAACGGATATGCACACAGGGCCACCAGCAACAGAAAATATCCGCTTCGATGCATATCGTTCCGCGGCTTCATTTTAGAACCTCAATCGTACGGTCGTCTGGATCAGCCGCATCTGGTTGGCCTGCATCGGCAAGCCGAACTGAGCGTTGCCCACCGTGGTATTCCACGACGGGAAGGTGACATGATTCAGAGCGTTATTGGCATCGATCCGCGCGTCCAGGCTGAGCCGGTCGCTCATGCGGAAGGTTCGCTGGAGTGACGCGTTCAGTCCGAACTGCGAAGGCCCGGTGATCGAGTTGCGCCCGGCATTGCCCCACTCGCCTTGCGCGGGCCTGGTGAACGCCGCTGGATTCAGGAAGCGGCCGCCGGGCCCGTCGTAGAGCGGCGCGCCCGTGTAATCGGGCCGGACCGGACCGGTGATCCCGGTACCGAAAACCGCCGAGGGATACACCGGAGTCAACGGCATTCCACTGGCGGCCGAGAGAGTGGAAACGATCGTCCATTCCTTGAACAACGCGCCTCTCCAGCCGTTCAGAAGCGTGCCTCCGCCCAGCCCGAGCCCGGTGGTGTATTGCGCGGTGACGTTGACCACGTGGCGCTGATCGAAGCTGGAAAGCGCCCGCTCCGCACGGAGATCCAGCCAGTTCTGCGCGATCACCGCGGAGCCCGAGCCGCGCCCGCCGAGTGCGGCGTCATCGATCGATTTGGCGAACGTATACAACACGGTCGCGGTGAAGCCGCTGTGGAGCCTGCGGCGCAACTGGATGCTGCCCGCTTCGCGGGTCGAATTTCCGTTTGAAGTCATGTAGGCAAATCCGGAAGGGCAGGAGGGGCATGGATTGGCCGCGCCCGCCGGGTACGTGTTGGGCAGGAATTCCTGAACGCCACGGGTTCCTTTGGTGCCCAGGTAGGTCGCGACCATTTGCAAAGACGCCGGCAGATCGTGCTGGACCGACAACAACCACGTTTGCGCATACCCGACGCGGAAATTCGGGTCGATCGCAAACGTGTTGGGTGTGATTTGCGGCGATCCGATGAAACCGTTCGCCAGCGTTAACGGCGTGATCGCATTGTTGCCGGTCAGGCTTTTGGAAAACGGCGATTGCTGCGCCATCTGCGTCGCAATGGTCTGGTAGACGGAGGTGTTGTAGTAAACGCCATAGCCTCCGCGAATCACCATGGAGGAAGCCGCAAACGGCCGCCAGGAAAACCCGATGCGCGGCTGAAAGGCGTGCTTGTCCGGATTGATCAGCGAATCCGGATAGCGCAGGCCGGTGAGCGGGCCGACCGGGTCGGCGGCGACGACCGGGGCCGCTTGCGCAAATCCCGGAGCGAGATCGAGGTTCACCAGACGGCCATACAGTTCGGTGATCGGCGACCCATACTCCCAGCGAATCCCCGGATTCAAGGTAAAACTCGGGCTCACTCTCCAGTCGTCCTGGATGTAGGCATCGTAGGAAGAGGCGCGGAGGTATTTATCGGCGTTGCCGAAAGCAATCGAACTGGTGTCCGGGATGCCCACCAGGAAATCGCCGAAGGCGTTTCCGGTGACGGCTCCGGTAAACGTGAACTGGCCGCGCGGATCCTGTTGCGAAAGGATGTTGAACTGCTGTTTGCGGTAATCCGCGCCGAAGGACACATTATGGCGGTTGTGGTTCCACATGCCGTCCACTGAAACCGCGCCGGTCCGATTCCGGGTAAAGGAGGGAAGCGCGTCGGTGAGATCGGAGATGCCGTTGAAGAAATTCAGCGCCGGCGGCCCCCAATTGACCGGCTCCTGATTGTTTCCCGTAATCCCCGCCATCCCGGACACGTTTTCGCGGTTCTCGAAGAAGGGCACGGTGCGCATGGATTGCCGCGAGTACTGATAGCCGAAGTTCAGAAACAGGCGCGGCGTAAACATATGCCGCCAGTTCGACATGGCGTTGAGCCCGAGCGAACTGCCGGTATCCAGGAATCCGAACAGGTTGGGATTGTCCGAGCGTACGCTTTGCAGTCCGAACGCCCCCGAGACCTGATTCTTGCGGCCGATGGTCTGGTTCAATCTCGACTGCACCGCGTCCTGGTGCATCGCGCCGGCGACCGGAATCTGGTAGTTGTAAACGGAGCTGCCCTGAAAATTCGGAAGCGGGTAGAATTTGAGCAGCGCGAGCGCCTGGGGGCTGAATTGCGATGGCGAAATGATCAGGCCCGGCAGGTTGCCGTTGCGCTCTTGCTCGGTGGGCATGAGGCCGGTCTGTGTGGTGACGGTTCGGTTGCGAGTCCACTGATAGCCGAGGAAAAAATTGGGCCCGTTCCGGATCAGATGAGGAATTCGCAGGGGGCCTCCGAAGCTGGCCATGCCGGTGACATGCGTGTAGGAGGGCCGCGCCGTATCCTGGCCGGTGAGCGAGTAGGGCTTGGCGTCCAGCGTGGAATTGTCGAACGTAAAGCCGAGATTTCCGGTGTAAAGCGACCGCGGCCCCCGGCGGTTATTGCCAAACGCCTGGTTTAACGCGAAGGGCGAACTGGCGCCGTTCAACGCGGTGCCGTTGATCAGGAATCCGTCGGCGGCGCGCTGGCTGGCGCCGGCGATACTTGCATCGCTGGGGTTTTCGTTCTGCGCCGGCGCGTTATTTTCGGCCTGCGCGGTCGCGTTCAGGTCTGCGCGCTGAAACGCAGAGTTCGTGTTCGTGGCTTGTGGTTGCTGCGCCGGCCTGCCGCGCCGCGAAGAGTTCGGCTGCGGCGGTTTCGCCGCGTCCGGTTTCGCCGAGGCCACCGTGAGATTCGGCGGCGGCGCCGCCGGAGCGGCCGCGGGAATTTCTCCGAGCGGCAGCATCTTCAGCTCGAAGGTGGAAGGCGGGGCCGACGGCGTGACGGTCACATCCTGCTTCAGCGGAGCGAACGTCTGCATCTCCAGTTGAAAAGTCCAGACGCCATCGGCCAGGTCCGGGAAGATATATTGGCCCTCAAGATCGGTCACGGTGGTGACCGGCTTGCCATTCCGGGTGGCTGTCACGGTGACTCCGGGAACTGGGAGCCCGTTGAAGACGACCTGCCCGCGTTGTTCGGAAGCGAACAGCGGAGGCAGCACGCCCAAAGCGGCGATCGCCGGCAGAAGGAGCGAGGTGCGAGGCGCGGCGTTCATCTGCGCTCGATTTCATTCGCGCGGATCAGGTGTATCATACGTGGATCAGCCGAGAAGGTTCCGTGTGAAAGTGCGCTAATCCTCGGAGGGCGTGCGTTCGGCGTGATCAACCACGATGATCTCGACCGGTCCCTTGGTCTTGTTCAGTTTCAGGCCGAGCTGCTCCTGAATCGCGGTGAACAGATTGGGCAAATCGTTTTGCGGCGTGAGAGTCTGCGGGCTTGGTCCCGCACCTCCCGGTCCGGCGCCTCCGGCACCCGGTCCCACGCCGATACCACCGGTCCCGGCAGCAATACCCCCACTCCCTGGAGGTGGTGAAGGCAGGGGAAGTCCTGCCACCGGGCTCTGCCCCGGGTCAAGCCCGTATTCTAAAGAAAAGTCGTAAGCTCCGCTCAGGCCGGTCTTATCGATCACCGGACTCCCGAGGTTTTGGCCGAGCAGGTTCGTGAAGTCCGCCATGGTCTGCATGGTTCCCTGAAGACGCACGCCTCCGCCCGGCCGCATCGCAACGAACGCCCCTTTTCGCCCCTTGGGCATTTGGGGAAAACCGTCCTTACCGGGGACCAGGGGAGCAGGAGGGGGGCCTTCGCCAGACTTGGACGCGTTCGGATCTTCGACGGCGGCCGTGAGCTTCGGACCGTTCTTGGCCACGGTCAATTCGTACAACGGCAGTTCCTTGGTTTCGCGATGAATCTTCAGCTTGAAACGGTCCGCCAGCAGATTTTGGAGCATGACGCGGACCTGTTCTTTCGTGGCGCCCTCGGGAATTTTGGCGACCACATCAAAGCGCGCGTCGAAGCTACCCATCCAGCCGGGCGCGTTAACCTGATAGGGCTTTACATCATACGCGTTCACAACCAGCATTTTCAGAGGCATGCCGTTATATTGCAGACGCGTGGGGTCGTTCGTTCCGGGACCGCCTCGCATCCCGATCAGCCCGCCGCGTCCGCCCGGGGGCGCGGCCGGCTTCACCGACGCGACCTCAAACTCCAGCTTCGCCGGATCCTGCGCGAGCGCGAAGGCTCCCACCAACACAGTTGCCCAGATGATCCGCATCGTTCCCTCCCAAATCCTCCCCAGTAAACTCCGCAGACAATACAAAGACGTACCAGAAGAGATCCTGGTGCAGCCTGGAGCGAGGAATTTTATCTTCTGATTGCTTTTCCTGACCGGGCGGGCGGCGGTTCCAATTTAATCCGGAGTGCGTCCCGCCATCCGGGGCGCGCGGATCGACAGGACCGGGTTCGGAGCCGAGATGCGCGTGGACGCTGGATCGGATCGCGTCCTGATATTAGTCCTGATATTCGTGTTGAAGCCTGGTGAGCTTTTCCG
>Ga0070740_10004802_pt1 | contig 13009 bp, 15 predicted proteins | sample Coa_R2_FD_67286 | JGI IMG/M metagenome (GOLD analysis project Ga0070740, IMG submission 67286) | Surface soil microbial communities from Centralia Pennsylvania, which are recovering from an underground coalmine fire - Coalmine... | ecosystem: Environmental > Terrestrial > Soil > Unclassified ...
GCCGGTTTCAATATTCTGCACTGATAACATCCTGGTGCTGGAATGAGACTCAAGGAACTGGCTGCCCGGCTTGAGCTGGAGCTTCGCGGTGACGGGGAAACCGAAATCTTCGCGCCCGCTCCAATCGAGGCCGCCGGCCCGGGGATGATCATCTTCGTGGCGGCGGAGAAGTATGCGCGGATCCTCGAGACGACGAGCGCGTCCGCCGCGATAGTCGCCGCGGAGTTCGCCGTACGGGCGCGATGCCCGGTGCTGGTGAGCGCGAACCCTTATGCGGACTTCGCGCGCACGATCAAGATCTTTTTTCCTCCCTACCGGCCGAAGCCGGGAATCGATCCATCGGCCCGAATCGCTCTCGACGCAAGCATCGGCGAGAATGCCTCCATCGGCGCCAACGTCGTGATCGGCTCCGGAACCACGATCGGCCGCAATGCCGTCATCCACGCCAACGCGACCATCTATCCGAATGTTCGGATCGGGGACGACTTTACCTGCTACAGCCAGGCGGTGGTTCGGGAAGGATGCGTGATCGGGAACCGCGTGACGCTTCTCGACGGCGCCGTGATCGGGGCCGACGGCTTCGGATTCGTCGAGGATCGCGGCGGGCTGGTCAAGATTCCGCAGGTGGGCGCGGTGATCCTCGAGGACGATGTCGAGATCGGAGCCAAATCGACCGTCGACCGCGCGACACTCGGCGCCACTATTCTTCATCGGGGCGTCAAGCTCGACGACCAGGTTCACATCGGCCACAACTGCGAAGTTGGCGAGTACACGCGCCTTTGCGGACAGACGGGAATCGCCGGCTCGACGAAGATAGGGAAATGGTGCGTGTTCGGCGGGCAGTCATCCGCCTCCGACCACCTGACGATCGGCGACCGGGTGATGGTGGCGGCGCGCGGCGCGCTGCATCGCGATGCGCCCGACGGCGCGATCCTCGGAGGCACGCCCGGCATCGAGATAGAGCGATGGCGCCGGTACGCAGCCATATTGCCGCGCCTGCCGGAGTTGTTCCGGCGGCTGCGTGTGCTTGAAAAGCGAATCGTGGGAGAGGAAGAGGAGTGAGGATGGAAGCGACGGCAAAAGCCGCCCGCGCGCTGCCGGTCAGAGCAGTCGCACTGGCCGCGCTCGCGCTCGCGGCGCTCGGTCTGAGCGGATGTCCGGCCCTGATGATACCCGGACTCGCCTACTCGGGTTACCAATACGAAAAAACCGGCAAACTGCCCGGGATGCCCCAGACGCAGGAGGAATCCTCCGAACAGCAGCGCAAGGGCTCTTCTCAGGCAACGCCGTCAAACAGTGTTGAATGATTGCCTGCTTCAAACCGGCGGCTGCCAAGGAGTCCGATTTTGACAACCAAGGATAACGTCCGCATCGCGCCCGCGGATGGCAAGTTGGGAGTACTCATCCCCGGATTGGGCGCGGTAAGCACCACCTTCATCGCGGGCGTCGAAGCCGTCAAGCGCGGACTCGGCGAACCTATCGGCTCGCTGACCCAACTCGCAACCGTAAGACTCGGCAAGCGGACCGAAGGACGCGCGCCGAAAATCAAGGATTTCGTGCCGCTCGCCTCGCTCGAAGACCTCGAGTTCTGCGGATGGGACATCTTCGAGGACAACGCCTACGAATCCGCGCGCAATGCCGCGGTCCTCGATCCCGCGCTGCTGGAAAAGATCAGGGAGCCGCTTGAGAAGATCCATCCGATGGAGGCGGTGTTCGACCGCGAATACGTCCGCCGCATCAACGGGCCCAACGTCAAGGAGGGCCGCAACAAGATGGAAAAGGCTGAGATGCTGATGGAAGACATCCGCCATTTCCAGGCCCGCACCGGCGTGAAGCGGATGGTGATGGTGTGGTGCGGTTCGACCGAAGTCTTCCATCAGCCCGCCGAAGTCCATCAATCGCTCAAGCGCTTCGAGAAGGGCCTTGTCGACAACGACCCCGAAATCGCGCCGAGCCAGATCTACGCCTACGCCGCGTTGAAGATGGGAATCCCGTATGCGAACGGCGCTCCAAACCTGACGACCGACACGCCCGCGCTGCTCGAACTTGCGCGGCTCAACCGGGTGCCCATTTGCGGCAAGGACTTCAAGACCGGGCAGACCTTCATGAAGACCCTGATCGCGCCGGGGCTGAAGGCGCGGATGCTGGGATTATCGGGATGGTTTTCATCGAACATCCTGGGCAATCGCGACGGCGAAGTGCTCGACGATCCGGGATCTTTCAAATCCAAGGAGGAGACCAAGCTCTCGGTCCTGGAGCAGATCCTGCAGCCTCAACTCTATCCGCAACTCTACGGCAATGTGTTCCATTCGGTGCGGATCAACTACTATCCGCCGCGCGGAGACGCCAAGGAGGGATGGGACAACATCGACATCTTCGGATGGCTCGGCTATCCGATGCAGATCAAGATCGATTTCCTGTGCCGCGATTCGATTCTTGCGGCTCCGCTGGTGCTCGACCTGGTCCTGTTCCTCGATCTGGCGCAGCGCGCCGGGATGCACGGAATCCAGGAGTGGCTTTCGTTCTACTTCAAGGCGCCGATGCATGCGCCGGGGCTCTACCCCGAACATGATATATTCATCCAGTTGATGAAGTTGAAGAATACGCTGCGATGGATGAGAGGTGAGGATCTAATCACTCATCTCGGACTCGAGTACTACGACTGACGCCGCCGGTCCGGAACGCGGGGAGAGCTGGTGCAGGCGGTTGTCCTGATAGCGATCGGCGGCGCGATGGGAAGCGTGGGGCGCTACTACGCCTCAAGGCTGATCATGGAACTTGGCGGCGGGATCTTTCCGATCGGCACGATGTTCGTCAATGTCACGGGCTCGATGCTGATCGGATTTCTGGCCGCCCTTTCCTCGCCCGAAAGCCGCCTGTTCATGAGTCCCCAGGCCCGGATGTTCCTGATCACCGGGATTTGCGGCGGATACACCACTTTCTCGACCTTCAGTCTCGAGACCTTCGCCCTGGTCAGAGACGGCCAGTGGGCGGCGGCATCGCTCAACGCCGCAGGTTCGGTGATCCTGTGCATTGTCGCCGTATGGCTGGGCGCGGCCGCCGCCAATCTTGTCGGCAGGGGAGCATAGACCGATGCATGTGCCTCGCGACGCGGTTCTGCTGAGGATCTTCATCGGCGAGAGCGATCGCGCCGAGGGGCGGCCGCTCTACGAGACGATCGTACTGAAGGCGCGCCAGATGAAGCTCGCCGGAGCGACCGTGCTGCGCGGCCCGATGAGCTTCGGCAAGAGCAGCACCCTGCACACCGCGAAAGTGTTGCGGCTCAGCGAGGATTTGCCGATCGTGATCGAGATCGTTGATACTCAGGACAAGATCGATGCTTTTCTGCCGGTGCTGGACACGATAATGGGGTCGGGCCTGGTGACGCTCGAGAAAGTGCAGGTCCTGCAATACGGCGACGGCAACGGAAAGAACTGAACGCGGAGGAAGGCCATGGAGAAGAACTATGTCAATCCGCCAACCCTGCTCCAGCCGCGCGGATACACCCATGTCGTGACCGTGGAAGGACCGGCGAAGATGGTCTTCGTATCCGGCCAGGTCGCGGTTGACAGGGAAGGAAAGCTCGTCGGCCCCGGCGATCTGAAAGCGCAGATTCGCCAGGCCGCCGCCAATCTCAAGGCCGCTCTCGAGGCTGTGGGCGCGACCGCGGCCGATATCGTCAAGACCAACACCTATATCGTCAACTACAAGCAGTCGGACTATTCGGCGATGCGCGAGGCGCGTGCGGAGTTGTTTCCTTCGGGCGATCCGCCGGCCTCCACGCTTGTGGGAGTCACTTCACTTGCCGTGGATGGACTGATGGTGGAGATGGAAGCCATCGCTATGGTAAAAGCTAAAGCATGAGCGCATTTCCCGACGACCGCGACCCGACGCTGCCCGGGGTTGCCGATCCCTATCCACTGTTCCATCGTTTGCGCAGCGAGGATCCGGTTCACTGGAGCCCCTTCGCCAACGCGTGGATGCTGACGCGGTACGCGGACGCGTTCGCGTATCTCCAGGATCGGAGTTTCAGTCGCGTCGCCTTCCTGGACCAGATGCGGGCGAGATTCGGGGCCGCTCAGCCGATTCTCCGCTTTCAGAGCGAGGAGCTTTCGTTTCTCGACGGCGACAAGCACACCAGGCTCAAGAATCTCGTCGGCAAGGCGTTCAGTCCGCAGCGAATCGCCGCCATCCGCCCGCGAATCCGCGCCGCGGTCGAGGCCCGGCTGGACAAGCTTGAGCCGCGGCGCCGCTTCGATGTGATCGCCGACTATGCCTACCCGCTGCCCGCCGACGTGATCTCCGCGATGATCGGCGTGCCCGAGGAAGATTGGCCCCGGCTTCGCCAATGGGTGGACGGTATCGTGCTTTCGCGCGGCCTCGTCCGCACGCCGGAGCTGATGGCGCAGGGAGATCGCTCGGCCACGGCTTTCGAGGGTTACCTGCGCGACCTGATCGCGCGCAGGCGCGCCGATCCCTCGGATGATCTGATGAGCGCGTTGATAACGGCGGAAGAGCAGGGCGCCAATCTCAACGACGATCAGATAGTCTCGATGACCGAGACGCTGTTCGCCGCCGGTCACGCCACCACGCGGAGCCTGATCGGTCTGGGCCTGCTCGCCCTGATGCGCAATCCGGGAGAACTCGAGCGGCTGCGTTCCAGGCCGGATCTGATAGTCCATGCCGTCGAGGAGATGCTGCGATACGATCCTCCGACACAGGCGCCGTCGCCCCAGGTCGCCATCGAGGATGTCGAGATAGGCGGAAAGAAGATTCGCAAGGGGCAGATGGTTTCGGTGCTGATCGGAGCGGCAAACCGCGATCCCGACAGATTCACGGAGCCCGATCGCTTCGACATCATGCGTGCGAACAATGAGCATCTTTCCTTCAGTCTCGGGCCTCACTACTGCCTTGGCGCGAGCCTTGCCCGCGCCGAAGCGCAAATCGCGATCATGGCGATCGTCGAACGATGTCCGAACCTGAGGCTCGGGGACGGACCGCTTCGCTTCCAGGTCGCAGGCCGCTTCCGCGGCCTCGAGGCGCTGCCCATCGAGTTCTGAAAATATCGTCGCGCCGCCACCGCCTGATTGCGGTGACCGTTCGGCGGCGCTTTGATTGAAGTTGCCGCGAGCCGGGCCCCATCATCCCCGCTGTTGATCGTCATTTTCTTGACGCGACGCCTCGCGATGCTATGCGGGAGGAGCAAGGCGGTGAAGAACGAAGTCTGTTGCCAGCGCTGACTGTCGCGATCCTGACGGCGACCGCCGCGGTCGCGCGCGCGGCATCAAACGAAGCGCCCCGGGCGTTATCGAGGATGGCCGCCGCGCCTATACGAGCCTGTGCGCGAGCTGCCGCGGGCCGAACGGAAAGGGAGGCGGCCCGATGGCCGCCGAGTTGAGCAACAAGCCCATCGATCTGACGCAGATCGCGCGCAACAACAAGGGCACCTTTCCCTTCTGGCACGTCTTCAACTCCATCGACGGCCGCACCATCCTGCGCGCCCATGGCGGACCCGAAATGCCGGTGTGGGGCAGCAGATCCGAAGCCATCTACGGCAACGTGCCGACCCGCGAATGGATGCTGGCGGTGACCTTCTACATCGAATCCATCCAGGCGAAATAGAGGCGGCCGAAGCGGCGGGACAGTCCGCCGCGGCCATTTGACAGGGGGGAGATGGTTTGATGACGTGGCGAAATGGCGGCCTTTGACGAATCCACTTACGGTGAGCGCGTAGCCGACGTCTACGACAAGCTTTTTGCCCATCGAGCAAACACGGTCGATGCGGTCGAGTACCTCGCGTTGGCGGCCGGTAAGGGCCGCGTTCTGGAACTGGGCATCGGCACCGGCCGCATAGCGCTTCCGCTGGCGGAGCGAGGAATTCGGGTTTCGGGAATCGACTCGTCGCCCCGGATGGTCGAGCAGCTTCGGCTGAAACCCGGCGGCGACGCGATTCCGGTCACGATCGGCAATTTCGCCGACGTCAAGGTTCCCGGAAAATTCTCGCTGATCTACGTCGCTTTCAATACCTTCTTCGGCGGTCTGCTCTCGCAGGAACAGCAGGTGCGATGCTTCGAGCGGGTGGCGCGTCGCCTCACCGACACCGGCATCTTCGTGATCGAAGCGTTCTTTCCGGATGTGGCGCGATTCGATCGTGGCCAGCGCACCTCGGTCGTTTCCCTGGACACCGATCGTACGGTGCTGGATGCGGTGATGCACGATTCGATCAACCAGTGTGTCGCCGCGTCCCACATCGTCATTGGCGCCGACGGCATCCGGCAGTTTCCGATCCGGCTTCGCTACGCATGGCCGTCCGAGATGGACCTGATGGCGCGGCTTGCCGGCATGCGCCTGCGCGCGCGGTATGGCGGATGGAAGGGCGAGCCGTTTACCGCATCGAGCCCGCTTCACGTCTCGATATACGAAAAGGTTCCGGTTGTTAAACCGGAGCCGAAAGGACAGCGGCGCGCGGTCCGCAAACGCAGGCAACAGGCACGAGTGCGACGATGAACGCGATCGAAGAGATCTACAGGCGGAAGACGCCCGGCTCGGCTCGGCTTGCGGAGCGCGCCGAGCGCGTGATGCCCGGCGGTGATACCCGCACCACGACCTACCATCGCCCCTATCCCCTCGCCATCGCCCGCGGCGACGGTCCCTTCCTGTGGGATATCGACGGCAACCGCTATATCGACCTGCTCGGCAACTACACGAGCCTGGTGCATGGACACGCCTACCCGCCGATAGCCGAGGCGATCGCGCGCGCCGCCCGCGAAGGAACGGCGTGGCCGGCCCGTTCGAATGCCCAGGTGGAGCTGGCCGAACTTCTGTGTGAAAGAGTTCCCTCGGTCGAACGGGTCCGCTTCTGCAACTCGGGGACGGAAGCCGGGATGCTCGCGGCGCACGTGGCGCGTCATGTCACCGGCCGCAGGCTCATCCTGATGGCCCGTTACGGATATCACGGATCCTATGACGACCTCGAACTCGGTCTCCTTGGTCATGACGGCGAACGGACGCTGCTCGGGGAATTCGGCGATGCGGGTTCTTTCGAGCGAATTCTCGCCGAGAGAGGTTCGGAGATCGCGGCCGTTTTCCTCGAACCGGTTTTGGGATCGTCCGGCGTGGTCGCGCCCCCGCCGGGATTTCTGGATCGCGTGGCCGGCGCGGCTCATCGGGCGGGAGCGCTGTTCGTGATGGACGAAGTGATCACGCTTCGGCTCTCGGAAGGCGGAGCGCAGAAGCTGTTCGGCGTGAAGCCGGATCTCACGATGATGGGGAAGATCGTCGGCGGCGGACTTCCGGTCGGAGCGCTGGGCGGCAGGGCCGACCTGATGGAGGTCTTCGATCCTCGCCGGCGCGGCTCGCTCCTTCATTCGGGAACCTTCAACGGCAATGTCCTTACGTGCGCCGCGGGAACGGTGTCGGTTCGCGAGTTGACGCAGGAGCGAATCGACAGGATGGACGCGATGGCGGAGAGGATCGCGCGCGAGCTTGAGAACGCGGCGCGCCAGGCGGAACTGCCCTTTTCGATTCGCCGGTTCGGATCGCTGATGAACGTTTTCTTCACCAGCGTGGCTCCGCCCGCCACGATAGTGCGCGAGGATTTGAAGGCGATGGCGATGTTTCACCTGGCGGCGCTGAACCGCGGACTCTTCATCGCCCCGCGCGGGCTCATCGCGATGTCCACGGTGATCGGCGAAGCGCTGGCGGAGGAGATCTGCGATCGCGCCTCGCAGGCGATGATGGACGTCGCGCGAAACGCCGCCTGAACGGCGGTGGGGCGTACATCCGGTATTGGTTTTCAACAGGAAGGCGCGCGGGTAATCCGTGAGTCATCGTCTTTTCCCTGGCGCGCAAACCCTTGTTCAATTCCCGGTCACGGGCCTCGCGCATAATCGCCCGGAGGATCGGCGTCGATACGCCCGATCCCGAGTCCCACAAACCAGGAGGAGTTCAAATGCGACGAGGTGGTCTGCTTGCGCGCGCGATCGGAGGTCTCGCAATCGCGGCTTTGGGAGGGGGCATCGCAAATGCCGCCGCGACCCCGATCGAGCACATCGTGATCATCTTTCAGGAGAACGTGTCATTCGATCATTACTTCGGCACCTATCCGAACGCGGCCAATCCGGCCGGAGAGCCGGTCTTCACCCCCGCCCGCGACACGCCCACGGTGAACGGATTGGACGAAGCCCTGCTCAACAACAATCCCAACAAGCTTAACGCCGCCAACGGATCCGACGGCGTGAATCCTTTCCGTCTCGATCGGAGCGAAGCGGCAACCTCGGACCAGGATCACGCCTACCTGGCCGAACAGTTGTCGTTTCATTTCGGCTTGATGGACCTGTTTCCGAGCGAGGTCGGTACCGCGGGGCCGCCGCCGGGAGGCTCCGGACCCACGGGAACCAAGGGGCTGGTGATGGGCTATTACGACGGAAACACGGTTACCGCGCTGTGGAACTACGCGCAGCACTTCGCGATGAGCGACAACTCGTACTGCACGGTGTTCGGCCCGTCGACTCCCGGCGCCCTCAATCTCATTTCCGGACAGACCAACGGCGTGGCTCAGATCCTTAACGGGACCAGCCAGGTGGTCAGCGACGGCAACGGAGGATTCACCGTGGTCGGCGACCCGCAGCCGATCGGCGACCCGCAGCCGATCGGCGACGTATGCGATTCGCCGACGCGCAACCAGGTCCAGATGTCCGGCAAGAACATCGGCGACCTTCTCAACGCGGCCGGAATTTCGTGGGGCGCTTTCATGGGAGGATTCGATCTGACCGTCACCAATCCCAACGGGACCACCGGGTGCAAGCGAAGCACGAAGTCCGACATTACCGGGACCTCCAACGACTACATACCGCATCATGCGTGGTTCCAGTACTATCCTTGGACCGCGAATCCGACGCACGCGCGGCCGGCTTCCGTCGCCGCCATCGGGCACTCCGGCGATCCCGCCAATCATCAGTACGATCTCAACGATTTCTTTGCCGCGGTTCAGGCGAACAACATGCCGGCGGTGAGCTTCCTCAAGGCGATCGCGGTGCAGGACGGACACGCAGGCTACTCCGACCCGCTCGACGAGCAGACCTTCATCGTCAACACGATCAACTTTCTGCAAAAGCGGCCTGAATGGAAAAACACCGCGATCGTCATCGCCTACGACGATTCCGACGGATGGTACGATCACCAGATGGGCCCGATCGTGAATCAGTCAACTTCCAGCGTCGACGGCCTGACCGGTCCGGGCGCGTGCGGGGACGGTTCTTCGGCCCTTCCGGGGGTGGCGCCCGGCACGCTGCACGCGCAGGGGCGCTGCGGATTCGGACCGCGCATCCCGCTGATCGTCATCTCGCCGTGGGCCAGGGAGAACTTCGTCGATCACACGATCACGAATCAGGCGTCGATTCTCCGCTTCATCGAGGACAACTGGCTCGGCGGACAGCGTATCGGCCAGGGATCCTTTGACGCGGTCTCGAATTCAATCGCGAACATGTTCGATTTCCGCCGTCGCCGGATGCGCAAGCTGCTGCTCAACCCGGGCACGGGCGAGCGAGTGCGGCATCTGTAACAGTCACGCTCTCAAGGCGGCGGATCGATGCGCGGGCTGCGCCTCGATCCGCCGCGTTCCGTCCGCGCGCGGCTCACGATGGGCGCCCCGGCCGGAGCGAGCCGGGTGGCCTCGCGTTCCGCCGCCTCCGCTTGCGCATCAGGCGGTCAACCGGGTTGACGAATCCTTCGAGCCGGCCCCACAGCCGCCGAATCGTCTTGCGGCCCGCGCGATGATTCATCACCTCGAATCGAATTCCGTCGGGGTCGCGGAAGAACAGCGCATAGTAGTCCGGCGCGTATTCGGGCCATAGCTGGGGGCCCTCGACCTGAATTCGGAGCGCGCGAAGACGCCCGGCGACTTCATCGACCTCCGCCTTTCCGGCAACGCGCAGGCACAGATGATGGAGTCCCGGAGCGTAAGGATCATGCTTTCCGCTGCGGGCCGGTCGAATCGAGATCTGCAGATTGCGGTTGAAATAGTGGCAATGGGGTTCGCCCGCGATCGGAAAGGTGCCCTTCTTGAAGCCCAGCGTGCGCATCACCCGGTCGTAAAAGAGCCGCGAGCGATCGAAATCGCCGACCGCAAGGTAAATGTGATCCACACCCGCCAACTCCGGCGGCGCGCCCCTGCCCGTACCGGCGCGGTTCATCAGGCCGGAGCGAGTTCCGCCGTGCAGTGCGCGCATTTCGTCGCGCCCGCCGGGATGCGGCTCAGGCAGTGCGGACATTCCTTGTCCGCGGGCGGAGGAGGCGGGGGCGCGAACCTAACTGCCTGCTGCACCAGGATGAACATCGCGAAGGCCACGATTACGAAGTCGAGAATCGTGTTGATGAACGATCCATAGGCGATGATCGGCGCGCCGGCCGCCTTCGCCGCCGCCAGCGACGGATACGAAGCGCCCGACAGGTTGATGTACAGGCTCGAGAAATCGACCTTGCCTAACAGTAGTCCGACCGGAGGCATAATCACGTCGTTCACGAGCGAAGTGGTTATTTTTCCGAACGCGGTGCCCAGGATGAACCCGACCGCAAGATCGATCACATTGCCTCTCACCGCGAACTGCTTGAAGTCGGAAAGCATCGACATGGCTGTTCGAACCTCCTGTGGATTGATCGGCCGCAAATCAAATAACAAAGTGTAGCGAGCGATGGCGAGGGTGCGGATTCGGTCGCGGTCGCTCGCAAACCGGGGACAAGCGCCTTTCGCCTGCGGTTGCCCGCGTTGGCAGAGAAAACCCGCCGTACGCATTTCGAGGAAAATCGATGTCCATACCCAACCTGATCGGCACAGTGGGAGTGGCGCTTCTGCTCGCCGCATTCTTCCTGAACGCCTTCGGTTTTCTCGACCACGGCTCGCGGTCGTATCAGCTCCTGAATGCGGCGGGGGCCGCGCTCTCGTGCTACGCGTCGTGGCTCATCGGCTTCATGCCGTTCGTCGCTCTGGAGGCGACCTGGAGTGCGGTGGCAATAGCGGCGCTGGCGCGTTCGCTGGGATCGAAATGAACCGTTTTCGCTTTGCAACGCGCTGAGATAGTGTAGGCCAAAGGGGTTCGTGTCGCGTGATCCATCCGCGAAGGGAGAATGGTCATGTCGAGCAACGGCACTTCCCGCTCAATCCGCGATCGTCTGAGTCATCCTGTCATTGACGCCGACGGTCATTACCTCGAGTTCGGCCCTTCAATCATCGACTACCTCAAGAAGGTCGGCGGCTCGCGCGTCGCCGAGACCTTCCTGGGCCGCAACGAGCGCGTCGCTCACGTTCTGAACCAGACCCCCGAGGAGCGGCGCGAGCAGCGGCGCGCGCAGGAAGCATGGTGGGCCGCACCCACCAGGAACACCCGCGACCGCGCGACCGCCATCCTGCCGCGCCTGCTCTACGAGCGGCTCGACGAACTCGGCTTCGATTTTACCGTTCTCTATCCGACGGCGGGGCTCGGAGTACCGTTCATCTCCGACGAGGAGTTGAGGCGGGCGACGTGCCGCGCCTTCAACATGTATGTAGCGGATCATTTCCGCGAATTCTCCGATCGCATCACGCCCGCCGCCGCGATTCCGATGTACACGCCGGACGAGGCGATCGATGAGCTCGAATACGCGGTTCGCACACTGGGCCTCAAGGTGGTGGTGATGGGGAGCATGGTGCGCCGGCCGATACCCGCCGTGATCCGCAAGGCCCCGGCCGCCGGCCGCTACGCCTCCTGGTACGATCCGCTGGGATTGGACAGCGAGTACGACTACGACCCGGTGTGGGCCAAATGCGTCGAGCTTGGAGTCTCTCCAACATTCCACACGGGTTCGCGCGGGATCGGCTTTCGCGTGTCGCCGACCAACTTCACTTACAACCACATCGGCCATTTCGCGACCGCCGGCGAAGCCGTCTGCAAGGCGTTGTTCATGGGCGGAGTGACGCGACGGTTCCCCAATCTCAAATTCGGTTTTCTGGAGGGCGGAGTCGGATGGGCTTGCGCGCTGTACGCCGACCTCATCGGCCACTGGAAGAAACGCAATCTCAAGGCGCTCGAAGAGGTGAATCCGGCAAATCTCGATCGCGCCACCCTGCTTGAATTGATTCGGCGCTACGGCGGAGAGGACCTCGCGCGCCGCGCGGAATCGTCCCGCAGCCTCGCGGCAGGCGCGGGCGACGCGGTCGGAAAGATTCGACGGCTCGACGACTTCGCCGCGTGCGAAATCGAACGCCCCGAGGACATACGCGAACTTTTCGTGAAGAATTTCTATTTCGGGTGCGAGGCGGACGATCCGATCAACGCCTGGGCGTTCAACCGCCGCGTCAATCCCTACGGCGCAAGGCTCAACACCCTGTTCGGCTCGGATATCGGGCATTTTGATGTCGTCGATATGGCCGAGGTGCTGGTCGAGGCCCATGAGCTGGTCGATGAAGGGTTGATCACCGGCGAGGATTTTCGCGATTTCGTGTTCGCCAACCCGGTTCGCTTCTGGGGCGAGGCAAATCCGAATTTCTTCAGGGGCACCGTCGTCGAATCCGCCGCCGCCAGGCTTCTCGGCGAACAGTCCGCGCACGGCGCCGCGGCGGATTGACCCCATCCGGCGTCGGAGGTTCGATTTCCTTGAAAGAACGACGCGGCGCGCTGCTGACAATTCTTGCGGTCCTGTTCGCGCTCGGCGCGATCCAGGACTTCCTCAAGCCTTTTCGCTTCGAAGGACCCAACACCGCCCTGGTCGTGATGGGGACGCGGCTTCATGGCCCGCTGAACATCGTGATGAGCATCGTGCTTGGGATTTTCCTCGCGATCTATGCCGCGGGCGTGTGGCGGATGAGCCGGTACGCCCTGATTCTTGCCTTGATCTATGCGGCCCACGTCACGATCAATATCATCGTCTTTCCGATTCGATACCGTGGCGAGGACAACGGCCCGATCCTGCTCCAGGTGATGTTCACGGTTCTGGCGTTGGCGATTCCGTGGACCGCGGCGACGGTCCTCTGGCG
>Ga0070740_10004804_pt1 | contig 13001 bp, 12 predicted proteins | sample Coa_R2_FD_67286 | JGI IMG/M metagenome (GOLD analysis project Ga0070740, IMG submission 67286) | Surface soil microbial communities from Centralia Pennsylvania, which are recovering from an underground coalmine fire - Coalmine... | ecosystem: Environmental > Terrestrial > Soil > Unclassified ...
ATCGTCGCGACGCGGCAGCATCACGTCCGAGGAGCCGGCGCAGTGCGTCCGCGTCGCGAAGGGCATAGCCCTGGGGATCGTTGTTGAAGTAGACGTAGACATCGGCGCCCTGCCGTTCAAAGCGCCCGATATGCCCGGCCCACTCCTGGAGTTCGGCCCCGCCAAACCCGATTCCGGCCCTTCCCTCGTGCATCCGAATGTACGTCCACGGGGCGGTCAGGCCAAGATGGCGAGGCAACCGGGGGCTCACCGGCGCGCACAGTGCCGCGCCCGCGCGCTCCAGCAGCGCGTACACGGGCGGGCAGAGCCAGCTCTCGTGCCGGAACTCGAATGCGAAGCGCCGCGGCGCATAGGCCTCCAGGGCTCCGAGGAACTCGTCCAGACGCGAGAGATTAGCCGCCCAGGTGTGCGGGAACTGGAAGAGGATCGGCCCTAACTTCTCCTCGAGGGCAGTCGCTCGTTCCATCAGGCGGGCCAGGGCCTCCTGCGGGTCCTTGAGCTTCTTCATGTGCGTCAGGTAGCGACTGCCCTTGACCGCGAAGAGGAACCCGACGGGTGTCTGCTGGCGCCAGGCTTCGAATGCGCTGCGTTCGGGCAGCCGGTAGAAGGAGTAGTTCACCTCGACGGTCGGGAAGTGGGTGGCGTAATAGGGCAGGTGCTCGCCCGCCGGCAGATTGGGCGGATAGAAGATGCCAACCCAATGCTTGTAGATCCAGCCCGAGGTGCCGATCCAGACCTCGGCCATGCGCTCCTCCCTTCCGGTACGCCGCCAGAACGGCTGCGTTCCTCAGCAGCAAGAGTGTACAGCACCCCTCTGCCGCAACGCTTCAAAGACGATGATCGACGCGGCCATGGCCACGTTCAGCGACTCGCTGTGGCCGGGCATGGGGATGGACACCGGCCGCGGGTCTGGGATCGACGCCGCGCGCAGCGCTCCGCCGGCTTCGCCGCCCACGATCAGAATGGTCGGGGGGCGAAGATCGGTCTCATAAATGCTCGATGTTGCGTGGGCGTCGGCCAGCAGCGTCTGGCCGCGTTGCGCCAGCCAGGGCCGTAGGGCGTCGAGCTCGACATTCGTTGCCAGGGCGACCCTGAAATGCGCGCCCATGGCCGATCGGACCACTTTGGGCGCATAGAGATCCACGCAGCCGTGCAGGGCGATCACGGCGTCGAGGTCCGCTGCCCAGGCCGTACGCAGGATGGTGCCGGCGTTGCCCGGGTCCTGCACGCCGTCGAGAACCAGAGATAGTCCGCGTCGCGCCGGCAGTTGGTTCAGGCTCGTCTGAGCCGGTAGGGGGACGGCCGCGACAACGCCGGACGGTGTCTCCGTCGCAGACACATGATGCAGGACCGCGGGCGTTACCTCAAGCGGCGCCGGCAGGTCCGGATCGTGCGACAGGCGCCCGTACAGCGCTCGTCCGCGCGGCGTGGCCGCCAACGTATCGGGCGACATCGCCACGATCTCCGGCCGCACCCCGGAAAACAGCGCCTCTTCGACAAGGCGGACACCCTCGATCAGGTAGAGGCCCTGCGTCAAGCGCCCGCGGCGTTCGTGCAGTCGGCGCAGGCGCTTGATGGTCGGATTGGATGTCGACGATAGCGTGCCTATGCGGATGCCCGGGCGGCCTCCACGAGCTGGCGAAAGGCATGCGGCTCGGTCACGGCCAGTTCGGCCAGCATCTTGCGATCGACCTCGATCTGTGCCCTGGCCAGACCGCTGATCAGTGCGCTGTACGACAGGCCGTTGGCGCGCGCTCCTGCGTTGATGCGGACGATCCAGAGCCGCCGCATGTCGCGCTTCCGCCGCTTGCGATCGCGCGTCTGATACTTGAGCGCATGCAACAGCGATTCTTTGGCCAGCCTGTATATCTTGCGCCGGCCGAGTTGATGCCCTTCTGTTTGCCTGAGAACTTTCTTATGGCGTTTGTGCGCCATGATGCCGCGCTTAATGCGAGCCATGATCCCTCCAAGAGTATGTTGTCCGCGACATCAGCCTAGCCCTTGCCGAGGAGACGCTTGATCATCTTCTGGTCACTGTCGGCGGCGACCCGCATATGTCCCGTGTCAAAGTGCACCCGGTTGCTCTTGCGGGTCATCTTGCCATGAGGCTTGAGGTGCATGGCCTTGCCGCTGCCGGTTAGTTTGAACCGCTTGGCGGCGCCCTTGTGTGTCTTCATTTTCGGCATGATTTAGCTGGTCCTATCTGATCACTGTCCGTTGCAATGCAGGGTATCGAAGGCAATAAGCCACTATGGTGGGCGCCGCCACCCCTGACAAGAATAGCAAATATGCGTGGCACGCCACAAGAGTTCAGAGACCGACTATTGCCCGCGATGTCGCCGCGCCCGAATTATGCCGCTAGGGCCGCCGCCATGCGGCGCATACCCTCGTCGATCGTCTCCTGCGAGGTGGCGTAGGAGATGCGCAGGTAGCCCGGAGCACCAAAGGCCTCTCCCGGAACCACCGCCACGTGCGCCTCCTCAAGCAAGTACGACACCAGATCCAGCGACGTGTCTACGCGACGGGAGCCGTAGGACCTGCCGAGCGCACCCTGCACGTTGGGGAAGGCGTAGAAGGCTCCTTCCGGCGTCAGGCAGCGCACACCCGGCATGCTGTTGAGCGCCGCCACCACGCTGTCGCGGCGCTTCTGGAACTCCCGGCGCATCCGTTCCACCTCGGCCTGGTCGCCCGCAAAGGCCTCGATCGCCGCCTTCTGCGAGACCGAAGCGGCACCGGAGGTGCTATGGCTCTGCAAGCCGGACATGGCGCTAATCAGGCCCTTAGGGCCGGCGGCGAAGCCGATGCGCCAACCGGTCATGGAGTAGGCCTTGGACGCGCCGTCGACCAGGACGATCTGATCGGCGAGATCGGACAGCACGGACGCGGCGCTGGGCGCCCATTCGTTGTCCAGGTAGGAAATCTTCTTGTAAATCTCGTCGGTCAGCAGTGTCACGTCCGGGTACCGGCGCAAGACCTCACCCAGGCCGCGCAGCTCGTCCGCCGAGTAGACGGTGCCGGTTGGGTTGCACGGCGAATTAAGGATGAGCAGACGCGTGCGCGGGGTGATCGCCGACTCTAGTTGGGCGGGACTCAGCTTGAAGCCGCTCTCCTCGTTGGTGGGCACAAGCACGGGCGTGGCATCGGCCAGAAGCACCTGCTCCGAGTAGCTGACCCAATAGGGAGACGGTATGATCGCCTCGTCGCCCTGCTGGAGCAAGACCTGGCAGATGCCGTAGCACATTTCCTTGGCGCCGTTGCCGACGATGATCTGATCCGGCGCGTATGAGAGGCCTTCATCCTGTTTCAGCCGCGCGCTGACGGCTGCACGGAGTTCAGGGATACCGCCAACCGGTGTATACTTGGTGAAGTTCGCCTTGACGCCCTGAATTGCGGCTTCTTTGACGTTGTCGGGCGACGGGAAGTCGGGCTCACCGGCGCCGAACGAGATGACGTCGATGCCGGCGCGTTGCATCTCCTTGGCTTTGGCGTCAACGGCCATCGTCGCGGACGGCGAGATACGACGCGCGCGCTCGGCAAGTTTCACGATGGGTCTCTCCTTTACACGGGCAACTATCAAACTGGATGGCGTAGTGATGAGCATGAACCGGCCTCATTGTACCGCGTGTGCCGGTATGATTTGAGGGTAGTGGACCCGGCCGCGTCCGGTGGCGGCGCTTGTGCCGCCCCGGTGGCGCCAGGCCGAACCGACTGAGCGCGCAGATGAAGCTTTCCAGGAAAACCGTCTACGGCCTGATGGCCCTTATCGATATGGCGATTCAGCAGGAGCGCGATAGCGCGGGCCGGCTGACGACGCACGATATTGCCCTGCGCCAGCAGATCCCCGAACGTTTTCTGGAGCAACAGATGACGGCCTTGCGCAACGCCGGCCTCCTCAATAGCCAGCGCGGCGCGGCCGGCGGGTGTTCTCTGGCCCGCCGGGCGGATCAGATCACGGTGCTCGATGTGATGGAGGCGCTGGAAGGAAGCCTGTTCGAATCTCTGGCGGACGATCCGGACGGTCGCGGCGGGCGCGCCACGCCGGCCGCGGTACGAGAGTTGGTCGATCGCGCCCGCAATCGCCTGGCCGATCTGTTTGGGTCGATCACGATAGCCGATCTGGCGCGCCGCGAGCTCGAACTGCGCGAGAGCGACGCCCAGATGTTCTACGTGTGATTGGGCGACCGCCGGATTTCCGGCCTCGCCACTGCCGGCGACTCGGGCCGTGGTATAGTGTGATGTGACCTCAAAAACCATGGAATGGTGATCGTAGCGCGTGAAAGAGATCTTCCGCCGCCGGCCCAAGTACCTGTCGGTGCCGAACCGCACCAACGACGCGAGCCAGAAGGTGCCGGACAACATGTGGATCAGTTGTCCGCGCTGCCATGAGTTGCTCTACGCCAAGGAGTATGAAGATAACTTCAAGGTGTGCAGCAAGTGCAAGCACCACTTCAGCCTGTCGCCGCATGAGCGCCTGGCCCTGCTGCTCGACGACGGATCGTTCGAGGAACACGACGAAGGCCTGTGCTCGGCCGATCCGTTGCGCTTCGTGGCCGGAGACTATCACTACAGCGCCAAGCTGGAGGAGCATCGGCGCAAGGCCGGCACCAGGGAGGCCCTCGTCTGCGGCAGCGGACGGATCGACGGGCAGGATGTGGCCATCGCCGTACACAACTTCACCTTCCTCGGCGGCTCGATGGGCGTGGCCGTGGGCGAAAAGATCGCCCGGACCATAGACCGCGCCGCCGACGGCGGTGTGCCCCTGATCATTGTGTCGGCCAGCGGCGGTGCCCGGCAGCACGAGGGAGTCTACGCGCTCATGCAAATGGCCAAGACGGTGGCCGCGCTCAACCGCTTCAAGTCCCGCCACCTGCCGTACCTCTCGATCTTGACCGATCCCACCACGGGAGGCGTTCCCGCGAGTTACGCCCTGCTTGGCGATGTCAATATCGCTGAGCCGGGCGCGTTCATCGGCTTTGCCGGCCCGCGGGTGATCGAGCAGGCCACCAAGCAGCGGCTGCCCGCCGACGTGAACACCGCCGAGTTCATGCTGGCGCACGGCATGATCGATCTGGTGGTACCCCGCGCGGAGCTGCGCGGGACGGTGTCCACGCTGTTGCGCCTGACCACGGCGCGCACCTACCGCCCGCCGGCCGGAGAGGGATACGCCGCCCTGCGCCAGGCCACCGCGGTTGGACGGGGGAACGGGCACCATGCCTAACCGGCTGGACTTCGAAGACGGTCTGGATCGCCTCAAGGAGGAGATAGACCATCTGCAGCGCGAGACCGAGTCCGGCAACGACGAGGCCGGCGGCAAGGTGGCCGCGTTGCGGCAACGGCTGGCCGAAGAGACGGCGGAGCTGTACGCCGGGCTGACCCCATGGCAGAAGGTGCAGGTCGCTCGCCATCCCGAGCGCCCGTTTGCGCTGGATTACCTGCGCTGGGCCTTTACCGACTTTGTCGAGTTGCACGGCGATCGGCGCTTCGCCGACGACGCGGCCATCGTGGGCGGTCCGGCGGCGCTCGATGGGCGCGCAGTGATGGTGGTGGGCCATCAAAAGGGGCGCGGCACCAAGGAGAACGTGCAGCGCAACTTCGGCATGGCGCATCCCGATGGCCTGCGCAAGGCTCAGCGCCTCTTCAAGATGGCTGAATCCTTGCTGCTGCCGGTCATTACGCTGGTGGATACGCCGGGCGCCGCGGTCAGCGTGGCCGACGAGGAGAGAGGGCAGGCCGAGGCCATCGCGACGTGCATCAGCGTGCTGGCCGGATTGCGCGTGCCGATCGTCTCCGTTATCATCGGCGAGGGCAACAGCGGCGGCGCCCTGGCGCTCGGCGTGGCCGACACCATCTTGATGCTGGAGCATGCCTACTACTCCGTCGCGTCGCCCGAGGCCGCTGCCTCGATTCTCTGGCGCTCGGCGGCGCACGCCGCGGAGGCGGCGGCGGCGATGGGCATCACCGCCCAGGAATTGCTGACCGGCGGCGTGATCGACGGCATCATCCCCGAACCGCCGGGTGGAGCGCATCGCGACCACGCGGTCGCGGCGGCCTTACTGCGCGAGCGCGTTTGCGCCGAGTTGGACGCGTTGCTGCGGCTCCCCGTCGACGAATTGCTGGCCCGGCGCTACGAGAAGTACCGCCATCTCGGCCCCTTTGGCGTGGCGACCGAGTAGGCCCGGGGACCACGCCTCTAAAGTTGCCTGTGTCGACACCGGCAAGCCACGAAACGAGGCCCTCGCTCCGATCCCGCACGTGCCGCTGACCGGAGCCTTCAGCGTCCGCATCCAGCGCGATCCCAAAGCGGGACCGGCGACATCCTGCCTGCCGTGGTGTTATCAGGCCATCTGGGCCGGCCACTAAACCGCGGACACCCGCGGCGCCGGAGTGACGCCCACGGGGCGGCCCGGCATATTTCCTGCTTTTGGCCCTGTCGTGGCGACGATAGTTCGCTTCGTGCCGGGTTTCCGATCACGCTACCACCAGGTGAGATTCGCATCATGCAAAACGTGCAAAAGCTGACTATGATGAAATTAGAAGCCTGGATGCTACCCTGTTATCTTTCCCGAACCCGGCGCGTTATAAGTAGTAGAGCGGATCCGATCCCGAGGCGGTGACCCCCGCTGCTTTGTTGACATAAATGGTCTCGGCTGATATGCTGTAGATAGACGAAAGGTTAGGTGATAGGTAAATGCCGCGACTTCTTCCCCGGCAGGATCCACCGTTTGAGCCTGCTCCTACTGGGCGCCCAACTCCGGCCTGCCTTGCCTGTGGCAACCGGCGCACGTTCTGGGTACGCCGGGGCGACGAGAATATGATTCGCAATGCCTGGGAGATTGAGCCCGGGATGCGCATCATTGCCTGCGGGCGATGCCGGTCTCGCCATTCGGTGGTCTTCGAGTCCTCAGAGTTTTAGGGCCAGAACCCGCCTATCTGGGGGACCGCACGGCAGGGTGCGGTCCCCCAATATTTTGTGTGCGAAACTCAGCCCGCGTACTAGAACTGGTGTGCTATACTAGCCCTGTTATGGCTCAAGAAGTCCTCTCCATACGCGGCGCACGCCAGCACAACCTCAAGAACATCGACCTGGACCTGCCGCGCGACCGCCTGATCGTTTTCACCGGCCTCTCCGGCTCCGGCAAGTCCAGCCTGGCCTTCGATACGATTTTCGCGGAGGGACAACGCCGTTACGTGGAATCGCTGTCGGCCTATGCGCGGCAGTTCCTCGGCCAGATGGACAAGCCCGATGTCGACCAGATCGACGGCCTATCGCCGGCCATCTCCATCGACCAGAAGTCGACTTCCCGCAACCCGCGCTCAACCGTGGGCACGGTGACGGAGATTCACGACTACCTGCGCCTGCTGTTCGCGCGCATCGGCCATCCCCATTGCCCCAATCCGCGGTGCTCCAACTTCGGCGGCGAGATCAGCCGCCAGACGGTGGAGCAGATCGTCGACACGGTACTGTCGTACGAGCCCGGCAGCAGGATCATGGTGATGGCGCCGGTGGCGCGCGGCCGTAAGGGCGAGTACCGGCAGGTTTTCGACGATGCCCGGCGCAACGGCTTTGTGCGCGCCAGGGTGGATGGCACAGTCTACGATCTGGGCGATGACATCGTGCTCGAGAAATACAAGAAGCACGACATCGAGATCGTGGTCGATCGCTTGCGCATCGAAGGCCCACGGGGCGAACAACAGGACGACCGCGCGCGGCTGGCCGACTCCGTGGAGACCGCGCTGAAGATGGGCGGCGGGCTGGTGATCGTGGCCATCGTCGACGGCCCCGAACAGCTTTTCTCCGAGAACTACGCCTGCCCGGTCTGCGGCACCTCAGTGCCGGAGATCGAGCCGCGCACCTTTTCGTTCAATAGCCCGCACGGCGCCTGCCCGGAATGCACGGGCCTTGGTACGACCCTGGAGATCGATCCGGAGCTGGTCATACCCAATCCCAATCTCAGCCTCAACGAGGGCGCCATCCAACCGTGGTCCAGGTCGACCTCCACCTACTATCAACAGGTGGTGGAGTCGACGGCGCGCGAGTTTGGCATTCCCCTGGACCTGCCGTTCCGGGAGCTGACGCCGGAAGATCAGCAGGTCATCCTGTACGGGATAGGCGACAAGCGCGTGCGCATCCAGCACCGTAGCAAGAGCGGCCGGACACACGAGTTCAACGTGCACTACGAGGGCGTGATCCCGCACTTGATGCGCCGCTACCGCGAGACCGATAGCGAGATGATCAAGCAGGAGATCGAGGGCTACATGATGAACCGCCCCTGCCCGGTCTGCCATGGCGCGCGCTTGAAGCCGGAAAGCCTGGCCGTCACCGTGGCCGGGCGTTCTATCGTGGACGTGTCGCGCCTCTCGATTCGCGCCGCCGCCAGGTTCTTCACGGCCCTCGCCGGGGATGCCGTGAGCGAGAGCGGCGCCTCGTCGAACGGCCATGGCAAGAACGGGGCCTCTATCAAGGAGCGCGGCATCGAAGCGCTGGAACGGCTGCATGCCGGCGATGCGGCCAACGCCGACAACGGGGCGCTGCCGGAACGATTGCCGGCACGGGAGGCCACCATCGCCCGCCAGATTATCAAGGAGATCAGGGCCCGGCTGGGCTTCCTGGTCGACGTCGGCCTCGACTATCTCACCCTCGAGCGCTCGGCCACCACCCTCTCCGGCGGCGAGGCGCAGCGCATCAGGCTGGCCAGCCAGATCGGCTCGGGGCTGGTGGGCGTCCTCTACGTGCTCGACGAGCCGTCCATCGGGCTGCACCAGCGCGACAATGCCCGGCTCATCAAGACATTGCTGCATCTCAAGGAATTGGGAAATACGCTCATCGTGGTCGAGCACGACGAAGACACCATGCGCGCCGCCGACCATATCGTGGATATCGGCCCTGGCGCCGGCGAGCACGGCGGCCACATCGTGTACAGCGGCGATCTGCGGGGGTTGATCGCCGATCCGGCCTCCATCACCGGACAGTTCCTGGCCGGCAAGCGCACCATCCCGGTGCCGCGGCATCGCCGCGCGGGAACCGGGCAATATCTGACTATTCGCGGCGCGCGCGAGAACAACCTGAAGAATATCGACGTCTCGTTCCCGCTGGGCACGCTGATCGGTGTGACCGGGGTGTCTGGCTCGGGCAAGAGCACGCTGATCAGCGACATCCTCTATCGCAGCGTGGCGCAACACCTGTTCAGGGCGCGCGAACGGGCCGGAGAGCACGATCTGATCGAGGGCCTGCACTACCTGGACAAGGTGATCGACATCAACCAGGCGCCGATTGGCCGCACCCCGCGCTCCAATCCGGCCACCTACACCGGCCTGTTCACGCCGCTGCGCGAGCTGTTCGCCCAGGTGCCCGAGTCCAGGATTCGTGGCTACAAGGCCGGTCGCTTCTCGTTCAACGTGAAAGGCGGCCGCTGCGAGGCCTGCCAGGGCGCCGGCATCGAGCAGATCGAGATGCACTTCCTGCCCGACGTCTACGTGCCCTGCGAGGTCTGCAAGGGCAAGCGCTACAACCGCGAAGCGCTGGAGATACACTACAAGGGCAAGAACATCTCCGAGGTCCTGGAGATGACGGTCGAGGAGGCCCTGGGGTTCTTCGAGTCTATACCCGCCATCGCCAACCGCCTGCGCACGCTCAATGACGTGGGGCTCGGCTACATTCACCTCGGACAACCGGCCACCACCCTCTCCGGCGGCGAGGCGCAGCGCATTAAGCTGGCGGCGGAGTTGAGCCGCCGGGCCACGGGCCGCACCTTATATATCCTCGATGAACCGACGACCGGGTTGCACTTCGCCGATACCGCGCGGCTGCTGCAGGTGCTGCAGCGCCTGGTGGACGCGGGCAACACCGTGGTGGTCATCGAACACAACCTCGACGTGATCAAGTCGGCCGACTGGATCATCGACCTGGGACCCGAGGGCGGAGCCGGCGGCGGTGAGATCGTGGCGCAGGGGACGCCCGAGCAGATCGCCGACGATCCCCATTCGTACACCGGCGCCTTCCTGCGGCGCGTGCTGCCGGCGGCTGCCGTGGCATACTGAGCGGTAGGGCATCGCTCGATCTGCCCAGGAGGCTCGGGAATGAAGCTGGCGCCGTCCATCTTGACCGCCGATTGGCTACGCCTTGGCGAGGAGATACGGGCGGCCGAAGAGGCGGGCGTTGACTACATCCATCTCGACGTCATGGACGGGCGTTTTGTCCCCAACATCTCCTTTGGCCCGCTGGTGGTGGAGGCCGTGCGCCGCGTCACCAATCTGCCGCTCGACGTGCACTTGATGATCGTGGAGCCCGATCGGTTCGTCGAGGAGTTCGCCGCCGCCGGCGCCACCATCATCACCGTGCAACAGGAGGCCTGCGTCCATCTGCACCGTCAGATCGAGCAGATCCACGAGGTCGGTTGCAAGGCCAGCGTGGCGCTCAATCCGGGGACGCCGATCATCGTGCTGCAAGACGTGCTGACGCTGCTCGATCAGGTTCTGGTGATGACCGTCAATCCCGGCTTCGGCGGGCAGTCCTTCATCCCCGAGATGGTCGACAAGATCAGACGCATGCGGGCCATGCTGGACGCCGCCGGCGCCCACGCCGATCTGGAGATAGACGGCGGCATCAAGCCCGACAACATCGCGCACCTGAAGGCGGCGGGCGCCACCGTCGCGGTGGTCGGCTCGGCCGTCTTCTCGCCCGAGCACTCGGTGCGGGAGGCCGTCTCGGCCCTGCGCCTGGCCGCCGGCTGAAGTCGCCTAGCCTGCATTATTCACGAGGACCGCGGGGCACCGTTCCTGGGACCGCCGGCATCCTTGCCGGCAGGGATGCCGGGGGCGTCGGCCCGCGGGCCGCCGCCAGGCAGGGTCGTCCCGCCCTATCAGACGCCCAGGAATAATCCAGGCTAGTAGGGCCCGGCGGTTTCAACCGCCGGCTCTCCGACCGAGTTCTGAACTGTGCCCGCTCCTACCGCCTACGGCGCCACGTCGGCCCGATTGCGCAGGGCGACCTCTACGCGGGCCGATAGCTCGCGTAGATCGAAGGGCTTGGTCACGTAGTCGGTGGCCCCCAATCGCAGCCCCATCACCTTGCGCGGTGTCTCAGCCACGGCGGTCAGGAAGATGATGGGGGTTTCGCGCGTTTCAGGGAAATCGCGCAGGATGTTACAGACGTCGAAGCCGCTCATGCCGGGCATCATCACGTCCAGCAGGATCAGGTCCGGGCGCCGCGCCCGCGCCTGCGCGATGGCATCGGTGCCGGTCATCGACGAGATGACGTGATAGCCCTCGGCGCCGAAATGCTCCTCCAGGAGGCTGACAATGTCGGGCTCGTCTTCGACGACCAGGATGGTATGTGCTGGAGGTACCGGCTCCATTCTCAGTCCACGGCGGTGATGGCCCACGGCATGGTGGGCCGGGGTAGTGCCCGCGTCAGCGCGAGCAGGCGTGGCTGAAGCGCAACCACCCGATTGCGCAGGAAGATATAGGCGCCGGCACTCAGGACCAGGCCGACGATCATGGGATTGAAGGAGCTAAAGAGCCCCAAGATGGTATTTAGCATGGTACGGCTCCCGCGCGTTGGCTTCAAAATCGACGTGTTCTCTGTCGCTGGCTGATAGGTTACAGCAGGGTTCGGTGCAATCGTACTACGGACGGCAAACCGTGTCAACCCATGTCAGACAGCCAAATCAGGGGCCCGTACAACTTTCCCGGCTCTATTGGTCAGGCTTGTATGGGTTTCTCTCGGCAGGAGCAAGGGGAATCAGGGGGCGATGTGGCTGACCACCTCGATTCCGTGTAGCGACATGTGATACAGAAATACCTCGTGCAGCAGATCGCCGGAGTGCGGCAGGGCGCCGACCTGCTGCGCGACGTCGAGCGGCAGGTCGTAGGTCTGCACGCAGTCGCGCGGGACGACGATGCGCAGCGGCCGGTCGTCCTGGTTGGCTGACAGCTTAAGCGGGACGGCCACCTGATAGGTGCAGAGGTCGGTGCAGTCGCCGACCACGATCACGGTGTGCGGCCCACCACCCGGCAGGCCGCCCAGCCAGCCCGCCAGGTCGTCCGGATTGAACCACGGCGAAATGCTGTTCTTGCGCACCATCTTGTAGCTGGTGTAGGCCGGCAGCGCCTTCAGCGCGTCCACCGGCTCTGCCTCCACGGTGCCCTGCACACAGTGGACGGCGAACTGGTGGAACTCCTCGGCATGCGGGGTGTGGGTATCGCACAACAGCGCGATGTTGGTGATGCGCTGCCGATCTGCCTGGCGCAGCAGCTCGGCGATGGGCTCGACGATGGCGCCGACGCGTTCGCTGGCCAGGGCGCCGGAGACGCAAAAGCCGTTGATCACATCGACCACCACGATGGCTACTTTCTCGGGCGAGCCCGCCGTGGCGATGATCTTGCTCAGGCTCTCCTCTCGCTCCGCCTCCTGTCGCGCCGCCAGATAGCGCACAAACGGCAGGCCGGCATCGATCAACGTTTGTTCACGAACCGAGTTACTCATCATACTGCTCCTATTCCCTGTCGCGGGCGCCCTGTCCGCGATCCCGCCGATAGCGGTACACCTTGGCGGGCCGGTGCGCGCCGCCGCGGTCGACCTCCCCGGTTTCTTCAATGTCTCCCTCGGTCAGCATGCGGCGCGTGAAGTTGGCGCGGTCGAGCCCGCGGCCCAGCACCGTTTCGTAGATGCAGCGCAACTGGCGCAGCGTGAAAGTCGGCGGCAGGAACTCGCGGGCGATACCGGCATAATCGGCCTTGGCCCGCAGGCGGCGCAGCGCAACGTCGAGGATGTCGCGATGGTCGAAGGCGAGGTTGTCGGGCAGCGCATTGACGCTGTGCCAGCGGGCTTCCGCCGCGTCGTCGCCGCCCTGCGCCAGGTGATCCTGGCCCGGCAAGAGGGCGTAATAGGCCACGCTGATAACGCGGGTGCGTGGGTCGCGGTGCGGGGCGCCAAAGGTGTAGAGTTGCTCCATGTAGACGTCGCGCAGCCCCGTCTCTTCTTCGAGCTCGCGGCGCGCCGC
>Ga0070740_10004805_pt1 | contig 12996 bp, 11 predicted proteins | sample Coa_R2_FD_67286 | JGI IMG/M metagenome (GOLD analysis project Ga0070740, IMG submission 67286) | Surface soil microbial communities from Centralia Pennsylvania, which are recovering from an underground coalmine fire - Coalmine... | ecosystem: Environmental > Terrestrial > Soil > Unclassified ...
GCAGAAACGATCGTGAAGAGTGCGCTCGATGCCTTCGGCCGTGTCGACATCCTGGTCAACAATGCTGGCATTCTGCGCGACGTGATCTTCCACAAGATGAGCCATTCCGACTGGTCGGAGGTCATCGCCGTACACTTGCACGGCTCATTTAACATGAGCCGGGCCTGCGCCGCGCATTTCCGCGAGCAGGGTTCGGGCTCCTATGTGCACATGACATCGACCTCGGGGCTCATCGGCAATTTCGGCCAAGCCAATTACATGGCGGCGAAGCTCGGCATCATGGGTCTGTCGCGCGGCATCGCGCTCGATATGGCCCGCTTCGGCGTGCGCTCGAACTGCATCGCGCCGTTCGCTTTTACCCGCATGATCGAGTCCATTCCGGCACAAACGGCAGAGGAAAAGCGCCGCGTTGAGCGCCTCGCACAAATGACACCCGACAAAGTGGCACCCCTCGCGGTCTATCTCGGGTCCGATCAGGCCAGCGGAATTTCGGGGCAGGTCTTCGCGGTGCGCAATAACGAAATTTATCTGTTCAACCAGCCGCGCCCCATTCGCGTCATCCATCGCTCCGACGGCTGGACGCCCGAGCGCATCGCCGAGCAGCTCAAAGGCGCCTTCGGCCCGTCGCTCACCCCGCTCGAGCGCTCCGGCGACGTGTTCGCGTGGGACCCGATTTGATCGCCATGTTGCTTCCCACGCTCCCTGCGTTCCTGCGCGAGCGGGAAACCAGAACCAACCGACATAGCGGTCATTTGCATCGTCTCGATCGGCGCTTCCGGGTCGCCGAACGGCTGTTTGCGGGGGCGCGCTGACGAATGCCCATCGTCTACGACCAGCTTCTCGCGCTCGACATTCCCGCGGTCGAACACGCGTACGGCCCCAAGGACTGCATCCTCTACGCGCTCGGCCTTGGGCTCGGCCAGGATCCGACCGACGAGGACGAGCTCGCCTTCGTCTATGAGAAAAATCTCAAAGCGCTGCCGACCTTCGCGCTGGTGCAGGGCTACACGCCCTACTGGCTGCGCAATCCGCAAAGCGGCGTCACCTGGAACAAGGTGGTGCACGGCGAGCAGGCCTTCACGCTGCACAAGCCGGTCATGACCGAAGGTCACGTTATCGGCAAGACGCGCATCGTCGAGGTGATCGACAAGGGCGAGGGCAAGGGCGCGCTGGTCTATTCCGAGCGCAAGGTCACCGACAAAGCGAGCGGCGAATTGCTCGCGACGCTGACGCAGACCACGTTTTGCCGCGCCGACGGCGGCTTCGGCGGACCGAAGAAAGATGCGCCGCCGCCACATGCACTGCCCGAGCGCGCCCCCGATATCGTCTGCGATCTGCCGACGCGCCCGGAAATGGCGCTGATCTACCGGCTCTCCGGCGACATCAACCCGCTGCACGCGGATCACGAATTCGCCAAGGCGGCAGGTTTCCCGCGACCGATCCTGCACGGGCTTGCTACCTTTGGCGTCGCCGGTCACGCTCTGCTCAAGTCGCTGTGCGGCTACGACCCGGCGCGATTGACCGGCATGGCTGGCCGCTTTTCGGCGCCGGTCTATCCCGGCGAGACCATCCGCACCGAAATCTGGCGGGACGGCGAGGTCGCGAGCTTCCGCGCCCGCGTGGTCGAGCGCGGCGTGGTCGCGATCAACAACGGACGCGCTGATATTGGATAGCCCTTGTCCCGGGCGCGGAGCAACGCGAAGCGTTGCGCCGCAGAGCCGGGACCGCTAGAGGCTGTAGCGGTCCCGGGTCTGCGGCGCATCATTTGTGCTGCACCGCATCCGGGGTAGGTAGCCTGAGAGCACCTGGATGACCAAGTCGACATCGCAGGAAAACCACGCCGATATCCGCGAGGGCGTGCGCGCGCTCTGTGCCAAATTCCCGGGAGAATACTGGCGCGCGCTCGACCGCGAGCGCGCCTATCCGACCGAATTCGTCGCCGCACTCACCGAGGCCGGTTATCTCGCCGCTCTCATCCCCGAAGAATATGGCGGCAGCGGTCTGGGCCTGAGCGCGGCCGCCGCCCTCTTGGAGGAAGTGCACGCTGCGGGCTGCAACGGCGCCGCCTGTCACGCGCAGATGTACACGATGGGGACCATCCTGCGGCATGGCAGCGACGCGCAGAAGCAGCGCTATCTGCCGAAGATCGCAAGCGGCGAGCTGCGTCTGCAGGCCTTTGGAGTCACCGAGCCCACCTCGGGCACCGATACGTTATCCCTGCGCACGACCGCGCGCCGCGAGGGCAACGATCACTACGTCATCAACGGTCAGAAGATCTGGACTTCGCGGGCCGAGCATTCCGACCTGATGCTGCTGCTCGCGCGCACCACCCCGCGCGAGCAGGTGAAGAAGCGCACGGACGGTCTTTCCGTCTTCATCGTCGACATGCATCTGGCGGCCAGCAAGAACATGACCATCACGCCGATCCGCACGATGATGAATCATGGCACGACGCAGATATTTTTCGACGACCTGCGGGTGCCGGCGGAGAATTTGATCGGCGAAGAGGGCCATGGCTTCCGCTACATCCTGTCCGGCATGAACGCCGAGCGCATTTTGATCGCGGCGGAATGCATCGGCGACGCCAAGTGGTTCATCAACAAGGCCACGACCTACGCCAAGGAACGGGTGCTGTTCGGCCGACCCATCGGGCAGAACCAGGGCGTGCAGTTTCCCATTGCGCGCGCCTACGTGCAGATGCGCGGCGCCGAACTGATGGTGCACGAAGCCGCGCGCAAATACGAAGGAGGCGGCGAGGTTGGGCCGGAGGCCAACATGGCCAAGCTGCTGGCAGCCGATGCCTCGTGGGCCGCCGCGGACATGTGTGTGCAGACGCATGGCGGCTTCGGCTTCGCCGAGGAGTACGACATCGAGCGCAAGTTCCGCGAAACGCGGCTCTACCAAGTGGCGCCAATCTCGACCAACATGATCCTGTCGTATCTCGCCGAGCATGTGCTCGGATTGCCCCGGTCTTATTGATGACTCGTGTCCCGGACGCGGTGCACCGCTGATCCGGGACCGCTATAAGTTCGGAGTCTGGAACGATCCCGGGTCTGCAGCGCACCGCTACGCGCTGCACTGCGCGTGGGAAAAGCAGAGAAGCGGTAATGTCCCTTCCATTAGCAGGCCTCCTCGTCGTCTCCATCGAGCAAGCGGTGGCGGCGCCGCAATGCACCTGCCGGCTCGCCGATGCTGGCGCGCGCGTCATCAAGGTCGAGAGGCCGGAAGGCGACTTCGCCCGTCACTACGACTACATCGTGCACGGCGAGAGCGCGCATTTCGTGTGGCTCAACCGCGGCAAGCAGTCCGTCGTGCTCGATCTCACGAGAGACGAAGACAAGGCGCTACTCGAGCGCATGCTCGCGAGCGCCGACGTGTTCGTGCAGAACCTCAAGCCTGGCGCGCTTGCCAGGCTCGGCTTCGCCTTCAAGCGGCTGCGCAAAGAATATCCGCGGCTGATCTGCTGCTCGATTTCCGGCTATGGCGAGAGTGGGCCCTACGCGCAGCGCAAGGCCTACGATTTGCTCATCCAGGCGGAATCCGGCGTCTCCTCGGTGACCGGTGGGCCGGAGGCGCCGGCGCGTGTCGGCGTGTCGATCGTGGACATTGCGGCGGGGCTGGAAGCCTACGAGGCCATCCTCGAAGCGCTGATCGCGCGCGGCAAGACCGGCGAGGGCGCAGAGATTTCCATCTCGATGTTCGATGCCATGGCGGAATGGATGACCATTCCGCTGCTCAATCAGGAATGGGGCCGGCCGTTTCAGCGCATCGGCCTTGCGCATCCGACCATCGTGCCCTACGGCGTGTTCAAGACGCGCGACGGTGCCGATATTCTCATCGCTATCCAGAACGACCGCGAATGGCGCGTCTTGGCGGAGAAAATCCTGCGCGATGCGTCGCTCGGCAGCGACGAGAAGTTCGCCACCGTGCCGAGCCGGCTGGCGCATCGCGACGAGACCAATGCCAAGGTGGCGGCGGTGTTTGCCGCACACGATGTCGAGCCGCTGATGCAGAAGCTCGCCGCCGCGGACATTGCTTTCGCCCGCGTCAACGATCCGGCCCTGCTCGGCAAGCATCCACATCTGCGCCGCATTTCCGTGGGCACACCGAGCGGCCCGGCCACCATCCCGGCACCGGCCGCGCGCTGGGGGAATATAGAGCGCAGCTACGGTTCCATCCCGGCGCTGGGCGAGCATACGGATATGATCCGCAAGGAGTTCCATTCGTCATGATGCTGACCAGACGTGCCGCGGCCGGCGCGCTCCTGAGCGCCTGCCTTGCGCTGCCGACGATGGCCGCTAACGGTGAGACCGGCAAACGCAGCAAAGCGCAGGCGGAAGAGGCGCTCAAGGCTTACGCCGAGGCTCTGGAGGCATTTAAGGCAATTCTCAAGGAGCGGCGCGCGCAGATCGATGCGCATAAGCAACTGCCCGACCTGCCCGGACAGGCGCTGTACCTCGCGCGCGTCAACATGATGAGCGCCTACAAGGATCTCACCGACGCAATTCCCTCCAGAATCGGACGGCCCAACAAATTCGGCATTCCTCCGGCCTATTTCGACGCCGACACCGAGCCGCTGCTGGAGGAATACAGAAGGCTCTTCGACATCATGGAGGCCCCGCCCGCCGGCGCACAGGACTCGCAAACGCCTTTTGAGGACGTCGTTGCGTTGGCACGCGTCATCGCTCGCCTCAAAGGTCTTAAGGGCGCAGATGTCGACGCCGCCGGCCGCATCGGCCTTGGTATCTTCTTCGCCGAAACCGGAGGCCATCAGAACATCGGCAATGCGCGCTCGAACAAATACAAGGGCAGCCTGCAAACCGGCATTTCCGAAGATCGCAGCGGCAAGAAAAAATGGGAAGCCGTCAAGAAACAAGTCGCCGCACTCGATCCCGCAGTCAACGCGCGCGACGACAAGGAAGAAGCGCGCGTCGGCAAGCGCGACCATCGCTTCAATCATTGGACCGCGGTGCGCGATGGTTTGATGGGCGCGCATGCCGATCTCTTTCGGCAGATCCCCGAGATCGTGAAAATCCTGCCCGATCCGGTCGATCAAATGAAGTTCTTTGAGCTCATCCAGATCATTCCGACGCCGACGCGGGCGGCGCTGCGCTCCGGCGATCTGGCCGGGTATCGCATCTCCGAGGCGCGGATCATGGGCTATCTGCGCAACAACAGCATCTTCGCCTTCGGCCGCTCCGACCGGACAAGAAAGTCCGCGACCTTCCGCGAAATTCTCGACGCGATGTGGCTGTTCAACAGAAACTTCGAGCGCGCTCTGGCCAAATTCAACGAGATCAAGACCGCGAGCAAAAGCTAGCGGCTATTCCAGCACCGCCGCTTCTTCGAGGTCCTCCTCGGTCGGCGGGCGGTTTGTGCCGCGGATGATGAGCACCAGCGGAATCATCGCCAGGGTCAGGATCATCAGCAGTTTGAAGTCGTTGAGATAGGCGATCATCGTTGCCTGCTGCGTGATGATGAAGTCCATCATCGCGCGGCCGGTGTCCGTCGCCATGTCGAGGATGCGGTGCACATCCGGCATCTGCAGCGCGTCGTTGAACGGGGTCACCTGCGCCGCCAGCCGCGCGTGCATGTAGTTGGTCTCGTTGGTGAGGTTGGCGATCACCATGGAGATGCCGATGGACGAGCCGATATTGCGCACCAAAGTAAGAATGGCGGTGCCGCCGGTGCGCAAATGGTGCGGCAGCGTCGAGAAGGCTGCCGTGCTGATCGGCACGAACAGCAGGCCAAGCCCGATGCCCTGGATGATGCTGGTGACGACGATCATTCCCTGCGTCGTGTCGAGGGAGAAGCCGGTGAAGTAATAGAGCGTACCGCCGGTCAGCAGCAGGCCGCACAGGATGAGATAGCGCGTCTCCAACAGCTTCATCAGCCGCGGCGCCGCCATCATGGTCAGCAGCGTGCCGACGCCGCGCGAGCCGAGCAGAAAGCCCGCGGTCTGGATCGGGTAGCCGAGCAGGTTCTGCATGAACGGGGTCACCAGCGCCATGGTGCCGAACAGCACGACGCCGATGACCACCATGAACACACAGCCGGAAACGAAATTGCGGTCCTTGAACATCTCGAAGCGCACGAAGGGCTCATTGGTGGTGAGCGAATGCGCGAAGAAATAATAGAAACCCACGATCGACACGATCATCTCGATCCAGATTTCGTTGGCCTCGAACCAGCCGACCTGCTCGCCGCGGTCGAGCAGCAATTGCAGCGAGCCGATGCCGACGGCGAGCGCAAGAAACCCGAACCAATCGAAGCGCAGGTGGGCGTGCTGTTCGGTCTCCTCCATGAACAGCAGCAAGCCGATCACGGTGATCACGCCGATCGGCAGATTGATCAGAAACACCCAGTGCCACGAGTAATTATCGGTGAGCCAGGCGCCGAGCGTCGGTCCCATGATCGGTCCGAGCATCACGCCGACGCCCCAGATTGCCATCGCGCCGCCGCGCTCTTCGGGCGTGTAGGCGTCGAGCAGTACCGATTGCGACAGCGGCACCAGCGCCGCGCCGGCCATGCCTTGCAGCAGGCGGAACAGCACGATCTGGTCGATGTTCTGCGCCAGCGCGCAGAGCAATGACGCGACAGTGAAGCCGCCGACACAAACGATAAACAGCTTCTTGCGGCCGAAGCGATCGGCGAGCCAGCCCATCGGCGCCGTCATAATGGCTGAAGCCACGATGTACGAAGTGAGCACCCAATTGATCTGGTCGAGCGAGGCCGACAGTGAGCCTTGCATGTAAGGCAGCGCCACATTGGCAATGGTCGTGTCCAAGGCCTGCATGATGGTCGCCGTCATCGCGCACACTGTCACCAGCATGCGCAATGTCTTCGGCTGCAACGATGCGAAGCGCGGACTCATTTACGTTCGGCCTTATCCATTGCGGCGGCGCTACATCCGGAAAATGAATGCCCGACTATTTCTGCTCCTTGGCTGTGGCCGAGAAGAACGGGATGCGGCTGTGGCCGGTGTCGATTTCGACATTCACGCTCATGCCGGCGCGCAACAGGCGGGTGTCCTCGTCCTTGTCGAAGGCGATGCGCACGGGCACGCGCTGCACCACTTTGACCCAGTTCCCGGTGGCGTTTTGCGGCGGCAGAATGGAGAACTGCGCGCCGGTGCCGGGACTCACGGATACGACATGACCGGTGAAGGTATGATCGGGGAAACTGTCGACGTCGAGCGTCGCCTTCTGACCAACACGCAAATAAGTGATGTCGGTCTCCTTCGGGTTGGCATCGACCCACGGGTTCTCGTCATCGATGATGCTGAACACCGGCGTTCCCGCCGCCACGAAGCGGCCAAGCTGAATGCTGTCCACTTGTGTCGCTGTGCCGGACATCGGCGCGCGCACGACGGTGTGGTCGAGATTGCGTTGGGCGTCGTCGAGCGCGGCCTTCGCCTGCGCGTATTCGGGAAATTCGGCGAGCGGCAGGTCGGGGTTGCCGAGGAGCTGGTTGAGCGTCGAGTCGCGCTGCTGCTCGGTGAATTGCTCCTGCAGTTTCGCGGTAACCAGCGCAGAGGTCGCCGTGTCGACGTCGGCGCGCGAGCCTGCTTGCGAATTCATCAGCGCGGTCTTGCGGTCGACGTCATGCTGCTTGAGTTCGACGTTCTTTTTGGCGAGGTCGGCCAGCGTTGTCAGCGATTTTAGGTTGGTTTTGAGCTTGTCGTAGTCGCTGCGCGCGGCATCGAGCTTGGCCTTGGCTCCGTCGAGCGCCAACCGGTAAGGCTGCGGGTCGAGCGTGAACAACTCGTCGCCGGCCTTGACGTGCTGGCCTTCGACCACCGCGATATGCGCAATCTTGCCGGAGATGTCCGGCGTGATGAGGACCTTCTGTGCGCCGACATAGGCGTTGTCGGTGGAGATGTAACGGCCGCCCATGAGCCAATAGGCGCCGCCGAGCACGAGCGCGATCGCCGGCAGCACGATCAGCAGAACCATGCGCAAGCGCTTGCGGTCGACCTTGCGGCGCCGGCGCCTTAGCGACGCTTCCGCTCCGTGCTGTTCGCCCGGCCGCGTTTTTGCTTCTTGTTTGGCCTCGGCGTCGGGCTCCGGCGGCGGAACGATTTTCAGGGCTTTCTCACTCATGACGCTTTGGCACTCTGTTGCTCGTTGGCATTGCGGCCGATGACGGCGCGCAGGTTGTCTTTGATGTGGGTGAGGTCGCGCAGCAGCCGCTCGTTGGCCTTGGCATCGAAGCCGTCGAGCACGATCTCCATTATCTCGTTGCCGAGCTTGGTGAGCTGTTCGATCAGCGGGCGCGCGGCCGGCGTGAGGTAGAGCCGGTTGGCGCGGCGGTCGTTCGGATCGGCGCGGCGCTCGATCAGACCGTTCTCGGCGAGGCGGTCGAGCAGGCGCGTGAGTGAGATCGGCGTCAGATCGAGAATTTCGGCGAGCTCGGACTGCTTGAGGCCTTCCGAGCGGTCGAGACGGATCAGCACCACCCACTGCGCGCGGGAGATGCCGAACTGACGCGCACGCTGGTCCGCATAGGTGCGCAGCATGCGGGCGACGTCCATGATGGTGACCGCGATCTCGCGGGTGACGGGCTGTTGCGGCATTAGAGTTCCTTGGTCAGCAGGGATATAATAAGCATACTTATAATAACGGTCAATAGGTCTGGATGACGGGCGCCGCGCGCTCGGGCAAAGTCGAAAAGCACAAGCAACAAGGGGTAAAATGCACATGGACATCGGCTTCATCGGGCTGGGCAATATGGGTGCGCCGATGGCGAGGCGCCTGATCGAGGCCGGGCACAGGCTCGTGGTCTACGACACGCGCAACGACGCGGTAGCGCCCTTCGTGGCGCTCGGGGCGCAGCTCGCCTCCTCGCCGCAGGACGTGGCCGACCGCGTCGAGACCGTCATGGCAAGCCTGCCATCGCTCGCCATCTCGCAGAAAGTCGCGCTCGGCGACGGCGGCATCATTCACGGCAAGCGCATCAGGCGCTTTATCGATCTCTCCACCACCGGCTCGCGCGTCGCCGCCGAAATTTTCCACACGCTTGCCAAAAAGAACATCGTGCAGATCGACAGCCCAGTGTCGGGCGGCGTCGGCGGCGCGACAAAGGGCACGCTCGCGGTCATGGTATCGGGACCGAAGGCCGAGGTGGACATCGTCAAGGACGCGCTCGCCGTCTTCGGACGGGTGTTTGTCATCGGCGAGAAGCCGGGAATGGCGCAGACCATGAAGCTCGCCAACAATTTTCTCTCCGCCACGGCCATGGCGGCAACCGCGGAAGCGGTCGCCATGGGCGTGAAAGCGGGGCTCGATGCGAAGGTGATGATCGACGTCATCAATGCCGGCTCCGGCCGCACCACGGCGTCGGAGCAGAAATTCCCACAGTCGATCCTGCCGCGCACATTCAACTATGGCTTCGCCACCGGCCTGATGCTCAAGGACGTCAGGCTGTGCGCCGAGGAGGCGCAGGCGCTCGACTGTCCCGACCAGGTCATGCGTGCGGTGCTCGATCAGTGGGAGATCACCAATTCCGAATTCGGGGGCGATTCGGATTTCACGTCGATCGTGAAAATGATCGAGCGCCGCGCCGGCGTCACGGTGGGGAGAGCGTCATGAGCGACGACATTCATGAGGTCTATGCCGTCTGCTACGCCACGCACGCGCGCAAGCGCGCGGAGAATTACATCTTCGGCGATCCGCACGACGAGATGACGTCGATTGCGTACTACGTTTGGGTAATCAATGGTCCGCACGGCGTGTTCGTCTGCGACACCGGTTTCGACGAAACAGCCGCCAAGGAGCGCGGCCGCCAGATCGTTCATCCGATCGCCGAGGGGTTGAAGGCGCTCGGCGTGGCGCCGGACAAAGTCGATCACGTGATCGCCACCCACATGCACTGGGACCACGCCGGCAACTACGATCTGTTCCCGAACGCGCGCTATCACGTGCAGGACACCGAGATGGCCTACTGCACGGGACGCTGCATGTGCCACCCGATGCTGCGCATTCCCTTCAGCGAGGCCGACGTGCATGCGATGGTGAAGAAGGTGTTCGCCTATCGCGTCGATTTTCACGACGGTGTCGACCAGATCGCACCGGGCATCACCGTGCACAAGATCGGCGGCCATTCGAAGGGCCTGCAATGCGTGAGGGTGAAGACCAGGCGCGGCTATGTCGTGATCGCCTCCGACTCGTGTCATCTCTATTCGCATATCGACGAGGGCCGGGTCTTCCCCATCACCTACAGCGTCGCCGACACGCTCGAGGGCTACAAGACGCTGCTCAAGCTCGCATCGTCGCGGCATCACATGGTGCCGGGCCACGATCCCGAGGTGCTCAAGCTCTACCCGGCGGCGAAAGCGGGCCTGGAGAACTGGGTGGTGCGGCTGGATGCGGAGCCGAAGGTCTAGCGGGCGGCGAACGCGTCCCCACAAAGAGCTTCATTACCGCGCAAGTGGGAATCCAGCAGCTCCGCTTTCGCGTGACGACGGGATTGATTACACCAACCCCAACTCCGCAAACGCCTCTTTGTGACGCTCCGCGCTCTCCGGCGCAAAACAGCAGAACACCACGCGTGTAATGCCGCGCGGCTGCGCCGCGATCTCCGCCGCCACGGTCCCGACCGCAACGCGCGCGGCGCGGTCGGGCGGGAAGCGGTAAACGCCGGTGGAGATCGCCGGAAAAGCAATGGATGTGAGCCGGCGCTCGGCTGCGAGATCGAGCGCGGTGCGATAACAGGAGGCGAGCAGTTCTTCTTCGCCTTTGCCGCCGCCGCTCCACACCGGCCCGACGGCATGAATCACGTGGCGCGCTTTCAGCCGGTAACCGCGCGTGATTTTTGCGCTGCCGGTCTCGCAGCCATTGAGCGTCCGGCATTCCGCAAGCAGTTCCGGACCCGCGGCACGATGAATGGCGCCGTCGACGCCACCGCCGCCGAGCAGCGAGCGATTGGCGGCGTTGACGATCGCATCCACAGCGAGCGTGGTAATGTCGGCGACGACGATATCGAGGCGCGTATTGCCGATTTCTGCGGTCAGGGCGTTCATCAACGAAATATAGCAATGCACCGCAAAAAATTCTTTGAGGATTGAGTTGTCGGCAGGGACTACCCGGGTTCCGCAGAAGCCTCTGCAGTCAATTCGATGCTGCTCCTGATCCCGATATCGTCGAAATGCGCATCGAGAAACCGGCGCGCCGCCCGCTGACCCAACTTGCGCAGCAACTGGAACGAGTCGTAGTCGTTGCGCAGCCGTGCCGCGGAGGACAGGCGTTCGCCGAGGCCTTCGAGGACAATACGGTGTACGCGCAGCCTGCGGTATTCGTCGGACCCGCTGCCGCGCGGAATCCGTCCCGCATCGATCTGCCGGTTGATGAAGTCGATGACCCGCAGCTCGGCCATCAGCGGCGCGTTGAAGGTGATCTCATTGACGCGCGCCATGATCTCGCGCGTCGAGGTCGGCACTTTGCGCCGCATCAGCGGATTGATCTGCACGATCAGCACGTCCTCCGCCGGCGTGGCGCGGAAGAACGGGTAGAGCGGCGGATTGGCGACATAACCGCCGTCCCAGTAATGCGCGCCGTCGATCTCGACCGCGCGGAACACGGCGGGCAGGCAGGCCGAGGCCATCACCGCCTCGGCGGAAATCTGCGCGTGCGGGAAGACGTGCAATTGTCCGGACTGCACATTGGTGGCCGCGATGAAGATCGGCCGGGCATCGGCGCGCAGACCCTGGAAATCGACGAAGCGCTCGATCAGCTCCTTCAGCGGGTTGATGTTGAGCGGATTGAAATCGTAAGGCGAGAGGTAGCGCGACCAGGCGGTGAGCCAATCGAGCGCCGGCGAGCCTTCCGACGGCAATAGCGAGAACAGCCGGCCAATGACCGCGCGTTGCAGCGGCGGCAGGTCGCCACCCAGGCTCGCCGCCCGCCAGAAATCGGCGAGCCGCTTGCGCGCCTCCTCGGCCCCGCCCCGGCGCAAGCCGTCGGCCAGCATCACCGCGTTCACCGCGCCGGCGGAGGTGCCGGAAATGCCTTCGATGCCAAGCCTGCCGTCGTCCAAAAGGTGATCGAGCACGCCCCAGGTGAAGGCGCCGTGCGCGCCGCCGCCTTGCAGCGCCAGATTGATGCGCTTGGCTGCCGGCCTATCCGACTTGGTTCGGCCAAAGGCGCGGGAAAGAAAGTTCACTGCGCCGTCCACCCGCCGTCGATGGAATAGGCCGAGCCGGTGATGGTTGCGGCCGCATCGCTTGCCAGAAACACGGCGAGCGCGCCGATGTTCTCCGGGGAGGTGTATTCGAGCATCGGCTGCTTCTCGGCAACGAGAATGCGCTTGGCCTCGTCGAAGGTTTGCCCCGCGGCCTTGGCGCGCGCCTCGATCTGCTGTGCGACCAGAGGCGTCAGCACCCAGCCGGGACAGATGGCGTTGCAGGTGATGCCATCGTTTGCCGTCTCCATCGCCACGACCTTGGTCAGTCCAACGAGCCCGTGCTTCGCCGCCACATAGGCGACCTTCTGCACGCTGGCGACCAGCCCGTGTGCGGACGCGATGTTGACGATGCGCCCCCATTTACGTTTCTTCATCCCGGGCACGGCGGCACGTATGGTGTGGAACGAGGACGAGAGATTGATCGCGATGATCGCGTCCCATTTCTCGATGGGGAAATCCTCGATATTGGCGACGTGCTGGATGCCGGCGTTGTTGACCAATACGTCGAGCGAGCCGAACTCCTTCTCCGTCGCCGCAATCATCGCGGCGATCTCCGCAGGCTTGGTCATGTCGGCGCCGTTGTAGCGCGCCTTCACGCCGAACTCCTTCTCCAGGCCGGCGCGCTCCTTTTCGATCGCTGCCGTTTGGCCGAAGCCGTTGAGCATCACATTGGCGCCGTCCTTGGCCATGGCGCGGGCGATCGCCAGTCCGATGCCGGACGTCGAGCCGGTAATAAGCGCGGTCTTGCCTTTCAACATCGCGAGCCTCGTCTGATCCTTGCGAAAACGGGGCGGAACCTGCTCCCATTCTTGCTGC
>Ga0070740_10004810_pt1 | contig 12988 bp, 13 predicted proteins | sample Coa_R2_FD_67286 | JGI IMG/M metagenome (GOLD analysis project Ga0070740, IMG submission 67286) | Surface soil microbial communities from Centralia Pennsylvania, which are recovering from an underground coalmine fire - Coalmine... | ecosystem: Environmental > Terrestrial > Soil > Unclassified ...
ACCTTGGCCTGCCCGGGCTGCGCGGGATTTTCAAGCTGCGGCTTGGCCGGCTGAGCGGGCTGCTGTGGCGGCGCGGTTTCGGGAACGTTCTCAAACGGATTGCGGGGCGGCGTGGTGGTCTGTGGCGTCGCAGGCTGCGCGGGCGATTGCTGGGGAGACTGGGGCTGCTGCGGAGTGCCGGCCGGAGGCTTTGCGGGCGCCTGCTGCGGCTGCGCGGGAGGCGTCTGCGCCCCCACTTGGAGAATCGCCGAAGCGCAGAAACAGACCGAGATCGCAAGCAGGCGAACGCGCCTGGGAGACTTCATTGAAGCATACCTTTCCACTCTGCGCTCTGTCGAAGACGTCGATACAAGGGAAACAGTTTCACGTGAGGACTGCCGATCGAGTTTCGATAAAGCATTATTCTAGCGGATGTTCGGAGGGCTCAACAACGAGTGCCGAGGGCTACAGGTGTGAAGGCGGAGCACACGTTTTCCACAGGCGAGCAGCGTTATTCGTCCGCCTTCGCGGCCGATTCCGCGACCGAGCTTCGGATGAACTCGACGATCGCATCGAGCGATGCGCCCGGCTGGAACACGGCGGCCACCCCCTGCCGCTTCAGGGCTTCCGCGTCCTCATCGGGGATAATGCCGCCGATCACGAGCTTCACGTCGCTCATGCCGCGCTCGCGCAGCAGCTCGAGCACGCGCGGCACGATGGCGTTGTGCGCTCCGGAGAGAATCGAAAGCCCGATCACCTGCACGTCCTCCTGCAGCGCCGCGTTGACGATCATCTCCGGCGTCTGGCGCAGGCCGGTGTAGATGACCTCCATGCCGGCATCGCGCAACGCGCGCGCAATCACCTTGGCCCCGCGGTCGTGGCCGTCCAGCCCCGGCTTGGCCACCAGTACTCGAATCGGTTGCGTCATATCTCTCTACAGGTGCGTGGCTTCCTGGTACGTACCGAAGACCGCGCGGAGCGCGTCGCAGATCTCGCCCAGCGTGGCGTAAGCGCGCACGGCATCCAGAATGTACGGCATCGTGTTTTCGGTCCCTTCGGCGGCGCGGCGCAGCGCGTCGAGCGTCTTGCGCACGCAGCTATTGTCACGTCGCCGGCGCAGCGTCTCCAGCTTTTCCGATTGCCGGCGCCCGGCCGTCTCATCGATCTGCAGCAGCTCGATCGGCTGGTCGTCCGACTGGAAGCGGTTCACCCCCACGATCACCCGCTCGCCTTCTTCGACCTCCCGCTGATAGCGGTAGCTCGCCTGCGCGATCTCGGTCTGCGGGAAGCCGGCGTCGATGGCGGGGATCATGCCGCCCATCTCGTCGATGCGGCGGATATAGTCGTTGGCGGCGGCTTCGGTCTCGAGCGTCAGCTTTTCGAGGAAGTAGCTGCCGCCCAGCGGATCGGGCGCGTTCGTGACGCCGGTTTCATAGGCCAGGACCTGCTGCGTGCGCAGCGCGATCGTCACGGCATGCTCGCTCGGCAGCGCGTAGGCTTCATCGAGCGAGTTGGTGTGCAGTGATTGAGCCCCGCCCAGTACCGCCGCCATCGCCTGCAGCGCCGTGCGCACCACATTGTTATAGGGCTGCTGCCAGGTGAGCGAGCAGCCGGCGGTCTGCGCGTGGAAGCGCAGCTTCATGCTGCGGTCGCTTTGCGCGCCGTAGCGGTCGCGCATCACATAGGCCCATATCTTGCGGGCCGCGCGGTATTTCGCGATCTCCTCGAAAAAGTCGCTGTGGGCGTTGAAGAAGAAGCTCAGGCGCGGCGCGAATTCATCGATCGCGAGACCGCGCGCGAGCGCCCAATCGACATACTCGATGCCGTCCCGCAGCGTGAACGCCAGTTCCTGCACGGCGGTCGACCCGGCCTCGCGGATGTGATAGCCGCTGATCGAGATCGGGTTGAATCGCGGCGTGTGGCGCGCGCCGAATTCGATCGTCTCCGTCACCAGGCGCATCGAAGGCCGCGGCGGAAAGATGTATTCCTTCTGCGCGATGTACTCCTTGAGAATGTCGTTCTGGATCGTCCCCGAGAGCTTGGCCCAATCCGCGCCCTGCTGCTCCGCCACCGCCAGGTACATCGCCCACAGCACCGCCGCCGGCGAGTTGATGGTCATCGAGACCGTCACATCCCCCAGTGGGATGCCGCGGAAGAGCGTCTCCATATCTTCGAGCGAGCAGATCGAGACGCCGCACTTGCCGACTTCGCCTTCGCTCATGGCATGGTCCGCGTCGTAGCCCATCAGGGTCGGCAGGTCGAAGGCGACGGAGAGACCGGTCTGCCCCTGTTCGAGCAGGTAGTGATAGCGGCGGTTGGTCTCCTCCGGCGTGGCGAAACCGGAGAACTGCCGCATGGTCCACAGCTTGCCGCGGTACATATCGCGGTGGATGCCGCGTGTGTAGGGGAACTCGCCCGGCGCGCCGAGATCGCGCGCCGCATCGAACCCGCCGAGGTCCTGGGGGCCGTAAAGAGGCTGGATGGGGACTCCGCTGATCGTAGTGAACGAGCGTTCCGCGGTCTTGGTGCTCATGCCGCTTTTATCTTACAACCGCGCGGTGGTGGCGGATTCGGACCTGGAAACGAAAAAAGCCGGCCCCGAAGAGCCGGCAATGACGAGCTGAAGACCGAAGACCGTTCCCCCCGAATCGGCCCTCAGTCCAGTCTCCATTCCGATGGACCCCGGAGCCGGTGGTTGCGTTGCGCCCCGAAACGCGGAATCTGTGAACGCGCGTACCGGATCGAACCGGTTAGTTACGCGAACCCACAGTTTCCGTCCGCCCGGCCAGCGGCTCGATTACGCCATTGCCGCAGACCGCGACGCCCGTTTTCATGAGCGCGGTGAGGAACGTGAACAGCAGGGCATAGAACGCCTGCTCGGTCAGCGGCTGCTTGCCGGGCAGCCGGAAGGTGGCGGGCAGTTCCTTCGAGATCCCGATGCGCACCGAGTTGCGGTGCGGACGGCCGCCGCGATCGCGCTTATTGGCGAGCGTCATCGGAGTCTGCATCACGCAGCCGGTACGGCCGTCGACGTAGAACTGGCAGCGCGAAAACCAGCCCAGGTTGGCCGGGTCGGAGGCGTCGAAGAGCAGCAGCGGCGCTTCGCGCGCGGGCGCAGTCAGGTCGAGCTGGATGGAGCGCTGGCCGTCCTTGGCCCGCGTGTCGAAGCCGGCATCGCGCGCGATCTTCGCCACCATCTGGGGCTGCAGCTCGAGATAGATCAGCTTATGTTGGCCCGCCTGGAGCACCTGCATTCCATCGCCATTGTATCGCACGCGTGGAAGCGGGCTGGATGAAATCGCGAACGCCGCGCCGCGGATTCGCGATCAGCTCGCCTTGGCCTCTTCCGCCCCACCACTGACCACCCAGCCGTCGGCCAGTTGGATGATCCGGTGGCCGTAGGCGGCGTTGGCCTCCGAGTGCGTCACCTGAATGATCGTGGTGCCTTCGTCGTTGAGCTTGCGGAACAGCTCCATGATCTCTTTGCCCTGGCTGGAATGCAGGTTCCCGGTCGGCTCATCGGCCAGGATCAGCTTGGGCCGGGCGATCACTGCCCGCGCCACGGCCACCAGTTGCTGCTGTCCGCCGGAGAGCTGGCTGGGAAACAGGTCGCGTTTACCCACAATGTGGAACCGGTCCAGCGTGTCGCAGACCATTGCCGCGCGTTCCGCGCTCTTCACGTTCCGGTAGGAGAGCGGGATGTCGAGATTCTCGTAAACCGTCAGGTTGTCGATCAGATGATAGCTCTGGAAGACGAAGCCGATGTATTTCTTATTGAGCTCGACGCGCTCTTTCGGTTTCATCCGGTGCACCTGGAAGTTGAGGAATTCGAATTCGCCCGTCCAGGCCCCGTCCAGCATGCCGAGAATGCTCAACAGCGTCGATTTGCCGGCGCCGGAAGGGCCCATGATTGTGACGAACTCGCCCTCCCGCACGTCGATGTTGACGCGCCGCAACACGTACATCCGGCCGTAGCCGCCTTCGTAGAACTTCTCGACATTACGCAGTCTGATCATGATTGTCCCGTGCGGATGAAAATCCCGCCATTCACATTATGCAGCCGCACCGCCGCGCCGCCCTGGTTCAGCACCGTGCGCAGCCGGTGGCCCTCGGGCCCGCGCCACGGATGGCCGAACTCGGATTCGATGCCGCCGCTGCGGTTCTCCGCCTCCAGGCTCGCCGCGGCATCGCCCGGAATGAACAGCCGGATTGCGCCATTGACCGAGCGCAGCGTGATATCCTCACCGCTTACCCGCGAAAAACCGGCCTCGAGCTGGCCGTTGACCGTCGAAAGCTCCGCGCGGCCCTGCAGCCGCTCCGCGCGAATGCTGCCGTTGACCGCCGATGCTTTGACGGGGCCGGCCACGCCCCGGATGGACAGGCCGCCGTTCGTCAGCTCGATGTCCGCCAGGCTCGCCGTGCGCGGCACCATGATCCGGTAATTGACGCTGGTGGGGTGGCCGGCATCGCCGCCGGCGTACTGCGTGCGAATGGAAAGCTCGTCGGCCGAGCCGTCTACCACCACCCGCGCATCATCGTCGCCGCGCGGGCCGGCCGTGTTCTTGACCGCCTCTACCAGGACCTCATCGCGGTCCCAGGCGGTGATCGCGACATCGCCGTAGAGGTTCTGAATCCTCACCTGCCCGTTCGGACGGAGCGCGTAGCTGTGGCGGAACTCCATGTGCGGAGTCCCGATGGTGTTGGCGTACAGACCGGCGCAGGCCGATAGTGCCAGCGCCGCAAACCAGGTCCCCTTCATCGCCCTCCCCTCCCTTACGGCGAATCGGCTTACCCCTGACTTAGAGACAGCGAGGCGCGAAGGATCAGATTCGTTTGCTCCGCGTCTCTGTGTCTCTGCGGCTAATGCTTTGCCTCCATACTTTCCTCGACCACGCGCCCGTCGAACAGCCGGATGGTGCGGTCGGCGAACTCGGCATAGCGCGGATCGTGCGTGACCATGCAGATCGTGGAGCCGGCCTGATGCAGTTCGCGCAGCAGATTCATTACCGCCTCGCCGTTCTGCGAATCCAGATTGCCGGTGGGCTCGTCGGCGAGCAGGATCAGCGGATCGCCGCTCAATGCGCGCGCCACGGCCACGCGCTGCTGCTGGCCGCCCGAAAGCTGCGAGGGATAGTGCTTCATGCGGTGCGACATCCCGACCCGTTCGAGCGCCTCATGCACGCGCCGCTTCCGCTCCGCCGACGGCATGCCGCGGTAGGTGAGCGGCAGTTCCACGTTCTCATACACCGTCAGATCGCCGATCAGATTGAACGCCTGAAAGATGAACCCGATCTCGCGATTGCGGATGCGCGCCCGCTCGGAAAGCTTCAGCCCGGTGACCGGCTTGCCGTTCAGATAATACGTACCGTCGGTGGGCGTGTCGAGCAGGCCCAGGATCGCCAGCAGCGTCGACTTCCCGCAGCCCGAAGGACCCGAGATCGACACGTATTCTCCTTTCTTCACCTCGAAGTGCACACCCGAAAGCGCGTGCGTTTCCACTTCATCGGTGACGAACACCTTGCTGACGTTATCCAGCCGGATGAGCGATTGAGAGCCGTTCTCCATAGCCATTTGTTCCTCGTTACGGAATTCCTGCCACTTTAGTTCAATTTGATTCGATCGTAATTGTCATAGGCAGACATATCCGAAAGAATCACGCGGTCCCCTACTTTCAGTCCTTCCTTCACTTCGATGGTGCTGACCGAGCTGCGCCCGAACGTGACCTTCACCTTCGTTGCATACTTGCCGTCCGGATCGATGCGGAAAAGCTGCACCGTGCTGTCCTGCTGTCCGAAAACCGGCCGCCCGACGTAAACCACATCGTCCAGCTTCTGCAACTGGATGGTGCCGTCCACGCTCAGGTCGGGACGCAGCACGGAGGGCAACTGCCCCTCGAGCGCCACGTCCACCGTGACCGTGCCGTTCAAAACCGAGGGATCGATGCGCGAAACGTGGCCGTGCACATGTCCATCCCAGCCGCCGCCGGCAAGCCGGGTGTCGATGTCCGCCGGCTGGCCGATCGCGAGGTCTTTCACCTGCGTCTCCGCGATTTTCAGCTCCGCCTTCAGGTGCTTGGGCTGCGCCACCTTGCCGAGCGCCGTTCCGGCGGTCACCTTCTGGCCTTCCTCTACCGGCGCCATCGTCGCCGGCAGCGCCTGCAGCATGCCGTCGAAGCCGGCCCGGATTTTCAACTGGTCGACCTGGCTTTTCTTCAGCTCGTAATCGGCCTGCAACTGATCCACCGTGACTTTCTGGGCATCGAGCTGCGCCTTCTCCTGATCGGCGTACGTCGCCAGGCGCTTCTTCTCGATGGCCAGGCGCTCAGCCAGTTGCTGCGCCTTGACGCGCGAAATCTCCGCATCCACGTTGGGGAGCAGCTCTTCCTTCGCCAGCTTGGCATCGCGGTCGGCTTCGAGCTTGGCCGTGTTGTAATCTGCCGCCACCTGAGCCTCGACGGACTGCATATCCAGCAGCGTCTTGGCCAGCGTCACCTTGAGGTTCTCGTAGTTGGCCTGGGCCGCCTTGACCGCGTATTCCGCCGTCAAAAGAGCGTTTTCGAGCTCGGGGCTGCTCATCACCATCACCACCGAATCGGCCTTCACCGGCGTGCCCGGTTTGATCAGGATACGCTCGATCCGGCCGTCCGTGCGCGCCGTGATCAGCATCGTGTCCTCGGGAACCAGCGTCCCCAGGCCGCGCACGTCGAGCTCGATCGGCCCGCGCTTGACGGTATCCGGCCACAGCGTCGACATATCGACGCTCGGCGCCGCCGGCTTCAGCTTCCCGAGCGCGACCGTCGTTCCCACCACCACCGCGATCAACACCAGAATCCCGGCCGTCCAGCGGATCGCTTTCCTCTTCCCTACACCTTTGCGCTGTATATCCATGTTGCGTGCCTCGCCGGAAAGGGCACGGCGCCTGCCAATCGTGAACCGGTTCTAACATTAGACGCCGGAACGGGATATTTCGTTGGCAGGGATTTTCCAGGTGTCCGGTTTTGGGATCGCGTGGCCGCTATCGCCCAAACCAGCCCGGCCCCACCACCAGGTGATGGCTGATCGAATCCGGCACCACCAGGAATAGCAGGAACCCCAGCGTGGCGTGCGCAATCCCTAGAAAATACAGGTTGCGATGGCGCAAATAGAGCCTCGCGCTGTAGTACCCGGCAAGCAGCGTGACCGCCATCAGGAACCAGTTGGGCAGGTGCGCCCCGGAAAACAGCACGGCCGAGGCGATGCTCGCCGGCCGCGGCTCCATAGTCCGCGCCAGGCGGTTCAGGAAATAGCCGTTCAACATGTATTGTTGAAACGTGCCCCAGGGAAGGTAGCCGAACCAGGCGAGGAATGCGTCACCGAAGCGGATCTGCCGTGTGGTCTGCAGCAGCGTGCCCGCCGCCATTGCCGCCAGCGCCAGGAACAGCAGCATCGGCAGGAACTCGTCCAGACACTGCCGCAGATTGCGCAGGTGAAATCCAAGGCTCGCGGCGCGCTCCCGCCGCACCATGTGGCTGAGCACCACCAATCCCAGGATCCACACCCACAGCAGGTGATGACGGTATCGCAGGTCCCAAATGTAAGCCATGATGAGGGCGAAAACCGTCAGTGGCTCGAGGATGGCGATCCGGCGGATGGTCACCTGCGACATACCGATTCGAGTGTATTCGATTCGGCAAGGCTCACGCAGGCTTCCACGGAGCGTTTCGTCACCGCCGCAGCCGCCGGGCGGTGAACCCGCGAACGGCCCGCAGCGGCTTGCGCGGGCTACTTCGCCGCTTTGAGCTTGTCTTCGAACATGGCGTAGGGCATCGCGCCCACCATGATCTCGCCGTCAACGCCATCTTCGGTGCTCTTGCCCACGACAAAGGTCGGGGTGCCGTTGGCGCCGATCTTCATTGCTTCGACGACGTCGCTCTGCACCGCTTCCTTATATTTCCCGCCGCTGACGCAAGCGCGGAAGGCGGCCCCGTCCATCTTCAGGTCGGTCGCGAAGCCCACCAGGTGCTCCAGATCCAGCTTGTCGGGATTCGAGCCCATCACGTTGCGCAGCTCCCAGAATTTGCCCTGGTCCGCGGCGCAGCGGCCGGCTTCGGCGGCGCGCATGGCATTGGCGTGAATGCTGTCGAGCGGCAGGTCGCGGCTGTAGAACCGCACCTTGCCGGTATCGATATAGTTCTTCTTCAGCTCGGGGAACGTGGCGGTGTGGAAGCGCTGGCAGAAGGGGCACTGATAATCGGTGAACTCGACGATCGTGAGCGGCGCGCTTTTGTTGCCAAGCATCTGGAAACCGTCGAGGTTCAGTTTGGCGCGCTGCGGCTGCTCCTGCTGCGGCGCTGCCGGGGCCTTGGCCTGCTGCTGTTGCAGCAACTGGCGGATCTGCCGCAGCTCGTTCAGAATCTGCTCCGCCTGCTGCCGCGTGATGCCCGGCTCGGCTTGCGCCGGCGCGCTCTGCTGCGCCCCGAGCGGCACGAGGGCCAGGCTTGCGAATACAAAAAACTTCTTCATGGTTCTATCTTCTTTCCAGCACCAGCATGTACTGCGAATCGGGAATCGTTTCCCTCTCCATCACCAAATGGAAATGGTTGGCTTCGATTTCCTTGATCACATCCGGCATATCGAGCCGGATATGCGTCATGGCGCGGCCGTTCGGCATCGCCTCCGGACGCTTGTAATATTCGACCACCACCAGCTTGCCTTCGGGCTTCAGAGCCTTGTGGATCGACGCCAGCATCTTCTCGGGATAATCGAAATGGTGGTAGGCATCGAGCACCAGCGCCTCATCCACCTGCGCCTCCGGGAGATTCGGATCGGACTCCGTTCCCTTGACGAAGGTGATATTGGTGAGATTCTGGTTCTGCGCGCGCTGTTTCGCGGCGGCCAGGAAGTCATCGAAAATGTCTTCCGCGATGACGTGGCCGTCCGGCCCCACGGCCTTGCTCAGGAACGGAAGCATATAGCCGATGCCGGTCCCGATATCCGCCACGGTCATCCCCTTCTGTACTCCCATCAGGCGCACGAGCTGGCCAGGCTTCTGCGTCTGGTCGCGCTCCGGGTTGCCGAGCCCGGCGGCCACGCTCTGCCGCTGCTCCGGGGTCTTGTAGCCGGCATTGGCATTACCGGCGACCTGCGCCGAAAGGCCTGCAGCCAGGAACACAACGCACAGCAAAGCTTGTGCTGCAGGCCCATAGCCTGCACGCGCGCGCAGGCCATAGGCCCGCGCCACTGGCGCAACGAACTTCATAAACCGGCCTCCATGGGCAGCGCCAGCGGCGCCTCCCGCATGAAATCGAGCTGCGACATCTCCTCCAACGCCTCGCGCACCGCCTGTTCCGACGTCGGCTCCACGGTGATGACGAACGGCAGGTCGTGCTTGGTATTGCAGGGCTCCTGCAGCACGGCCTCGAGACCGATGTGCTTGCTGGCGAGAATGCCGGCCAGCTTCGCGATAATTCCGGGCCGGTCGTCGACGCGGAAGCGCAGATAATAAGCGCCCTTCTGCCGCGCCACCGAGGCCGGCTGGTATTCACCGAGGCGCGGATGGGCGAAGGGCGAAACGCGCTCCGGGCTGCCCGCGCGGATCTCGCGCGCCACCCGCATCAGGTCGCTCACCACCGCCACGCCCGTGGGATGTCCGGCGCCCCAGCCGTAATAAAACGTGTCCTCGCCGTACGCGCCCTTCACCCAAACCGCGTTATACGGACCCTGCACGCCGGCCAGAATCGTCGAACAGGGGATCAGCGCCGGCCGCACGGAAAGGATCAGCCCCTCGTGCGTCTGCCGCGCGCCGCAGATCAGCCGGATGGTGTGGTCGAGCTCGCGCGCGTAGCGGAAATCGAGCGGCGTGATGCGCCGGATGCCCTCAACGAAAATGTCCGAGGGCGTGATCTTCTCGCCGAACGCGAGCGCGGCCAGCAGCACCAGCTTGGAGCGCGCATCGTAGCCGTCGATATCGGCGCTCGGATCGGCCTCCGCGTAGCCCAGCCGCTGCGATTCGGCGACCAGCTCCTCCATCGTCTGCCCCGTCTTTTCCATCCGGGTGAGGATGTAGTTGCAGGTGCCGTTGAGAATGCCGTAGAGCGCCTGCACGCGGTCGCCCGAAATGCCCTCGCGCAGCACCGCGTGGATCGGAATGCCGCCGCAGACGCTGGCCTCCATCGCGAGATTGATGCGCGCCGCGATGGCGCGGTCCCAGATCTCCGGACCGCAGGCCGCCATGATCTCCTTGTTCGCCGTAACGACGGACTTCTTGTGCGCGATCGCGGCATCGATAATCTGCGACGCCACGCCCGTGCCGCCGACCAGCTCGGCCACAATCTGAACGTCCGGCCGGCAGACGACCTCACGCCAATCCGTGGTCTTGAACACTCCGTCGAGGCCGTCCGGCAGCGTCTTCGCATGCACCGAGCGGCTGCACACGGCCGCCACTTTCAGCCGGAAGCCGAGCTTGAGCGCGATCTGATCGGCATTGCCGGCCAGGATGTTCAGAGTGCTCGACCCGACGTTACCGAGCCCGATAATGCCGACATTGACCGAATCCATGGCGGGTATGGATTCTATGGTAGCAGGGTGGGGGGCCGGGTTACGGCCGCCGCGCGCCGTGAACTACGTTCAGGATCAGAATGTCGTCCGCCACGATTTCTCCGCGTTCCGCGGCCGCCAAGCTGCCCTTCACCTTGCGCTCGAACCATTCGTTATACGCCGACACGAGCGCGCTCACTTCCACCCCTCCGCCAGCCGCACCAGCGTCCGCACCGGCACGCCCGTCGGCCCTTTGGCCAGCCACGGCTTTTCGTCGTCCAGCCACGCGGTGCCGGCGATATCGAGGTGCACCCACGGGGTATCCTCGGCGAATTCCTTGAGGAACCACGCGGCCGTGATCGCGCCGCCCCAGCGGCCGCCCACGTTGGCCAGATCCGCGAACGCGCTCTTGAGGTAATCCTTGTAATCCTCGTCGAGCGGCATCGCCCAGGCGCGCTCGCCCTCAGCGCGGGAAGCGGCCAGCACGCGGTCGCGCATCGCGTCGTCATTCGCGAACAGGCCGATATGAACGTGCCCCAGCGCCACGACAATCGCGCCGGTGAGCGTGGCTGCATCCACCAGATGGGTGCAGCCCTGGCGGCGCGCGTAGGTGAGGGCATCGGCCAGGATCAGGCGGCCTTCGGCATCGGTGTTGATCACCTCCACGGTCTTGCCGGACATGGCGGTGACGATGTCGCCCGGCCGCTGCGCGCGGCTGCCCGGCATGTTCTCGACCGCGGGAATGAACGCCGTCACGGGAATCGGCGCTTTGAGCTGCGCGATGGCCTGCATGGCGCCGATCATCGCCGCGCCGCCGCCCATGTCGTACTTCATTTTCTCCATGCCTTCCGCCGGTTTGATGGAAATGCCGCCGGTATCGAAGGTGACGCCCTTGCCGACCAGACCCAGGTGGGCGCTACTTTTCGCCGCGGTCTGCGGGCGGTAGCGGATCACGATCAGCGCCGGCGGCTCGGCACTTCCCTGCGCCACACCCAGCAGCGCGCCCATACCCAGCTTTTCCATCTGCGGCCGTTCCAGGATTTCGCATTCGAGGCCGTGTGCGGCCGCCATCTTCTGCGCCGCTTCAGCCAGCAGCCGCGGCGTCAGCCGGTTGGCCGGCTCGTTGACCAGCTCGCGCGTCAGGTTCTGCGCTTCGGCGACGATCCGCCCGCGCTCGGCCGCCGCCTGGACGCCGTCCGCCGCCCCTTCCGCCACAACGGCCACCTCGTCAATCGACTTCTTGTCGTTCGCGGTGCGGTAGCGGTCCGGGTCGAAATTGGCTAGGATGGCGCCTTCCACCACGGCATCCGCGTGGGCGCCATCGAAGGCGAACGCCACCCGCTTCACGGATTTCGCCTTGAGGTGCCGCACGGCGATGCCCGCCAGCTTGCGCGCGGCAGCCGCATCGAACTGGGCGGCCTTCCCCGCCCCGGCGAACAGCACGCGCTCGGCGGCCGCGCCCTCGGGCCGGTGAACCAGGGTGAGCTCTCCGAATTTGCCGGTGATTTCGCCCGCCTCGGCCAGCGGCCCGGCGCCGAATCGCTTCTCCGCTCCGCCCTCGAACACCGGCACCACCAGCGCGCCGGCAGACACCTGTTGCAAAGGCCTCCGTTCCGTCGTTATATGCATAACTTTGATTTTGCAAGACGAAGGGAGCCTGCGCAAATACACGGCAGGAAGCTTGGTGCGAATTCCAAATTTGGAATCCCGATTTTTCGTGCCAGGGAACGAAATGGTGCGCTATCTCGTTGTTTTTACAAGTAGCTGTAGAAAAGCCTGTGGTACACTGACGGTTGAGCGCTCCGGACGCGGATTTTCCAAAAGCTGTAACGGCCAGAGCTCTTCCAACGTCGAATAGGCTGTGAAGACAGCGGTTCTCTCGCGGGAGAGCTGGTGGATTTAAAATGGCTGACCTGTCGCAACCCAATACTCCGTTTTATGATGCGGACGATCACCTGTCCCGGCTCCTCATCGACGATAAAGTCGAGGCCCCGTGGTACAAGAATTTCGTCCAGAACATTAAGGAACTCATCAATCCACCGAAACTGCCGCCGCTCGAGGTAACCTCCCAGCCGGTTCCGGTGAAGGACATCTGGGGACTTTACGGACGCAAAAAAGAGTCGTTCCTGATGTCGACGGTGGTGCAGTTCGCGATCGTCGGTCTTCTGATCTGGGCATTTTCGACCAAGGCGGTGCAGCAGCAGGTCAAGCAGGTCGCCACGCTGATCATGCCCACCGATATCCAGCCCTACCAGCCCAAAATGGCGCCGAAAAAGCAGACCATGGGCGGTGGCGGCGGCGGCGGCGACCGTTCTCCGCTGCCGGCCAGCAAGGGACGGCTCCCCAAGGTTTCGCTCCGGCAGTTTACCCCGCCCATGGCGGTGGTCAATAACCCTAACCCCAAGCTGACGATGGAGCCCAGCATCATCGCTCCGCCGGATGTGAACCTGCCGCAGGTCAACATGGCGCAGTACGGCGACCCGCTGGCGAAGATC
>Ga0070740_10004812_pt1 | contig 12986 bp, 11 predicted proteins | sample Coa_R2_FD_67286 | JGI IMG/M metagenome (GOLD analysis project Ga0070740, IMG submission 67286) | Surface soil microbial communities from Centralia Pennsylvania, which are recovering from an underground coalmine fire - Coalmine... | ecosystem: Environmental > Terrestrial > Soil > Unclassified ...
GGAGGCGGACCCATGACCGACCGCGACATCGACCGGCTGGCCGCCGCTTACCTCGACGCGCTCGACCGCGGCGACCTCGACGCGCTCGACCGCATCTGGGAACTGGCCGCGGCCGACCCGGGCCTGGAGCAGGCGCTGCAGGAACTGCACGCCGCCCTCGACGCGGAGGACCGGCGCGACGCCGGGCAGCGCGTGGCGGCCGCGGTCGCCGCCGCCGTCGAGCAGCACCTGCCCAGCGCCGAGGTCCTGCGGCCGGCCGGCGGCCCGGTGACGGCCGCCGACGTGGCCGACGAGCTGTTCCGCCACACGCCCGGCCGGTTGCCGGCCGAGGCCCACGCGCTCAACGAGAAGGTCCGCTCCGCCCGCGTGCCCCTGCCCGACGACCTGGGGCTGTCGCGGCTGGCGGCCTGGGGCGAGGCGCAGTTCGGGGCGGCCCCGGCCGAATACTGGAAGGCCTTCCGGCAGGCCGCGATCAAGCTGGAGCTTCGCCGCGCCGCCGAGGCCGAGTACCACCTGGCGGCCCGCACGGGGCAACCGAGGCCGGAGGGCAGGCCGTGACCGATCATGATTGCGACGACCGGGTTGGCGCCGCCGTGGCCGCCCTCCGGCGGGACGCCGGGCAGCCGGTTGACCCGGGCCGCCGCGGGCCGGTGTTGCTGGGCCGCCTCTTCGAGGAGAAGGGCCTGGACCACGTCGCCCTGCCGAACCTGACGCGCGGGGCGGCGGCCGAGCACCTGCGGGCGGCGGGCATCCCCGTCGAGGCGCTTGGCGAGCCGGCGGAGGAGCTGGCCGGCTTCGTGTTCGTGGCCGGGCGGGTCGGCTGGGCGTTCGTCCGCGCCGGCGACGGGCTGCCCCGCCGCCGCTTCACGGCGGCCCACGAACTGGGGCATTTCCTCCTGCACCGGGGGGCCATGGGCCGTTTCCGCGCCGACACGGACGCGACCTTGCAGGAGGCGGACGGGCGGGTGGCCGACGAGATGGAGCGGGAGGCGAACCGCTTCGCGGCCGAGTTGCTGATGCCGGCCGAGGTGTGCCGGGCGCGGGCCGAGGAGCTGCGGCGCCAGCACGGCTGTTGCCCGCGGGGCGTGCTGGTCTATCGGCTGGCGAGCGAACTCCTGGTCAGCCGGGAGGCGATGCGCTACCGCCTCCAGTCGCTGGGGGTGGGCGATGAATGACCACGACGTGATCGGCCGCTTCTTCCGCACCTACGGGGCGTCGGCCGTCGGGCCGACCCCGCCGCAGCCGACCCTCCCGGAGTTGGCCGAGGGGGAGGGCGAGGAGGGGAGCGACACCCTGGACCTCGGCGTGGAAGTGCCGGCGGACCAGTGGGCCGCCCGCGTCGTCGGCGAGGCGCCGGCGCGACCGGGCGAGCACCCCGTGCGCTTCATCGACGGCAGCCTCTCGGCCCTGCCCGTCCTGTGCCTGCGGTCGCCGGAGGGCTGGCCGATCCCCGTCCTCGTGGCCGAACTCGGGGCGGTCGCGCTGCGGCTGGCCGGGCGGTCGTTCGTCCGCGAGTTCGTCACGGTCGAGCGCGTGCTCAGCTTCGTGGCCGACCCGTTCCCGTGGGCGGAGGTGGAAGCGTTCGCGGCGGCGGTGCTGAACGACCCCGACCTGTCCGCCCGGCTGGTCCCGGCCAACCGCCCGCCGGCGGCGCGCAACCCATTCGATTACGAGGTCATGCGCGCGCAGGCCTACCACCGCTGCGAGCAGGACATGCTGAACGCCGAGCGGTTGGCCCTGGCCGCCGACCCCGCCGCGCCGACCTTGGTGGACGGCAAGCTGGCCGGCCGCCTCGGCAGCGCCGCGGCCGCCGACCGCCCGCTGCTGGTCGGCGTCGTCAAGCGGCTGCCCCCCGACCTGCACCCGGAAGGTTGGCGGACGTTGCTCGGCCTGCGGCCGGGGCAGCGGACGCCGGTCTTCAAGCTCACCGGCAGGAGCGCGGGGAAGGAGGCCGACATGCCGACCGCCAGCTGGTTCCTCAAGCTCGCCGGCGGCCCGCGCCTGGCCCCCAACTGGGGCTTCGTCCGCGTCGATGTGCCGTGGGTCCAGTTCGAGGGCCGGTTCGGCGGCGACTTCGGCTTCGTGGGCCGCCTGTCCCGCTGGCTGATCGACGCCCGCTGCCGCCAGGAGAGCTACGCGCGCAGGCCCGTGTCCCTCGAACCGATCGTCCGCGCCGAGGAGTGCCTCAAGCCGTTGTTCACCCCGCTGCCGGTGCTGTCCTGCCGGCTGTACCGCCGGAGCGGGGCCTTCGGGAGCTGACCCGCATGAGCGAGCTTACGCAACCCGCCCCGCGCCCGCCGTCCGCAGGTGCCGCCGCCGCGGTGCCGCTGGGCCGGGTGGCCGCCCCGCCGGAGCACGAATCGACCAGCGGCAGGTTCTACTTCTGGGTGGACCGGGCGCAGGGCGTCGAGCGGACGCAGATCGTGACCACCAGCAGCCGCGTCGCCGGGCGGGCGGTGCGGTTCGTCGGCATCGTCCAGGAGGTGTACCGCCGCAGCCGCCAGAGGGACATCGGCGAGGAGTCGGCCCGGTTCGACGGCCGCAGCGGCGAGCGGCCGCCGTTCGACTCCGAGGGCGTGACCTACGCGGAGGTGGCCATCCTGCGCACCGACCCGGTCGCCCACACGCCGCCGACGGAGGAGAGCGAGGTGTTCCTGGCGAACGCGCGGGAGGCCAGCCACGGGTACGGCCTGGACCAGATGGGCCGGCGGCTCGACGTGGGCCTGCTCCGCAACGGCGGCACGCAGTTCGCCGGCCGGGCCGCCCTGGACCTCGACTTCCTGCTCGGCAAGAACGGCGGCCACCTGAACGTCAACGGCATCGCCGGCCTGGGGGCCAAGTCCACCCTGCTGCTGCACGTCAACTGGCTGCTGCTGCGGGAGGCACAGCGGCAGAAGAACGACAGGCCGGGCGACCCGCGGCGGCTGCAGGTGGTGCCGGTCGTGTTCAACGTCAAGAACTTCGACCTGTTCTTCATCGACCGCTGGAACACGACGTTCCTGAAGGGCGAGGCGAAGCACCGCGAAGAGTGGCGGCAGATGGGCGTGGACGACCCGCGGCCGTTCGACAGGCCGCGGTTCTACGCCCCGCAGCAGAAGGGCCTGGCCACCCCCGTCCCGACGGGCGGGCGGGCGGTGCCCGAGGTGAAGCCCTACAGCTGGTCGCTGTCGGACATCATCGAGGCGCGGCTGTTCAGGTTCCTGTTCGCCGAGGACGACGTCCACGAGGCGAACTTCGGCGGCCTGGTCGGGGACCTGGAAGAGTGGCTCACGAACGAGACCGCCTCCGGGCCGCGGCTGGCGACGACCGCCGGCACCCCGCAAACCTTCCAGGAACTGCTCGACTGGCTCAAGGCCCAGAAGAAGGAGAAGGACCTCTTCGACTCCCACACCGGCACGCGGGGCAAGCTGCTCCGCCGGCTGAAGTACATCGTGATGGAGGGCGACGGCGTCCTGCGCCGGCACGACCCGAAGGGCAACCCGCTCGTCATCCCCGGCGGCGGGCAGGACGGCCCGATTGTCATCGACCTGTCCGGCATCAACCGCACGCCGTCGCTGCAGCGCTTCGTGGTCGCCGCCGTGTTCCACCAGATCATGGGGCACCAGACGGCCAGGCAGGTGCCGGGGCTGAAGTACCTCATCACCCTGGACGAGCTGAACCGGTTCGCCCCGAGGAACGGCTCCGACCCGATCACCGAGCAGATCGAGCTGGTCGCCGCGGAGGGCCGGTCCCAGGGCGTGATCCTGCTGGGGGCGCAGCAGCAGGCCAGCCTGGTGTCGTCGCGGGTGATCGAGAACGCGGCGGTGCGGGCGGTCGGCCGGAGCGGGACGCTGGAGCTGGGTCAGGAGGTCTGGCGGTTCCTCGGCCCGCCGGCGCGGTCGGCCGCGTCCCAGCTGCAACTGGAGGAGAAGCTGCTGTTCCAGCCCAGCTTCCGCGAGCCGATGCTGGCGAAGATCCCCTGCCCGCCGTTCGCCCTGAGCGAGGGGGAGGCGGCCCCGCCCGCGGGCGGGGCCGCGGCTTGGGCCGGCCCTCGCCGCGACACGGCCGCCGACCTGGACGCCTTTTGAGGGAGGCATGGCGCCGTGAAGATCATCCACACCGCCGACTGGCACCTGGGCGACCGGCTCGGCCGGATCGACCGCACCAGGGACTTGCAGGCGCGCGTCGAGCGCGTCGCCCAGCTCTGCGCGGAGCGCGAGGCCGACGTGCTGCTGATCGCCGGCGACCTGTTCTCCGAGCAGGCCTCGGTGGAGGACATGACCCGCGCCCTGACGCACCTGCGGGAGACGTTCGGGCCGTTCTTCCGGCGCGGCGGCACGGTCCTCGCCATCACGGGGAACCACGACCGGGACGGGCGGGTCAACATGGTCCGGGCGGGGATGACCCTCGCCTCGCCGGTCGCCGGCCAGGACGGCAACCTGCCCGGGGGGCGGGCGTACCTCATCAACGGCCGGGCCGTCGCCACCCTCGCCGGGGCGGACGGCCAGCGGGTGCAGTTCGTGCTGGTCCCCTACCCGTTCCCGAACCGGTATGACCTGTCCGCGGCGGAATACCGGACCAGGGAAGAGGAAAACCGGCTGCTTCACGGCCGCGTGGCCGAGTGGGTGCAGGGGCTGCCCGGCCGGCCGAACTTTGACGCCGCGCTGCCGACCGTCCTGGCCGCCCACCTGCACGTCCGCGGCTCCGAGCTGGACCCCCGCTCCCGGTACGCCCTGTCGGAGCGCGACGACGTGCTGTTCGACTTCGGCGACCTGAACCCCGGCTGGGCCTATGTCGCACTGGGCCACGTCCACCAGCCGCAGATGGTCAAGGGCCAGGCGAACGTCCGCTACCCCGGCAGCCTCGACCGGCTCGACTTCGGCGAGACGCACGACGACCACGGCGTGCTGTTGGTGGAGGTCGGCCGGTCCGGCCTGGTGCGCGACCCGGAGCGGCTGCCGATCCCGGCGACGCCGTTCCACACGATCACGCTTACCGATCCCGAGGCCGAACTGCCCACCCTGGCCGACCGCTACCCCGACCATGAGACGGCCGTCGTCAGGGTGACCGTCGCCCAGCTGGGTGCCAGCCTGAGCCGGGACGAGATCGGCCGGCAACTCCGCCGGCTGTTCCCGCGGCTGTACGAGCTGAAATGGCCGGAGACGCAAAACGGCGATGACCCTCCACCACCGCCGCCCGACATCCAGAATGTCCCCAAAACGGTCAACGATTACCTGAAGGCCCGGCTGGCGTCCGACCCGGACAAGGATGCGCTCTTGGCCCTGGCCGGCGAGTTCCTGCGGAAGGAGGGCTGCGCATGATCCCCAGGCGCATCGAGCTAGAGAACTTCCTCAGCTTCGGCAGCCCGCCGGCCGAGATCGAGTTCACCGACGACGAGCCGCTGTGGGTGATCGCCGGGCCGAACGGCGTCGGCAAGTCGGCGGTGTTCGACGCGATGACGTACGCGCTGTTCGGCTGCCATCGCGGCGGCGCCTCGGACCACGCCAGCCTGGTCCGCCACGGGGCGAACGGTTTCCGCGTCGCGTTCGAGTTCGAGTTCAACGGGGCCGTTTACCGCATCACCCGCACGCGCACCCGCGGCGGCCGGACGACGCAGCGGGTCGAGCGGCGCAAGCCAGCCGGCGACGGCTGGGAGCCGGTCGAGAACGTCAACTCGGTCGCGGAAGTCAAGGCGTGGTCGGAGCGAACGCTCGGACTCGGGTTCGACGCCTTCACGGCGTCCGTGCTGCTGCGGCAAGGAGAGGCCGACGCAGTCATCACCGCCGGCGGCACCGACCGGCTGAAGATCCTGAAGAAAATCATCGGGGTCGAGCGGTACGAAGAGCTGTCGAAAAGCGTCCACGCCGCCGCCACAAGCCGCGAGGGGCGGCTCAAGGAGTTGAAAACACAACTGAACGGGCTGACCCCGGTGAGCGATGCCGAGGTGGAGGCGGCCCGGAAAGAGCAAGCCCGGGCGGAGGATGATCTATCCAGGGCACGGCACGCCGCTTCAAAGGCTGCCAACCGAGTGCCGCTCGCCAGGCAGTGGGCAGAGCTGGAATCGGATCGGCAGGGGCTGGAACAGCGGATCCGGGATGCCGAGGCCCGCCTCGCGAAAGCCGATGCCCTCCGCACCGAGCATGGGCGGCTGAAGGACCTGAAGGCCGCAGTGCCGGTGCTGCGACGGGTCGTCGCACTCCGGGGCAGGCTGTCCGAGGCGACGGACGCGCTGGGCAAACTGCGGGACGAGGAGAGACGGCTGGCCGCAGATGTGGACCGGCTGACCGCGGCCGCCGAGCAGGCGAAACAGAAGGCCGAATCGCACCGCAGGCAGGCAGAGGAGCGCGACGGGAAGGCGAAACAGCTGCGAAAGGAGATCGAGCAGAAAGGGAAGCTCGTCCCCACGGCCGATGAGGCGGCGAAACTCAAGGCGGACTTGAGCAAGTTCCCGCCCGACCTCGCGGACCAGCTTGCCGCCGCCCACACGAAGGCCCAGTCTGCGGCCAACGCCTTCGCCGCCGCCGGCCAGGCGAAGGCGAAGGCCGCCGGGATACTCGAGCAGGCGAAGGAACAGCAGCGAAAATTCGAGGCCGTTGGAGTCGGGGTCCCATGCTCGCGGTGCGGCCAGCTGGTGTCTGAGGAGCACGCTCGGCGCGAGCGCGCCCGGCTGGCGGAAGAAGTTCGAGAACTGGAACACAAGCTCCGCGAAGCCGAGGACATTGAGGAGAAGAAGGAGGCCGAGAAGAGGGCCGCCGACGAGGAGTGGAAACGACTCAACGCACTCGACCAGGACCAGGCCCGGAAGTCACAGCAGCTCAAGGGCAAGAAGGAAATCCTGACCAAGTTTGGGGTCACCGAGGACGCCGACGAACTCCGGCGCCACATCGATGCGCTGAAGGCGGACGCCGACGGCCACGAACAGGCCGCCCGCAAAGAGGCGGAGAGCCAGCGGTCGGCTGCGGCGGAGGCGAACCGGCTCGACAAGGAGGGGCAGGAGGCCGCAAAGCGGCTCCTCGACCCGCTCGACGCCGACTTGCAACGGCTGATCAGGTCCGGTGTCGAGGAAGAGTTCGAGAAGCTCAGGCAGGACGAGGCCCGCCGTGCCGAGTGGGCCAGGCAGCGCGGCGAAGTGACGAAGCGGATCGCTGACATCCCGGCGGACTGCCGGGTGCCGGTGGCCGACGCCGAGGCCGCCGCCCAGAAGGCCGGGGAGTGGGCGGTGAAGGCCGAGCAGGACCGCGACGCCGCGAGGGAGCGGGCCAACACGCTTTCCCGGCAGGCCGAGGGGTATCAGAAGAAGGTCCAGGAGGTCGCCGATGCCGAGCGCCAGGCCGGCCTGCACCGCAAGCTCGACGACCTGCTCGGCAAGACCGGCTTGCAGCGGGAACTGGTCCGCTCCGCCGAGCGCGAGATCGTGCGCCTCGCCAACACCACGGTGCAAAACCTCTCCGACGGCGACCTGACCATCGAGCTGGACGACAATGCCGACGGCGGCGACGAGGCGTTCGCCCTCCGCGTCCACCGGGGCGACGACCCGACGCCCACCGGGGTCCACTACCTGTCCGGCAGCCAGAAGTTCCGGGTGGCGGTGTCCGTCGCCCTGGCGATCGGCCGGTTTGCCGCCGGCCAGGCCCGGCCGCTGGAGAGCGTCATCATCGACGAGGGCTTCGGCAGCCTCGACCGGGACGGCCTGCGGGCGGTCGCCGAGGAGCTGATCCGGCTGCGGCAGTACCTCCGCCGCATCATCCTGGTTTCCCACCAGGAGGATTTCGCCGACCGCTTCCCGGTGGTCATCAAGCTGACCCACGCCGGAAACGGCACCCGGGCCGCCCCGGTCCGGCGCTGAGGAGCGGAAGTGCCCCGGGGCCTCTCCTCGCCCGAGTGGCCGGGTGTACCTTCACGAGGAAGCGCGACCTCCCCTGCCGGTACCCGCCGGGGAGCGAGGGCTTTTCGGCCCGGCCCGATCCCGCCGATCGAAGCGGCGGGCCGGGAGAACGTCGGTCGATCCGCGCCGCCCCGCCCGCTCAGCGGTGTGAGGTGACGCCGACCTGCCGGCACATGTCCAGCAAGGGGCAGGTCGAGCATCTCGGCCGCACCCCCGTGCAGACGTGCTTGCCGAACGGCACCAGCAGCCGGAGAATGAACATGAGCCGACGGTTTCCCGGCCTTTAGCACTCGCAAGCGGCGGAACCGACATGCCCCGCGATTATTACGAAGTCCTCGGCGTCGCCCGCGGTGCCTCCGAGGAGGACATCAAGAAGGCGTACCGCAGCCTGGCGCGCAAGTACCACCCCGACCGCAACCCCGGCGACAAGCAGGCGGAAGCCCGCTTCAAGGAAGTGCAGGAAGCCTACGACGTCCTCTCCGACAAGGACAAGCGGCAGCAGTACGACCGCTTCGGCCACGCCGGCCCCGGCGGCTTCGGCGGCGGGCCAGGGGCGGGTGGCTTCCAGTGGAGCGGCTTCGGCGGCGGCGCTGGGCCGGGCGGCTTCCGCTTCGAAAGCGTCAACCCGGAGGAGGCGGCCGACGTGCTGCGCAACCTTTTCGGCGGCGGCTTCGCCGGCGCGGAAGACCTGTTCGCCGCCGGCCCGCGCCCGCGCGACGGCACCCGGCGGCGGCGCGCCGCCCCCGAGCCGCGCGAGGTCGAGGCCGAGGTCAACATCCCCTTCCTGACGGCGGCCAACGGCGGCACGGTCACCCTGCGCATCGACGGCCGCGAGCTGGACGTCAAGGTGCCGGCCGGCGTCGAGGACGGCAAGAAGCTCCGGCTGCGCGGCCAGGCCCCCGGCGGCGGCGACCTGCTCGTCAAGTTGAACGTCCAGCCGCACCCCTACTTCCGCCGCGAGGGCAAGGACGTGGTCCTGGAGGTGCCGCTGTCCCTGGCCGAGGCGGTGCTGGGGGCGAAGGTGGACGTGCCGACGCTGGACGGCACGAAGCTGACGGTGAAGGTGCCGCCGGGCGCGTCGAGCGGCACCCGGCTGCGGCTGCGGGGCAAGGGCATCGCCGGCGGCGACCAGTACATCGAGGTCAAGGTGGCGGTGCCGGCCCCGAAGGACGACCGCAGCCGCGAACTGATCGAGGAGTTCGCGCGTCTGAACCCGCAGGCCCCGCGCGCGGGCCTGGGGTGGTGACAGAAACTGTCGGAGCCGCGTTAGCCTATGACCGCGCCCCCGCACAAGCCGTTCGCCTTCCGCCCGCACGAGCACCTGCGCCGCCCCGCCGACTTCCAGCGCGTCTACGCCCGGCGGCGGTCGGCCAGCGACGACCGGCTGCTCGTCTACGCCTGCGAGAACGGCCTGCCCTACCTGCGCGTCGGCCTGTCGGTGTCGCGCAAGTACGGCCCGGCGGTGCAGCGCAACCGGCTGCGGCGGCTGTACCGCGAGGCGTTCCGGCTGACCCGCCACGAGATGCCGGCCGGCCTGGACCTGGTGCTGATCCCGCGCGGCGAGGAACCGGCGCTGGCGGCCCTGAAGGAATCGCTGCCGCGGCTGGTGAAGCAGCTGGCCAGGCGGCTGGCGGGCGAGGCGGAGCGGGCCGAGCGCCGGGCGGCGCGGGGGGCGGGCGAACCATGATCCGCGGGGCGCTGGCGTGGCTCGGCTCGCTCCTGGCCGCCGTCCTCATCGGCGGGGTGCGGTTCTACCAAATCTGCCTGCGCCCGGTGCTGCCGTCGGTGTGCCGGTTCTACCCCAGTTGCAGCGAGTACTTCATCGAGGCGGTGCGGAAGCACGGCCCGCTGCGCGGCGCGGCCAGGGGGGCGTGGCGCATCTGCCGCTGCAACCCGTTCAGCGCCGGCGGCTATGACCCGCCGTGAGGGAAGCGAGGGGCTCCCCGCCCCCGGACGGTCGCGGCCCGGAAGTCCCTGTCCCGGCCGCGGCCGTCCGGGGGCGGCCCAGGTAGAGGAGGGCGAGCGATGGCGAACGAGGACATGGACCTGCGGGACTGGTTCGCGGGCCGGGCGCTGCAGGGGCTGCTGTCGGGGCCGAGCGCGCCGAAGAAGTCGCGGTCGGAGTCGCCGGAGCAGTACGCGATCCGGGTGGCGGAGGAGGCGTACCTGTTCGCCGACGCGATGCTGCGGGCGCGGGACGAGCCGAAGCCGGAAGGCGAAGGGGGGTGAGCCGCCCGGCCCGCTTTCAGCGGGCCGGCCGCTTCTGTTCGCCCAGCCGCTTCAGCCAGTAGCCGGCGACGCGGCGGCCGCCGAAATCAAGGCCGGCGCCCGAGGCCGCCGCCTCGTCGTCGGGGCAGACGGATAGCGCCTGCCGGAAGAGCCGCTCGGCCCGGTCCGTGTGGCCCGCCTCCAGGGCCAGCAGCCCGCGCAGGGCCGTCAGGTCCGCCTCCTCGCGGAGGGGGGTCGCCAGGCCCAGCATGGGCCGCATCCCTTCCAGGCGGTTGATCGGCCCCAGCAGCAGCCGCACCGGCGTCGCGTCCTGTCGGCCGCCGTCCAGGATCGCCTGGCCGACCGACTGGGCGATCCCCCGGCGAAGGGCCGCCGGGCCGGGCCTGGGGACGAGCGCCCGGGCCATCTCTTCCAGGTCGGCGTCGGCCCTGGCGTAATCGCCCGACGCCGCCTCCATCTCCGCCTGGAGCCGGTAGTACTCCGCCGCCCCCAGCGTCCCCTTGTGTTCTTCCTCCATCCAGGCGCGCACGTCCTCGGCCCGGCCGGTGTTCAGCAGCAGCTCCAGCTCCAGCCGCATGCCGTCCTTGCCGAAGGCCGCCAGGTCGGAAGCCAGCAGCACCTCCAGGGCCTTGCCGGCCAGGCCGCGCCCCATCGCCGACTGCGCCCGGTCGAACACCTTCAGGTTGCCCGAGTTGGCGTCGTAAATGTCTTGCAGGCGCTTGACCTCCTTCTCCAGCCCCTCGACGTCCTCCCGCAGGCGCTTGAGGCGGTCGGCGTGCTGCCGGGCGGTCTCCCCCTCCCGGCGGCCGGCGGCCTGGGCCAGCTCCAGCACGCGCTTGAGGTGCTTGAGGGTCAGGTCGCGGTAGCCCATCTCCTGGTACAGCTCGACCAGCCGGCCGTGGGGGCGCTCCAGGTCGGGCCGGATCACGACGGCGCGGTTGAAGGCGGTGACGGCCTGGGCCTGCCGGAGCGCGTGAACGAGCCGCGGCCGCGGCCCCCAGGCGCGCTCGCGGGTGTGCCGGGCCAGGCGCAGGTAAACCTCGCCCAGCGCGACGTAAGCGCCCGCGTCGTCCGGGTTGGACCGGACGGCGCGGCGGGCGGCGCGGGCGGCCAGCAGTAACAGCTCCGGCGGCGCGTCGTCCTGGTCCAGGAGGTGGCGCTGGCGGAGGTACATCGCCATCCCGTCGAGCGGCGCCGGCCGGGGCGGCTCCTTCTCGCCGGGGCGGGGGGGCCGCAGGCCGGCGCCCGCCAGCGCGAGGCGCAGGCTCAGGCCGGCGGGGGTTGCCAGCGACGGCGGGCCGGCCTGCGACCCCCAGACGGCCGCAGCCGCCCCGTTCTCCCAGCCGGCGAGCGGCCGGCCGGCCTGCTGTTGCACCAGCGCGTCGAAGAGCGCCAGCAGCAGGGCGGCCTCGTCGCGGTCGGCGTTCCAGGCCGGGCGCCATTTCCAGAAGGCGTCGTGCCAGGCGAGCCGCTGCGGCCCCGGCTCGTGTCCTTCGGGGGCCGCCTGGCCCGCCGGCGGCCGCAGCGCCAGCCGCCCCAGGTCCACGCCCAGGCCGGCGAACGGGTCGGGCGCGTCGGGGCGCTCCGGGTCGTGCCAGGCGAAGACGGCGGTGTGGCCGGTCAGCACCACCAGCCGCCACTCGTCGGGCGCCGCCATCAGCCGCCGGAACGGGCCGGCCATCCGGTCGGCGTCGGTCGGACAGCACGACGTGCGTGACGTGCCAGCGCCGCAGCCGGGCGCGCCGGTCGGCGGCGTCGCCGCGGCCGTCCTGGCTCGCCAGGTCCCGCCGCAGCGCCACGTAGTCCGCCGCCGTCTCCTTCGGGAAGAGGTCCGGCCGCAGGTCGAGGAAACCTTTTTCCTCGGGACAGAACCAGGCAAAGTAGTTGGCCGCCTCGGGCGCCAGGTTCAGGCCGGTCGCCCCCGGGCCGACCTTGCCCTCCTTCCGCCACTCGGCCAGTTGCGCCGCCGCCCGCACCAGCGACGGGTCCGGCTCGACCGCCCAGCGGCGCGGCTCGTAGGGCGGCGCCTGCAGCCAGCCCGGCCACGCCGCCGCCGCCAGCAGGAGCAGGGCCGCCAGCGCCAACCCGTGCCCGGCCAGCACCCACGGCGGCGCCGGCGCCCGGGCCAGGGTGTCGGCCCGTGCGCCCAGCCAGCGGGCCAGCGCCTCGCCGACGTTGAGCGCCAGGATCGGCCCGGCGGCGACGGCGAAGAACGGCACGGCCCGTACCTGCACCGCGCTCAGGCCCAGCAGGACCAGCCAGACGAGCGCGCGCCACCAGCGCCAGCCGCGCCAGTTGGCCGCCAACGACAGCAAGCCCAGCCCGGCCAGGGCGTAGTAGGCGATGCCGGCCGGCGTCCAGCCCACGGCCTTCCCATAAACCGAGTCGAACGGCGACAGGGCCAGGCCGCGCAGCTGCGGGTCCTGGGCCAGGACGCGGGCCGACTCCGACCAGCCGAGTTGCTCCGGCAGGGCGAAGGCCCGGACGTGGTGCGGGCTGACCAGGCACGCCGCCAACCCGGCCAGCAGGGCCAGCCCCACCGCCCTCGCCTCACCGGGCCGCGGCACGGCCTCCCCGCCCGGCCCGAACCACCCTTGCAGCGTCTGCCCCAGCGCGTACAGGGCAACCGTCAGCGGCCCCAGCAGGAACCAGCCGTCCACGTTCACCCAGACCACGAACAGCGGCAGCAGCGGCCAGTAGTCGGCGAAGCGGGCCGGCCCCCCGGAGGCCAGCCGCCGCGGCCGCTCCAGGAACCACAGCGTGAGGGCGAGGAACAGGCACGAGGCCACCGCGGGCTGGAGCAGCAGCCGGGCGCTCAGGGCGACCACGGCCAGGGCGGCGCCGAAAGCCGCCAGCCCGAGGCCCCCTCGGGACCGGCCCAGGCGGAGCAGCA
>Ga0070740_10004814_pt1 | contig 12985 bp, 9 predicted proteins | sample Coa_R2_FD_67286 | JGI IMG/M metagenome (GOLD analysis project Ga0070740, IMG submission 67286) | Surface soil microbial communities from Centralia Pennsylvania, which are recovering from an underground coalmine fire - Coalmine... | ecosystem: Environmental > Terrestrial > Soil > Unclassified ...
CATGCCGTGCAGCTCGGCCCTGATGCCGCCAGCGTGCAGGACCTGCACCTCGCCCGGCGGCTCATCGCGGCCATACCACAGTTCGTAGCGCGACAGACGGTTCATAGAGAATCTCCCAGGAAATGGCCGACTTTAGGCGGCAGAGGAATGGGATGCGCAGAGTGCACGGGCCGCGCCAGCGGCGCATCCAGCCAATTTGTTATGCTGTTCTTATGAGTGACAACCTCATAAGAACGGTGGCGAGTAAGCTCGACGTGGATGGGCATGGACCTGCCCTCTCCGAGACGGCGCGCCGCTTCAACGCCGCCGCGACATGGATAGCAGACGTGTGCTGGCGCGAGGGCATCACAAACACCAACACGGCCCACCATCGCGTCTACGGCGAGACGCGCCGTCGCTTCGGCCTGGGTGCCCAGTTGGCGGTGAACGCGCGGGCCAAGGCGATGGAAGCCCTCAAGGCGGCCCGCCGGAGAGGCAGCCAGACGTGTCCCTCGTTCGGGCCGGAGGGTGCTGTGCGCTACGACGCCCGCACTTACCGCTTGCTGCCGCTCGACGGCGTGTCGCTCGGCACGGTCGCGGGGCGCGTGACCTGCCGCCTGCTCCCCGGAGCGCGCCAACGGGCCATGCTCCTCGAAGAGGTTTGGGCGATCGGCGGGGCCGACCTGGTGCAACGCAAGGGCGTCTGGTATCTGCACCTGACCCAGCACAGGCCCGCCCCTGAGCCAACGGATCCGACCGGCTACATCGGCGTGGACCTGGGCATCGTCAACCTGGCGACGACGGACGATGGGCAGGCCTACAGCGGCGCGCAGGTCAAGCAGGTACGCCGGCGCCGCTGTGCCCAGCGCCAGCGCCTGCAGAAACGCAACACCCGCCGTGGTCGTGCGCGCTTGCGCACGCTGGCCCGCAAAGAGGCGCGTTTCCAGCGCGACGTCAACCACTGCATCAGCAAGGCATTGGTGGCCAAAGCCTCCCTGGAGTGCAAGGCACTCGCGCTCGAAGACCTGAGCGGCATCAGAGGGCGCGTGACAACGGTTCGGCACCAGCAACGCAGGGAGCACGATTCCTGGGCCTTCTATCAACTGCGCCAGTTCATCGCCTATAAGGCGATGGCAGTTGGTGTCCCCCTGGTCTTGGTGGACCCGCGCAATACGAGCCGCACCTGCTTTGTGTGCGGGTACTGCGCCAAGGGCAACCGCCTTTCTCAATCCCACTTCCATTGCCTCCAGTGCGGCCATGTCGCCGTTGCCGACCACAACGCCGCGCAGAACATCGCCTTACGGGCCGCCGTCAACCGGCCCATTGTGCTGCTGGGGCCACAGGCCCCCATCGCGAGCACAAGCCGCCTGCTGTAGCGAGCGGTCGTTGACGTGCCAGTACCTCCGGTTGCTTCAGATTCTGCTCAGATCGCGGTCATACCGCCGTCGACCACGAAGGCGGCGCCAGTGGCGTAGGAGGCTTCGTCGGATGCCAGGAACAGCATCATGGCGGCAACTTCCTCCGCCGTCCCCGGCCGGCCCAGCGGGATGGTGGCGATGAGCCGCTCGCGCTCGGCGGCGTCGGCCATCACCGTGCGCACCATCGGCGTGTCCGTGAAGCCGGGGATCACCGCGTTGACGCGGATGCCGTCGCGTGCGTAATCGTTGGCCATCACGCGCACCAGTCCGTAGACGCCGGCTTTGCTCGCGCTGTAAGCATCGAAGCCGGGCGCGAGGCCGAACAAGCCGGTGGGCGAGGCCGTCACGACCACGCTGCCGCCGCCCGAGGCGAGCAAAGCCCGGATGCCGTGCTTGCAGGTCAGGAAGATGCCGGTCAGGTTGACGTCGATGGTCTTCTGCCACACGCTCAGCTCCAGTTGATCGGCGCGCGCGTCTTGGCCAAACAGTTCGATCGCGGCGTTGGCCACCACCACGTCGAGTCCGCCCCAGGCGCCGACCGCGCGCTGGACCGCCGCGGCCACCTGTTCTTCCACCCGGACGTCGGCCACCAGCACCAGGGACTCGCCGCCCTCCGCGGCGATGCGCTCGGACGTTTCCCGGGCCGCGCCCTCGTCGATGTCGATCAACCCGACCCGGGCGCCCTCGCGCGCAAAGCGCAGCGCGGCCGCCCGGCCCATGCCCGATCCGGCCCCCGATATGATGGCCCGCTTCCCTGCAATTCGACCGCTCATCCTTGCCTCTTCAACAGTGTCTCAGTACTTGTCCACCCATGGCGTGATGCATCGTCGTTCAGGCCCTGGCATCCGCCACGTCGCCCTCGGCCATGATCGCGCCGGCGCGCATCAGCCAGTCCTCCCGGCCCCGCCGGTTCATGGTGTAGAGGATGCCCACGCCCAGCACCACCCAGGCAATCACCACCCAGGGCGCGACGTTGTACGGTGCGCTGGGCGGCGGGTCGAAGGACTTATAGAGCAGGTAGATCAGCACGGCGGTGCTGACGACCGGGATGACGGCGTGCATGAAGGGATTGAACTCGTCACGCGCCTCGCGCCAGAAATACAGCAAGACGCCCACGTTCGCCGCGCTGTATACCACGATCACGGCGATCACCAGCATCAAGCCCTGCAGCAGGAAGAACGCCACGTCCGGGCCGAGCCAGAAGCCGAAGATAAAGGCCAGCGCCACGGATAGCGCGAGCTGGAGCAGAATGGTGTTCACCGGCGTCTGGTATCGCGGATGGACGTAGCTGAGCTGTTTCGGCAGCACGCCTGCCCGGGCCATGCCGAACCACATGCGCGTCGAGACGTTGTTGGCGGCCTGCGAGACGGCCATCACCGAGCTGAACAGCGCCAGCAGCACCAGGAACCAGGCCCCGCCCCAGAAGCGGTGTGCCAGGACCAGGGCGGGGAACTCGGGCGAGGTCGGGATGCTGGCGACCGCTTTGGTGCCCCAGCCGATCATCATGCCCCACTGCACGAAAATGAGGAAGACGCCCAGGATCAGGATGGAGCCGATCACGGCACGAGGCACGTTGCGGCGGGGATCGGCGGTCTCCTCCGCCAGCGGCGCCGCGCCGTCCCAGCCCGTGAACGCCTGGACCGAAAAGACCACGGCGAGGGCGAAGCCGCCCAGGCTGGTGATATTGGCGGGATTCAGGGGAGCGAGATTGAGGCCGCCCTTGCCGGGGACGAACAGGCCCCACAGCGCCAGCAGGAAGATGATCGCCATCTCCGCGATGCCAAACACCACGATCAGCCGCGTGGAGACGGTCACACCCCTGTAGGCCAGCGCTGAGATGATCGGCAACAGGACCAGCGGTGCGATCCACCAGGGGAAGGTGACGCCGTAGTTGGTCTTCAGCTCGTTCTGCAAGATGAAGCCGAAGTAAGAGGTAATCGGGCCGCCGACGGTGGGCACGTAGAAGGTCATGATCCAGCCGCCCAGAAATCCAATGCGCGGATTGAGCGTGCGGCTGAGATAGGTGAAGTACCCGCCGGCCGAGGGGAAACGCCGGGCGAGCTGGACCAGCATCAGGCCCAGGCCAAGCGTGATCAGAAAGCCGATCGGATAGGCCAGCGGCGTGGTTACGCCGGCCACGCCAGTGATGAACGGCAAGAAGAAGGTGGCGGCAACGGCCGGCGCGATCAAGGTGACCGACTGCATGATCGCCGGCACCACGCCGAGCGCTCCCGCGCGCAGTTGCGTTTCGACGACGGGCGCGGCCCGAGTTCCGGCCTGCGCGCCAACCATGCTACCGGGCTTCGAAGGGATCGTCGACATCGTTCTTTGCTCCTTATGGGAAGATAAGCGACACCGGGCTGCGTAATGGCCTACCTCATGCCGGCATCCCGGTCATTCAAGGCGGTTCGCTACTCGTCATGCCGATCCCTCCGCGCGTACCGCCCCCGGCAACGGCTCGGCCGGTGCGGGAAGCGTGATGCCGAGCGTCTGGCCGCCGTCGAGAATGATGTGTTGTCCCGTGATGTACGAGGCCTCCTCGGAGGCCAGGAACAGGACGCTCTGGGCCACGTCCAGGGTCTCGGCGAAGCGATTGAGCGGGATGCGCTTGAGATACTCGGCGGCGTTGGCGGGATCCTCCGTCACCCACGCGGCTAGCGGCGTGCGCACCACGCCCGGCGCCACGGCGTTGACGCGGATATGATAGGGCGCGAGGTCGAGGGCGGCCGAGCGCACGAAGGCGATGACCCCGCCTTTGGAAGCGTTGTAGTGGGCGCCGTTGCTCTCGACCCAGAAGGCGTTGGTGGAGGCCGTCACCACGATAGCCCCGCCACCCGCCCGGGCCATCACGCGGCCGGCCTCCTGCGTGCAGAGGAAGACGCCGGTCAGGTTGACGTCGATGATGCGCCGCCAACTGCGCTCGTCGATCTCCAGTAGCGGCTGAAAATCGGCGATGCCGGCGTGGGCGACCAACACATCCAGGCGCCCGAATTTCTGCACGCAGGTCTCCACCCCGCGGCACACGTCGTCGCGCACGGCGACATCGCCGCCGACCGCCTCTACCGCGTACCCCTGCGCACCGAGCGACTGCGCGGTCGCAGCCGCCTGGTCCGCGTTCAGATCGAAGATCACCACCGCCGCGCCCTCGGCGGCGAAGCGCTCGGCGATGGTACGCCCGATGCCCTGGGCCGCTCCCGTCACCAGCGCTACCTTGCCCGCAAACCTGCTCATGGCGCTCACCTCCGGCCTATACCGCCAAGACTCCTGGACACCGGCGACTGAAGTCGCCTGGCAGGGACGTACTGACTAAAGTCGGGACCCGCAAGCGGGTACTCTGCCGCATCAGACGGCACGTCAGTGCCTGCGTCCTGCCCGGCGGTTTTAACCGCCGGCTCCCCAACCGGGTTCCCTTCAGGGCCAGGCGTATTGGTCAGGCACCACTCAACACCAAGAGTATCCACTCCTAACATTCCATCTCAGGTGCCCGCGGCCTGCCACAATGGGCGCAGCAGGCCATCGCCCACCAGGCCAAGGCTGCGCTCGTAGACCCGCTGCCAGCGCTCGAAGAGCCCCTGGTACAGCTCGTGCGTCGCGGCATCCGGCTCATAGGTGCGCTCGATGCGCACCATGCCGGGAAGCATGCCGGCCAGGTCACGGTAGAGCCCCGCGCCGAGGCCGGCATAGATGGCCGCACCCAGCGCCGTGGACTCCTTGACGGCCGGCACACGCACGCGCACGTTCAACACATCGGCCATGATCTGGGGCCATAGCGTCCCCTTGGCGCCACCGCCCGTGAACACGATCTCCTCGACGGGTAGCCCGGTCAGCGAGCGGATGATCTCCACGTGACTGCGCGACACGTAGGCCGCGCTCTCCTGCAAGGCGCGGATGCACTCCTTGCGGCCCGACCCCTCCGGATTGGTCAGGTCGAATTGCATGAAGGCCGGCGCGGCGTGCACCCAGCGCTTGGCGTTCATGACGTTGGAGAAGATGCCGACCACGCCGTTGGCGCCGGGAGGCGCCTTGGCCGCCTCTTCCTCCATCAGCACATAGGCGTCGAGGCCGCGCGCCGCGGCCTGCTCCTTCTCATACTGGCAGAAGGCGTCGCGCAGCCAGCGCATGGCCAGCCCCGAGAAGAAGCCGATCCCTTCCATCATCCATTGGCCGGGTATGGTGTGGCACAGCGTGCGCAGCCGGCCGCCGGGGTCGATTAGTGGCCTGTCCAGGACCACGGTCTGTTGCCAGAAGCTGCCGCCGACCACCGTGCAGCGGCCGGGCACGTCGACGCCGATGCCCACCAGGCCGAGCTGTGTGTCGGCGCCGCCGACCACCACCGGCGTGCCCGGCGCCAGTCCGGTCTCCTCGGCCGCCTGTGCGGTCACCGATCCGACGACGGTGCCCGGCTCGACCACCTCGGGACAGACCGCCGCCGGCAGCCCGCAGATGTCCAGCAAGCGCCCCGACCATTGCCTCTCCGCCAGGTTGAACAAGCCCGAGCTGGAGCCGAGCGAGGGATCGGTCACGTAGCGCCCGCTGAGCCGGTACAGGATCCAGTCGCCCAGCATGGTGAGATGGGCGGCGCGCTCGAAGATCTCCGGTTCGTGGCGGCGCAGCCAGAGCAGGCGCGGCGCCGAGGTGATGGCGATCCAGTCGCCGGAGGTGGCGTAGATCTCGTCGGCCAGGCCGCGCTCGATCAACTCCGTGGCCTCCTCGGCGGCGCGCGAGTCCGCGTTCGGGCAGGCCCAGATCTCCCGTCCGGCACGATCGTAGAGCACGATGCCCTCGCGCATGCTGGTGCTGCTGACCGCGGCGATGCGCTCCGCCGCAATGCCGGAGGTGGCGATGACCTCGCGCACGCAGCGGCTGATCAACTCCCAGTTCCGGCCGGTCTCGAAGACCTGCGACCCCGGGTATCCGGGCAGCGCCGGGTGGCTCCATTCGCGCTGGCTGACAGCGACCTGGCGGCCCTGGAGGTCGAAGAGCACGGCGCGGCAGCTACCGGTCCCGCCGTCGATGGCCAGAAGGTGATCCCCGTCCATAAAGATGGCGCGCGTGGACTGTCGCCTTTAGGCGGCAGAGGAAGCGCGCTCCTCCCTTCTGTCGTTAGAAATCTGTCGGGAGTCTGATATGCTGGAGGTATGACGACTGAACGGTACCGGCGCAATGTGAGCAGTATCTACAGCCTCAACTACCACGTCGTCTGGTGCCCGAAGTACCGTCGTATCGAAGCGCAGATGGGCGTGTAGGGTATGCGTAAGACGTTCTGCTACAGGCTCTACCCGACTGAAGCGCAGACCCACGAGATGCAGCGGCAACTCGACATCGGACGCGAGGTCTACAACGCCTGCTTGGATGAGCGCCGAGCCTGCTATCGCACGACGGGCAAGAGCCTGACCTACTACGACCAGGCCAACCAACTCAAGTCCATCCGGCGGGAATGTCCCGATGTGGCGACGGTCAACTTCAGTATGTTGCAGGCGGTCTGCCGTCGTGCCCACCGCTCGTTCGAGGGCTTCTTCCGCCGTCTGAAGGCCGGACAGCGGGCCGGCTACCCGCGCTTCAAGAGCCGCGACCGCTGGGACAGTATCACCTTCCCCGCCTACGGTGACGGCTGCAAGCTGACCAGTACGCGGCTGTACCTCCAGGGTGTCGGGCAGATCAAGGTCAAGCTGCATCGCCCCGTCACGGGAACGATCAAGACCGTCACCCTCCGGCGCAAGGCCGGGCACTGGTACGTCTGCCTCTCCTGCGAGGCGGCAGCCGCGCCCCTCCCCGCGACAGGTGCGAGCGTGGGTATCGACGTTGGCCTGACGCACTTCCTGACCACGGACACAGGCGCAACCGTCGCGAACCCGCGCCCGCTCCAGGAGGTGCAACGGAGGCTGCGCGTCGCGGGCCGCGCGCTGGCGCGCTGCGAGCGAGGGAGCCACCGTCGCCGCAAGGTGAAGCGGCGGATCGCCGCACTGTATGAGAAGGTCGCCAACACGCGCAAGGACTTCCACCACAAGACGGCGCACGCGCTGGTCCAGGCGAACGACGCGATCTGCCACGAAGACGTACGCGTGGCGAACATGGTCCAGAATCACGCCCTGGCACGGTCTATCTCCGACGCCGCGTGGGGCCAGTTTATCGCGATCCTGACGAGCAAAGCGGCAGAAGCTGGCCGTCAGGTCATCGCGGTAGACCCGCGCGGCACCAGTCAGACCTGCCTCTGCGGAGCGCATGTCCCCAAGACGCTCAAAGATCGCTGGCACGACTGCCCCGCCTGCGGGTTGTCGCTGCCGCGCGATCAGGTCAGCGCGATGCTCATCAAACGGCTGGGGCACAGCCGTCAAGCGCCAACGCAGCGGGATACCGCACACGTTGCTTGAGAAGCCGGTGCCTTTAGGCATCGGAGTTGTCACGTGTCATCTCCGTTCAGCGGCCAGGACGGCCGGATTGAGCACGTGCGCCGGTCGCTCCCCATGTATGAAGCGCGCGATCTGCTGGGCCACGATGGCGACGCCGCGATAGCCGGCCTCGAAGGTCGCCCCGCCGATGTGCGGGGTGACGATGATGTTATCCAGCAAGCGCAGCGGCGTCGGGGTCGGCGTGGGCGGCGCCTTCAGGAAGTCGACCGCGGCACCGGCGATCCTGCCCGAGGTGAGGGCCTCATAGAGCGCCATCTCGTCCACCAGGCTCTCGCGCGCCGTGTTGAGGAAATAGGCGGTGGGCTTCATCAGGCCAAAGAGCCGCTGGCCGAAGAAGCCCCGCGTCTCCGGCGTCACGCGCACGTGCAGGGAGACGTAGTCGGAGGTCGCCACGAGGTCCTCAAGGTCGCGGGCCTCGACGCCGTCCGCGGCGATCGCCGCGGCGTCCACGTAGGGATCGTGGACCTGAATGGACAGGCCGAAGGCCCGGGCCCGCGCCGCCACGCGCGAACCGACGTTGCCGTAGCCCACCAGCCCAAGCGTATGCCCTCCCAGCTCGTGGCCGAAGAACTGCGCGCCCTCGAAGGTGGAGAGGCCAATGGTCTCGGTGGACGCCACGTATCGCTGCGCCCGCGGGATGCCGCGCGCGAGCATGATCATGAAGGCCAGGGTCAGGTCGGCCACGGCGTCGGCGTTGCGCCCAGGGGCGATGATGACCGGGATGCCGCGTTCGGTCGCGGCATCGACATCGACGTTCACGGCGCCGCCCCGCGCGCAGCAGACCAGGCGCAGGTGGGGCGAGGCGGCCAGCACGGCCTCCGTCACCGGCGCCCCGTGGACCACCAGGACATCCTCGTCCGTCAGGGCGTCCACCAGTTGCCGGGGATGGCCGAAGTACTCGTGGATGCGCCGTTCGGAGGGCGTCGACGGCGTGAAGACCTCGTCCTCGTCCAGCCTGATGATGCGTATCGACGCGCTGCCCGACAGCGGCGCCAGGGCGCGCTCGAACATATCTTCGGGCACGAACGAATCCGCCACGCCCAGGATCTTCATCGTATGCGTCCCCGCGCGCCGCCGCTACGACGGATAGACATAGGTCGGCTTGAGGTCGATGGCGTGGCCGCTGCCGGATTCGAGGATGAACTTGAGCATGGGCTGCGTGTCCAGGTAGAAGAAGCGGATGGTGTCGCCGATGCTGCCCGCCATCAGTTCCTGCATGCCCATCTCTCCGAACTGCTTGAGCAGCTCCTCGGGGTTGCTGCCCACCTTCATGCAGGCGATGTGATGGACGCCCTCGCCGTGTTGGTCCAGCCACTCCTTGTAGATGCTCGGACCCTCCAGCGGCTGGATGATCTCGAAATCGACCGGGCCCACGTGCGTCTCCGCGTGCATGAAGGTGAACGCCGTCGGCTTGCCGCGCAGCACCGTGTCGTGCAACAGCGGCGGCTCCTGGACAAAGACGCTCCAAGGTCCCCAGCCCAGGTTCTTGTGATAGGTCTCCATGAGTTTGCGCAGGTCATGCGAGACGACGGCGATTTGGGTGATCGCCAGCGAGCCGATCGGTCCTTCGTGTGCCATCTCCGATAGATTCCTTTCTCCCACCTATACTAATCCACGTGGCATCCGGTCGCCGCGCCTTACAGCGGCGGGCTATGACAGGGCGCCCAGCGGCCCGTATCCGCGCGCCGGCACCGGCCAGACGTCGACGACCACGCCGTCGGAGACGACGTGGTAGGCGTCATAGAGGTTGACGGTGGTCGGGCCGTAGCCCGTCACCAGCTCCACGCAATCCCCCACCTGGAGGGCGGCATCCGGGCCCACGCGCACCCCGGCGTGCTCCTCGTTCAGATAGATGAGCTCGCCCACCTCGCCGACCAGGCGCGGCATGGTCAGATCGCTGCCGATGGCCTTGCGCCCCACGTCGAGGATGATCAGATCGCCGTGGCGGCTGATGACGGTGGCGAGGACGGTCAGGGCAATGCCGAAATCGGGCACCAGACTGCCGTGAAAGGCGTCCATGAACACGTAGGAGCCGGCCTGAAGCTCGGTCACGCGCGGATTGCGGCCCGTGATGTCGAAGGTGCCCGTCCCGCCCGCCGAGACGACCGGCGAGTCGAACCCGGCCGCGGCAAGCACGTCGACCACGTGTATCAGGTACTCCATGGCGGCGTGCGCCTTGGTCACGCGCAGGTCGCGATCGGGCTCCAGCATGCAGTGGCCCTCGTAACCCATCACGCCGAGCAGACGGAGTCCCGGCAGGCGGCTGGCGTGGGCCGCCAGCCCGCGGGCTTCCTCCTCGCTGCGGGTGCCCGAACGATTCATGCCCGTGTCGATCTCGATCAACACGCCGATCTGGCTGCCCGCCGCCTGGGCGGCGGCGGAGAGGTCGTCCAGGTTGCGCGCGTCGTCGACGGCCACCGTGATCAGGGTCAGGTGCGCGGCGTCCGCCAGCGCCGCGAGCTTACCCTTGCCCACCACCTGGTTGGCGATGAGGATGTTGGGGATGCCCGCGCGCGCCATCACGATGGCCTCCCAGACCGTGGCGGTCGAGACGCCGATGGCGCCGGCGTCCATCTGCATGCGGGCGATCTGCGGGCTCTTATGTAGCTTGACGTGCGGCCGCAGCTTGACCGGCATGGTGCCGACGCGCCGGGCCATCTCCGCGATATTGCGTCGCGCGACGTCGAGGTCCAGGATGAGCGCTGGCGTCTCTACGTCGTGCCGCGCCCGCCCGATGGCGCTGCGATACTGGGGTGGCGCCGTGACAAGGGTTGTGCCGGTCCCGCCGGCTGTTGCCGCGCCGACGCCGGCTCCGCCGGTGCCGTCACCGGCCGCGATACGGTTAACCTCCTGCACCCGGCCATCCTTCCGTCGCGCCATCGCGCTTCATCTGCTGCTCAGGTCATAAGATAACCTGTGTGCACTACTATACACCGGCCATGCCGGGGCGTCAAGGTGCGTCGGGCGTTTGACACGGCTCAAGCGCGATGATAGCATGCACTTATCTGATGAGGAGACGACCTGTTCACATGCAGTGCGCCGGGCCGGAGGTGCGGGGGTGACGCCGATGGACATCGTGGGCTACGCCGATCGCTTCAGCGTGGCGCCGGGTGAGGGCATCCGCTTCATGGTGAGCACCGCCTCTCCGGCGTTCGAGCTGGCCATCGTGCGGCTCATCCACGGCGATACCAAGCCCGACGGTCCCGGCTTCAAAGAGGAGGTGCTACACACTCCGGCCGACGGCACCTATCCCGGTCGGGTCCAACCCTATCATCACGGCTCGTACGTGTTGGTGCCGGACAACGCATTCCTGCGCCGCACCGCCAGCTTTACGCTTCAGGCCTGGCTCTATCCCACCACACCGGGCAAGGGCGTGCAGGGCGTTTTGACCAAGTGGTCGGCGGGCGACGGGAGCGGCTATGGCCTGTTCATCGACGAGGCGGGCGCCCTGTCCCTGTGGCTCGGCGACGGGGCGGGGCGCGTGGCCCGCCTGGGTACCGGGCGCCCGTTGCGCGCCGCAAGCTGGTACTTCGTGGCCGCGGCCTACGATGCGCCGTCCGGACGTGTGGCCCTCTATCAACAGCCCGTCGCCGCGTGGCCGCACGATGCGTCGGCCTGCGTGGCGGAGCACATGACGGATGTGCGGCCGGCGGCCGGTGAGACGCCGTTCGTGATGGCCGGCTACGTGGCCGCCATGGAGGGCTCCACGCCCCGTGTCGGTGGGCACTTCAACGGCAAGATCGATAGCCCGCGCCTCTTCGGCACGGCCCTCGACGCCGCGCAGATCGCGGCGCTGAAAGCGGGCGCTGCGCCGTATGAGGTCTCCCGCTCCCTCGTGGCGGCGTGGGACTTCGCCGCCGGCATCTCCTCGCGGCAGGTCCACGATAGCTCAACGCAGGCGCTGCACGGCCTGGCCGTCAACATGCCCATGCGCGGCGTCACAGGGCACAACTGGTCGGGCCGCGAGACGGATTACCGGCTGGCCCCGCACGAGTACGGCGCCATCCACTTCCACGATGACGACCTAGAGGATGCCGGCTGGCAGGCCGATGCGGCGTTCACCATACCCGCGGATATGCGCAGCGGTGTCTACGCGGCGCGCCTGCGCACCAGTGCCGGCGAGGACTATATCCCCTTCTTCGTCCGCCCGCGACCCGGCGGGCCGGCCGCGCCGATCGCCGTGCTGATGCCGACCCTGAGCTACCTGGCGTACGGCGACGAGCATATCACCTGGCGCAACGAAGCCTCGCCCGTCTCCTTCGACGTGCGCGACTATCTGCAACCGCAGGATTACTACGCCGATGAGCACCGCCTGCTCAGCCTGTACGACCATCACAGCGACGGCAGCGGCGTCTGCTACGCCTCGCGCCTGCGCCCCATCCTCAACATGCGCCCCAAGTACCACATGGCCCTGATCCGTGGGGCGCACCAGTTCAACGCCGACCTGCACCTGGCCGATTGGCTGGAGGTCAAGGGCTACTCGTTCGACATCGTTACCGACGAGGACCTGCACGCGGAAGGAACGGCCCTGCTGGAGCCCTACCGCGCCATCCTGACCGGCAGCCATCCCGAGTACTGGACCGCGCAGATGCTCGACGCCCTCGAAGGCTATCTCGGGAACGGAGGCCGGCTCATGTACCTGGGCGGCAACGGCTTCTACTGGGTCACCTCCATCGACCCCACACGCCCGCACGTCATCGAGGTGCGCCGCGGCCAGATGGGCACCGGCACCTGGCGCTCGGCGGTGGGCGAGAATCACCACAGCAGCACGGGCGAACAGGGCGGCCTGTGGCGCTATCGCGGCCGGGCACCCCAGCGCTTGGCCGGCGTGGGCATGGCGGCGCAGGGCTTCGACGTGGCGCTGCCCTATCACCGCACGGAGGCCGCCCGCGACCCGCGCGCCGCGTTCATCTTCGAAGGTTGCGACGACGGGCCGATCGGCGACGCGGGCCTGGTAATGGGCGGCGCGGCCGGCCTGGAGGTCGACCGCCTGGACTTCGGCCTGGGCACGCCGCCGCACGCGCTGTTGGTGGCCGCGGCGACGGGCTTCTCAGACTCCTACCAGCACGTGGTCGAGGAGGTCGAGGCCAGCGACTCCAAGCAGGGCGGCACCGTTAACCCGCGCGTGCGGGCGGACATGGTGTACTTCGAGGGCCCGCGGGGCGGCGCCGTGTTTTC
>Ga0070740_10004817_pt1 | contig 12980 bp, 12 predicted proteins | sample Coa_R2_FD_67286 | JGI IMG/M metagenome (GOLD analysis project Ga0070740, IMG submission 67286) | Surface soil microbial communities from Centralia Pennsylvania, which are recovering from an underground coalmine fire - Coalmine... | ecosystem: Environmental > Terrestrial > Soil > Unclassified ...
CTGACCGCGATGACGGCCAGGGCATAGTGCCCGTCGCGCGACTCCATGGCCGCCGCCTGCACCGGCCCCATGTCGTAGGGCGTCTGCACCGAGGTCACGCGCCGATCGGCGCGCAGCGGAGCTAGGGCGGTCTGCATGGCCCGGCGGAAGCGCGCGTCGTGGACCGAGAGCGTCGGGCTGCCGAAGATGACGGCGAAGGATGAGCCGCTGGTGCGCGGCAGTTCGCTGTCGATCAGATTGGCGGCACGGCCGGCTTCGGTTTGTGTGTTGTCGCCCTTGCCGAGCGATCCGGCTTGCGCCAGCACGCCGATTGACGCCACCAGCACCAATAGCGATAGGGCGAGGGCCGCCCAGCGCCGGCGATAAACGAGATGTCCCCATGTTGCGAGCATTCGTTCCTCCCTTTACATGCCGCTCTCTCTTTAAGCGCGGCTCGGTTACAACGATACGCTCCGTACATGGCGCCGTAATCTCACCTTTGTGTCGAAAGTGTGACGCCTCGGCGCAAGACTGTGTCACACCACGAAGCGGTAGCCCACCCCACGCACCGCGACGATGCCCTCGCCGAGCGATCCCAGCTTCTTGCGCAGGCGGGCGATATGCGTATCCACCACGCGGTCGAAGCCCTCGTAATCGTCGCCCCACAGCCGCTCCAGCAGAAAGTCGCGGCTGAAGGCCCGGCCGGGATGCGAGGCGAAGAGCAGCAACAGGTCGAATTCCTTGCGCGTCAGCTCCAGCTCCACGTCGTCGAGCGTGGCGGTGTAGGTGCCGGGGTCGACGCGCAGGGGCCCGCGCACCAGCACCGACGGCGCGGGCGGCAGAGAGAGGTGCGCGGGCGCACGCGCCGGCTCGGCCGGCGGGGAACTCGTCGGCGTAAAGGCCTGGCTATCCAGCGCAACCCGGCGCAGCATGGCCCGCACGCGCGCCAGCAGCTCGCGCAGGCTGAAGGGTTTGACCACGTAATCGTCGGCGCCCATCTCCAGGCCCAACACACGGTCGATCTCCTCGCCGCGCGCCGTGAGCATGATGATGGGCACGAGATACTCCTGGCGGATCTGCCGGCAGACGGCCAGCCCATCCAGGCCGGGCAGCATCCAGTCCAGGATGACCAGGTGGGGGGTATGCTGCCGGACCAGGGCCAGCGCCGTGTGACCGTCGAAGGCCTGATGGACGGCATGCCCCTCCGCCTCCAGGTGGTGGCGGATCAGGTTGCATAGGTCTACCTCGTCCTCGACCACCACTATCGTCGCCATAGGTGCTCCTGTGATCTCCTACCAGTCCGTGCCAAGTCCAGACCGCCCTGGGAGCGCCGGCATCTCTGCCGGCACGCGGGGGCCGGCTGGAAGCCGGCGGTCCCAGGCTCTACTCCTTCGCGCAAACATACCCCTCTCACACAACACTAGGTACGGTACTGGTTACACTCCGATGACGCAACCGGCAGCAGCACCCGGAAGCAACTGCCCACGCCCACCGTGCTTGTCACCGTGATGCTCCCGCCCATGGCCTGAACCAGATCGCGCACGATCGACAGGCCGAGCCCGAATCCGCCCGTGGCACGCGTGCGCGACGCATCGGTGCGGTAAAAGCGGTCGAAGATGCGGTCCAACTCGTCGGCGGGTATGCCGCTGCCGGTATCGGAGACGGCCAGCGCGAGGCGGTCGGCGTCGGCCCTCTCTAGATCGATGAAGACCAGGCCACCCGTCGGCGTGGCGGTGATGGCGTTGCGCGCCAGGTTGAGCAACACCTGGGTCAGGCGGGCGCCGTCCACCAGCGCGCAGGGCAGGTCGGGCGCAACGTTGCGCACCAGAGTGACCTGCCGGTCGCGCTGGGCCAGCGGCGCCAGCGCCTGATACACCTCTTCGACGATGGAGGCCACCGCCACTGGCTGCCTGTCCAGCCGCAGCTCGTCCGCCTCGGCGCGGGCCAGCGCCAGCAAATCGTCGACCAGCGCGCTGAGCCGATCGGCCTCGCGCGCGACGATCTCCAGATAGTGTTGCTTGTCGGCCTCGGAGAGGCGCTCGCCCATCGGCATGCGCAGCGATTCGACGTGGCCGCGGATATTGGCGATCGGGGTGCGCAGCTCGTGCGAGACGTTGACGATGAGCTCGCGGCGGCTCTGATCGGCGCGCTCGGCCCGCGTGCGCTCACGGGCGGCGCTGGCCCGCGCCTCGGCCAGGCGCAGCTCCGTCTGGCTCGTCCCGAGCATCAGTCGCGCGAACAGTCCCCAGGCATGGGCGAGGCCGTTCAGCGTGTACAGCGATCCCACCGTGACGGCCAGGCCGAGCGCGATCACGGCCAGGAAGATGGCACCGACCACGAGCGGCGCCAGCGGCAGGGGAACAGCCTGCCAGACGGCCTGCACGGCATCGCGCAGCACGTCCCGGCCACCGACGCTAATTAAGGATGCACGCGTGAGGTAGAAGAGCGGATACAGGACCAGGCCGGCCGAGAGCGCGAGCAGGGTGGTGGTGACGCAGAAGGACACGATGCCGAACGGGAACTCGATCAGCAAGTAGGCCAGGCTCTTCCAGGTCATGGATCGGCGCAGGTACGCGGCGATCTGGCGCCACCAGGTTAGCTGCGCCAGGGGTAGGCGGGGCGGGGGCGTGATCGCGACGCGCAGCAGGCCGCCGACCAGGCGGCGCTCGAAGGCTGCCATGGCCCACACGAAGCCACCCAACAGGAGCAGCAGGAACAGGCCGACGCCGAGGACGGCCGTGCCGATGCCGACCGAGAACACCGTGACCAGCACGATGAAGTAGAAGAGGCCGAGCGGGAACGCGGCAAGCAGATACAGGATATTGCGGTACGTCTGGAGCCGCCAGGTGACCCGAAGCAGGCCGATTAACTGCCCCTGCGATACTACCATGCAGTCGCGCTCCGTTCGCCCGCTATGTTTGCCATCGGCACGCCTCTATGTCGTGAACGGTGAGGTGAGGTCGCCCGCCGGCGCCACATCGCCAAGATACGGACCGTCACACACCCCCAACTATAGCCCTTCGGTGTGTCGCCCATATGTCGGCTATGTGACAAAGCCGCGCGATGGACCATCCTCCCTGGCCCTCCGTATCCGCCATGGATTGTACAGGACCCGCGTGAGGATACGGGCCACGATGGTCAGGGTGCGCCCACGGTCACGGCGCCATGCGTGCACGGCCTCTGGCGCGGTAGACTGATGATTGCGCCGACGAATGCGAGGGCGTGGAGGAGGAGAGAGGTGAGCGAGCAGAGGAGCGACTGGGCGCCGGAGACACGGCTACTGCACGGAGGGAGGCCGGCGCACGAGGGCGCGCCGGTGGCCCCGCCCATCTTCCAGACCAGCACCTTTCAGGTGCGCACGCCGGAAGAGGCCGCCGATATGGCGGTGGAGGTGGCCCCGGCCATGTACTACGGGCGCCTGGCCACGCCCAACACCAAACAGGTCGAGGCCATGCTGGCCGATCTGGAAGGCGGCGAGGCCGCGCTGGCCGTCGGCTCCGGCATGGCCGCCGTCACCATCGCCCTGATGGCACACCTGCGCGCCGGGGATCACGTGGTCGCGCAGGTGACGCACTACACCGCGACCCTCACCCAGCTGACGGCCACGCTGCCGCGCTACGGCATCGAGGTCACGCAGGTAGACCAGACCGACGTGGAGGCCTTCGCCCGGGCTATGCGGCCCAACACGCGCGTCGTCTACACGGAGTCGCCGACCAATCCCACGATTGATCTGACCGACCTGCGGGCGACGGCCGAAATCGCGCACGCCGGTGGCGCGCTGGCCATCACCGATAACACCTTCGCTTCGTCCTACAACCAGCGCCCGCTGGACCTGGGCTACGATGTCGTGCTGCACAGCGCCACCAAATACCTGAACGGCCACAGCGACGTGACGGCCGGCGTGATCGTCAGCACGCGCCAGCGCGTGGCGGCGATGTGGGATTACCTGCGCCAGTACGGCCCGGTCCTGCACCCGTTCGACGCCTGGTTGCTGCAGCGCGGCCTGCGCACCTACACGCTGCGCATGGAGCGGCATAACCACAACGCCCTATCCGTGGCGCGTTTCCTGGAGTCCCACCCGGCCGTGGCGCGCGTGCACTATCCGGGGCTGGCCTCGCACCCGCAGCACGACCTGGCCCGCCGCCAGATGACCGGCGGCTTCGGCGGCATGATCGCCTTCGAGGTGAAGGGCGGCTACGAGGCCGCCTATCGCCTCGTGTCGCGCACCGAGCTCTGCATCCTGGCGGTCAGCCTGGGCTCGGTGGAGACGCTGATCGCCCATCCCGCCTCCATGGTGCATTCCTTCCAGAGCGCGGGCGAGCGCGACGCGGCGGGTATCGCGCCGGGCCTGATCCGGCTCTCCGTCGGCATCGAGCGCGCCGAGGATATCATCGCCGACCTCGACCGGGCGCTGGCTTGATCGACCGCGGGGCACCACGATGCCTGACACTAAAGTGTCATGGCAGGGGACGGGCACTGAAGTGCCTTATGGCGCGGAATCGTCCGACTGTAGTCGGCTTGTGCCTGCCATGCGACGCCAGTCAATTAGGAGTGGGCGGGATTTCGCGAACCTGTCCGCTCCTATTGACGTCAGTCGCCGGTCCTGCCCGCTCTCCCTGACCGCGGTCGCGAACCCGGTGCGTCACACACCGTCTCGCCTGTAAGTACAATAGAGCGCAACGCATATTTCTAAAGGAGTCTACATGTCCAACCATACTGTCCGAACCGGTCCCGGCCTGCTGGAGCGCCTGGCTGAAGGGTCGGTCATCTGCGCCGAGGGATACCTGTTCGAGTGCGAGCGCCGGGGCTACGTGCAGGCCGGCGCGTTCGTGCCCGAGGTGGTGCTCGATCATCCGGAGGTGGTGGAGAGCCTGCACCGCGACTTTGTCCACACCGGTTCCGATGTGGTGGAGGCCTTCACCTATTACGCGCACCGCGAGAAACTGCGCATCATCGGCAAGGAGCACCTGCTGGAAGAGATGAATCGCCAGGCCCTCGCCATCGCCCGCAAAGTAGCCAACGAGACCAACACGCTGCTGGCCGGCGATATCTGCAACACCAATATCTTCCTCGGCGACCCGGAGTCGGCCCGGGCGGTGCGCGCGATGTTCGAGGAGCAGGTCGGCTGGGCGGTCGACGCCGGCGTGGATTTCGTCATCGCCGAGACTATCGACTGGGTCGAGGAGGCGCTGATCGCCCTGGAGGTGATCAAGCAGGCGGGTCTGCCGGCCGTGGTCACGCTCTCCGCCCACCTGGGCAACAAGGTGCGGGAGGGTTTGCCCATCGCCGAGGCGTGCCGGCGCCTGGAGGCGGCCGGCGCGGATGTGGTGGGGTTGAACTGCCACCGCGGCCCGCACACCATGCTGCCGCTGATCAAGGAGGTGCGGGCCGCGGTCTCCTGCCCCGTCGCCGCCCTGCCGGTGCCCTATCGCACAACAGAGCAGTATCCCACTTTCATCTCGCTGCAAGATCCGCACTACGCCTCGCCGACGGGGCGACCGTTCCCGACGGCGCTCGATCCGTTCACCTGCACGCGCTATGAGATCGCGGACTTCACCCGCGCGGCGCACGACCTGGGGGTGCGCTATCTCGGCGTCTGCTGCGGCGCCGGTCCACACCACATCCGCGCCATGGCCGAGGCCCTGGGCCGCACGCCGCCGGCCAGCAAATATACGGCCGACATGTCCAAGCACGCCTACCTGGGCAGCGACCCCAGCCTTAAGAAGGAGAACCTGGCCCTGATGAATGAGCTATAGCCGGCCACGGCACAGCAAGGCCGTGGACACAGAGCGTGCCCACGGCCTTGCTGTAACGCGCCACGATCGGCGGCTCTGGTGATCCCGCCGGGATTACTCGTTGGAGTCATCCCCGTGGACAAGCTCGTAGGCTTTGTCGCCGAGCCACTCGCCCGCCGACTGCAGTCCGCGCTGGATCATGTTCTCCGATGAAGGAGCCTCCTCATCGGTCGCACCGGCCGCGCGGGCGCCCGTCATGGTCGCATCGAAACCGGCTTCAGCCATGCCCAGCAGGCCGCCGGTGGCGACGTTGGCGGCCGAGTTAGCCATGCTACCCATCTGGTGTGCCGCGCCATCCCAGTCGCCTTCGACCATGTCCCCGACGCCGGCAACGGCGTGGTAGGCGGTCTCTCCCACGCCGATCGCGGCGCCGATGACCGGTAGATCCTCCGCGCCTTCCACTGCTTCAGAGGCCAGGTGCAGCGCCCCCTCGGCGCCGTCCTTGACGGTGTCAATTGCCGAATCTAGCCAGTCGCCCATCGTGTCAACCAATCCTTTCATCTTATCTCGCCGGCACCTCATCCGGGCGCCGATGCACCACCATCATGCCTTCACCGCCGTGGCCGGTCCACCGACAAGCCGGACAAAGGCTCCGACAACTATGTGTTGTCCGGCTTGTCGGTGGCACACCGGGGACAGGCGCAGCATGATGGAGCGAGAAGGCAGGCCGCGACGCCAGGGACCGCAATCCTACAGCGTTTGAGAATGGCATCGCCTATGGCTTGAAAGGAGACGCGCGTTGGGGGGAACCGTACATGTCGAGCTCGGGGGAGCCATCGACCTCTCTCAAGACTTGGCACTGCGCGAGTGTGCCGTGTATGTGACGCCGCGCATTGCCGCTACCTATCTCGTGATCGCGTACCCTGACGATGGGCTTGGAGGCGTAATGGTGACGGTGTCACGCTATCGGGGGCCGGGTGTCTACAGTTTCGAGCCCGTCGGCACCATGCACGACCATCCGCATCGCGGCCGGGGCCTTGTCACCGTGCGAATGCAGGGTGGCCTACGCGTGGTCGAGCAGGCTCGATCGCGCGTCTATGTCGCCGTGAGTGAGCGGGAGACACGCGGCGCCGTTCTCTTCAAGCATTACACGACCGATCGTGGCGGCGAGGTGTCCGGCACCATCACCTGGTGCTGTGACGCCAGTGACAACGCGCTCGGCCCATGCGAGCCGTGCGATCGCTGGAGCCGGCCTCTGCTTGCAGTCTCCGGCCATTAGCGAGCATGCGGCATGGTATTGCAGTACGATAGTACTGGTCTGTCCGCGATGTGCTCCAGGTGGATGGGACATCGGTGATAAGCAAGTGCCGGACGGCCCGGTCGGCGTGCCTGGGAGCATCGGCGCCCGCTTTGCGGCGAATGTATGGAATGGAAAGGACGGGGCGATGAGCGAAGACTATGGCGACGAGTTGGTCGATGGCGTGTTATCCGGTGAGGAGAGTGGCAGCACGGAGGCGGAGCCAGAGCCCGCGGACATGCTAGAAGGACACGAGTCCGAGCACAACCTGGCGCACACGGAGATTGAGGAGTTCGCGGCCGGCGGCGAAGAGACGGCGACGCATCCATCGATCCAGGGCAATGTCGGCGCATCCCATTAGCCCGCATGATTCATCACACGTGCGGCGGAGTCCCGGCTTCGGGTCAGTCCGCGTCAATAAAATCGTTAGACCCTGGCGGGAGGAACGGTGCCAGTGCCGCCGGCCTCCTGCCCGGTAAGGAGCATGTCGACGGCCTGCTCCAAAGACATGCTCCTGCCACCTACCCAGGCCACCTCGAAGGTCGTCCGGTCAAGCGCCGCGCGCGCCGCGGCGACGTCGCGTTCGACGATGGCGCGCTCGCGCGGCGATAACGGTGCGCCGATCTCCTCGCGCAGTGCAGCCGCGGTTCCAAACAGACGCGCGGCGCGTTCCGGCCGCAGACGGGCCAGGGCCGCGCGGGCCAGGCCTTCTAGGCACTCCACGGCGCCCACCTTGTTGCCGGTCTGCTGGAACAGTAGGAGGCTCTTGATGTGGAGCGATTGTGCCGCTGTGAGGTCCCGGCGCGCCAGGGCCACGGTGCCCAGATTGCCCAACGACCAGGCTATGCCCTGCCTGTCGTCAAGCTCCTCGCGCAGGGCGAGACTTTCCGCGAAGTAGCTGGCGGCCCGTTCGTTGTCGCCCTGTTCCAGGGCCAGCGTACCCAGGTTGCCCAGCGACGTGGCGATGCTCTGTTTATCCCGCAGCTCGCGGCGCAGGGCCAGGCTCTCCTCGTGCAAGGCAGCCGCGCGGGCGTAGTCTCCCTGGTAGCGCGCGACCAGGCCAAGGTTATTGAGCGACATGGCGATGCTCCAGCGGTCGCCGAGCTCGCGGCGCAGGGCCAGGCTCTCGCCGTGCAGTTCCGCGGCGCGATCGTAGGCGCCCTGATCCATGGCCACGTTGCCCAAGCCATTGAGGGCGAGGGCGATGCCATGACCGTCGGCTAACTCGCGGCACAGAGCCAGGCTCTCGCCATGTCGGGCGGCGGCCCGGGTCAGGTCATCCTGCATGTAGCAGAGAACGCCGCAACCGTAGAGGGCGCGGGCGCGCACCGCCGCCGTCGCGCGATGGTTGGTGCTGTCGAGATCGAGCAGAGTATCCAGCCATTCACGCCCCTCGCTCAGGTAGCCGCGCAATGACCAGAAGCGCCACAGCGCGGCGGCCAGGCGCAGGCCCATCTCCGTGTCACCGCGATCGCGCGCCCAACCGAGCACGGAGCGCAGATTCGGGTGCTCGTCCTCCAGCAGCGCCAGCCATTCCTCCTGATGCGGACCCGTCAACTGCTCCTCGGCCCTCTCGGCGAGATCGCGATAATAGGCGCCGTAGCGCAGGCGCAGCGCCTCTTCCTCGCCCTGCGCGGCAAGCATCTCCAGGCCAAACTCGCGCATCATCTCCAGCATGGAGATGCGCAGCGCAACGCCGGCCGAGGCCGCGGATAGCCTGTCGTCGCGCCGCAACAGGCTATTATCAAGCAGAGCGGTGAGCCCGTCCAGCACATCGTCCGGTCCGGAGGGAACCAGCGCGGGATCATCCCCGGCCTGGCAAACGGCCTCGGCAGCCTCGAGGGTACAGCCGCCGGCAAACACGGCAAGGCGGCGAAAGAGGGCCTGCTGGTTTGCCGTCAGCAGGTCGTAGCTCCAGGCCAGGGCGCCGCGCATGGTGCGCAGTCGCTCGGGCAGATCGCGCGCGCCGTGCGTCAGCACCTGCAAGCGTCGCTCCAATCGTGAGAGCAGGACGGGCGGCGGCAGGAGTTTGGAGCGCGCGGCCGCCAGCTCGATGGCGAGCGGCAAGCCATCCAGCCGCCGGCATATCTCGGCCACCGTCGCCACGTTGGTCGCCGTCAGCGCGAAGTCGGGCTGCACCGCCTGGGCAGCGCGGGTGAAGAGGTCCACGGCCGGATTGAGGGCCAGAGTATCCAGCTCAGCGGCGGATGCGGAGGCGGGCAGGGGCAGCGGAGGAACGGGAAACTCGTGTTCGCCACGAACGCGCAACGGCGATCTGCTGGTGACGAGCATTGCCAGGCGCGGGCAGGTCGCCGCGAGGTCGGCCAGCAGCGGTGCGGCCTCAAGCAAGTGCTCGAAGTTGTCCAGCACCAGCAGGAAGTTCCTGCTGTGCAGATACTCCAGCACCGCGTCGTGCATGGACTGTGCCGGCGCGGCGCCCACCTCGAGGATCTGGGCGATGGTAGAGGGCACCAGGGCGGGACCTTCGGTAGATGCGAGCGACACCAGGGCCGCGCCATCGGCGAAGCGATCGCGCAGGTTCACGGCGACCTGTATGGCCAGCCGTGTCTTTCCGACGCCACCCGGTCCGGTCATGGTCACAAGGCGTACGTCGGGTCGATGCAGGAGCTCCGTCAACGCGGCCAGCTCACGCGCGCGGCCCAGCAGGGGCGTCGGCGGCATGGCGAGCGTTTCGCGGCGGGCCGCTATCGGCGCGATCCGAGGCGAAGCAGCCCGGACCTGCGACGAACGCCTTGCCGCGGCCTCAAAACGCTCACGTTCCGCGGCCGGCAGCGCCAGCGCCTGGGCCAGTCGCTGAACGGTGAACTTCTGCGGCCGTTGACGCTCGCCGCGCTCGAGCAGGCTGATGGCATCGGGGCTCAGGCCGGTCCGCTCGGCCAGTTCCTCCTGCGTCAGGCCGGCGGCAACGCGATACTGCCGCAGCGCGTCGCCGAAAGATGACAGCTCGGCGGTGTCCACCGGGCGTCCTACGTCCCGGGGCCGAACGGCCGTATCGGTGCATGTGGCCAACTCATGTCAGCAATGTTATCACGCCGTCGGGCGATGTACATGAGACCTCGCCGGGGCGAGAACGTCGCGCGGCGCTCCTGCGTGGCCGCCAGGCAGGTGTAGAGGCGGTGACTTTGATGTCGCCTACACTATGTGCTATCGTGGCAGTGCGACCATGATCGCCGCTGGAGGAGGAGATGTCGCGAATCGTCGACCTGAGCGTGCCGATCGGCGAGGACACCTTCAGTCCGCCCTCGGTCAACGCCCGGCTGACCCTCACGCGCTTCCATCGCGGGCCGGGCTTCTGGCAGGCCAGCAGCGTGAACATGGTGCTGCACACCGGCTCGCACGTCGATTTCACCCGGCACGTGCGGGAAGACGGCGAGACAGCCGTCGACGTGGCGCTGGAGCGCGTCTGCGGCGATGCGCTGGTGATCGACCTGAGCCATGTCGCAGCCAATCACGAGATTAGCGTGGCCGACCTGGAAGCGCACGCGCCGCCCATCCGAACGGGCGATATCGTGCTGGTGCGCACCGACTGGACCGAGAAGATGTGGGGCACCTTCCCCGACTACTACCTGCAGTCGCCGTACTGCTCGCCCCAGGCGGCGCAATGGCTGGTCGACCGTGGCGCCAAGGCGATCGGCTTCGACTGCTTCAGCGAATACTGCGCCCGCCTGCCCGATTTCACCTCCGAAGACTTCATCATCCACAAGATCATCCTGGAACAGGGCGCCATCCTGATGCAGCAGCTCACCAACTTCTCGGCGCTGCCGGCAGGCCGGCGTTTCCCGTTCTTCGCGCCGTTCATCAAGCTGCGGGGCGCGGAAGGCTCCCCCTGCCGCTTCTTTGCCTTGCTGGAGTAGGAAGGAGGACCGCGTGCCGGCAGAAGAGCTATTGTTGCCGCGCTCGGCGCAGGAAGCGATCGGGCTACTAAGCCGGCATGGCCCCGAGCTGCTGGTCCTGGCCGGCGGCACCATCGCCATGGGCCTGGTGAACGACGGCGCGATCTTTCCAGCCCAGGCCATGTCGCTGCACCGCGCCGGCATGGACGGCATGCGCCTCCTGGATGGCCGCCTGGAGATCGGCCCCACCACCACCCTGGACCGCGTGGCGAACGATGGCCTGCCGCTGCTGGCCGGGGCAGCCCGGGAGGTCGGCGGCTGGGCCGTGCGCAACCGCGCCACCATCGGCGGCAACCTGTTCGCCGCCCCGCCCTACGGCGACGTGGCCACGGCGCTGCTGGCGCTGGACGCCACCGTGGTAATCGGCGGACCCGACGGCTCTCGTACCGTGCTCCTGGAGCACTTCTACCGCGGCCACCTGGAGTACGATCTTGGCGAGGCCGAGTTGGTCACAGGTCTCACCGTTCCGCTGCCTGCCGGGGAGACGGCCTTTATCAAGTATGGGCGAAGACAGGCTGCCGCACCGTCGGTTGTCGCGGTCGCCGTGCGCGTGGCGTGGGATGCCGGCGGCGCCGTGGCCGAGGCGCGCATCGCACTGGGCGCCGCCGGACCGCACCCGCTGCGCGCGCATGGGGCCGAGGCCGCGCTCGCGGGCGGGCCGCTCGACGCGGAGAGCATCGCCGCTGCCGCGCGGGCAGCGATGGAGGACTGCGACCCGCCGGGTGACGCGCTGGCCAGCGCGTGGTACCGCCGCAAGATGGTCGGCGTGTTCGTGCGGCGCGCCCTTGAACGTCTGGGAGGAGTGGCATGACACCGATCGCGGTTTCATTTACCCTGAACGGCCGGCCCGCCATGGCCGCGACCAAGCCGCTGACCTCCGCACGGACGCTGCTGCGCGAGCAACTGTCCGTGACCTCGGTGAAAGCGGGCTGCGGCCAGGGCGGCTGCGGGAGTTGCACCATCCTGGTGAATGGCGAGCCGACGCTCTCCTGCCTGCTGCCCGCCGCCCTGCTCGACGGCTGCGAGGTGACGACGCTCGAGGGGATCGGCACGCCGGCCAACCTGCATCCGCTGCAGGAGGCGTTCTACGACAGCTTCGCCGCCCAGTGCGGCTACTGCACCTCGGGTATGATCCTGGCCGCGAAGGCGCTGCTGGACCGCAGGCCGCACCCCTCGCGCGAGGAGATCGTGGCCGCCCTCTCCGGCAACCTCTGCCGCTGCACGGGCTACCTGCCGATCATGGAGGCCGTCGAGGCGGCGGCCGAGAAGATGGCGCAAGCGGGCGCGGGGACAGGACAATGAAACAACTGGGCATCGTCGGCCAGTCCGTCAAGCGCCGTGACGGCATCGGCCACGTCACGGGACAGACGCAATACGTGGACGACGTATCGTATCCCAACATGCTGTGGCTCAAGATGGTGCGCAGCCCGGTCTCGCGCGGCCGCATCATCTCCGTCGACACCTCGCGCGCCGAGCGGTTGCCGGGCGTCGCGGCCGTGGTGACGGCGCGGGACGTGCCGAACAACTGGTACACCATCCTATGCCTGATCGGCGTCGGCCCCAACGACGAGCCGGTGCTGGCCGACACGGAGGTGATGTGGAAGGGCGAGCCGATCTGCGCCGTGCTGGCCGAAGATGAGGAGACCGCCCTGGAGGGGGCAGCGCTGGTCAGGCTGGAGATCGAGGAGCTGCCGCCGGTGCTGGACGTGCTGCAGGCGCTCGACCCCGCCGCGCCCATCATCAAGAAGTGGGGCAGCAATACCTTCACCTACGAGGGCATGCCGATGCGCCGCGTGCGCTTCGGCGACATCGAGGCCGGCTTCGCCCAGGCCGACGAGGTGGTCGAGCACACCTATCTGACCACGCCGGTCGAGCACGCGCCGATCGAGACGCACGTCTGCGTGGTCAAGCCCGAGCCGGACGGCCGCCTGACCGTACACACCAACACTCAGATGTTTCCCGGACAATCGCCCATTATTTCCCCCGCCGTCCGCCCCCGCGGGGCGCGCCCCTAGCGCCGCGTCCAGGGCCGGGATCACGCCCACCACATGCAGA
>Ga0070740_10004819_pt1 | contig 12975 bp, 3 predicted proteins | sample Coa_R2_FD_67286 | JGI IMG/M metagenome (GOLD analysis project Ga0070740, IMG submission 67286) | Surface soil microbial communities from Centralia Pennsylvania, which are recovering from an underground coalmine fire - Coalmine... | ecosystem: Environmental > Terrestrial > Soil > Unclassified ...
CGCCCTTCTGGCCGCCCTTCTGGCCGCCGCCGGACTGCTGGTCGTCCTTGCCCTGGCCGCCGGACTGGCCGCCCGACTGCCCGCCGGACTTGCTGTCGCCCGGCTTGCCCTTGCCGTCGGCGGGCTTGCCGCCCTTGCCGTCGCCGGGCTTGCCGTCGCCCTTGCCGTCGCCCTTGCCCTTGCTGTCGCCCTGGCTGGGCTTGCCGCCGGCCTTCGGGTCGCCGGGCTTGCCGCCCTGGTCGCCGGGCTTGCCGGCCTGGTCGGCGGGCTTGCTGTCGGCCTTGCCGTCGCCCTTGCCGTCGGCGGGCTTGCCATCGCCCTTGCCGTCCTTCGGGTCGGCCTTGCTGTCGCCGCCCTTGCCGGGCTTGGAGTCGCCCTTGCCGTCCTTCTTGTCGCCGCCGGAGGGCTTGCCGGACTTGTCGCCGCCCTTGGCGTCGCCGGCCTTGTCGCCGCCCTTGCTGTCGCTGCCGGACTTGCTGTCGCCCTTGCCGTCCTTGCTGTCGCCGCCCTTGCCGTCGCCCTTGGCGTCCTTCGGGTCGCCGCCCTTGGCGCCGCCCTTGGCGTCCTTCGGGTCGCCGGACTTGTCGTCGCCCTTGGCGCCGGCCTTGCCATCCTTGTCATCGGCCTTGCCGTCGGAGCCTTTGCCGTCGGCCTTCTCGTCGCCCTTGGGGCCTTTAGTGTCGTTCTTGGCCTCGGCCTGGTGGCCGCCCTTGGCGTCGGCCGGCTTGGCGTCGGCCTTGGGCCCGCCCTTGGCGGCCTTGTTGTCGTCGCCGGGCTTGCCCTTGCCGACGAGCTTCGCGGTGTCGTCGGTGACCTTGCCCTGCTCCTTCTTCAGGTCGTTGGCGTCCTTGGTCTTGCGGTCGGTCCAGGCGCGGACGGTGTGCTGGTCGCGGATGATCTGGTTGAGCCGGCGGAGCAGGGCCTCGAGGCGGCGGCGCTCCTCGCGGAGCTGCTCGTCGCGGTTATCGGTCAGCAGGATTTCGATGATGCGGTGAACGTCGGCGGTGAGGTCCCTGTTCTGGGCGATGAACTTCTCGACGTCGCCCAGGTTTTCAAAGGCCTTGCCGTCCTGCACGCCGCGCACGAGCTTGTCGAACTTGGTGTCGATGGCGGCCTTCTGGGCCTCCTTGATGGCCTTGTCGAGGACGAGGGCCTTCTGCTTGTCCTCGGGGCGGGGGCTGGTCTCCATGCGCTGCTTGAGGCGGAGCAGGAGGTTCTCGAACTCGCGGAACTTCTTGGCGAGCTGCTCCTGCTTGAGGGCGGCCTGCTCCTGGGCGGTCTTGGGGTCGATGTTCTCGACCTTGCTGCCGGAGTCCTTGCCCTTGGGGTCGGGCTTGCGTTTGAGGATGTCGTCGGCCTGCGCCGCCACGGCGAAGGCGACGACCGCGACGAACGCGGTGGCCAGCACACGACGCATCATGACCAGATACCTCCCGTAGCCGGGGGGCGTCCCCCCTAAGTGCAGCGACTCCCGTCTACTAAGACGAATCAGCTCCCCCCTGGGATGGGTTTGGCCCATCGAGACAGGCGTCGGGGCGGGGCAGGCGCCTGTCCTTTAAGAGACGATCCGCCCGCCGCCGGCCAACATGCTAACCTGGCGGCGGCGCGGCTGTCACGTTGAGAGCGGCGGATACGGACCAACTTCCGGCGGGCGGGGGGGCGTCAGCCCCCTGACGGGAGAGCCGGATCAGGGGGCTGACGCCCCCTGCTCGCCGCCCGGCGGCAGCAAACGGCGCAAGGTTATTCATCAGAACAACTTGCGCCGAAAACCGTCCCCCGGTCGTTTCCGTGACCACCCCCCTCGACCCCTGTTTTCGCTAAAGGCAGCAGGAACAAGCGTTTACGTCGTTTGACCCCCTGTCGGAGTGCCGAAAAACCGGTCAAAACCGGGCGCGCCCCGGGAGGTCACTTTTTGGGCTTGTCTTTGGGGCTTTCGCCCTCCAGGCCTTCCAGGATTTTGTCCACCAGGGACTTCTTGACCCCCTCCAGGATGAGGCTCTGGCGGATCTGCTCCTCCTGGATGGCCGCCAGCATTTTGATGAGCTGGTTGATGTTGGTCAGGCTCTCCATGTGCTGGGCGACTTCCTCCAGGCGCTTCCGCAGCTTGTTCAGCTCCGCCTGGGCCTTCGCGCCGGCCTTGTCCGCGGCGGCCTTCTTGGCGGCGGCGTTGGCCTGGCGGGCTTCCAGGGCGTCGCGGAACTCCTGGATGGCGGTGCCGGCCTCGCCGAACTCCTTCTCGACCGCGATCCGCAGGTTCTCGACGATGTGCTTTTCGACCTTCTCGATCATGCCCCGCGTCTGGATGCGGTTGGCCTTCAGCTCCCGGAGGATGCGCTGGTAGTCGGCGTAGACGGTGGCGGTGTCGGCCTGGGCCTTCTCCACGGCGTCGCGCACCCCCTGGATGCGGTCGGCGATGGCGCCGTACTGGTCGTCCTTGAACTGCGGCGAGCCTAGCGCCAGCCGGTCGCCGCTGATCCGCTTCTCGCCCTCGTCCAGGCGGCGGAGCACGTCGTCCAGCTTGACGTGCAGGTTCTCCTCCTCCCTGGCGACCTCGGCCAGCAGCTCCTCCTCGGAGACGATGAGGAAGGTGAAGGTGTCCTTGCTGCGGCCGCGCTGCCGGCCGGAGATCGGGTCGCGGCTAGCGTCGCCGGCGAGGATGTTGTTGTCGGTGGCCTCGACCCACAGCTGCATGCGCCAGCGGTGCTGCGGCTCGCCCTCGCGGGCCAGCAGGCTGACCGGCAGGCGGGCGCGGCCGGGGTGGCGCTGGGCGGCGATCATCGGGTCGAGGTCGAACCAGGTGTCCGGCTCGTCCACCTCGAACTTGTGCAGCTTGTACAGCTCGCGGCTGCTGACGTCGAGGTTGCGGTCGGCCGCGTCGCGCTGCTCGGGCGGGGTCTCCAGCAGGAGCCTGAGCCGGGCGTAGGGCATGAACTCGTCGCGGAGGCGCTGGAGGCGGGCGTCGAAGCCGGGGACGGCGACGCGCTGGATGCCCTTGCCGGCCTCGGGACCCTCCCTCGGCTCGCGGGTCAGGGCGCCGCGGGCCGCCCCGCCCAGCAGCAGGAACAGGGCGTTCAGCCCGGACTCCTTGGGGGCGTCGGCCCGGCTGAGGGTGTAGGCGAACTCGACCGACGCCAGGGCCACGTCGTCCTTGACCTTGCCGGTGAAGGGGATCTCGGCCCGCGGCGTCACCAGGTAGCCCTGGGCGGTCTTGCGCAGGTACTCGACGGCCAGGTCGTCGAACTCCGGCGGCGTGTCCTCGGCCGGCTTGATGACGACGTGCCGGGTGCTGGTCACGTTGTCGGTGTCGGTGAACTCGAAGAAGAAATCCAGCGCGGTGCGGACGTTCTTGAACTCGGCCACGAAGACGCGCGGCCGGCCGTCCTCGTCGTCGAGGACGGTGACGGGCGCCTTCACCTCCGGCACGCCCTTGCGCGGCGGCATGATGCGGGCGCCGTCGGCCCGCAAGTCCTTGTCGCTGACGGCCCGGACGGTCACGTCGGAGCCGGCCGGCACGTTGATCTCGGACTTCTCGCCGCCGAACAGCCCCACGCCCAGTTCGCGGAAAAGGAGTTTCTTGTCCCGCAGGTCCTCGGCCGGGCCGCGGACGTAGCGGTAGGCGGGGCGGGCCTCGTCGCGGGTCATGCGGATGAGCGACGGCGGCGGCACCACCTGGATGTGCTGCCACGGGGTGTAGAAGTTCTCGCCGCGGACGCGGAAAGCGACGCTCTCCTTCAGCTCGGGGAACTTGCCGACGTACTCGTTGTCCACGCCGCGCTGCAGGCTCATCTCGCTCTTGGTGTTCGGTCCCGTGTAGAGGACCGTCACCGACTCGGGGACGCTCAGCAGCCGGGCCGTGCGCCGGCTGACCTCGCCGGCGGCGAAGCGCTCCTCCATCTGCGCCAGCATGCCGCGCAGCGCCTTCTGGGCGTCGGGCGAGAGCGACTTGTGCGTCTCCGGCTTGTCGAGGTTCAGCTCGATCTCGTCGATCGTGAGGCTGTCGGCGAAGCGCGGCGACCAGTCGGCGGGCATCTCCACCTCGGGCCGCGGGCCGCCGAGCAGGTCCTTGTCCTTTGCCAGGTCGTCCCAGGTCAGGGGCCGCCAGCTCATGTAGGCGCCCTCGTCGGCGACGACCCAGCGGAAGGCACGGGCCTTGACGACGGGCGGAATCTGGTTCTGGCCGACCTTGATCTGGTCCTCGGGGGCGAGCAGGAGGACGTGGGCGCGGCGGGGCCAGTTCTTGTTCTTGAGCTGCAGGTCCCGGTCGGCCCAGTAGGCGGCCCCGTGGCCCAGGTCGCCGGCGCCGGAGGCGCCCCCCTTGCTGGTCCTGGCGTAGACGGCCGCGCCGCCGAGGGCGAGGCCGCCGATGCCGACGGTCACGACGCCGACGACCAGCGCCTGCAGGAACAGCCGCCGCCAGTCGAAGACCTCTTTGACGGGCAGGGTGGCGACGCGGGCGGCGGCCTCGTGGATGGTCTCCTCGACCATGGCCGGCGAGTAGCCCAGCCGGGCGGCCTCGCGCGGGTCGGACAGCTCGACGGCGGTGATGAGGCGGTCGCCCAGCACCTGGGGGTAGCGGCGCTCCAGCACCAGGGCGAGCTGCTGGTCGGAGAAGTCGTAGAAGAGCCGCTTGGCGGCGACCGCGGCCACGGGCAGGACGATCAGGGCGAGGACGACGACGGCCGCCGCCCAGCCGCCGCCGCCGGCCAGCCCGCCAACGACGGCCCACAGGATGACGTAGGCGAAGAACACGGGGATGCCGACGAGGACGTACAGCCCGCCGCGGAGCAGCAGGACGAAGAGGCTGACCGCCATGATGGCGAAGGCGGCCAGGGTGGTGCCGGTGAAGGCGCCGAGGAGCAGGCCGAAGCCCAGGTCGCTGCCGAACCAGCCGGCGACGAACCCGAGGAGGGCGCCCAAGGCCCCGGCGACGCCGCCGACGATCCAGACGGCGCGGGTGAAGATGCCCGCGGTGACGGCGCCGACGACGCCGGTGAACAGGGTGCCGAGGAAGGCGGCCCGGAGGAAGCGCGGCACGGCGTCAACCCAGTCGGCGTCCGCCAGGCCGAAGGGGGCGTAGTCGAGCAGCAGGCCGACCCAGAACCAGACGGCGAGCATGCTCAGCAGCAGGCACAGGCCCTCGGCGGCGACGTAGCCGCGGATGTAGCCCCGCAGCCGCTGCAGCGGGTGGCGGATGCGGCGGTGCGCCTCGGTGAGGGTCGTGGGGCGGCGCGAGGGGGTCGTGACGGTAGCCATATGCCCTCCGGGGGCGGGGTGTCTGTTCCAGGCGGGCGGCTCGGCCCGCAGTTGGTCTGATTCACTGCCCCCCGTTTGGCCGCCGGGCTGGCCCGGCGCGAGCGCCGGGCCAGCCCGGCGGCCAAACGGGGACACGTCAACTAAGCCAGCCGCAGCAGCTTGCGCGTCAGCCATTCCACCGACAGCAGGCCGACGGCGATCACCATCACCATCGAGAACCAGCGCTCGCCCTTGGGGCGGTTCAGCGGCCAGTCGCTGTCCCACCAGTCCTCGACCGGGCCGCGGCTGCGCTGCTGGCGCTCCTCGGTCACCATGCAGTCGGGGATGATCGTCGCCGACTTCAGGTCGAAGTACAGCCGCGGCTTGTCCTCCGACGGCTTGGCCGCGGCGGCCTTGTCCTTCTCGGCCGGCTTGTCGGCGGGCTTGTCGCCCGGCTCGGCGGTGACCTTGGGCCGCGACAGCCTGGCCTTCAGCTCCTTGCGCGTCGCCTCGGGGACGCGGCCCAGCACGTCGTCGGCCTCGCTGGCCAGCTCGTACAGCGCCTCGTAGTCCGGCCGGGTGTTGTCCAGCTCCGGCCGGGCCTCCTCGACGCGGAACTTGTACGACTCGGTGTCGCCGGTCTCCGGCACCCTCAGGTCCAGGCGGTACTCGCCGGCCGCCTTGGGCAGCAGCCGGGCCACGAACTGCCCCTCCCAGCTCTCGGCGGTGCCGGGCTTGGGCTGCATCTCGACGGACGTGGGCATTTCCTTGTCGAGCACGCCCTGCGGCAGGGTCAGGTTGATGATCGGCTTGGAGGCCGGGTCGAGCGGCTTCATGTCCTTGCCGAAGATGCGGGCCTCGACCTGGACGTACTCGTTGGCGGCGAACTTCTGGTCCATGAGCAGGGTGATGCGGCGGTTGGTCTGCAGGGTGCTGCCGGCGCCGACGAAGCGGCCGAGCTTGGTCCAGAAGCGCTCGTAATACGCCTCGTGGTAGCCGCGCAGCCGCCGCATCTCGCCGGAGCCGAGCCAGAACGTCTTGCCGCTGCCGAAGGGCATCAGGACCATGTAGGGCATGTCCTTGCCGTCCTCGAGCTTGGCCTGCGGGTGGGTGAAGGTGGCGATGACCTGGGCGGCCGGCTTCACCTCGCGGACGGGGTAGAAGTCGAAGAAGCCGCGGACCACCGGGGCCTTGTCGCCGCCGGTCGCGCCCTTGCCGTGGAAGAACTCGTCCCAGGCCGCGAGGGCGTTGTTGCCGGCGGCGTCCTCGTTGAGCTGCATGAAGTTCAGGTCCGGCGTGACGCCGGGGAACTTCAGCCGGCACGGCTCGTCCTTCTTCCGCTCCAGGTCGTCGATGCGGTTGTCCTTGAGGACGACCGGGTACAGGTCAAGGATGGGGCGGAGCTTCTGCCGGTTCTCGCCGGGGCGGGCCAGCTGGACGGTGCCGATCGGGCCGCCGACCGCGATCAGGCCGCCGCCGAAGTCGCTCACCCAGCGCTTGACGTTCTCGAGCTGCTGCTGGCTCAGCTGCGACCAGTCGGGGTCGAAGGCGATGATGAGGTCGTAGGCGCTGAGGTTGTAGAACTTGTCCTCCGGCTTGAGGGAGGGGTCCTTCTCGTCCACGAGCAGGTGCGGGAAGGCGGTGAGCAGCTGCTCCTTCGGCACGTCCTGCACGCGGCCCGTGCGGGCCGGCATCCCAACCACGGCCGGCTGGATGTAGATGCAGACGACGGCCCGCTCCTTGTCCTGCTCGCGGACCATCTGCGTGCGGACGAACTGGTACTCGTGGGTCGGGCCGCCGGCGAACAGCAGCACCCGGAGCGGCCGCTTCTGCACCCTCACCTTGACCGGCTCGCTGCGGTGCTCCTTCTCGCCGGTGATCTCGTTCTTGTGCTTGGGCACCACGGCGACGAGGCGGAGGAAGCCCTCCTTGTCGTCCTTGAAGGCGAACCTGTTGCCCTCGGCGGTGGGGGTGACGCCGGCCAGCTGGGCCAGGGCGGCGGCGTCGAGGGTGAACTCGTGCCGGGCCAGCGGGATCGTGCCGGGCTTGAACTTGAGCGGCGGCTCGGCCGGCGGCGTCATCACCAGGCCGCGCGGCAGTGGGATCTCCTTGCCGATCGGCTCGCCGTTGGGCCGCACCTCCACCAGGGTGATTTCCGTCTCCTCGTCCTTGTCCTCCTTGGGGATGACCCGGCTGACCTCAAGTTTCAGCGGGCAGTCCTGGTCGGCGAGGCCGGCGCCCTTGACCTCGACGACGACGGGGAACTTGTCCTCGGGCCGCACCTGCCGGGGGGCACGGACCGACGGCGGGTCGATGCGGGTCCGGGGCCGGTCCTCGCCGACGGCGACGACGAAGATCGGGACCTTCTGCTTGCGGGCGCGCTCGGCGACCTCGCGGAGGGTGTGGGTGGAACCTTCCGTGGTGCGGCCGTCGCTGAAGACGACGATGCCCTGGATCATGTTGTTGCCCTCGCGGTTGAGGAGGGCCAGCAGGGAGTCGCCGAGGTTCGTCGTCTTGAAGGTGATGTTGTTGCGGGCCAGCTCGCGGCCGCGCTCCTCGCGCTCCAGGTCGCTCAGTTCGGGGGGCAGGTTCTCCTCCAGCTTCGGCGCGAGCCAGTCGGCCCAGTGCTTCCGCGCCCACGCCTCGGCCACCGGCTCGACCTTTTCCTTCTCGACGTACTTGCGGTCGTCCTGCGGGTCCCGCTCCAGGCGGGTGGCCAGCTGGTAGTGCTGCAACTCCTCGCCGTCGAGCCGGAAGTGCTGGTAGTGCTTGTCGAGGAAGCGGCCGAAGCGGTAGGCGTACACGGGGTTTTTGGCCACCAGCCGGGGCATGAACTTGTTCTCGCCGGCGGTGACGAGGTTGAGGACGAGGTCCTGCCGGGTGGGCAGCTTGTCGAACGGCGTCTCCTCGGTGGGGATGTCGTCCTTGGTGTTCATGCTGAGCGAGCCGTCGAAGACGAGGAGGACGCGGGACTGGGTTCTCGACTCCTCCCAGGTCTGGGTGGCGGGCAGGAGGAAGACGAAGGCGAGGAGGCAGTAGACCGAGCAGCGCAGCAGGCCGAGGAAGGTGGCCCAGAACCAGCCGATGGAGCGGCCGTCGCGGACGTACATCCAGGCGGCGTAGAAGAAGCCGGCCAGGAGGACGACGCCGAGGACGGCCAGCCACAGCTGCGGCGGGATCTGCCGGCCGAAGAGGGAGACGGACTCTTCCAGGCGGCGGAAGATCGTTTCGGTCTGCTGGGTGGTGTTCGGTTCCATGTCCGACCTCGCTATGGGGGCAGGCCCCGGGGGGCCTGTCGCGGTTCGGGTGAGCAGGGCGTGCGGTGCCTGCCGGCGGCGATGCGGCAGGCACCGCACGCCCTGCCGACGGGTCACGCCGCGGCGGCCGCCCGGCCCGTCGCCGCGGCGGGCAGCTGCGCCTCGTTGCCCTTCAGGTGGAAGCTCAGGTGCACCGCCAGGGCCTGCTCGATCACCAGGATGACGAGGAAGCCCAGGTAAAACCACGGGCTTTCCGACCAGTCGCTCCGCTTCTGCTTGTCCACGATGACGCCGGTCGCGTCGCCGATGACCTGGCTCCTGCCGGCCTGCAGGCCGCCCTCGCCGCCGCCGGCCGCCAGCGCCTCCTTCGAGGCGCGCTTCAGGTTGCTCTCGGCGTCGGCGTCCACGTTGAGGGCGAAGGCCCGCGTCTCGGTGGCGTTCTCCTTCTCGTCCAGCACCGGCAGGTCGATGAGGTAGACGCCCGGCTCGCGGGTGTCGCGGAAGGACAGCCGGAGCTGCTGGCCGTTCTTCACCGGCTCGATCTTGCCCAGCGGCACCGGGGTGGCGGCCTTGGCGTTGTCCGCGTAGCGGACGGTCGCCTCCCTGGCGCGGAAGCGGGTGGGGTCCAAACTCAGCTCGACGGGCGAGCCGACGGTGTAGTGGGCGGCCTCGCCGACGCCGCCGAGGTACTTCTGCAGGGCCAGCGTGAAGATGACGAAGCACGGCGAGCCGGGGCCGCTGGCCCAGTCGTTCCACTCGGGGTCGGCGGCGCGGCCGCTCGGGTCGCGCGGCGGGCCGCCGATGGCCGTCAGGAACGCCACCGCCCGCCCCTTGCCGAAGTTCTTGGTGACCGCCAGCGGGTCGCCGTACAGCACGCGCTCGCGGAGCTGCTCCAGCCGGCGGCGCAGCGGCGTCACCGCCGCCTGCTCCCAGAACTCCGCCATGCCCGGCCGGCCCGGCTTGTCGCCCTCCGGCTTGACCTCCCGGTCGCGCAGCAGCGCCTCCAGGTCCTTGGCCATCTGGTAGAGCTTGTACTGGTCCGGGCTGGCCAGGCCGTTGCGGATGCGGTCGCAGTAGCCCTTCAGGGCCGTGTGGTACTTCTCGTACTTGTCGTTCTCGGTCAGCGCCCGCACCTCCTCGAGGAGGGCCAGCGTCTCGGGCTGGTAGTTGCGCACGTCCTGCCGGTTGGGCAGGGTGAGGACCTCGGCGACGGCCTCGGTGCGGTTCCAGCGGGCGCGCGGCACGGGGTAGTAGCGCTCGATGCTCAGCAGCGGGAAGAAGTTGTTGACCCGCTTCTCGCGGTCCTCCTTGTAGAGGTCGGCGAACATCGGGTGGTCCTCGTCGCGGACGAAGAAGCACGGCTGGCCCGACTGCAGGCGGAGGAACTTCTCAAACCCCTCCAGCTTCTCCTCGGCGTAGCGCTGCTCCAGGGGGGCGGGGAAGAGGCCCTCGCCGTCCTTGTACAGGGTGCGGTTGTAGGCGCCCGGCTTGACCTTGCTGCCCAGGAAGAAGGCGACGCCGCCGCCCTCGCGGACGTACTTCTCCAGGTTGGCGACGGCCTTCTCCTTCAGCTCGGGGATGTTGAGGAGGAAGATGCTGGGGTACTGCTCCAGGCCGGGCTTCTCCAGCACGTCGGGGGTGGCGGCCTCGACGCGGTAGCCCTTGGCGGAGGCGAAGGCGGTCTTGAGGAAGAACGTGCCGCCGGGGGCGCGGTCGGCGGCGGCCAGGCCGTCGCCGTCGATCACCAGCACCGGCACCTGCTTGCGCACCTCGACGGTGGCGTAGCGGATGTTGTCGGCCTCCACGCCCCCGTCCTCGGCCCCGGCCTCGATGTTGGCCGATACCATGTGGTGGCCGGGCTTGTCGAAGGCGAGCATGAACGTCTTGGTGGTCACGCCGGGGTTCAGGGTGCCGATGGTGAACGACGACTCGGAGCGCTCCTCGCCGTTGCGGCGGACGATGATGCGGACGTTCTTCTTCTCGCTGCTGGTGTAGTTGGCCAGGACGACGGTGAACTGCATGGGGATGTCCTGGGGCAGCACGCGGCTCTCGGCCCGCAGCTCGGTGATGGCGAGGTTGCCGTGGTCCAGGGGCGCCGCCTGCCGGCTGTCGCCGCGGCTGGGGTGGCCGACGTCCACCAGCTTCACGTCGATGCCCTTGGAGGTCAGGCCGGAGATGGCCTCGCCGAGCTTGTCGGCGTCCGGGCCGGACCAGTCCCGGTCGCGGAAGTCGCTGATGAAGTAGACGATCTTGCGCGGGAACTTCTCCTGCTCGAAGTGCCGCTCCGCGGTGCGGAAGGCGGCCAGCGGGCTGACGTGCAGGGCGCTGCACGAGGTCTTGCCGCCCTCGCGGTCCTGGAGGGCCTCGTCCACCTTGCCGGGGGTCCGGTCGTCGAGCTTCTCGTTGGCCAGGCGGTAGGTGATCTCCGGCTCGCACTGCGAGAGGTTAACGACGGAGACGGTCTGGATGGAGCGGGTGAGCTGGGCCTGCTCGGCGATGCGGCGGGCGGCCTTGCGGGCGGCGTCGTAGGAGTTGGTGTCCTTGCCGGCGTCCTTCCAGCGGTCGGTCATCGACAGGGTGTCGTCGAGGATGATCAGGTGGGCGGTGTCCTTGGCGTCCTCGCCGGCGGTGACCAGGCGGGCGAGCAGGGCGCCGACGAGGAAGACGAGCAGGCAGCGCAGGGCGAGGAGGATAAGCTGCTCGATGATGAGCCGGCGGCGGTTGCGCTTCTGCGACTTGAGCAGGAACTCCATCGCCGCCCAGCGGATGCGCTTGAAGCGCATGCGGTTGATGAGGTGGATGAGGATCGGCAGCGCGATCAGAAGGCCGCCGGCCAGCAGGAACCAGGGGTTGACGAATGCCATGGCTACCTCTTATGAGTCCGACGCACAAGCAAAGGCGGGCGGCCCCGGCCGGCGCGTCGGACTCCTGCAAATCGCTTCCTAGCGCCGTCCCTCGGAACGATACAGCGTCAGCTTGCCCTTGCCGCCGGGTGCCAGCTTCTCCAGCGCCGCGGCCGGCGCCCGCTCCAGGTCGCTCTCGGCGGGGTCCACGTTCACCGCGACGGCCCGCACCTCCTCCGCGCCGCCGCCCCTGGGCTTCAGCCGGAACAGGTAAACCCCCGGCCGACTCGTGTCGTCCAGGGTGATCGTTACCCGGCCGCCGGCGACGTTGCCCAGAAGCTCGCCCAGGTCTTGCGCCTTGCCCTCGCCCGAATGGGGCCGGTTGGGCAGGTAGGCACAGCGGGCCTTCGGCTCGAAGCGGGCCGCGTCCGCCTCGACCGCCGCCCGCGAGCCGGTCAGGCAGTCACGGCCGGAAGCGCCCAGCAGGTAGTTCTGCATCTCCAGGATCATCACGACGAACGCCGGGGCGGCCGGGCCGGACGCCCAGTCGTTCCAGGCCGGCCCCAGCGTGGTCAGCGAGGCGACCACCCGCCCCCGGCCGAAGCGCTTCGACAGCACCAGGGGGTCGCCGAAGCGGACCTTGTCGCGGAGGGTGATTACGTCGGCCCGCAGCGCCTTCAGCTCCGGCTTCGACCAGAACTCGACCATGTCCGGCCGGTCCGGGGCGTCCGGGTCGCCGCGGTCTTCCAGCAGGGCGCTCAGGGCCTCTTCCAGGTCGCGCGCCTGCTTGCCCAGCACGATGGCCCGGCGGATTGCCCACTGGTGGCGCTCCAGCCCGGCCTGGTAATCCTTGTACTTCGGGTCCTTCGCCGGCAGCCGGCGGTAGAGCCTGGTCGCCTCGTCCTTGCAGTCGTCCATGCCGCCGCGGTTGGCCAGCGACACCCACTCCTCGACCTGGCCCGGCGCCGGCTTCCATTTTTCCCGCGCCACCGGGTAGTAGCGCTCGACCGAGACGAACGGCAGGAACGGCCGCGCCTCCCGCAGCGGGGCGAAGGCCGGGTGGTCGTAGTCACGTACCAGCACCTGCGACCGCCGGGCGAGGGCGCGCTGCACCTTCTCGTCGGCCGTCTCCGGGAACTGCGCCGCCCGGTTGGCCAGCGGCGCCGGGAACAGGCCCTTGCCGTCTTTATAAAGGAGACGGTTGTAGGAGCCGGCCTTAACCCGGTCGCCCAGGAAGAAGACAACGCTGCCGCCGTTCTGGGCGTAATCCTCCAGGTTTTTCAGCGCCTTCTCGGGCAGCAGGGGCACGTTCAGCAAATAGACGGCGACGTACTGCCTCAGGCCGTCCTTCTCCAGTTCCTCCGCGCCGCCCGTGGCCAGCTGGTAGTGCCGGGCCGCCTTGAGCAGCGTTTCCAGGTAGAAGGTGTCGCCTGGGGCCTTCTTCGCCGCGGCGCCCTTGCCGTCGATGGCCAGCACCCGCAGTTCCTTGCGCACCTCCACGGCGGCATGGCGGACGTTGTCCCCGGCCAGGCCCGCCCCCTCGTCGTCCAGCCAGGCCGTCACCCGACCGACGCCGGGCTTCGGGAAGGCCGCGGAGAAGCGGCACACGCCGGCCTTCCCCGGCCCCAGTTCGGCGATCCGGG
>Ga0070740_10004822_pt1 | contig 12970 bp, 11 predicted proteins | sample Coa_R2_FD_67286 | JGI IMG/M metagenome (GOLD analysis project Ga0070740, IMG submission 67286) | Surface soil microbial communities from Centralia Pennsylvania, which are recovering from an underground coalmine fire - Coalmine... | ecosystem: Environmental > Terrestrial > Soil > Unclassified ...
GGGCGGGTGTTCTACCAGCGCCACAGTCCCGAAGAACCCCTTGTCAACTCAACAGGCTACGTCCTGCGCCTGCCTTATTTCGAGCGCTGGGGCGACCCTCGGCATGATCCAGAAGACGCTGCGCGCGCGCTCACCCGTCTCCGCGAGATCGCCGACATGAATGTCCGCCAGGCGCCCTGGGACGACGTCGTACAGGCCAAGCGCGACATCGATGAGATCTTCGCGCAGCTGTATTTCTACAAGGCGGATGTGCCGGTCGATCTGGTCCGCAAATATATCCGCGAGACCGAGCAGCATTTTCGCGAGCGCAAGGGAACGGCAGGCGACGAGAAGCGCTCAATTCTGTCTGATGTCGGGGAGACGGAGGAACTGTCGGCCCTGGCAGAGGCCGGCCGCAGAGCTTTTGACAATCTGTTGAGGAGCCGTCGCAGAGGCATCGTCGAACTACTGCGGACAGGTATGGAGACGGCTGGCCGCAGGGCCGCCGGTCCGCAGCCTGCCAGCATCGGCGAGACTCAGCGCTCCGGGTTCTATTTCCCTGCCGGCCGCCTGCTGGCCGAGGTGCCGGAGGCACTCTTCAGCCAGGGCGGATGGGCCGTCATCAACTGGCTGCGGCAGGCCGGCGTCTCCCAGGCTGAAATCCGCCACTTCGAACTTGATACGAAGCTCGGCAACCAGAAGCCCGTCACGCGGGAGGATTTTGCGAGCGCAATTGCCAGTCGGATGTTCGATTTCCGCCGAAAGACCTCCTGGCTCAACCCAGAGCGCTCGCCGCGCAACTACAAGATGGGCGGGACGCGGGCGTTCACCGGACCGCGCATCCCCGGCCGCGGCATTTACTTTGAACGCCTGATGGCGTTCCCGAAGCGGCTGAGTGGTGGCGAGGCGTTCGCCCCTGGCTCCTTTGAAAGTCCGCACTGGGGCGAGACGATGAAGGGCGTCTGGGCGAGCTGGCGCGGTTCCGTGCGTGAGGTTCCCGGATGGGGCAGGATGGTCGTCGGAGAGGAGGGCCAGAGTGACTTCATGCACGGCGCCTCGACGGGCCGACGGCCATGGATCAGCAAAGAGGAATACCTCACGGCCAAGAAAGACAAAAACCGGTATCAGCAGGTAATCAGCGAGGCGAGCGAGCTTCTGTCCGATGCGTTGTCTCGCGTGGGCGCTGCTTCAGGACGCATCGACGAGATCAAGAGAGATCTCCTGCGTCCGGAGATCAGCCCCTCCGAATGGAAAGAAAGGCTGGACGCGGTCCGGGAGGAAGCACTGGGGCGCGACGCGACGCTCGACGCTGCCGCGAGGCAGCGCGTTCAGCAGAATCTTGACGCATTGGAGACGCTGCGCCGTGAGAACGAGCGTTTCTTCGTTCCCGGCGCGCACAGGAAATATCTTCATCTGGAAACCACTTTCACGCCGGAGACGCCGATCAACGAAAGCTATGTTCGCGTCATGGTGCGCGACCTGCTTCTTCACGCTGCCAAGGAAGACGCCGATTCGATCGCCATCGCCACCTCGGAAACGACCGCCCGCATCCAGAACAAGCCCACGGCGGCACATTTCTATGACCGGCAGCTCAAGCCTGCGCTTGAGCGGGAACTGCGGCGGCTCACCGGCGACGGTTCGATCACGCTGGAAAAGCTGGCGCTGCCAAAGGCGCAAGGCGCCCCCGTTCGCGAAAAGCCTTACACGGTGTGGGCAGCGAAGCTTCCTGAAGAGGCGAAGAGGCAGATCGAGGGCGGCGCCTCGTTTTTTCAACGCATATCCGGCAAATATGAACCTGTCACGCCGCAGGACCGCGCGCGCGGCCTGCGCCCGATCGTCCGCCTCACCCGTTTCGCCGACGCATCGACCCCGATCCATGAGATCATGGGACACGGCTTTCTTGACGAACTCTCACGCGATGCCCGGCGGGAGGATGCGCCGCAATGGCTCAGAGACGACTTCCAGGCGTTCCTCGATTGGCTCGGCGCAGAGAGCGCAGATGAACTATTCGAGACCAACGATCGCGACCGCTTTACACCGCGGGCAATCGCCCACCAGGAAAAATTTGCTCGTGGCATGGAGGCGTTTGTCATGGAGGGCCGGGCGCCGACGCCGGCCCTCGCCCGCATCTTCGCCCTGTTCCGTGACTGGCTTATGCGCGTCTACCACAACCTGCAGGCGCTGGAAAAGCAGGCCGGGTTTGGAATTGAGCTCACCGACCGCATCCGCGAAGCCTACGGGCGATTGCTTACGGACCGGCTCGACTGGTCATCCGAGCCGACCGTAATCACGCCGGAGCGGGAGCCTGTTCTGTCCCATGGCCGCGAATGGCAGAGCGATGCGGCCGTCACGCAGCCCGACCACGCCGATGCCGCCGAGGCGAGGGTTGAAGAAGAGCAGCGCAGACGCTATGAAGACATTCCAGATGAGATCCTTGCCGAACTCCATGCCCAGGAAGCCCGATTCATCGCCGAACATGAGCGCATCTCCGACCTTGGAGGAGCGCCTGGACAGAGCCCACGCGGACCTGGAGAAGTGGACATGGATCGCAGCGCAGCCGGGCCTCAGCCCGGCGGCGGCAGCGGCGGCGCGGGAGCAGGCGGTCGGATCACAGGCGAGGGTGCGCCTCCTCCTGAAGGCGATCGACTACCGGAACTCGGGCCAGCAGGCGAAAGACCAGGAGATGAAGGACAGGACGGCGGCAATGTACCGCCGTCTCGGAATGCAGGAGCCGGGACCACCGGATCTGCGGCCGGATTCAACCCCGGCAAATACCGGAATGTCCGAGTCGAAAACATCACCTCCGTCGAGCAATTCGTCCGGCAAATAGATGAAGCCGCCGAACGTATCCCATCGACCACCGACGTCCTGACGGGTGGCGAGCTTTTCGACGCCCGCGACGAATGGGGCCTCACCCAGAACGATATTTCGATTGACGAAATGCGCGACCGGCTCGGCCGTGCCTTCGGCGGCGTCGTGAACCTCGGCAAGAAGATCGCGTTGTTCCGGCAGGCGGTGCGCGATCAGGCCGAGAAGGTTCACGACCTGATGTCCCGTGTCCAGGCGGAAGGAGCCATGACAGGGATCGTCGAATATGCCTATGAGCGCCAGAAGTTCGACATGATGATGTCGGTGCTGTCCTCGGTCACGACGGAATGGGGCCGGTCCGGCCGGGCCTTCCGCAACCTTGAAGACTGGGACCGGGTGCGCAGCCTTGTGAGCGGTGACCGCATCCTCAGCGCTGAGGAGCAAAGCCTCGTCGACAGTTTCGTCAAATCCAGGACAGGACGCAGCCTTTATCAGCTTAAGATGGAGGCAAAACTCGGCTCGCGCCTCGACAGCCACGCCAAGATCGCAAAATTCCTGCGCGAAGCACAGCATCGTACATTCGGCGGCATGCTGCTGGAATACTGGGTCAATGCGCTGATTTCCGGACCGGCGACACATGGCACCTATCTTATCGGCAACCAGATCACCAAGACCATGGAGGCGACGGTCGATACCCTGCTGGCGTCCGGGATCAGCCGTCTCCGGGCGGCGCTCGGCCGTCCTGGGGAGCGCATCTACGCCGGTGAGGCCCTGCAGCAGGTGAAGGCCATCGTCGACAGCCTCCCGAAATCTCTGCAAGGTGCCCTGGAAGCTCTGAAGGCCGGCCAGCCGACCTTGCTCCCCGGCCAGGAGGCTGTTCCTCTGACACCGTGGTATGGTGACACGCAGATTCACATCGCACGCAACATCCAGAGTGACTTCGTCACGTGGCGCGAGTTCGCAGGTGATCTCTTTGCGGCCATGCGAGGCCTGCGTGACGGGATCGTCGGCGGCGCTCAATTGATCGCTGCCGGCGGGACGACCGGAGCCCCCCTCATGGCCGCGCACTGGTCGCCGACCGGCCAGATTCCCGACGTTGCCATTCTCGGCGTGCCTGCCATTCCCGTGGGCAGCCTCTTCCGTGCGCCAGGCCGTCTGATCAGTGCCATTCATTCCTTCGATGTCATCCAGAATTATGAGCGCCTGATCGCTGCACGGGCCTATCGTGACGGCGTCGACCAGGGGCTTTCAGGCGAAAAACTTACCGCTCACATCGCCGCCAGACGACAAGAGCCGCCGCAGGCGTGGATGGAGCACGCGCATAAGGAGTCCTATGCGGCCACCCTGATGGCCTCATCGGGCAGTTTCGTGAGTGCCTTTTCTCGTCTCGTCAACGTCAAGGCCGATCTGCCCTTTCTTGGTGAGACCCGCGTGCTCAAGTTCATCGATCCGTTCGTCCACATCGGGGCCAATATCATCAACAAGGCGGTCGTCGAAAGAACGCCGCTCGGCATCCTGTCCCGGACCATCCGCGACGATCTGCTGGGCCGCAACGGCAACGTCGCCCAGGACTACGCGATGGCGCGCATGCTCGCTGGTACGGCGCTGTCGCTGGTGTTCGGCAGTCTCGCGATGGAGGGCTACGTCACCGGTTCCGGCCCGAAGGATTCGCGGCAGGCCGCCATGTGGCGACAGGTCTACCAGCCGCATTCGGTACGCATCGGTGACATGTGGTATCAGGTAAACCGGCTGGGACCGATGGGAATGCTGCTCGGAATCGCCGCCGACATGTATGGCGTCGCCCATGAGGCGAGCGAACATGACATGCTGACTGCGGCGGCACATTTCCAGCATGCGGTGACGCAGAATATCCTCGATGAAAGCTTCATGCGCGGGCCGGCCGATCTCATCCGCGCCGTCGAGGAACCGGGACGCTATGGCGAAGGCTATCTGCGGAATTTCGCATCGTCCTTCGTACCGTTCTCCGTCGGCATGTACCAGATCGCGCGAGCATCGGATCCCTACGCCCGCGAGGCTCGCACGGTCATGGATGCCATCATCCAGAAGCTTCCGGGAAAATCGCAGGAATTGCCCCCGCGGATCAGCGTATGGGGCGAGCCTGTGCCAAATCCAGACGCACTCGGTCATGCCGGGCTGACATCGATCTATGAGAAAAAGGCGAATGCCGATCCGGTAGACCGCGCGCTGCTTGACCTTGGAATCTATCCGGCGCTCCCGGAAAAGAAGATCCGCAATGTTGAGCTCACGCCCCAGGAATATGAATACTATTGCCGGATTGCCGGCCGCTATGCAAAGCAGCAGCTTGACGCCATCGTATTGACGCCCGGCTTTCAGCGCATGCCGCCATTCGTGAGGCAGAAACTGATCCGGCAGACAATTGAAAGCACCCGCGAGAGCGCCCGCGGCGCCGTCATGGCGCGCTTTCCGCACATTCCGCGGGATGCCGTCCTGATGCGACGCGACCAGGCGGCCGGGACATCACCGGCGCTTCACTGATCGACGGCCGTCAGGACCGGGAAGCAGCGCCGCGCCCGGTCGCAGGAAGCCGGCGAACAGCGCGCCACGCAGCGCAGGGTTGCTTCCGTGGTGTCGGCCGGTCCGCAGCCGCGTGCGCATGTCCTGAAGGCAGCGGCGGAGATATCCGCCAGGCACTGCTTCTGGTCGGCCGACCCGCGCAGCAACGCTGCGTAGACTTCCGGTGCATCATGGCCGTTCAGGTATCCTTTCGATGCGAGGTCGGCCTGCGCCTGGTCACGGCGGCCTCTGGCAATGCTCCTCATCAGTTCCCGCTGGCGCGGAGGCATGATGTCCCCGTCCTGGATCTCGTCCAGTTGTTCCGAGAACACGCCGACACAATAGGCTGCCTGCATATCGGCGGCGGGAACAGGTTCGGCGGCCGGCGCTGCCGTCGCCAGAGCGAGGATGAATGGCAACAGACCCCACGATCGCATGACAATTCCTTTCCCTGGAGAGGCGAAGTATGATCAGCCCGGGGTGTGGACGTCAACGGCATCGGCACGATGGTCGTATCGGAGGAAGGCCGCCGCTGCGACGCTCCTCTTCTCGGGAGACATCCCATGGATGGTGAGAAATGCGGCGATGGCTGGCGCTTCGGCCATCGCATCTATCTGAGCGGCGACGGTCCGTTCATTGCGCGTTACCGGGACACTGACGAGCCTGTGCCGCGGGGGCCGAGCCGGCGGCCCTGTCCCCTCTGTCGCGAACTGCCGACGCCCGATGGCCACGACCCGTGCATCGGCCGTCTGCCGGGCGTACGCTTCGCCTGCTGTGGCCACGGCTGCGAGCCGGGCTATGTGGTGTTCGAGACCGGACATGTGATCCGCGGCCATTTCGATCATGTCCGGCTCCGGAAGGAACGCCCGGCCTGACCGGCCGGGCGCAGACCTCAGGATTGCGGTTCCGCCTCGCAGTCGGGACACCAGTAGACGGTCATGGGCTGGCCGTCCCTGTTGCGGACCTTCTTGGAGACCATCCAGCGTCCGCATTGCGGACACCTCTGTCCTCGCTTATCATCGTCCTTGTCAGCCATTGCTTGCTCTCACAGGTGGTGGTGGTCAGGACCGCCGGCGCGGGTCGCAGCCGGGCCGGCGGCCCGCTCTCTTCCGGATCATTCCGGAAGTTCGTCATCCCTCATGCCGAGGGCGCGGCGAAGCGCCTCTTCCGCGAGGCACTTCGCCTTCTCGAATGTGCAGCATTCGCCCCACTCGATCAGTCGCATCGTGTTGGGCGGCCCGTAGAGCTCCCAGGTGATGTAGCCCGCCATCGACGGGCCGGGCGGCATGTCGATCACCACGAGTTCATAGTTCTCGACCACGGCCGTCTCGGCACGGCGGGCGGCGCGGAACGACGGATCGGCCGTCCAGGGGATGTCATCAGCCATGCTCAGTCCTCCCGGGGGAAGCGCCTCATGAGATCGGCGGCGGCGCGCTCCGGCGTCGATCCGTAGCCGAAGTCGAGGCCGTCGAATTCCTCCGGCTCGGCATCGAGCCAGCAGGCGATGTAGGGACCGTCCGGATCGTCGGGCGGCGGCGAATAGATGACGATGTCGCATGTCGCAGGTCTCATCGTGTCCTCCGCAGGTAGGGGGGGATGTCCAGGCTGTCGTCAGGCACCGGATCGTTCTTCTGCTCGGCCTCCTGCACCAGCCGTTCGAGCTCCGGCAGCAGCGGCTGCAGCGAGGCGTATTCCGCCTTGGTGAGGCCGAGGCAGAACTGGTTGATGGCCTTGCGGCCGTTGCGCGCCACGGCCCGCGCCCTTGCGGCGAGCACGTCGCGCGGCCGCTGCGGCGGGCGCTGGCCGGCGCTATGCGGCGTCGGAAACTCCTGCGCCATCAGTTCGTCGAACCGCGGCGTGGCCTGCAGTGCGGCCGGGATGCGCCGCTGCGGCGCCGCAGCGGCGCGCGGCCGGCTGCCGCCGGCGGTGTTGCCGTCGTCATCCTTGACGATGGCGAGATTGAAGATCATGCCGAGCAGGTAGCGCCGGCCGTAGTTGATGCCTGATCCCATGGCATGGGTTCGGCTCATCACGTCGCCCCCGCGGGCGCCCTTGCCGTCGACCGGCATGTCGAGATGGTAGCGGCGCGTATGGCCGCCGTGATGGGACACGTCGCAGATGATGCGGACATGTTCGGGCAGCGGCGCCTCGGCGGTGTCGAAGGTGAGGCTGAAGCCATTCTGCACGTAGATGGACCGGATGGCGCGGTCGAGTGCGGCGTAGGAGGCGTAGCGGCTGCTCGTCTGCTCGTTCTCGGAATCGGCGTGGATCGGCGCTATCGCCTGCTGCGCGGCGGCGAGCGCCCTGTTGAAGGCGAGCGTGGCCGCGCGGGCCATCTCGGCATCGCGCCAGCCGAGCAGCCGTTCCAGCTTGTCGACGTCGATGGCGGGATCGCGCGCCGCGCGCTCGATCATCGCCAGGATCGCATCGGCAGGCGCAGCGGACGTCTCCGTCGCGGGGACTTTCCGCTCACCGGCCGGTGGCAGCATGGCCTGCGCGGACTCTGACATCATGTCTCCTCAGAACGGCAACGGCAGGACGGAGTGAACGAGAAGCCGCCAGGCGATTGTCACGGCCGCTCCGGCGGCGCCGAGGACGACCGGCAGCACCCAGTCGAGCAGGATGCGGGCAGCCCGGCTCACAGCGGGTACTCCAGCCCCTGCCGGGCGAGCACGTGACGCAGCCAGGCGCGGACGATGCGGGGCGTGAATGCCCGCCGCTCCTGCGCCGGCAGGTCGGCGGCGCTGCGGCCAGCGGCGAGGTAGCAGTACGCATGCGCGTACTGCCGCGGGCCGAGACGCACGAAGGCGCCCTTTTGACGGACGGAGGCGGGCGCGCGGTCGCGACAGAAACGGCACGACGGCAGCGCCAGCCGTGATGATGCGCCGCGCCCTATCATCCGTGCCGTGGATGTGCTATGCGCAGAATCAGCCTGTGACATGAGGTTCCCTCTCATGTTCGGGTCAGGCCTCGCAGGGAGGGTCGGATCTCCCTGCGAGGCCGCTCTTGCGAGGCCGCTCTTGCATTGCCCCGCCGATGTCTGCAATATGCTGACATGATGGAACGCTGTCAAGTGCTGACATTCAGGCCATGAAGAAAAATCAGGCCATGAAGAAGAAGGCGGCGCTGAAGGTCGCGATGATCTCCGTGCGGGTTCCGGCAGCGCTCAAGGACGCGACGGAACGGGCGGCGGCGGCCGACCACCGGTCCGTTGCCGCCTATGTCGAGATTGCCCTGCGCAATCAGCTTCGCGCGGACGGATTCCTGCCGGAGGGATCGGCCTCCCTTCGCGCCGCGAAACCGCCGGCCACCGAAGCGTGAGCCGGCCCTGGCCGCGGCAGCGGCGATCGCCTGTCCGCGTGGCTTCAGTCCGCGCTGCGCCGGCTCAATGCGCAGAGGTGAATCAGTATTTGGTAGATCTTTATAATAGACCAGTGTTTCGGTCCGCGCTGCGCCGGCTTATAGCGCAGAGTGCTCCAATGCCTTCTGCTCCTTGTGAACAGATGAACGTTTCCGTCCGCACTGCGCCGGCTGATAGCGCAGAGAATGCGTCCATAGCTCACTCGTCGTCCGCGCTTACGTTTCCGTCCGCGCTGCGCCGGCTCAATGCGCAGAGTTGAAGCTGGCACGGAAAGGCAGTGGCGCACGTTTCCTGCGTTTCAATCCGTGCCGACCGGGAAGGAACATGGCCATCACCGACATCCGCGGCGCGTCCGTCTCGGCCGCCGATCCGCCCATCGCAACCAACCCTAATCCCGATCTCGCCGTGAAGGCGCCGGTGCGGGCCGCCACGACGGGCGCCGGCATCTCCCTGTCGGGCCTCCAGACGATCGACGGCGTGGCCCTCAATGCCGGCGACCGCGTGCTGGTGAAGGACCAGAGCGATCCCACCGCCAACGGCCTCTACAACGCTGCTACGGGGCCGTGGACGCGGACGATCGACGCGGCGAATAATTCCCAGTTCGCCCAGGGCACGATGGTGATGGTGACGCAGGGCGCCCTCAACGCCTTCACCATGTGGGTGCTGACAGCGGCGAATCCGATCGTGCTCGGCACGACCAATCTGACCTTCCAGTACAAGCCCTGAGCCGTCCCGAGGATCGTCGATGAGACACGGCACCACGCTCGCGGCCGCGTTGCTCGCGTTCGCGTTCACGCCCGCCGCGGCGCAGGTGCAGCCCGGCCTGCCGAATGCCAACACCGTCTACGCCGGCCCGGCCAGCGGGCCGGCAGGGCCGCCATCGTTCCGGCCGCTCGTGCCGGCCGACGTGCCGAACGGCGTCCTGACGCGGTTTCATTTTTTCATCGGCAACGCATCGAACGTCGCCGCCGACACCGCGCTCGCCGGAGACTGCACCTATGGCGCCCTCGGCATCATCTGCACCAGTACCGGCGGCACCGCTTTCGCCCCGTCGGCGACCATCGACGCGACGAATGCGTCCAACATTTCGAGCGGAACGCTCGCGGCGGCCCGCGGCGGCGCGGGTACTGTCACCGGCGCCCTCAAGGCAAACGGGGCCGGTACCGTCTCTCAGGCCGCCTGCGGCGATCTCACGAACGCCGCCCCGTCGTGCTCGACCGACACCACCAATGCCTCGAACATCGCGACGGGCACGCTCGGCACCGGCCGCCTTCCCTCGCCATTCACAAACGGAACGCGGTCCGGAAACACCGCGACATTCGCGACCACCGCTGGAACGCTGACGAACGGCAACTGCGTCAAGATCGATGCCAGCGGCAACCTCATCGACGCCGGCACCACCTGCGCCGGCGGCGGCGGTGGCACCGGCACGCTGATTTCCGTCATCGTCTACAGCAGCTCCCAGACCATCACCATCCCGACGGGGGCGACCAAGGCCCGGATCAGGATGTGGGGCGGCACCGGTGGGAGTGGAGGTGTAAACACTTTAGGGGCGAGCGGCGCATCGGGAGGAACCGGCGCGGCCGGATATCTCGAAAAGTATCTGACCGGCCTGACCGCCGGCAACACTCTTGTCTACACCCAGGGGGCTGCAGGGGCCGCCGGTACAAATGGCACTTCGCCGACGGGCGGGGGAAATGGCACTGCCTCGACACTGGCGTCGGGCACGCAGACGATCTCGACATTGACGGCGAATGGCAGCACGGGTTCGGCAGGCACAACGAACGTATCGTCAGGCACCGCCGGAGGGACGGCGAGCGGCGGTGATCTGAACCTGACAGGACAGTCCGGAACACGCGGAATACTCTCCTTTGATGGCACGAATCCTGTCTATATCGAGGGCCGGGCGGGCACGACTGCGTATTCCGTCGGGGCGACCGGCGCCTCGACGGACACTAGCGGGACGCGCGCTCCAAACGCCGGCACGCCGGGCGGTCTCATCATCGAATGGTATTCATAGGCATGCCGCGTCATCGACTCCTGAGTTGACGTTATCGGCCAGGACGGTTGCCGCCGTCGGACGTCGCGCCCGCTTCGGCCTGCCCATCAGGTACTTCCCATGTCCACGATCAACCTTGCCGGCGGCAACACGCTGCTCTCCACGGGTGCCTTCCCGCCCGTGCGCGCCGCCTCGACCGGGTCCCCGCTCAACCCTGCGGCCGGCGGTCTGCTCACCGTTGACGGCGTTCCCCTCGCCGCCGGCGACCGCGTCCTGTGCAAGGACGAGGTGAACCCCGTCAACAACGGCATCTACGCCGTCCAGACAGGTCCGTGGGTCCGCACCGCGGACGCGCAGGGCAACACGCAGTTCTTCCAGGGCATGACGGTGACGTGCGGCCCGCAGGGCGCCGTCAACGCGGGGCAGACCTTCGTGTGCACGGCGACCGACGATCCGGTCGTCGTCGGCGTCTCGCAGCTGACGTTCGCCGCCCAGGCCGTGGTCCAGACGCAGCAGCAGGCAGCGACGTCATCGACGCCGCTGGCGATCGGCACCGGTCCGCAGACGCTCACCATCCAGGCCGGCAAGGCGTTCCAGGCCGGGCAATGGGTGCTGATCCAGGAGACGTCGAACGCCGCCAACCAGATGCTGGGGCAGATCACAAGCTACAGCGGCACGTCGCTCGCCGTGAACGTGGTCGCGACCGGCGGCGCGGGGACGCATGCGGACTGGACGATCGTCCTCACCAACAGCGCCGCCGCCGCCGGCTATCAGCCGCCGGTGGGATCGGGCAATGTCACCGGGCCTGGCGCGGCGGTCGCCGGCCACGTCGCGACCTTCGCCGACGCTACCGGCAAGGTGCTCCAGGACGGCGGCCAGATCGTCGGCGGCGCGGGCACCATCACCCCGGCGATGTTCGCCAATGCCGCCGTCGGCTACGCGCTCGGCATGCTCAACGGCACGCTGGTGGCGAGCGTCGCCGGCAGCGCCCTCACGATCGCCGTCAAGACGCTGGCCGGCGCAGACCCGTCGCCGGGCGACCCGGTGTTCTTCCTGGTGCCCGGCGGCAGCGGCTGGACGCCGCTGCTTCTCGCGTCGGCGCTGTCGCTGACGGTGCCTGCCGGCGCCACGCTCGGCACTGTCAGCGGACAGGGCGGGCGCCAGTGGATCGCCGTGTTCAACAACGGCGGCACGCCTGTCCTCGGCATCTACAACGCGCTCGCCGCGGCCGGTCCGTCGATTCTGTGCTGGGACGAGACGTCCGCCGCCAACGGCACCGGCATCTCGGCCGGATCGACGAGTCCGCAGATATGGTACACGGCGACGAGTGTCGCTGCCGCCCGCTTCCGCGTGCTCGGCTACGTCGAATCCACGCAGCCGACAGCAGGACAGTGGACCGTGGCGCCGTCGAAAGTGCAGATCTACGGGCCGGGGGTGAAGAAGCCGGGCGACATCGTCAATGAGGTCGTCAACAAAATCTCTGCGTCTTCGACAGTTGCCAGCACAACATTCGTCGCCCTTTCAGGCCAGACTGTCGCGATCAATGTGCAGAGCGCAGCCAATGTCGTACGCGTCGAAGCCACCGGCAATGTGGGTCCCGGCCCCGCCGGCAATAACACCAGTTCCGTCAACGTGCAGCTTTCCCGCGGCACCGTCGCGGCCACGAACCTGTTCGGGTCGTTGGCGACCGGGTTTCTGTCCTTCAGCGCGGCGGGCGGAGGATCTGGTCAGATCACGGCGCCCTCGACATTGATCGGCTACGACATTCCAAATGTCACGGGCCCCGTGACCTATGCCGTGCAGGGCAATATTGGTGGAACCAGCGGAAACACGGCGACATTCGGCGGCCCGTCACTGCTTGCCGTGCGTGAGGTCCAGATCTGACCGTGCGGTATTCCTTCCGTGTCCTCGCTTCCGAATATGCGGCGCTGCTTGCCGCCATGAGGATCAATCCCGGGAAGGTCCATCCGCTCATGGCCCGTGCCGGCCAGATCCTTGATCTCGCCCACAGCCACCGTGACGAATGGGCGGAGGTGGAAGGCCGCACCGGCGTCCCGCGCCTGTGGGGCATTGCCATCTTTGAGCGCGAGGCCGCGTCCGACTATCGCCGCTCGCCGGCCCAGGGCGACCGCTGGGACCGCGTGTCGACGCATGTCCCGAAGGGACGCGGGCCTTACCCCTGCTGGGCCGACGCCTGCATCGATGCGTGGCGCCTCGACCATCTCGACGCGGTGGGCCGCCCCTGCTGGACGTGGACCCGCGCGTGCTACGAGGCCGAAGCCTACAAC
>Ga0070740_10004828_pt1 | contig 12950 bp, 13 predicted proteins | sample Coa_R2_FD_67286 | JGI IMG/M metagenome (GOLD analysis project Ga0070740, IMG submission 67286) | Surface soil microbial communities from Centralia Pennsylvania, which are recovering from an underground coalmine fire - Coalmine... | ecosystem: Environmental > Terrestrial > Soil > Unclassified ...
CTGGTTCAGGTGCAGGAAGCCGCTGATGAACTGGAGCGCCACCCCCAGGAAGAAAACGAGCGCTTGTGCGATCTTCCCGGTGCCCACGAACAGGAGGACTAAGCTTGGAACAATAGCAAATTGAGGCGATCACCGCGTTACTGCGCGGCGAGGACCCGGCAGGTTCGGCGGTGGATATCAACGAGAAGCGAGTCTATCTCGCTTCGCCCTGGTACGGGCAAAGCCGCTATCATGTGGTCACACGCGACTGGGACCAGCTCGTCATCGAGCAATGCGACCACGGCGAGAAGTACCAGCAGCGCATCATCCTGGAAGAACCGGAGTTCGCGCCCTTGCTGCGGCGCTTGCTGCGCTGGCATTTTGAGGCCGTTCAGGAAAGCAGAGAAGGCATACAGCAAGCCCCCGAAGGCTTCGGCGACGATCCCGACACACTGGACGACGAACACCCGTTTTGAGCGGAAGGCCGCGCAAGCTGTTCTTTGGGCGCAGGCCAGATGCACCTGGTATCCCCCTCTCACGCTGCTGTCTTCTCCCTGATATCCTCCTGTCTGCATAGCAGGCAGATATCAGAGCCAAAGCAGGCGATGAAAGAACCTGACGCTGCGCGGCGCTCCGCACCGCAAGCCGAAACAGGTGCAGATCACGTCTCCAGGCAGAACTACCCCCTCTCGACTCGATCAATGTACCGCAATTCTCCGCGCCCTCCCAAAAATGCTGCACGGAACTGAACCGATCCAGCAGAAAGGAGCCATCAATGCCACGACCAACAGGAATTGTGAAGCGTCCACCGGAGCTTGAATCCTCGCTGCGAAGCCGCTACGCCAGGATCAGTAAGGCCGATTGGGCGGATCTGTACGCCGATTTGTTCCGGCAAGTCTTTGGGGAAGACGAGCCGGACGAGGCCATCCTCCAGGATGCTGAAAAGCGCCTGGGCATTCTCAAAACGTATCGTCGCAAGGTGTAACTCCTCTTCCTCGCGTGAGCAGACGCTCACGCAGGGACGAAAATAGGCTCATCTGAGAGATCCACGAGAAGGAGACGATGCCGATGCCTGACAGCTTTGAAGCTGGCGAAGCACAGACGATCCCTGCCTTGCAGGAACTGCAAGCGCACCCGCAATGGGTGTGCTGGCGCATGGTGCAGCGGGGCGAGAAGGCGACAAAGGTGCCCTACAATCCTCGGACCGGCAGGCCCGCCCGTGCCGATGATCCTGCGACCTGGGCGACCTATCAGGAAGCTCTCGACGCCTTCTCTCGCGAGATGCCACCCTATCAGGGCCTCGGTTACGTGTTTGACGCGGGGCAAGGCATCACCGGGATTGACCTGGATCAGTGCGTATCGGCGAGCGGGCAGCTTTCCCCCTGGGCCATGCATATCGTAGCGCGCCTTGCCAGTTATACCGAATACTCCCCAGGGCACGGCCTGCATATCCTGGTTCGCGGCAGGGTGCCCAAAGGGATACGCCGCTTCATTCCAGCGGACCAGCAGCCAGACCATCCAGAGGCAGCGCTGGAAATGTATTCCTCCGGGCGCTACTTTACCATCACCGGGCGACACCTGCCCATCGCTCCACGCACCCTCGAAGCTCGCCAGGCGGCGCTGGATGCGCTCTACGCGGAGTATGGCGGGATGGACACAACGGGGGAGGCAGCGACGCCAGAACCGCCGGGCGGGAGCGGGCCGGCGCTCGATGACGAGGGCTTGCTTGAGAAAGCATGCAGCGCTGCCGACGGCGAGAAGTTCCGCCGTCTCTTTTACAATGGCCCCGCCGGCTACCCCTCGGCCTCGGAGGCGGATTTCGCGCTCTGCGTGCTGCTGGCCTTCTGGACGGGACGCGATACCGAGCGCATCGACCGCCTGTTCCGGCAGAGTGCCTGTTACCGCGAGAAGTGGAACAGCCCACGCGGCAAAAGCACCTATGGCCGCGAGACGATTCGCAAAGCGGTAGCCGCCTGCCAGGTGATCTATGACCCTTCCCACACCGCAGAGGAATTGAAAGAGGACCTGGAGCAGCTCGCGGCGCCTGATTACCCGAACGTGGGGGGACCCGCCCGCCGGGGCACAAAGCGCAAGGGGCCGAATCTCTCTCCAAAGGAACTGGACACGCGGCGAGTGCTGGCCTATCTGGGCGAGAATGAATACGGCGATGCCCGCTTCTTTGCCGCCGCCTTCGCCAACCAGGTCTGTTACGATAGCACCTGTAAAGAGTGGTATGTGTGGGCCGGCCACTTCTGGCAGAAGGATACCACCGGTCAGATCCGCCAACTGGTTTCAGGGGATCTCGCCAGCCTTTATCTGCATGCCGCCGCTGATCTCAATAGCGCCCACGCCGAGGCCGACCTCAAGATGCGCACCTTGCTTGAGTCCGGCGCAAGAGAAAGCGACGCCGAGATTCGCCAGCTCAAGGAGTCCTACAGCGCCATTGGGCAAGAGATCAAGGCGCTGCGGGACCGCGCCTGGAGCCTGCGCAGCGCCAAACGCTGCAAGAATGTGATGGAGTACATTCAGGTGGCAATGGGCATCACTTCCGACCAGTGGGACACCAATCAATGGGCGCTCGCCACCCCCTCCGGGGTGCTGGATCTGCACAGCGGGACGATCCGGCCAGGACAGCCCACCGACTTTATCCGTACCGTGTGCCCGACGCCCTGGACGGGACTCCATACGCCCTGCCCGCGCTTTGAACGCTTCTTGCAGGAAATCTTTGAGGATAAACCGGACCGCGACGAGCTGATTGCCTACTTACAGCGTCTCTTTGGCTACGGCATCACCGGCATGACCACCGATCACGTCTTCCCCATCCTCTACGGCGAGGATGGGCGCAACGGCAAGGACACCCTGCTCGGCACCCTGGAGGCGGTGCTCGGCCCACTGGTGGGCGCGGTGAGCAATGATGTCTTCCTCACCCCCGAGCGCTTTCGAGGCGGGGGCGCGGCTACCCCGCACCTGTGCGACTTGCAGGGCAAGCGCCTGGTGTGGGGCAGCGAAACCAAGCAGGGCGACAAGCTCAACATCGCGCAGATCAAACTGCTGACCGGCGGCGGCGCGATCTCCGCGCGACCCCTCTACGGCAAGCAATATAGCTTCACCCCGACGCATAAGCTGGTGCTGATGACCAACTACAAGCCGCATGCCGATGCCCGCGATAAAGCTTTCTGGGCGCGGGCCTGTCTCATCACCTTTGGCATGCGCTTTGTGGAGGAGCCAAAGGCGGAGAACGAGCGGCGGGCCGATCCCACATTAAAGGCCGAACTGCTGGCCGAACGCAGCGGCATCCTGGCCTGGCTGGTACGTGGCTGCCTCCAGTGGCAGGAGATGGGCCTGCAAATCCCCTCTTCGGTGCGCCTGGAGACGAGCAAGTACCGCGAAGAGGAGGACCGGCTGGCCCTCTTCATCGAGGAGCGGTGCCTGGTTGCCCCGCATGCAAGCGTGGGAGCCGACGCGCTCTACAGCGCCTACAAGGACTGGTGCAAGCAGAATAATCTCTCGGCTCTGACCGGTACCGCCTTCGGGCGCGACATGGGCAAGAGATTCGAGAAGACGCGAGGCAAACAGGGGAACATCTACCAGGGGATCGGCCTGCTCGACGCAGAGGAAAGGTCCGAGGCGGAGTTGGATGCCTTCGCGCAGGCACCTGTGCAGGAGCCAGCCCCGCCGCCTGTCTCGCGTGAATATCGTGAATATCACGAACTTTAGGCGCAATTGGACAGGATCAACACGGATAGACAGGTCTGAGCGGTGTATAGTTTTGAATTTTAAACTATACACCGCCTTGCACCGGCCTGTAGAGCACGCTGAGATAGGCATATGCATGAGGTTATCGGCCCGAATTCCCAAAACTTTGCCTATGCACCCCTTCAGGAGTCAGGGGGACTTTTATGGCAAAGACCCCCCTTAACCTCATGTATATACCTGTCTCAGCGCACTCCCCAGGCGTGTTTATATGGGTGTATAGTTTGGTTTTGCAAAACTATACACCGCTCAGACCTGTCCATCCGTGTTGATCCTGGTTGATAGCGGTTCATCCTTGTCCAATGGAGTAAGCAGATAGAGTCCGTTAATTGGCGCAAGAGAGGCAGTAAGTGAAAAATAGCTCTGCTGTTTTTGTGTTTTTCATCGCATTTTTAGCGCATTTTGGCCGCCATTTTCACGGCGAAAGACAGTCCGTAAAGTTGCTTTGTACGTGTAGTATTGCCCCTTGCATGCATATGGGCTGCACCGGGTCAGGGTGCTGAAAGGAAAAGACGGAGCAAGGAAAAGATGGAGCGATGCACCAGGAAGAAGAAAAAGCCGCCAGGGAAGCGCTCATCGCCTGGGCGCGGCGCTACTTCGCGCCAGAGTTAGATGATCCCGTGCCAGAGGTGATGATCCTGAGCCTCGGCTATAACCAGGCAGAGGATGAGTGGGAGGCGGAGCTATCCGTTTCCACCTGTGTTGACCGCCCACATGTGACCTTCTGGCTCGACGATATTCATTCCCTGCAAGGGAACCGCTTACATATCATTGCCGTTGAATACTAACCCTGCTTGAGCAGGGTTGCGCATACTCCTGGCATTTTCCTACGATTTGTCCCCGATCCTCCTGCCAGACCTTTCTCCCAGTGCTCCTTGAAGCCAGGAAGCAAGATACCCAAAGCCTGGGATGTCATGGGAAGCAGGGGCCTTTTGATTGGTGTCGCACATCATACGATGGGACCGCGCCGGCAGATGTCCGAGTGCGGTCCAGATGGAGGAACCTATGACCCACTACTACGCGTACACGGATGATCTGAACCTGCTTACCTTTACCGCCCAGTCGCCAACCGGCTCACGGCTCTGGCGCGATGCCCCGGAAGGCAGCTACCTGCTGCTCTATCCCCACTGGTATCGTACCGATGCCCGTCGGGCGCTCTCCTTCGTTGGGAAAACGCAGGCCAGCGCCTGCCGGGCGTCCATTGTACCGGTCACGACCTGGCGAGAGGAACTGGAAACCCTGATCGATGGGGAACTTTCGCCTGCACTGCGCAGCTACGAGGCCCGCTTACCGGTGGTGATCCTCTTCGATCCGGTTCTGGTGTCCGAAGTGGCGAAGAGCGCGACGAGTTGCTTCCCGCCCTGCTCGTATGTGCTCATTGATCCCTTTCTCTACCGCACGGATCGGCAGGCGCGCCTCCGTCAGGTGGTCGGAGCATGGACTCTCGGTCCACATCCGACGCCGCAGGAGTTCTCTGCGCTGCTGGAGCGCCTGACGGGTATCAAACCGGAACAGATTAGCTCCGTGGTACTTTCCCCCTCCCATGTCGGAGCTATCGCGAAGGGAATGCCGCAGAAGAGTTCAGGGCGGCCCTGAACCATGCAGACCACGCTGGAAGCAGGAGTCAAACCAGGCTCTCTCCCATTTTGCTTCATAGTGAAGCGCAATCCCCGAAAGGAGACGCTATGCAGCAGAACCCGTCCTCAAGCGCCTTAGTGGTAATCGAGGAAGACATCCCGCTGGCCGATAGTCGTGAAATTGCCAGGCAACTCGGCATTGACCATCGCAGCTTTTACCGGATGATTACCGACTACCAGGAAGAGATCGAAGCCGACTTCGGACTGCTGCGATTGGAATTCACGGCAGTGAAAGCGCCTGGGAGTCGAGGGGTGAAGTATGCGAAATACGCGCTCCTCACCGAAGATCAAACCTATGCCTACATGTCCTACAGTCAGAACACCCCGCAAGCCAGGGAATGCAAGCGCAAGCTCGTGAAGGCGTTTGCCGAGGCACGCGAACAGATTGCGCAGCTCACCAGAGAGCAGCAGGCCCCACAGATCAATAGTCTCTGGCAGCGCCGCCTGGAGATCTTCTATCGCGAAACCCAGATCCCCGCCGGCTACTGGTGTGTCTTTGGGATGGTGGGTGGCTACTGCTTTACCGATGCGCTGCGAGCGGTGCCGCTCATCAAGGAGACGCTCCCCGATGGCAGCATCGGGAAACGCTGGTGCCATCGGGGAGCGCCTGTGGCTATGATTTAAGCCTGATTCGCAAGTATCCATATTGCTATCCCGACAAGCGCGGCGTGCAACTGGCGAACATCTATCCCAATGCCTGGCCTGGAGAGTTCTGGACCTGGTTCTATGAGCAGTATCTCCAGCACGATTATCCGCGCTATCTCCAGACGCATGCGGCCCCTGCGCAGCCAGAGGCGCTAGAGAGGCCGAAGTCGTCCCTCTGATCTGGTTGCTCCGCGTGCTGGCATGCGTGCTGGTCGAGCCTCGCCGTCGCTATGGCTGTCCAGCGCCCGCGTGCAAAAATGGCACTCGCGCCGCATGGGAACGGACGGCATAGGGTAAAAATCAGAGATGCAAGGGCCAAAGTTGAAGGGGGTGGTATCAAATATCATCTTCGGCGAGAAAGGCCACTTCCTGGTCTTTATGGAGGCCGAAAAATGGCATTCCAGCGAAAGAAAGGGATCTCTTATGTCAGCCATCTCTCAATGTGGCGCTTGCAACCTGGTGTTTGTGAGCGTGAAAGCGTTTGACGCGCATCGAACCGGCCCCTATACACGCGGGGGGCGGCGCTGCCTTACCCCATCGGAACTACAAGCAAAGGGCATGGTGCAGGATGAGAAAGGCCGCTGGCGGCTGCCAGAAGAAGCCAGCGAAGCAAGCGCACTGACCGCATAAGAAAGGCCCTGACATCTTTTACAGGGCGCCAGATGGTCACGGCCTTGACTTCCTTTGCACATGCGGCGATGCCAGTGGCGCGGGTTCCAGGTTTCCTTTCCGGTTGTTCCGGTTTCCTTCCAGGTTCCCTTTCTGATCGTTCCGATTGTTCTGGTTTCCTTCCAGATTTCCTTTCCGGTTGTTCTGGTCGCTTCCCTATCAGGTTCACATGCCGAACCGGACCGCCATGCTACGGTTGTGTTCACAGTCACAAAATGCCTGTCACGAAATATGCTGCCTTGCTCTGATGCTGCCCTGGCTTCGAGCGGGATCAGTCAGCAGAGCGTACCCTATCGATTTAGCAAGGAGATAAGCAATGGTCTATGACCCTGAGAAAGAGAAGGCGCCCCCGCCATTAGAAGTGATCGGCGGGGTGATCGTCTCGCCTGGGACTGATATCCCCTGGGCAAGCGCCTGCGCATCGGATGCCAGGACTACCTCATTTACGAGAGTGCGACCCGGCGCGGCTATCGCGCCGGGTCGCAGCCCACCTGGATCTTTTGCAACACCAGGAGCGGACTGAACCGGCGGTGCTGGATGACAAGCAGTTCAGCGAGGTGATCGAGCACTTCATCCCGCCGGATCTTTCCCCGTTCAATGACGCGCTGTGGCGCAGCTACTTTATCGTCGGTTGGATCTGTGTCTTCCTGGGACTGGCCTCTCAGGAAGCGTGAGCATCAGCATCAGAGGAGGTATGCCTTTGGCACGTCGAAAACGAGTTTCTACTGCTAAACCAGTTCTGCTGAGTGTGGCCGATGTGGCAATTCAGATCGGCGTTTGCCGGCAGACGGTCTACAACTATATCAATCATGAAGGACTGCCCGCGATAGAGATACGCGGCATGTTGCGTATCGATCCGAACTCGCTAGAGGCGTGGATCAGGGCGCATGAGCGTCAACGATCCCATGAAGTGGCATAGCGAGGGGAAAGAGATGGCAGGACAACGCAAACGCAATACACCACGAAAACGCAGCGTGCATGGCGGTGGTACGGTTTTTCTGCGCAAAGATGGCCGCTGGGAGGCGAGGTTTAAGGTTGAGGAGACCGGAAAGTATAAATCCCTCTATGCGAAATCGGAGAAGGAAGCCTATCAACTGCTGGAGGATGCGAAATTCCAGCAACGGCAGGGAGCGCTGGCGACAGGGCCGCAGCAGACAGTAGGCCAGTTCTTAGAGTATTGGTTAGAGAATGTGCAAAAGCCAGCAGTGCGGCGGCGCACGTATGTGAACAATCGTGTTGTTGTACGCAGACATCTCATTCCTGGGCTTGGACATATCAAATTGCAAAAACTCACGGCACAGCAGGTACAAGCCTTCTATGCTCGAAAGCTGAAAGAGGGGACAGCGGCCAGCCGGATCAGGAGCTTGCAAGCAGTGCTACACAAAGCGTTGACGCATGCAAGGCGTATCAAGCTCGTTGGGTTCAACGTGACCGAAGATGTGGAACTGCCAAAGGCAAAGAAGGCAAAGCACACTGTGCTGACTTCTGAACAAGCGCGGCTGCTTTTAGAGGGAGCAAAAGAGAGGGAACTAGATGTGTTACTGGCGCTGGCGGTGAGTACGGGGATGCGGGAAGGAGAGATCCTGGCTTTGCGCTGGTCTGATATGGATCTGGTCGAAGGAAAGCTACAGGTGTCTCACACCCTGGATTACTTGCCTGACGATGAGGGGAGATATGGTTTTGTCGAGGGGGAGCCAAAAACCGAGTCAAGCAACCGGACCATCTTGTTACCTCGGTTCCTGGTCGCGCTATTGAAGAAGCATCGTGCTTTGCAGGCAGAAAAGCGGCTCCAGGCGGGGGCTAAGTGGGTAGATCATAACCTTGTTTTCCCGAATGACGTTGGGGGCTTTATTCTTCCTGGCGTGCTGCGGCGTCGGTTCTATCAGGTTCTCTCTACTGTGGGACTGCCCCGCATGCGCTTTCATGATTTGCGACACAGCGCAGCGACGATCTTGATAAGTATGAAGGTGCCGCTCAATGTGATACAGGAGCTTCTTGGACATAGCGACATTTCCATCACATTAGGCGTGTATGGAGCGGTTCTCCCTCCGATGCAGAAGGAGGCGATGGACACAATGGATACTCTTTTCGGGAATAATCTCTCGTGAAGTGGTGTCAATTCCGGTGTCTGGCGGTTTGCCACTGCGGGTTAGTTCGGCCCTGGAGGCTTGCCCTTGCGGCGCCGCCTGTTATTTGATAAAAAAGTACTAGTGGGGTCAGGGGGGATTTTCATAAGGAATTGTCAGAAGTCATGGAACTGGTTCTTCTGCGTACCGCGTGCATTCCTGGTCTCCACCGGTTGGTCGGAATAAAGAGATAGAAAAAGGGAGATAAGGTGTTGTTGACCATCCAGGATAAGGCGTTCGGGGAGGGAGGAGATATCCAGGCTCATGCCTTCCACTTGCAAGGCCATTAACCCATTAGAAGTCAGAAGGCCGAGCACAAAAAGTGGGAGAGTGCAACAATATAAGCTCATCCTTCACCGCATGTGAGCCACCTCCCTCCAAAAGATTTACACCGCTATCAACCTGGTCGCGCCAGCGCCAGCGCCGCCACCGACAACAATCCTCTCAAAAGATTTACACCGCTATCAACCTGGTCACGCCAGCGCCAGCGCCGTCACCGGCAACAATTCTCTAAAAGATTTACACCCCTATCAACCTGGTCACGGCCACCCACCCGGGCAAGTCTCACTTCTCACTACCCAGTGATGGTATGCGGGCGCTGCTGCAATTTCTGGTCTTTATATTCGGCGAACAGCGAGACCATCGCGGGATTGAACGCGCCGAGGTCGCGGGGGCTGCGACTGCTCACCCAGTTGCGGTCACGCACCATCTCTTTGTCTACCCAGGTGCCGCCGGCATTGCGGATGTCATCCTGTATGCTCGGCCAGCTTGTCATAGTCCTGCCTTTGACGCAGCCGGCGGAAACCAGCAGCCAGGGCGCATGGCAGATGACCGCAATGGGTTTGCCGCTGCTATCGATCTGGCGCACGAACTCCTGCGCGCGGGGATTCATGCGCAGCGCATCCGCATTCAGCGCTCCACCTGGCAGCATTACCGCATCAAAATCGGCAGGGTTGGCCTGATCCAGTGTCATATCAACGTTGAAGGTGTCGGCCTTCACATCGTGGTGCATTCCTGTAACCTGGCCGGGGTTTGGAGAGACGACCTTCACAGTGGCTCCGGCCTGCTCCAGAGCCTTCTTCGGCTCGGTGAACTCGGCCTGCTCGAAGTCGTCGGTGACAAGAATGGCAACGCGTACACCATCTAATTTGTTGGTACTCATGGTGAAACCTCTCTTTATCGTTCCAGCCTATAACAAAACCCGATGTCTTTAGACTATGGGAACACGAAGCGGAAGGGCGATTCGTAACTCGCGCCGCTGCCTCGCCTCTCCTTGTGCCAGAAGCTTCCTTTCAAGATACATCAACATTGTAGCAACACGGGCCGTCTTGACCCGCGAAGGCGGAAAAAGACGACTTTGCAACCGCCTGGACACCCGGGAACGGGATATTGACAACTAGAACACAGGTTCAGTATACTGGATCTATGCTGGTGCAAACTCTGCCTGATACGATAACGAAGCTCGCTCAGGTGAGCGATGCGACAACTTACGAACCTGCCGGCGACAGGCCGCAGCAGGAACGGCGGCGCGCGCCCTATCAATCGCATAGCCTTGCCGAATGCATCACCAACGTCGTGACGCCGAAGGGCGCGCTTCCCATTCTCAAGACGATGGTAACAACTGCTTGCGAACGTGACTGCCATTACTGCCCCTTCCGCGCCGGGCGTAGCAAGATGAAGCGCCTCACCTTCACGCCCGATGAACTGGCAAGCGGCCTGGATACGCTGCAACGCGCTGGCAGAGTCGGGGGCATGTTCCTTTCGTCGGGCATCATCAAGGGGAGCGTGACGACGCAGGATAAGATCATCGACACCGCTGAAATTGTGCGCAATCGCTACCACTATAAAGGCTACCTGCACCTTAAAGTCATGCCCGGGATAGAACATGAGCAGCTTTACCGGCTGATGCAACTGGCGGATCGCGTCTCGGTCAACCTGGAGGCCCCAACACAGGAACGGCTCAATGCCCTGGCGCCAAAGAAGGACTTCGAGCGCGAACTGCTGCGCATGCTGCAACTGGCCGAAGAGATCCGGCGCGCGCATCCCTATGAAAAACTTGCTGGGACAGTGACACAGTTTGTGGTGGGTGCCGTTGGCGACACCGATCACGAACTGCTTTCGCTCAGTTCACGCCTTTACCATGAGATGGGACTGACGCGCGCCTACTACTCCGGCTTTAGCCCCGTGCTCCAGACGCCTTTTGAGAATCTTTCCCCCACTGCTCCGCTGCGCGAACATCGGCTCTACCAGGCCAGCTTTCTGCTGCGCGACTACGGCTGGAACGTCGCAGATCTGCCCTTTCTATCGGATGGGAATATGGACCTTGCCCTTGATCCCAAACGCGCCTGGGCGGAACGGTACCTGCGCGAAGCTCCGGTAGAAATCATGACCGCCACGCGCCAGCAACTCCTGCGCATCCCCGGTATCGGCCCCGTGGGAGCGGATGCAATCCTCAAAGCGCGCCGCCTGGGAAAGCTGGCCCAACTTACAGATCTGCAAAAACTCGGCATTCACGCCTCGGAACAGGCCGCTCCCTATATCCTCTTGAACGGAAGAAAGCCATTAGCACAATTAAACCTCTTTTAACACCTTACAGGGGAACAACGGTAGCAGGCGGACCAGGGTCGAAGTGCCTGGCCGAGGGAGGGGGCCATGACAGCCAGCAGTATTCTGAAGCGACGCGGAGACTGGCTTCTCGTTTGAGGGGTGCAAACCACCAGACCAGAATTGCACCACCACCCGGCATTCGTTTGAGATTGAAACTTGATAAAAGGGTGAACAGAACAGGATCCGTGCTGGTTGCCTCCTGGCTGCGAAACATCATATACTCGTAGCAATATGCTTCAGACAACCAGAAGGGAAACATTGTGACCATTCACTCTGCATCTCGTCTACAGTTAGCTACTGCCTTCTTCGGTTTTGTGCTGATCGGTGTGGCATCAGGCGCCTGGGGCGTGCTCCTGCCGAGCCTGAGTGCCTGTTACAAGGTGGATCAATCGGTGGTCGGCCTGCTCTTCTTCGCCAGCGCCACCGGCTATTTCCTCTCCGCCGTCAGCGCCGGATTGCTCACCGCAAAGCTCGGACAGCGCTGGTATCTTGTGGCCGGCGTCACCACGTTTATTGTTTGCTGCTCGCTGATAGCGCTCAAACCACCCTTCGCGCTCGTGCTCCTCATCCGTCTTTTCCAGGGCATGGCAACGGCGATCATCGAGGCCGGACTCAATCTCTTTCTCGCCGCGCTACCCAACAGTACCGCGCTCCTCAACTACCTGCACGCCTTCTATGGTGCGGGGGCGCTGGTCGGTCCGCTGATCGCAAGTACGATTCTGGCGCTGAGTCTGGGCTGGAACAGCGCTTTTCTCGCCTGGGCGCTGCTCGCCTTGCCCCTGCTGCTTGGCCTGTTAACCCTCTTTCGCCAGCAGCCTTCCAGCGCCGCTCATACGGAGCCGGCCAGGAAGGGCGAAAGCGGATTGCTGGCAGCGCTCAAGATACCGCTGGTCTGGTTCGCGACGCTCTTCCTGCTCTTCTATGTAGGGATCGAGGTGAGCCTGGGCAGTTGGGGCTATACCTTTCTACTGCAAAATCGGCACGAGGCCGGCTTGCTGGCGAGCTGGATAGTGAGCGGCTACTGGCTGGGCCTGACGTTGGGGCGCTTCATCCTTAACCGTGCCGCCGTTTGGCTGCGCCTGGGCGTCCCGGGAATGATGTACGCCTGCATGGGCGGCATTGTCCTGGGCGTTCTGATCATCTGGCTCATTCCCGGAGAGATTGCCAGCGCTGTCGCTTTCTGCCTGATTGGTACCAGCCTCGGGCCGATCTATCCATCTACCGTCGCGCTTCTACCGGATATCGTTCCTGCTCGCATGGTATCAAGCGCTATGGGCTTCCTTATCGGCCTGAGCATTCTCGGTGTGGCGCTCTTTCCCTGGCTCGCAGGAACACTGGGCCAGTATATGGGCATCTGGACACTGCTCCCCTATACGCTCGCCCTCACTGCGATCATGCTTGTCCTGTGGTGGATGATACAGCACCGGAGTACCATGCGGTATAGAAATGCGCTTTGACAAAAAACCGAGAATGATAGATTTGAGTAGCTGCGCAATTGATTGCGCTTGAGAGTGCCCGACAGGCTGGCCCAGGC
>Ga0070740_10004834_pt1 | contig 12945 bp, 14 predicted proteins | sample Coa_R2_FD_67286 | JGI IMG/M metagenome (GOLD analysis project Ga0070740, IMG submission 67286) | Surface soil microbial communities from Centralia Pennsylvania, which are recovering from an underground coalmine fire - Coalmine... | ecosystem: Environmental > Terrestrial > Soil > Unclassified ...
GTGACAGCGCCGACGATGGAGATCGTCACGCCCCGGCAGCCCCGGCACGTCCTGATCGTGGGAGACAGCGAAGCGTGTGCAGTGTCTTCGTACATCAACCTGAAGAAGCTGGTCGCCACCATCAATGACGAGGACAAAGCACCACACGATGTGGTCGATGTCGAGTGCAAGGGTGGGACCGTCGTGCAGTACTGGGGCGCGGGCGGGCACATGAAGCTGGCGTTGCAGCACCACCCGAAGCCGGACGATGTCATCGTCTTCTTGGGCACCAACCACTACTGGCAGAAAGCTGCGCCCCCGACCTCAACAGTGACCGACTTGTTGAAGGACACCCACTGCATCTGGGTCGGCAACACCGCAGTACATGGGCACAATTGGGCGATCAACGGATTGATCCGTGATTCAGTCATCAACCAGTGCACGTACTTCGACACAGAAGCCGCCAACATCGAGTTGGCAGACGGAGTTCACCCAACTCCCGCTGGTGCGGTAAAATGGGTCAGATTGGTGTGGAAAGAGATCCCGCCGAAGTACGAAGAGGCAGACCAATGAACGAAGAAGTCAACAAGATCCTGACAGAGATGGCAGAAGAACAGGCCGCTGTCGAGACCGACACTGCTCCGACGGGCCAGGTGCCGCGCACTCGCAAGCGCAAGGAGAAGCAGGTCGAAGTCATCCCTGGGATCATGGTGTCCCAAGTCCTGATCGACGAAGCGGTCCGGCTGACGTCGTCCCAGCCTGAGTCGGTGATCGACTTCACTGAGAAGATGCGTGAAGCTGACCGTGAGCGCATCAAGAGGGCTCAGGAGGAGCTGAAGCAGGACATCACCGCGAGCCGCGAGATCGTCTTTGCGATGCTCCAACGCATGCGTGAGCCCCTCAAGTACGAGGAGAAGTTCGTCTCCTACGACACGATGCCGGCTCCCCTGCAGCGAGTCATCAAGGCCTACATCGAAGCCGAGGCAGCGAACCGAGAGCTGAACGAGGCGGTGGCTGCCCTGTCGAAGGACCTGAAGCCGCCCGTCGTGAAGCCTGAGTGACCGCGCTCCGGTACTTCTGCGACGAAGACAGGCACCTGGTCTGCTTCCCGTACTCGGTGGAGAACCTCCACCAGATGGCCCGGGATCTGCAGATCAAGCGGTGCTGGTACCACTCGAGCTCGCACTTTCCCCACTACGACATCCCCAAGCGGCGGATCGCAGAGATCACCGCGCGGTGCACCCTTGTGTCTGCAAGGGACATCCTGAGCATCATCAAGGGTACTTACAGCCGGGAGTCGGCCCTCCAGCCGGCACCGGAGGTGCTCGATGGCGGCCAGAAAAACCCGCAAGCTCAGGACAGTTGAGTCTGGGGACAAGTTCAAGGGAGCGTTCCAGCCCCCTCAGGCTCGGTCCAGCATGATGGCAGTCGCGGGTGCCTCGGACGATGACCACACAGGCGAGCAGCTGATCACTGATGACGACCCGACCACGATGAAGGGTCCAGTCACCAGCGATGGGCGCGATGATCGGAGGCTCGTGACCGTCCGCGAGCTGAAGGAGATGGTCAGGCGTCTGGTACAGGGATCCTGACCTCAGGAGACCCTGGGTGGTTTACTTTCACCCTGGAGCGTTGGGCGCTAGATGACCGCTGCTGCCGTCAATGAAGAAGTGATCGTCCTAAACTTCCCGCAAGTGCAGGAAGTCACTGGGTCCGTCGCGGTCACCGGCATCACGTTCAGCGGGTCCATCGATGCGGTCCCCGCGCCCGCTCAGTCACACGTCACCACCAACTTCGCCGCGAGCTTGTCGAGCCAGGTGGCGATGGGCAGCAACCCGAGCCGCCGTGCAGCCAACTTCTTCAACACTCCCACATCCAAGGGGATCTGTTACCTAGCCATTGGGACTCAGGCCTCGACGGGATCATACATGGTCGCTCTGCGACCCGGCAGCTTCTACAGCTTCGACGTGGTGCCCTCCGAACCCATCAGTTTCGTGTTCGATCGTTTGCCGGGCAATGTCATGGTGACTGAGCAGACCTGATCGACGTTAATCTTCTTGGGAAATCGCCTACTTAGAGCTGTTCCCGAACACCAAGCGCGGGAGCAAGGAAGTGTACGATGGGGTTGACTAACTTCGAGCAGATGCTGGTTGACAGCAACGGAAACGCGTACGGCGTCTCCGGTAGCATGCCGTTGCCGGTCGGTGCGATCGGTCAGCTCGTCGCGGGTGTAAACCCGAACACCAATATCGTCGAGTACCTGAACTCGATCAGTGGTTCGCTGCTGGTCACTGGTTCGGTCAACGCAAACGTCACGTTCCCGGCCGACATCGTCGTCAGCCCGGCGAGCCCGAGCGGCTTCTGGTCCGCGGGCCCGATGGGCGTCACGGGTTCTGTCAACGTCTACACGTCTGGCCCACAGGAAGTCAGCGGTACCGTCTCGATCGTCCAGCCCGTTGAGGTCTGGCAGCAGGGTACCGTCGGTGTTTCGGCGTCCGTCGCTCTCCCGGTCTTCAACCAGGGCACCGTCGGCGTCAGCGGCACGGTGTCGATCGTCCAGCCCGTCCAGGTCTGGAACCCAGGTCCGATCGGCGTCTCTGGCACGATCCACACTGGTTCGACAGCCAACGGCTACCCAGTAACGATCGGCGGCGTCTACTACGGTTCGGGCAACGTCGGCTCCCTGCCAGCGTACGTCCAGTCGATGCAGGTCGACCCGTCTGGTGCGGTCTACATCACGACGACGGGTTCTCTGCCGGTCTACATCGCCGGCGGTATGATCACCGCGAACGTTCCGCAGCCGCTTGAGGTCTGGCAGTCGGGCCCAGTCGGCGTCAGCGCCTCTGTCAACCTTCCGGTCTGGCAGACGGGTGTGGTCGGCGTCAGCGGCACCGTCAGCGTCAGCAACTTCCCAGCGAACCAGCAGGTGTGGACGGCGGGCCCGGTCGGCGTCAGCGCCTCGGTCCAGCTGCCGGTCTACAGCACCGGTCCGGTCGGTGTCACTGCTTCGGCCAACATCCCGGTCTGGCAGACGGGCATCGTCGGTGTCAGCGGTACAGTCTCTGTCACCCAGCCCGTCGAGGTCTGGCAGCAGGGCTTGGTCGGCGTCACTGGTTCGTACCAGTCGGGTTCTGTCGCAACGGCGCCCATCTTCCCGGTCCTCGAGGGCGGTCTCGACACGACCAACACCGTCCGTCCGTTCCTCACCGACCCGCAGGGTCGTCTGACGAACCCGACGACGGGTTCCAACGTGACCACGGTCGCCGCAACGACTGGCAACGTCACCGTCCTGGGCCCGAATGCCCAGCGTGTGGGCATCATCTTCTTCAACGAAGGTTCCTCCACCTGCTTCTTGAAGTTCGGTGCCAACGCGACCCAGTCGAGCTACAGCGTCCAGCTGGCGTCCAAGGCCTACTACGAGCTGCCCTTCACGTACCAAGGCAGGATCGACGCGACGTTCTCGACGAACACTGGCAACCTGCGCGTCACAGAGCTCTACTGATCCCTGTTCCCAGCGAGCGTGGTAGGTATCTGCCATGCCGCTCGAGAACGACGAGGGAGAAGATCTACAGCTGACGGGCTCGACCTTTGCGGGTCAGCCTCAGGTGGTGGGTGGCGTCTATTCGCCTGCAGCGTACGTTCAGGCACTCCGCGTTGATCCTTCGGGATCTGTTTTCATTACCGCGTCGGGTTCACTGCCCGTCCACCTCGACGCCGCTGTCCAAGCGACCATCGCAGGGCAGATCTCGGTCAACAACTTTCCCGCGACGCAGAACGTCTCTGGGACTGTCACCTCAATCATCGGTAACTGGCCCGCCACTCATGGCGTGTCGGCATCAGTTCAGCTGCCCATCTTCTCGACGGGGCCAGTCGGTGTGACAGCTTCCGCGCCGTTGCCCGTTGACATCAACAACTGGCCGGCTACGATCGCGGTTTCAGGTTCTCAAGCTCTCCGTATTTGGGACGGTGGCACCCAGGGCGTCAGCGGAACAGTGGGCGCAGTTGTTCAGAACTGGCCCGCAACAGTCGGCGTCTCGGCATCCGTTCCGTTGCAGGTCTGGAGCGAGGGTCCGAACGCAGTATCAGGCACTCTACAGGTCTATACGAGCGCCGCACAAGGCGTCAGTGCATCAGCTCAGTTGCCGGTCTTCTCAACGGGACCCATTGGCGTGTCTGCGTCAGCGACCCTGCCCATTCAAGGTGTTGTGGGCGGTGTGCCCATCCAGATCTGGAGTGAAGGCACGATCGGCGTCAGCGGATCGTTCTCGCTGGGAGGCCAGGTTGGTGTCAACAACTTCCCAGCAGTCCAGGCTGTATCGGGTAACGTTGGCGCAGTGATCCAGAACTGGCCCGCCACCATCGGTGTGTCAGGTTCGACTGCTCTCCGTGTTTGGGATGGCGGTGTCCAGGGTGTCACAGCTTCGCAACAGCTTCCGGTGTTCAACACCGGTCCGGTTGGCGTCAGCGGCACTGTCGCGGTCACCACGTCAGGACCCCTGCAGGTTTGGACTGAGGGAGCTTTCGGCGTCAGCGCTTCTGTGCAGCTTCCCGTCTACAACACGGGACCCGTCGGTGTCACGGGCACAGTTGCGATCACGACGACAAACCCGTTGCAAGTCTACAGCTCAGGCACGCTTGGCGTGTCTGGAACTGTCGGCGTCAACAATTTTCCTGCCATCCAAGCAGTGTCGGGTAACGTTGGTGCGGTCATCCAAAACTGGCCCGCAACCCTGGGAATCAGTGCGTCTGCGGTGTTGCCCGTCGACGTCAATAACTGGCCTGCTACTATCGGCATCAGTGGTTCAACAGCAATCCGCGTTTGGGATAGCGGTATATCTGCCGTCTCAGGAACCGTCACTGTAACGTCAACTGGTTCCCTTGGCGTGTCTGTCCAGAACACTCCGACCGTCATCCAAGGCCAAGGAAACATCAATGCCAGCAACTACTGGGTGACGCGGAACACCGACGGTACGAACTTCACGCCGACTGGTGATTCGCCTGCTCGTGCGATCTATGTCACTGGTTCGACGGCACAACGTGTCTGGGACGGTGGCATTCAGGGTATCAGCGGCAGCGTCTCATCTATGATCACCGATGGTGTCAATGGGACCGTTGCGGTCAAGCCAGCGTCGACGGCACCTACAGCGACAGATGCAGCGTTGGTCGTGGTCCTGTCACCGAACCAGACGTCAATTCCAGTCAGCGTTGCTGCGGTCAGCGGTTCAACGACCGGTATCGGCATTGGTTACGTGAGTACGTCTGCGACGACGCAGACATGGGTCGCTGCGTCAACGTACAACGAACAGTCTACAAACGCACAACGCAGCTTCAAATCGACCAGTGCCAATGACACATCAGCTGGCACTGGTGCACAAACAATCACTCTCACTTACTACGATCAGAGCGGCAACGGTCCTTACACCGAAACGGTGACGTTGAACGGCACCACGGCTGTCAACACCGTCAACACCAACATCTGCTTCATCGAGAACATCATCGTCTCGACGGCGGGTTCAGGTGGCACCAACGCGGGCGTCATCACGATGTACGTCGGCACGGGCGGCACGGGTGGCACGATCGGATCCGTCAATGCGGGTGATGGCAGGACGTTCTGGGCACACCACTACGTGCCGAACGGCAAGACCTGCAGCGTCACCGGCCTGTCGGGACACAACACCGCGAGCTCGAACGGCAGCGTCCTGGTCCTCAAGGCTAAGATGATCGGCGTGGCAAACGCGTTTGAATCACAGGTCAGTGACTTCGTTCGCTGCGGTGGCGGCACATCGCAACCAGTTCGCCAGTACACACAGCTGATCAAAGTCGTTGGTCCTGCACGGATCAGGTGCTATGAATCGTGTGAAGGTACGTCCACCACGATCACACGTTGCGCATTTGACTTCTACGATCAGTGACGAATACTTGTTCAACAAGGAGTTGACGCATGAGCATCTTCAACAACATCCAGCCCACGATGGACGCCCAGTGGGGCATTGCGACCCAGCAATTGGGCGATGGAAACCAAGCTTTCGGTCGCGCGCAGGGGTATGCACCAGCAGCAACGCTTAACACGATCACCGTGGTGGCGGCAACGACATACACGCCCCAGGCATCGGGTGCTCAACGTAGCATCAAATCGACGAGCGCCAGTGACAACGCGTCGGGCACCGGCGCACAGACCGTCCAGATCAACTACCTGGACAGCAACATGAACCTTAACTCTGAGGTCGTCACGCTCAACGGCACCACGGCGGTCAACACCGTCGGCACTGACATCCGTTTCATTGAGAGCATGATCGTCATGACCTGTGGCTCGAACCTGGCCAACGTCGGCATCATCGAGCTGATGACGGCGACGGCGGGTGGCGGCAGCATCTGGTGCTCGATCGCCGCTGGTGACAACCAGACGTTCCTGGGTCACCACTACGTCCCCGCGGGCGTGACCTGCTACATCGGGAAACACACCGGCGCGGCAACCCTGGCGGCGGGCAGGACCTACATGGTCGCTTACGGTGACCCCAGGTCGAACAACCCGATCCAACAGATCGGAGACATCATCATTCACCTGGCAGGCGGCACTGAGGACCACGAGTACTCATGCCCCATGGCAATCGTAGGTCCAAACTGGATCCGTCTCCGCGAGAACCCGACAGCATCGGCCACCAACAACGAGGCTTACGCGTCGTTTGACTGGATCCAGGACTGAACATGGCAACGCCCTGGACACCCGGAGCGCCTTGTCCCAAGTGCAGCGGCCAGTGGGGCAACTTGCTCTACATCACGGCCGATGCAGCCAACAGCGGTTCACTGCCCACAGATGAGAGTTGCGGTCTTTGCGGTTCAGTGGCGCACCTTCACGCACAATGTGGGAAGTGCAGTTGGACCAGCGGGTTCCTGACGCTCGATTCAACGCCACCCGACTGATACATCGCTGTACTCGAGCACCTACTTGATCAGAGGAGGGCAACATGGCCCTGTCTCTGGTCTTTACCACGTCATCTCACTGGCTGTCGAGGGTCATCCGATGGGCGACCGACAGCGAGGTGAGCCACGTGGCGATCGGCACAGAGATCTTCGGTGAACCCGTCCTCATTCACTCGGCTCTTGACGGCGAGACGGGCAGGAACGGTGTCCAGATCACGCCTCGCGAGCGGTGGCTCAGAGACAACGTTGTCGTCGCTGAGTACGACGTTCTGCCCGATGTTTCGGCCAACATGGGCTCGCTGATCCACCTCCTCTGCGAGCGCTACGACAAGATGGGCCTCGTTGGGTACCTCGTGGTGATCGTAGCGAAGTACCTGGGGAAGAAGGTCATGAACCCGTTCTCCCACCCGACCCGGTACGTCTGCTCACGGTATGCACTGAAGCTGGACCCCGAGGCACGGGCCATCCCAGAGTGGGTCGGCTTGGACCCAGAAAAAACGACGCCACACGACCTATTGCTACTGTGCCGGACGGGGGCAAGTTTTAGCAAGGTCACCGATGCTAAGTAGAATCTGTGGGAGTGCCCAATCTACAGCTGCGAAGCGTCGAGTTCGGCAAGTTCCGGTCGGGGGTGACTGGTTCACAGGGAGTGAACTACGCTCTGCTCGACGTGAACGGGACCACGGTCTTTGGGCCCACGACGGCTGGCGTCTACGAGCTGGCATCTGGCAGCGGTTGCTACGCCGCTGACATCGCGTTCCCAGATGGGTTCCACGGCAGCATCCTGTGGGAGTGCCCGTCTGTCACGGCGACGTACAACGGTGACTCGTTCTTCCTGACCAGTTCGTTCGCGACAGAGCAGTACAACGTCGAGGAGAACGATCCGAAGGTGGCCGACACCTGGGCGATGGTCAACTACATCACTGGCTCGGTCGAGGCGTTGTACGACCAGGCGTTCGGGCGGTGGAAGATCGACAAGACGACCAACCAGATGCTGTTCTACGCGCCCGACAACGTCACGTTGCTGGCGACCTTCAACCTCTTCGATGACAACGGCGTCCCGGCGTTCGATGGTGTCTTTGAGCGCCGCTTGGTGCCGCCCGTCAACCCGAACCCGCCGTGACAGTCCTCCAGAACAAGATCATCACCCGGGGCTTTGGTCCCAAGCGATCTGTCTCGCAGAGCTCTGGCATCGTGGTCCAGGGCTACGGCGGCGTCCCACACGCTATCGTCGAGGTAATCGAGCGGCCCCTGCGCCTCAGGCTGGGGCAGTCTGGCACCAAGCGGCGCCTGGCGGAGCTCGACGAAGTCATCGTCTGGGCCAAGCTGATCGAAGCGAACGGCGTGCAGCCCTCGAGGCCCATCAAGGGGTGGATCCGTGTCCGGGTGTCGCCCAACCGTGGGTTCGCCAGCGTCATGGCGGAGAGCGTCCGTGTGATCCGCGACTACGTCAAGGTCACCGTCCAGCGCCTGAAGTGAGATAGTTACTCGACATGGAGCAGTTCCTGGAGACGATCGACCTTGACAACGAGGAGGCCAACGAGCTTCTCTTCAAGGTCAAGGTCGAGGGCATCGAACAGTCGCCCGCCAAGGTCCGTCTCGTCTGCGAGAGCGATGACATGGACTACGTCTTCCACGGCAGCCCGACCCCCGATGAGGGCGTCGTGCAGTTCGTGCTGCCCCCATTGAAGGGCAAGCTGAAGGAGGGGCAGCACCTGTCCCGCGTCGAGGTCATCATCGAGAACCGCTACTTCGCACCCGTCCAGTTCAACATCAACTTCAAGCAGGCGGTCAAGGTTGTCGCCGAAGCTATCCGGATCCCCGAGAAGAAGCCCGTGCCCAAGGCACAGGTGACGGTGTCGGCTCCGATCGTCGTCAACCGCAAGTCCCAGGTCCCGCCTGCACCCGCCCCCGTGCCGGTCACGGAGACGGCGAAGCCCGTTGTCGTCGAGGCCCCGGTGAAGGTCGCTCAGCGACCCACCGTCGCGCCTCCGGCACCGAAGCCCGCTGAGAAGAAGCCGTTTGCCCCGCGTGTCCCGGGAACGCCCAACCCGAAGCCCTCGACGCTGAAGGAGCGTTACGCTCGCAAGCAGCCCCTGGTTGTTGAGGGCGAAGAGCTGATCAAAGAGCTCGCCCGTTCCTTTGTTCGCAACAAGTGATCAACCGGGCAAGCCCTGGACTTTGACAGCCCAGAAGCTGCCGTTGACCATGGTGAAGGTCCGGTTGTCGCCCGTTGCAGTGACGCGGACGTCGATGACATCGCCCGGAGCATAGAAGTCGGGATCCGAGATCGTCACCGTCGTGGTGTTGGTCTGCGCCGGGGCAATGGTAGCTTGCTGCAGCGAGTCGATGTTGATCTCACCGTTGTCGAACAGTGACAGCGTGTAGGTGTCTGCGGTGCCGGTGAAAGAGATCGACGCAAAGACGATGTAGAGACCGGCTTCTTTGATGGTCAGCGTAGAGTCGGCCACGCTGGTGGTCATGTTGCTGCCAGACAGTGACGCCGAGTTGAAGGTGCTGATGATGTAATACGTGCCACCGGTCGTCAGCGTTTGGCTGGCTCCGTTGTTGTACGAAGCGAGCTGTCCGTATGCACCGCTGGAGTTGAGCTGGCCGTCGATCGAGATGTTGCCGCTGACGTATAGAGAACCCGACGCATACACATCGCCACCAAAGACAGCAAGCATTGCTCCGTTGGAGGCCGACAGACCGATGGTTCCTGACACATAGAAGAAAGTGTCAGAAGCCGTTGTTTGACCCTGGCTGCCGATCGCCACGCTGGACGTGGTGAAGATCCCAGTGCCCGTGTCGAACCAGGAAACGTAGTTCTGGATGCTGAGAGTCCCGCCAGGACCGTTGTCAACAAGTGCGACGCCAGTTGCTACCAACACTCGAGCGTTGGGCGACTGTGCACTGGGCGCCGCTAGCAAGAACGATGCATTGGGATCAGCGCCCAGTGAGCTCGAGACTTGGACTTGGTCACCTGTGATCGAGACGTTTACGTTTCCTGTCCCGTAGATGTTGCCCCAGGGAGGAGCGCTGGACGACACTGTGTAGAGGCTGCCGTTGGGCGTGACGACAGTCGTGCCCAAACCCGTCAGGTTGCTGATCGTTGGGACGGACCCGCTGATCTGCAGCGTCGAACCAGGACCGTTGTCGATGACCGAGACGCCGCCGAGGCCCGCGATCAATCGGGCATTGGGAGCCTGTGCGCTCGCGGAGGCGATGATGTAGGAAGCGTACTTGCCCGGGCCAACGCTGCTGGAGACCGTCCAGATCGTTCCGACTGCAGCGACGCTGGTGCCACCCGATCCGGTGACATCGCTGACTTCAGGGAACGAGCCGCTGATGACGACCTGACCGACGCTGTTGGTCGTCACCTGGATGCCGCCGAAGCCAACGAAGGCGGCGAGCGGCAATGTGCTCCCGGATGGGATGAACTGCGTCAGCGAACCCGACAGGGCCCACGTCTTCAGGGTGCCCGAGGGGGACATCGTGACGTTGCCGATGTCGTACAGGTTGTGGCTCCCAAAGTCGAGATCACCAACGACCCTGAGGGTTGAAGCTTGCGCTTGGATTTGGGCACCCTTGCCTGGGCTGTGATCGTGTGCGTCGATCGTAGTGATCGAGGCAGTCAGCATCGGACCCCAGCTCGTGCCCGAGCCACCGCCAGGGGTCGTCCCGACGACTGGCAGGGACAAGTTCATGTACGGTGTGTTCGGCATCGCAGCTTAACTAGGTGGATTGCGCGGGCCATAGTTACCTCTGAGACGTCCCGATGCCGGATTTCAACCACACTGTCAACCCCACGCCGTTCGGTTTCTTCGACGAGGACGCCGCATTCCAGCGCGAAGCTGACTCGATGGTCACGTTCGCCAAGCGGATGCTGGGTGACGACATCCTCAGCGTCGAGCTGACGAAGAAGGAGATCTGGTCGTGTTTGGAGCAGGCGACCCTTGAGTACGGCCGCGCTGTCCAGGAGCTGAAGATCGTCAGCCAGCTGGCCAACGTCTTGGGGCAGCCCACCGGGTCGACTGACCTGACCAACCGGTACCCGCAGCAGAACCTCGACTTCCTGTACCGATTGAGCGACGCGTACGCGCAGGCTGCATACGTGGGTGGCAACTACGACTACACCCTCGGGTTCTTCCCGCTTGTTCCTGGCAAGCAGGACTACGACATCTACACCGAACTGCGGCAGACCATCAACTACGATCCCAGGACGGTGGGCATGACAAGTCCCGACATGGGGCTGGTCGTCGACAACCTGCCCGATGGTATGAAGGGAAAGCTCCGCGTCATGGAGGTCTTCCACTTCGAGCCCCTGGCGGCGCAGACGTTCCTGCTCAATGCCTCGAACATCACCAACTTCTTGGCTACCAATTTCAACTACGAGTCGTACGTCAACAGCACTGTCTTCTACGTGTTGCCGGTCTTCGAAGACGTCGTCCGGCGCGGCATGCTGAAAGAGGCTTTCCGCGTGCGCAGATCGAACTACAGCTACGAGGTGGTCGGCACCAAGATCCGCATCTACCCGCAGCCGCAATCATTCGGCAGCGACGGCTTGGGACCCTTCGGCATGGGCAACCTTTACGTCCGCGTGTACACGCCGCAGAGCGTCCTTGACCCGGCTTTCGAAGACTCGTCGAGCTACGGCGTCAGCGGCCCCGAGAACGTGCCCTTCAGCATCCTGCCCTACAGCACCATCACGACGCCGGGTCGCCAGTGGATCCGGCAGTACGCTCTGGCTCTGTGCCGGGAGCTGTTGGGCATCAACCGCAGCAAGTTCCAGGTCATCCCGATCCCGAACGCAGACCTCCAGCTCAATGGCCAAGCCCTGATCGAACAGGGCCGGGAGGACAAAGAGAAGCTGATGACCAACCTGAAGGAGTTCCTCGAGAAGCTGACCTACGAGAAGCTCCTGGAGACGCAGGCCAACACCGCAGAATCGATGCAGAAGATGCTCAAGTACATTCCGATCCCTCACGGCAAGGCGATCATCTTCGGATGAGGTGATGCATGGGACGTTTGTACTTGACACCCAGGGAGTTCAACTTCATCAGCGACATCACCAAGGAGCTGATCAAGGACGTCGTCGGGCAGAAGATCTACTACTACGCCATCAACGAGAACAAGACGAAGACCGACGCTGTCTACAACGAGGCGCTGCAGAAGGTCTTTGACGGGCCCATCGCGCTGGATGCGTTGGTGGACACTCACTTCCAGTCTGACACCCGGATCACGCAGTTCGGTGTTGATGCGCAGTTCAAGGTTGAGGTCTACCTGCAGTGGCGCGACCTGGTCGACAAGGGCATCACCCCCGCCATCGGCGACTTCTTCTCCTTCTCTGATGTCTTCTATGAGGTGACCGAGAAGGTCTTCATGCGCAACATCTACGGCATGCCCGAGCACAAGGACGGCGTCAAGCTGATCGGCACCAAGGCTCGTGAGACGCAGTTCAAGGCACTCACCATCGGGCCCACCGACATCAGCAGGCCGGAGAAGGACGCAGTGCAGACGGATTTCTACCAGCAGCGTGGCCAGGCACACAACAAGGAAGGCGTCACTGGAGACAAGCGCGACCTGCAGGACGAGAACGTCTTGGGCAAGCCCATCACCGGCGCGAAGGAAGTGTCCGAGAAGGGTGGCGAGTTCCCAGGTGACAGCGCGTTCTATGACGAAGACGATCCGGAGAACAGCTGATGCCCACACGTTTCAACTCACAAGACGCCTCTAGGGTTCGCCTCGGTGTCCCGCCCCTGCAGTCGGGATACCAGGGGAAGTCCACGTCTCGTGACTTGACGATCCCGCCTGTCGGCATCGATGACGTCGATCGCGCGCTGTTCCACTTGTTCGACAAAGAGATCCCTTTCACCGTCGGTGGTGAGGGGACCGAATCGCGCAAAGTGCCGGTGCTGATGGCGGCTGGTGAGAAGTGGGCCCTCAACAAGCGGATGCGCGCTCTGAAGGACCGCAACGGTGCGTTGATCCTGCCCCTCATCACAATCATCAGGACCAACGTTTTCCAGGACCCGGTCCAGGACA
>Ga0070740_10004835_pt1 | contig 12944 bp, 14 predicted proteins | sample Coa_R2_FD_67286 | JGI IMG/M metagenome (GOLD analysis project Ga0070740, IMG submission 67286) | Surface soil microbial communities from Centralia Pennsylvania, which are recovering from an underground coalmine fire - Coalmine... | ecosystem: Environmental > Terrestrial > Soil > Unclassified ...
TGTCGGCACCGGCCTGTCGCTCCCCGCCTATGCGTCCTGCAACGTCGTTGTCGGCGTCGATCTTTCCGAACCGATGTTGCGCAAGGCGGCGAGCCGCGTGCGCGCGCTCGGCCTTCGCCATGTTGCCGCTCTCGCAGTGATGGACGCCGAGCGTCTGGCGTTCCCGGATGGAAAATTCGACGTGGTGGTCGCGCAATATGTCATCACCGCCGTGCCGCACCCGCAGGCTGCGCTTGATGAATTTGCGCGCGTGACACGGCCGGGCGGCGAAATCGTGCTGGTCAACCACATCGGCGCCGAAGAGGGACCGCGCAGGGTGTTCGAACAATGCTTGGCGCCGCTCGCGCGCAGGCTCGGCTGGCGCCCGGAGTTCCCTTTCGCGACGATCGTTGCGTGGGCCGAGCGCCACGGCGGCGTGCGCCTGCTCGAGCGGCGTGCCATGCCGCCCTTCGGTCATTTCTCGCTCATGCGCTTCGAGCGTCTGCATCGCCCGCCTTGACGACGGAACCCGGCTGCACGGCCGTTTGTTGACGTCTGACAGGAGAGTTTTGTCATGCGGCGGATGCTGGTCGCGGCCGTGGGTTTGGCGGTGCTGTCGATGTCGGCACCGACGCAGGTGTCGTCTCAATCGTCGTCGTCGGGCGCGGCGCATACGGCTCCTGCGTGCGCCGAGAACCGCTCCACGACGGGCCGCGCTGCCGGCGAGGAACGGGAGCGCATGTCGCTCAGCGAACGGCTCGCCCGCTCGAACGGCGTGATCTGCCCGCCGGAGACCGTCGACCCGCGCATGAACCGGCCGGCGCCGGGCGGCGGGCGGATGCCGGTCATTCCGCCGCCCGGCTCGCCGCGCGGCGATCCGAACGTGCAGCCGCGATAGCCCCCAGCGGAACGGCGCGCGCGTGACCGTCGCTCGCGGCTGGGCGCGCTTGCTTGACAGTCTTTGCCGGGGCTTCCTATATGCGCGCGGTCCGGCCGCGGCCGGTGCGCGGTGGCGGGGTAGCTCAGCTGGTTAGAGCAGCGGAATCATAATCCGGAGGTCGGGGGTTCGAGTCCCTCCCCCGCTACCAGAAAAACCTTGTCCGACCCGGAGACATCGTCCGGCTGACTGCGCGGCGTTCCGTCGCCTCTTTCGCGGGGGCGTGCGTCGCCGACCGACGACGCGACCCGGTTCGGATGCGCGGATCGGCGGACGCTACGAGGCAGCGGGTAGCGGCGAAAACGGTGCGCCGCGAGGGGTATCGCCGGCCGCATCTTGCCCGACGTCGTGCGTGGCGGCGTCGTGCGTGGGGATGACCGATCTGCGGATGGCATCCCTGCATCGCTCAACGGCTTCGCTCAAGGTCGCAGCCGCGCCGTCCGCCTTCACCGTGGCCGCCAGTTCCGTCGCGGCGTCGGCCAGCCAGCAGCCTAAAAGAATGACGGCGGAAGGCATCTTTCTCCGCAGCCGCCGGACGACGTAGCGGATATGGGCCGGGCTCGCGTCGTCGAGGCAGGAGACGCACACGACGGCGACGTTCGACGTATCCAGGCGGAAAATATTGCTCGCCGAATGGGCGGTCGCGCCTTCGAGGCGTGCGCCGAGGCCGCACCTGCCGAGAAGTTGCACCAGCATGCCCGCGGCGGCCTCGTCGAGCCCGCTCCGTGCGGCCACGCAAAGCAGGGCGCCGCGGGCGACCGGCCCCACATCGTGCTCGGAAACCTCGCGCGACGCGGTTTGGCGGCCCGCGCCCGACGCTGCTTCCGCAGCGGCCTCGCTGCGTTTTGCGTCATCCGCGCGTTCGGGAACAGGTTCGTCATCGTCGGTCAAGTCCTCGATGAGCTCGAAGACAGTGGCCTTGATTTTTTCCACGCGCTCGTCGTCGAGTGCACCCCGCGCGAGATCGTACTGCGCAAGCTTCAGACCTTTGAGCGCGACCGCATCGTAATAGGATGCGAGCGGCTGTTCCTTGAGCAGCTTCTCGGCTCGCTCCGCTTCCTCGACCGGATCACCGGCGAGCATGCGTTGATAGAACATTTCCGGCGGCGACAACGGCGGCTCGTCGCCGAGGAGCACATGCAGGAACTCGAGACGTTCCACATGTCGACCCATGACCACAAGGCAGATCGTGATGGGCGTCGCGAGGACGAGGCCGACCGGACCCCATAGCAGGGTCCAGAATGTGGCGGAGACGACCACCGCGACGGGCGAAAGCCCGCTGCTGTGCCCATAGACCAAAGGCTCGATCACGTGGCCGACCAATGGCTCGGCCACAAGGAACAACGCTCCGGTCATGAGAAGCATCGTCCAGCCCGGATCGACCGCGAGCGCGAGCGTCAAGGGAAAGATCGCCGCAATGAACGCGCCGAGGTATGGCACGAAACGCAGTACGCCCGACAAAATCCCCCACAGCACGGCGCTCGGGACGCCGATGAACCACAGCCCCGCCGCGATGACCACGCCGAAGGTCGTGTTGAGCGCGAGCTGGGTAACGAACAAACGGCTCAAACGACGACCCGCATCGTCGAGCGCAGCGGTCGTCTTCTGCAAATCGTGGGAGCCCGCGAGCTTGATCACGCGGTTTCTGAGATCCTCGCGCTGCAGCAGGATGAAAATAACGAAGACCACGACGATGCCGGTGGTCGCGAGCGGGTGGAGGAGGGGGGAGATGAGTGTGCTCAAACTTTCGAGCGGGCCCGGCGGAGGCTGCCGGATCTCGACCGGCACCGGCTTGGAATCCTGCTCCGCGGCAGCCCCCCGCCGCAAGGCACCCTGGTTCATGCCCGCAGGACGGTTGATCTCCTTGTTGAGCTCCTTGAGCACTTCGGCAGCGCGGTCGAGCGGATCGCTGATTCCGCTCGTGGCACGGAGCGATCTGATCTTGTCCTGAATGGTCAGCTGATAGCGGGGGAGTTCCCCCGCGAGCTGGGTGACCTGCACCGCGATCAAGCCGCCCAGGGCGAAAATGGCCACGAAGGCCAGGAAGACGACGGTGACCACCGACAGACCGCGCGGAATCCACCAGCTCTGCAGCAGACGGACGAGAGGCGCAAGCACGAAGCTGAGGAGAATCGCGAGGGCAATGGGAATGAAAACGTCGCGCCCGGCATAGAGGACGCCGACGATGATGACAGCGACGACGATGGTCGCCAGGGTCTGGGTCACGCCGCCGTCACCGGGCGCGGAGACAAGACTGGTCGGCCGAAGCATCGTACGGTGATCGCGCCCTTGAGAGACGGTCGGTGACGGAAGATCTGAGGCCGCCTGCAATGAAAATGGCGTCAGGCGGCAATGGTTCCGCTCCGTTCGGCGATTGCGCCGCGCGCACATGCGGAGGCGGAACCGATGACGCGGCGTCACGCCCTGCCGATCCGCGAAGGCGGGCACAAGGCTCCTCGGCGCGCGCGGAGGCCTATTGCATCTCGACTTCGACCAAGGCCGCCGCATCGGCGGATCACCGCCGATCGCGCAAGCCCCGGCAATCTCGCTCCCGGCGCGACGCTGCACACGCAATCCTGCGCCTTCCCGCGAGAGCAATGGAGCCTCGCGCGGGTTCCGCTCGGATTGCGTCGGTGCTGCCAGGGCGAGGAGTGCCGAGGAGCGACGACGCAATCGAGCGCGAGCATGACCGATCCCGGATTGCCGCGACCGCCCGCCGCCTCGCCATGACGGGTCAATATCGGCGAAATCGGCGAAAGCCGAGGAATCCATTTTGCCGCTTGAACACACTGTGGCGGCCATCGCTCGTTTTGCTTCGCGGCGAAACTTTCGCTCGGCATGCAAGTTCTGTGTCAAGCTGCACACTCGCGAAGGAAACCGCCATGACGAAGCCCAAGACGCTACAGGATCTGTTCGAAGACACGCTGAAAGACATCTATTTCGCCGAAAAGAGGATTTTCACCACGCTGCCGAAAATGGCGAAGGCGGCGCACAACGAGGAGCTGCGCGCGGCCTTCGAGAAACATCACCGTGAGACCGAACAGCAGATTTCCCGTCTCGAGCAGGTGTTTTCGCTTCTCGACAGGAAGCCGCAAGGCAAGACCTGCGATGCCATTATCGGTATCACCGAAGAAGGCGCGGAAATCATGTCCGACTACAAGGGCATGCCGGCGCTTGACGCGGGGCTGCTCGCGGTTGCGCAGGCCGTCGAGCACTATGAAATCTCGCGATACGGAACGCTGCGCGCATGGGCGCAGGAGCTCGGCATCGACAAGGCCGCAGCCCTCCTTCACGCGACGCTCGAAGAGGAGGAAGCCACCGACGAGGCGCTGAGCAGGATTGCCCAGCGGGTCGTCAATCGCGACGCCCTCGCGGAATCCGCCGCCCATTGAGCTCGTGCGCCGGCCGGGAAGGGTGGATCCGGTTCGGCCCCGAAAGCGCGTTCACCGCGTCGTTCATCCCGGCGCCGTCGGACACTCGGCGGCAGCCGGTTCTCGCTCCGGCACTCGTTCCGACATGGGTGCGTGGAGGCGGGGCAACGGAATGGTCAGTCGCACGCTCATTCCGTCCGGCGTGGAGCCGAATGAAAGCCCGCCGCCAAGCTGTTTCTCGACGATCTGGTGCAGCAACAGGGTGCCGAAACCCTTTCGGCTCGATCCGGAGATCGGGGAAGCCCCGCCATATTCGTCCCATCCGATCTCGAGGTTGCCACCTGCGTTCGACCATGCAAGGCGGATGCGCCCGCTCGGCGACGATAGCGCTCCATATTTTATTGCGTTCGTCGTGAGCTCATGCAGTACGAGCGCAAGTCCGGTTGCCGCCTGGGTGCCGATCAACACGTCCGGCCCGGATACGGACAGGCTCCCGTGGAAATGCGTTTCCTGCGCATAGGGGGCGAATACGACGTCGATCAGGTCGCGCAGGTTCGTGTCGGCGATCGCTGCGGCGTCGTTGAGCGTCGGCTGGACGAGATCGACGGTACGTGCAAGGGCGGCGAGGCGGCCGTGAATCGAGGAAGCCATATCCTGCGTGGAGATGGCCGTACGTGCGCTCAGCGAGACAATGGCACCCGCCATGGCGAGCAAATTCTTGATGCGATGCTTCATCTCGCTGAGTATGAAGACGTGCTGCTCCCTGATCCGCCTGTTTTCGGTGATGTCGCGCGCGATTGTCGATGCGCCAATGATCAGACCCTCGGCATTTCTTATCGGCGAAACGGCCACGGAAACGTCGATCAGCGTTCCGTCCTTGCGCCGCCGAATCGTCTCGAAATGGGGTATCTGCTCGCCGCGACGGATACGCAGCAGGATGTCCGCTTCCTCGCCTTGTCGCTCCGGTGGCATGAGCTGCGTGATCGGTCGGCCGATCATCTCGTCGGCCGCATAGCCGAACAGCCGTTCGGCTCCCGCGTTCCAGCTCATGATGGTGCTGTTCAGGTCCTTGCTGATGATCGCGTCGCCGCTCGTATTGACGATCGCGGCGAGCAGACGGGCCTGTTCCTTTTCCCGGATCTGGGCCGTGATGTCCTGGAGTGAGGCGAGTGCACCGACGACGGTGCCTGCCTTGTCGCGAATCGCCTCGATGTCGAGCGCGACGTATTTCGACGTGGGCTGCGCCGCCACACGCACGCAACGGCGCGGCGAGGGGACGCCCGTGGCGAGGACGCGACCGATCTCGGCGCGGAGCTCTGACAGGAAGTCCTTGTCGCGCAGCAGCGCGGCGGCGGCGCGGTTCGACCGGAGAACCTCGCCGTCGCAATCGCAGACATAGATGCCGATGGGGAGCATGTCCCAAAGGTCATAGGCGCCGCCAAGGAAGTTTTCCGGCGCGAGCCGCATGTCTAGCCGTCCGGGTGAATAGTGGCCCGCCGTCATCATAGTCCCATTGCGGCGGCGTGTGGACGCCGGAATTTGTTGGGAATCCATTACCGTTCAACTCGAGCCTTTAACAACGGTTCCGGCGGCCGGCGCGCTCTGCCGCGCGCGGCCCTTGGCCCGCCGTGCCGCGTTTGGCGGTGCGCGACATGGGGTTATGGCTCGAGACGGGTCACCGGCGGCGGTTTTCGTCGCCGCGGCGCGGCGTTCCGCGTCCGGCTTTGGCGCGCGCCTCGCAGCGCATCCTGATTTCCTCAAGCTCGTCTTCGGTCAGATGCTCGATCCCCGCGAAGGTGTTATGCGCCTTGCTGCTCCTGATAAGCTCGTCGAGTTTGAGCTGAATCGCGGCGTTGTCGCGGTTTTGCGAATTCTGGATCAGAAAGACCATCAAAAACGTGACGATCGTTGTCCCGGTGTTGATGATGAGCTGCCAGGTATCGGAATAGCCAAATGTCGGGCCCGTTACCGCCCAGATCATGACGGTCGCGATGGCGGCTATGAAGGCGGAGGGATGGCCGGCGGTCCGAGCGACCGCGACCGCCGCTTCACCAAATCTCCGATTAATCTCGTGGGAAATACCTGGGGTGTCCTTTTTCCTGACCATGAACCTCTCCGTTGGGCGTTGGCGCGCGAATACGAGCACGACGGATGCGGTCGCACCCGCCCTTCCTGCCGCGCGGCGGGTCGACAGCCCCGCGCCCGAGGCTACCGAGCTCTCGCCCCGCTTCGACTGCTAGACGTGCATCGGAAAACTTGGTTCCGGGAGGAACCTTAACGACCGAGAATGGTTCATGTCGTGGTCCGCTCAGTCGACGGAACGAAACAGATCGCATCCGGCGCGCCACCGCTGTCGCGAATGGTCGGCACGGGCGTCACGCGATGGCGATGAGGCGTATGCGATGGCCATGCGACGAGATTCGCGCAAATCCGGCGATATCGAACGGCGGCTGCGCGTCCTCGAGCAGCAGCTCGGGCATTTCGGGCATTATGCGCGCTACGCTTCCGTCGGCACCGTCGCGACGGCCGGCGGCTTGCGGGAATTCGTCGCCTCGACCTTGATCGGTCTCGCCGAGTGGCTGCGGGGCGGTATCGGCCGGCTTGGAAGGATGAAATTCGGCGGCGGGGCCGCCCCGATCGGAAACGGCCTCGTGAACCGGTTTGCGGACGAAATCCGATACCGTCCCGTCCTCACGCTCGTCGCGACGCTCGGGATCGGCATTCTGATCGGTCTCGCCACTCGGCGCGGATCCTGAGCCGCCGCGATCCCATGCAAGTCGGCGGCATAACAACAACGAAGTAGAGAGGTTTCGTTCATGAATGAAGATCGCGTGACGGGCACGGCCCGAAATGTCGCCGGCAAGGTCCAGGAGGAGTTCGGCCGTGCTGCCGGCGACAGCAAAAGCGAGGCCGAGGGAATGGTCAACCGCGCCGCCGGCGCGGCGCAAGATCTCTACGGCCAGGCGAAGGAGGCGGCTGAAGAGGCGGTGGAGACCGCCCGTCGGCGTGCCGCCGACGCGGAGGACTATATCCGCGAAACCATCGAGAAGCGTCCCTATACCACGGCCATCGTGGCGCTCGGCATCGGGTGGCTTATCGGACGCATGGGGCGGCACGAGTGATGGGCGATTCGATTACGATCGGGGCCATAAGCCTGCGGGGAGCGGCCGGCACGGACTTCTCTCACGGCGATCTCTCCCCGGATCGCCGCGTGTCAAAAGGATGGACGCCGTGACCGTCGGAACCGTTCTGCTTATCGTGTTGATCATCGTACTTCTTGGCGGCTTCAGCGGCCTGGGAGGGGGTCCGTTCTACGGAACGGGATATTACGGCGGCGGCGGGCTCGGACTCGTCGTGCTGGTGCTGCTGATCCTGGTCTTGCTCGGCAAGATTTAGCGTCGAGGTCCGGTGATATCGACACGCCACTGCGGGCGCAGCGACGTCGTCAGGACTTGGGACTTGCTCCCGATCGCCTCATCGCCCCTGCGGCGCTCCTCGTCCGCCGGGTAGACGCCGCGGGTCGATTCCGTCCGATCGGACCATGCTCTGGCGCATGAACCCGAACAAGCGGGTAACGGTTTTTGGAAAAGATCCCGAGTCAACGGGATCGCAGGCACGCTCGGCGTTTCAATCTCGACGCATCGCGCTCGAGCCGTCGATGCAGGAGCCGGGCCTCGTATCGAATGCGGTTTTGCCGACCCGGCTTGGGGCCTTTCATCTCAAGGAGACGACGGCTCGCCGCTCTCCTCGTCCTTCACGGGAGATCGATTGTGCCGATAGGCGCTGACCCCGAAGGCGAGCGCGCCGAGCGCAAGCAGCGGAACAATTCTGCGCGCCCCGAGCGCGCGTCCTATCTCCAGCGCAAGCGCGAGCATTTTCGGATCAAGCCACGCCGCGCCGTATCGCCTGCCGAGTGCGTGCTCGGCCCGTTCGACGGCCCGTCGCCGCAATTGCCTGTGCACCAGGAATGCGACGATCGCGATCACGAGGAATGCGATCGCAAGCAGGAGTGCCGCGACCAGCACGTCATAACGGCGGGCGAGCCAGATGAATGCGGTCGCGACCGCGAAGCCAAGCGTGAGACCGCCGGCCAGGCCTGCGATCAACAGCCACGCCGCGACGGCCTTGGTGAGCCCCGTCTTCGCCTGGGCCTGCAGCTTCAGGTATTCCCGCCCCGCGGCCATGGCGGCTCTGGTCCTGCTGACTTTGCTCCGCTATCGCGCCCAGAGGGCGCCCAGCAGAAAACCCACGCCGACCGCCAGCACCAAGGTCGTGTAGGGTCTCTTTTTCAGGGATTTTTCGATTGCAATCGCCATGTTGTCGCGGACGTCGCTGACGGCTTCGAGGGCCTCGCGCCCTTTATCCTCGACCTCCGAAACGATGGATGTTTGGCTGGTCGTTGCTCGCGGCGCCATGAGAATGCGTCCTTTTCGCGATCGTGATCGGCTGTTCTCGAGAACCGACGGGGCCGCGATAATGTTCCAAAGAATTTGCTGCCGCCGCGGCCCCACGCCTGCAGGGACGGGGACGCTTTCGCCATGATCCGTGCTTTTCCAGACACCCGGACGTTGGCCTTGCCTGCCGGCGGAGAGCCGCGGACGCACTCCGCCGGATCGGCCCAGCCGACGATCGCGGCGTTACTGCGTTATATGGACTGGCCGTATCGCGTCGATCCGGTCGAAAACCCTCAACGAGGATTTGAGCCATGAACGTGCTTATTAGCCTCCTCATCACCTTCCTGGTCATCGTGCTGGTGCTTTATCTCGTCAACATGCTTCCGATCGATGGGCGCGCCCGGCAGATTGCGCGCGTGATCGTCGTGGTGATCGGGATTCTCTCGCTGCTGAAATATCTCGCCGTGTTCTGAGGCGCCCGGCCCTGCGCGGCACACATGCGCCCCGCATGCGTTCGTCGCCCGCAGGGCCACGGCGGCTCGGTCGCCATTGCATCGGGGGGCGATTCCGGTTTTGCCGCGGCGAGGCCCGGGTCAATCCGCGACATATTCATGGGCGACGCCACGGCAATCCATTTCGAATTCGAGATCGCGGACGGGCGGGCGACAATAGTGCCATGTGAGCCCGCCGCGTGCCGCGCCGCGCCGCACGATCTCCTCGGCGAGGAAGGGATGGATGTCGTGGACCGTGTAGACGTTGGTCGCGGTCACGTCCGCCCAGGAGAAGCCGAGCGCCGCGAGGCGCCGTTCCATTTCCGCGAGAACGAAGCGCGCCTTCTCCCTGAGCCCCTCCGGCGACAGGTCGTGCCGCCGCACGATGTGATCGCGATAGTTGCCGCGGCCTTCCGGCGCTTCGGCGCTCCCGGAAATGACGAACGACGCTGGCGCGATGCCGCGGCTTGGCTCGGTATAGGTGAAGGCATGGAAGGACGGCACGGGCGGCGGCGCCACGGCGGGGCAGACATTGCTGCGTGCGACCGCAGCGCGGCGGCCGTCGTAGAGTCCCCATGCGTGCAGCCTTTGCACGTAGCTCTCGTTGAAGGCGTGAAAGCCCTCCTCGGTGAACGGGGCCGGGGAGCGCAGCTCGCAGCCGCAGAGCGCCGTGAGGGGGCGCCCCGCCGCGGCGAGGATCTCCTTGATCCGCGCAAAGCCCTGCTCGATGGGCGGCGGATCGCGGAACGTGACGCGGACGAGGCTGTGGTCGGGCTGCGCCGCGACGCCGCCCGAATACTGAAAGACGGCGTCGATGAAGCGGTAACCGCCCGGTTCGAATCGCACGATCGTCGGGTCCGGCCGCGCTGCCACGTGTTTCGCTCCCGTTCTCCAGCAGGCGTTCGAAAAAAGCAGGGCGCTCGAAAACTCGCAAAGCGGAGCGCGATGCGCAAGTTTCGTGTCGAGAACCGGAAACGGCGGGTCTGTCGTGCGCCCGGGCTGTGAGATGGGCATCGCTGTCGCCCATTCGGGTGCCTTCAAGACGTTTTTCGGCGGTCCGCTCGGGCAGGTCCGGATCAAATGGAAGCGGCCTCGTCGTCGCGAGGAGCGATGGAAACGATCGAGAACGAGTTTATGCCATCGTCGATTGCGTCGAGGGGGCACGATGCCGCCTCGATATCATCGTGACATCGTGGAGATCCGCGCGACGTCGTGCCCCTGACGAAGCGCTGAAGGACGCGTGCAGCGCTGGGCGATGCGCAGGCTTTTCTTGTCCCGATTCCTGGGCGGCCACTCTTTCCCGCGCCGGCAATGTGAGGCTTGAATGGAGGTTGTGCGGGCCGGCGCTTTCGGAAGCGCCTTTCCGCAGCCCGCTCATGAGGGGATCGGGCTTTTGAAAAACGGTCGTGCGTCGCGAAATGTTGCGCACGTCGTGAAATTTTGGCGGAGCAAGGTGAATCAGTCGGGCGGGTCGCGCGCCAGCCACCCGATCGCGCCGAGCGTCGACGAGACGCATCGCGGCGAGCTCCGCCGCGTCTCATCCACGCCGTGCTGATGGAAGGCAACGCGCGCGTCCGCGCCGTCAAGACGGGAGCGCGAGCCACGACGAGTCGCGTCCACCCTCTGATGGCAGAGCCGACTGCCGCGAGGCTGGGGCAGGAGGGCCTCACGCGGGTCCCGCAGCCCCGGCACGAACCGTTCGGCTCGAGGCCGAACGAGGAGGTCGCGGTGACGGCGCGAGGGCGGTGAGGCAGGCAGTCCCGCCCCGAGAGGCCGCGGCAGTGATGCCGCGGAAGACGCGTCTCCACCCGATGGTGATACTGTTCAGGTTGAAGCTTCAATGAGGCCGCGGCAGTGATGCCGCGGAAGACGGGCACCGCGTCGATTACAACGCGCACCATGCGGAGCTTCAATGAGGCCGCGGCAGTGATGCCGCGGAAGACCTGCGGGCAGCGCCGCATGTCACTATCGCTGGCGTGCTTCAATGAGGCCGCGGCAGTGATGCCGCGGAAGACGTGCCGATTGCGGCTACTGATGGGTATGGATTGTTCATGCTTCAATGAGGCCGCGGCAGTGATGCCGCGGAAGACAAGTACGTCGGGCTCAACGACATACCGGCCGCAGCCCGCTTCAATGAGGCCGCGGCAGTGATGCCGCGGAAGACCCGCAGCCCGAACAAGGATGATCGACACCGCAACAGGCGCTTCAATGAGGCCGCGGCAGTGATGCCGCGGAAGACAACGGGAACCGCGTTGACTACAAATCGCACCATGCGGAGCTTCAATGAGGCCGCGGCAGTGATGCCGCGGAAGACATGATGGCCCATCTACCCGTTACTTTGTCGTTGTACAGCTTCAATGAGGCCGCGGCAGTGATGCCGCGGAAGACGCGGTCATCTCCCGCGCGCACCGGATCGGCGTGCAGCTGCTTCAATGAGGCCGCGGCAGTGATGCCGCGGAAGACGCGTGGGGCGAGGGGGCGCTACTCGTAGCCCTGAGCGCTTCAATGAGGCCGCGGCAGTGATGCCGCGGAAGACATCAGTTCACCTGCCCCACGCGTGGTCGGGCAGTTCGTGCTTCAATGAGGCCGCGGCAGTGATGCCGCGGAAGACCAGTGAGATGTTACCTGTGAGGTAATCATGAGCCACAAGCTTCAATGAGGCCGCGGCAGTGATGCCGCGGAAGACGTGCTTGCTGCGCTGGCCGAGGCGCGCCGCGAGGACGCTTCAATGAGGCCGCGGCAGTGATGCCGCGGAAGACGGTGCCGGTGTTCAAGGCGGGTTTGGTATCATCGGCTAGCTTCAATGAGGCCGCGGCAGTGATGCCGCGGAAGACAGTATCTGGAATATCCCGAACAAGCCCTCACAGTTTTGCTTCAATGAGGCCGCGGCAGTGATGCCGCGGAAGACGATACCGATTCTCTGATGAGTATTGGTCAGCTCGGCGCTTCAATGAGGCCGCGGCAGTGATGCCGCGGAAGACGCGGATGGTGAGCAAGGATCAGTCCGCCGCCATCCAGATCGCTTCAATGAGGCCGCGGCAGTGATGCCGCGGAAGACTGGAATTGCAGATGCGCGCCCAGGTCGAGCAGATGGCTTCAATGAGGCCGCGGCAGTGATGCCGCGGAAGACCGGTCATACGCGATCGACTGCGGTCTATCATCTCGCGCTTCAATGAGGCCGCGGCAGTGATGCCGCGGAAGACTGCACTCGCCAACGCCAATTCAGACACGTAAATGCCTATGCTTCAATGAGGCCGCGGCAGTGATGCCGCGGAAGACTATTCGATGAAACCATAGAAAGGATGAGCCAATGACCGCTTCAATGAGGCCGCGGCAGTGATGCCGCGGAAGACGAAAGATCGCGATATAGACGCGATCGTGGAAAATCTGCGCTTCAATGAGGCCGCGGCAGTGATGCCGCGGAAGACCCTTCCGATGTCGGGGTAGATCGTAATTTAGCTAAGAGCTTCAATGAGGCCGCGGCAGTGATGCCGCGGAAGACCGCCACGTCCTGCATACAGTATTCACTGACGCATTTTCGAGCTTCAATGAGGCCGCGGCAGTGATGCCGCGGAAGACCAAGGTGTTCGGCAACTTTTGCCAACGATAGATTTTTGCTTCAATGAGGCCGCGGCAGTGATGCCGCGGAAGACTAGCAGGCTGCTGAAAAGGTTTGTTCTGAGGGTGGTTTTTTGATGTCTGCGAGCACGGCAAGAGGCTGGAGAGGTGGCGGTGTTCGCGGAGGGGGCGATATTGGCGGTAATTTTGCCTC
>Ga0070740_10004837_pt1 | contig 12940 bp, 10 predicted proteins | sample Coa_R2_FD_67286 | JGI IMG/M metagenome (GOLD analysis project Ga0070740, IMG submission 67286) | Surface soil microbial communities from Centralia Pennsylvania, which are recovering from an underground coalmine fire - Coalmine... | ecosystem: Environmental > Terrestrial > Soil > Unclassified ...
CATGCACGCGCGCATCCGCGTCGAGCGCGACGACGCGACGGGCGAGCGCCGCTACCGCCTGACCGACCTCGGCTCGACGAACGGCACGCTCCTCAACGGCCACCCGATCAAAGACGAATACTTGCAGGACGGCGACAAGATCATGATCGGCGAGCACCTGCTGCGCTTCGACCTGCTCGACGACATTGACCGCGAGTACCAGCGGCAGATTCACCGGCTGCTCGCGCACGACGAGCTGACGGGCCTTCTGACCAGCAAGTCTTTCTTCTCCGAACTCCGCCGCGAGTCGGGCCGGGCCGAGACCGAGGGCCGCCCGTTCTGCGTCCTGATGATGGACATTGACCACTTCAAGAAGGTCAACGACACGCACGGCCACCTCGTCGGCAGCCAGACGCTTGAGACGGTCGGCTCGCTCATCACGAACGCCCTGCGCGCGGGCGACGTGGCGGCGCGCTTCGGCGGCGAGGAGTTCGCCGCGTTCCTCCTCAACGCCGACTGCGCGCAGGGTCTGGTCGCGGCGGAGCGCGTGCGCGCGGCGATTGAGGCCAACCACTTCGCAGCCGTCCGCCGCGGCGCTGTCGGCGACAAGGGCGCGAAGGACGTGACCCTCCGGCTCACGATCAGCATCGGCGTCGCCTCGTTCCCCGACGACGCGCGCGACCCCATCGAACTCGTCGAACTCGCCGACACCGCTCTCTACCGCGCCAAGAATTCGGGGCGCAACCGCGTCGTCGCCTACTGCGTCTCGCCGCCCGAACTCAAGCACGGCGGGAGCGCGCCCGGCCAGCCGCGCTGAAGAAGCCTCGCTCCCGTCACCGACCTCGCAGCCGCTTCCCGTTGAACCTGCTCGCGAACGTCTTTCTGCAACCGCGCCGCGCGCGAGGCGTGTAAGTGCGGGTGCGGGCCGGTTGCGTGGCCCGCGCGGTGCGGGTTATCCTTCGGAAGTCGGTGAAGTCTCCCGACGACTCCCCGCTCGTCTTCTGTCGGAAAGCGAAAGAGCAAGTGATCTCAAGACTCAACCTTTCGAGCGACCCGTTCCGCAACCGCGCGCTGCCGTGGACGGTCGCCGTCGCCGTCTCAGCCGCCTCGGTGCTGGTGCTCGCGCTCGTGCTGGCGCAGTACCGCGACGCGAGCGTCCAGGCCGACGCCGCCGAGCGGCAGGTTCAGCAGATGCGCGCGCAGAGGGCGGCGAACGACAAGCAGGCGCAGGAGATCAGTAGCAACATCTCGCCCGAACAGCAGGTGAGCCTCAAGGCCGCGCACGAACTCGTCAGCCGCAAGAGTTTTTCGTGGTCGCAACTCTTCTCGGACCTCGAAGAGTACCTGCCCGAAAGCGTGCGCGTCGCGCGCATCAACGTCCGCGACGTGACGCAGGCCGGCGACCAGACGCGCGCCGACCTCGACCTGACGGTCTTGGGCCGGACGCCTTCGGACGTGACCGACATGATTGACGCGATGAACCGCGTCGGCAAGTTCAACGCGGTGCCGCTCACGGAGAATCAGAAGTCGGGCAGGGGCGAGTCGGGCTACGAGTGGACGCTGCGCGTCTCTTACGTCCAGAGCGCCCGACGCCGCGGCGACGCGGGCCAGGGCGCGCAGGTCGGCTCGGTCACGCGCACGACAGCCGCGCGCGAGAACAACACGGACGCGGGAGGGCGCGACTAGTTTTGAGAAACGACACGGCAGTCACGGACACGGCGGGCGCGGGCGCGCGCGCGGGACTCCGAGAGCGCTTCGAGCGCATCCGCGTCACGCGCAGGCGCTCGCCGCTCGGTCTGCCCGAAGCGCTCGCGCTCGGCGTCGCCGCGCTGCTCGTGCTGCTGACGGTGCTCGCGTACCTCTTCCTGCTCGTGCCCCAGCGCTCGCGACTCCAGTCGCTCAAGGACGAGCACGACGACCTTCAGAAGCTTCTACAGACGCAGCAGCAGACGCTCGGCAACACCAGAAACACGCAGCAGCGCGCCGGCGAGATTCTCACGAGCCTCGAACAGTTCGAGACGGGGCACCTCGGACAGCTTAACACCGGCTCGAAGACGGTCATCGAAGAGTTGAACCGCCTCATCCTCAAGAACAACCTGCGGATCAGCGGCGGCATCAGCTACACGCAGATGCAGGAGGCCGCGCCCGGCACCGACCCGACGCAGAAGCGCGCGGGCGATCAGGCGGCGCGCGTCGTGCAGAGCGTCTTCCCCGGCATCGGGGTGACGCTCACGGTCGAGGGCACGTACACGAACCTCCGCCACTTCATCCGCGACATCGAGTCGGACAACAACCAGTTCGTCGTCGTCAACACGGTCGAACTCGAAGGCGTCACCGATTCGAGCGCCGCGTCGCAGCCGGCGGCGGCGCAAGCGCCCGCGCCCTTCACGCCGTCGAGGCCCGCGTCGCCCCTAGCGCCAGCCGCGCCAGCCGCGCCAGCCGCGCAGGCCACCGCGCCGACGCAGGCGACTCCGCGCGGCGCGCTCGTCAGCCTGCGCCTCGACATGGCCGCGTACTTCCGCCGCTCGGCCTCGCAGTGAAAATCTAGCTGGAGTTTTTACGGACGCGGCGGCGCGAGAATCAGAGAGTCGCCGAAGCGAGTTGTAAATCATGGCCCTCTTCGAAGAAAAGACGCCGGCGGAACGCAACAAGATGATCGCGGCCATCGTGCTGCCGGTCGTCATGCTCGTCTTCATCATCTACATGTTCTCCGGCCCGTCGAAGCCGAATCCTGTTGCAACTTCGCCGACTCCGAAACCCAAGCCGCGGCCCTCCGGCAGTCAGACGGGAGGGGGCAACACCAACGACTTGGGGGACGTTAGCCCTGACGTGCTGACGCCCGTCGTCTTCGAGCAGGCGTCGTATGACGGCTCCGAAGGCGGTCGAAACATCTTCGCCTTCTACGAAAAACCACCGGCCCCCGTCGTGACGGCTGTGCCCGCCACGCCGACTCCGACACCGACGCCTCCGCCGCCCTGGGTTCTCGCCTCGCTCGCGCCGCAGAGCGTCTTCGCCTCGACCGGCAACTTCACGATGCAGGTCTCCGGCGACAAGTTCGGCCCCGGCGCGACCGTCTTCATCGGCGGCCAGCCCGTGCCGACGCAGTACAAGAGTATGCAGCAGCTCACCGCGACCGTCCCGGCCCCGCTCATCTCAAGCGCCGGCCAGAGGGATGTCAGGGTGGCGTCGCCCGACGGCAAGCTCTACTCGAACACGACGATGCTCAACGTCATGCAGCCGCCCGCGCCGACCTACACCTACGTCGGACTCCTCAAGCGCGCGCGCTCGAACACCGCCGTGCTCAAGGACTCGAAGGGCGAGCTGTACAGCGTCCACGAGGGCGACATCGTCGAGGGCCGCTTCCGCGTCGCCGCGATCACCGAGCGCGGCGTCGAGGTCGTTGACAAGGACTTGAACATCAAACACACGCTTCCCTTCACCGCGGCGTCCGGCCCGAACGGGCTTCAGGGGCGCGCGCCCGGTTCGATCCAGCCGCCTACGAGCGAAGAAGGGACAGCAGAAGAAGAGCCTCAATGACGCGCCCGTCACACACCGCCCGTGCGACACGGAAGCGCGGCGAGCGCGGCTACTCGCTCGTCGCGCTGCTCGCGCTGATGACCGTCATGATGATCGCGATGATGGCCGCCGCGCCGAGCCTCCAGCAGCAGTCGCGCCGCGAGCGCGAGATCGAGGCCGTCGCGCGCGGCGAAGAGGTCGCCGAGGCGATACGTCTCTACATCCGCTACAAAGGCCAGCCGCCGAACTCGATGCAAGACCTGACGGACGGCGTGACGCCGGTCGGCAGCACGAAGAAAGTTTACGTGCTGCGCGCGAGCGCCGCCTGCGACCCGCTCACGAGCCACAACGGCGAGTGTGGCGAGTGGCGCACGATCAAGGTCAACGACGCGGCCTTCGCAAACTTCGTCAAGCAGCTCGCCGTCTATAACGACGGACACCTGCCCGCGCCGACGAAAGACCCCGCGCTCCTCCGGTTCGCGCAACAACTGCCGCGGCTCACGGGCGTCCTCGACCTCGGCTCGAACGACGAAGCGCCCGGCGGCGAGGACGACTCCGCTTCGAGCAATGGCCCCTTCATCGGCGTCGCGAGCCGGAGCCGCCGCGCGTCAGTCCTCACCTACTACGGCATCGAGCGACACGACCAGTGGGTCTTCACGCCGTTCTTCAGATAGAAGACCATCCGCGCGCAACGCGACTGACCAGACACAGAGGCCGGGTAAAAAAATTTTCGCGCGGCGTTCGAGTGATGAAGATCGAACGCCGCGCTAATTTTTTTTCGCCTACGATGAATTAAGTTGTTGACATCTTTTTTTAATGTGTTTATAAATCCCAATATGTTGTGCGCCATTCACTCTAGGCCACAAGATGAAAATTGACACAGTATCTTGTGGTGAGAAACGACCTGACCAGGAATGGTGAGGCAGACAAAAAAAGAAAAGGAGCAGCTACAGCTTATGGCAACTAAGAAAGCAGCAAAGGGCGGAGCGAAAAAGGGCGGCGCTAAGGGCGGCGCTAAGGGCGGTGCGAAGAAGGGCGGTGCCAAGAAGGGCGGCGCCAAGAAGAGGTAGTAGTCCAGCCAGGGGAAGTACGCGCAACCTTCAACGGCGCACACAACACTCTTCGCCCGCGAGGGCGTTAACCAAGGACGGCGGTCGCACACGATGCACGCCGTCCAAAATTTTTTTAGCCGTCAGCATTCAGCACTCGGCTTTCAGCTTCTTCCTTTCCGCGGCACGGGGAGCGCCGCGCCTTGCCTTCCGAATCGCCGGCGCGGAAAATCTCACTCGACGTTCCTAACTGAAAAGTTGAAGGACGCTCCATCGGCTCAAAGCTGATGGCCGGCTGCTGACCGCTTCTTTATGCTCCGCGTCGCGCTCTTCGAGCCTGAGATACCGCCGAACACCGGCAACGTCGCGCGCCTGTGCGCCGCGACGCGCACGCCGCTGCACGTCGTCGGCGTGACGGGCTTCCGGCTCGACGACCGCGCCGTGCGCCGCGCCGGACTCGACTACTGGCCCGAAGTCGAGCTGCACCGCCACCGCGACCTCGACGCGCTGCGCGAAGCCCTGCCCGCCGCGCGCTTCCTCTACCTGACGACGAAGGCCGAAGTCTCCTACGCCGATTGGAGTTTCGCCGAAGACGACTGCCTCATCTTCGGCCCCGAGACGCGCGGCCTGCCCGAAGACTTGCTGCGCGCGAATCGCGAGCGTTGCCTCACCATCCCGATGCTCAACCCGAACGTCCGCAGCCTGAACCTGGCGACATCCGTCGCCGTCGTGCTCTACGAGGCGCTGCGGCAGACCGGCAAACTCGCGGGCCGCAGGTCGTGGCGCGTGCCGGACGGCGGGTGAGCGCGGGCGGGCAACAAGAATGTCGGCGGGGGCGGGTGGCGGGTGACAAGCGGCGGATAGCAAGTTAGAATCCTTTTTTAATCAAACCCCGATAAACATTCGACGGCTAAAGCGGCGCGGTCTCCCCGGCTCGTCACTTGTCTCCCGTCACACGTCACTGCTTTTGAATCGGAATGCTCAGAGAAGACATACGCAACATCGCAATCATCGCCCACGTTGACCACGGCAAGACCACGCTCGTTGACGCGATGCTCAAACAGTCGGGCACGTTCCGCGAGGGCGAGCACGTCGTCGAGCGCGTCATGGACTCGATGGACTTGGAGCGCGAGCGCGGCATCACGATCATGGCGAAGAACACGTCCGTCCGCTTCGGCGGCGTGAAGATAAACATCCTCGACACGCCCGGCCACGCCGACTTCGGCGGCGAGGTCGAGCGCGTCCTGAAGATGGTTGACGGCGTGATGCTTCTGGTTGACGCGGCGGAGGGGCCACTCCCGCAGACGCGCTTCGTCCTGCGCAAGGCACTCGAAGCGCGCCTCCCGGCAATCGTCGTCGTCAACAAGATTGACCGGCAGGACGCGCGCCCCGAAGAGGTCGTCAACGACATCTATGACCTCTTCATTGACCTCGACGCGACCGACGAGCAGATTGACTTCCCCGTGCTTTACGCCGTCTCGCGCGACGGCGTCGCGAAGAAAAATCTGGAGGACGAGTCGCGCACGCTGCGCCCGCTCTTCGAGGAGATCGTCCGCACCATCCCGCCGCCGCGCGAGCTTCGCGCGGACTCGCTGCAACTGCTCGTCGCCAACCTCGACTACAACGAGTACGTCGGACGCCTCGCCATCGGGCGCATCTTCTCCGGCGAGATCGCGCAGGGCGACACCGTCGCCGTCGTCAAGCGCGACAAGTCAATCGAGAAGGTTCGCGTCAAGGAGCTTTACGCCTTCGAGGCACTGAAGCGCGAGAGCATCGAGCGCGCGCGCTCCGGCGAGATCGTCGCGCTCGCCGGCATCGAGGGCATCGAGATCGGCGAGACCGTGACGAGCGCCGACAACCCGCAGGCCCTGCCCGTCATCGCCGTTGACGAGCCGACCATCTCGATGATCTTCGGCGTCAACAACTCGCCCTTCGCGGGCACGGAAGGCAAGTTCGTCACCTCGCGCCAACTGAAAGAACGTCTCGACCGCGAGGTCTTGGGCAACGTCGCCATCCGCGTCGCCGAGACGGAGTCGCCCGACCAGTTCAAGGTGTCGGGCCGCGGCGAGCTTCAACTCTCCATCCTCATCGAGATGATGCGGCGCGAGGGCTACGAGCTTCAGGTCTCGAAGCCCGAAGTCATCACCCGCAAGCGCGACGGCGTGACGCTCGAACCCATCGAGCTGGTCGTCATCGACTGCCCCGAAGAGTTCATCGGCGTCGTCACCGAAGCGATGGGCCGCCGCAAGGGTCAGATGACGAAGATGGTCAACCACGGCACGGGCCGCGTACGTTTAGAATTCGAGACTCCGTCGCGCGGACTCATCGGCTTCCGCGGCGAGTTCCTGACGGAGACGAAGGGCACGGGGCTCCTCAACACGATCTTCCTCCGCTGGGGCGAGTGGCTGGGGCCGATGCGCGGGCGCTCGACCGGCTCGCTCGTCGCCGACCGCGCGGGCGAGGCGACGACCTACGCCATCTACAACCTACAGGAGCGCGGCACGATGTTCGTCCGCCCGACGACGCGCGTGTACGAGGGCATGATCGTCGGCGAGAACGCGCGCTCGGTTGACCTCGACGTGAACATCGTCCGCGAGAAGAAGCTGACGAACATGCGCGCCTCGACCGCCGACGAGGCCATGCGCCTCGTGCCCGTCAAAGACCTCTCGCTCGAACAGTCGCTCGAATTCATTTCCGACGACGAGCTGGTCGAAGTCACGCCGAAGTCAATACGCCTCCGCAAGCGCGTGCTCGCCGCGAATCGCCGCCCGAAGAAGGAGCAGTCTTAACCCGCGGAAGTAGCAGCAGACTTCGACCGCGGGCCGGAAAGTTGCAGCCGCCGAGGGCAAGCCTTCGGCTTGACAGCCCGTCGCCGCTCACATACCCTCGCGCCTGATTCGTCTCACCGCACGACGCTGACCGCCTCGAACCCTTGAACCTGTTCGGCTCGCATTGTCTCTATCCTCAAGCGTCGCCTGCCTCGCGACTTAAGCCGGAGTACGATCATGCGATTCGCTTTCTCTCTTTCCCGTCGCGCGCTCCTGACGCTTCTGTTCGCCTGCGCCGTTTCAAACGCGCAGACGCCGGAACTGATCGTGCAGTCGGGGCACACGAACAGCGTCCACACGGTCGCCTTCAGCCCCGACGGCAGGACGATTCTGTCGGCGAGCGCCGACCACACGCTCAAGCTCTGGGAGGCGGCGACCGGGCGGCTAATCAGGAACTTCGAGGCGCAGGGCGACAGCTTCGACGACGTTCGCGCCGTCTTCAGCCCCGACGGCAAGTTGGCCGCCTCGATCAGCACGGGTGATTACATCAAGCTCTGGGACGTGGGCGGCGGGAAGTTGGTGCGCGAACTCGACGACGCGGCCAAAGAGAGCACCGCCTCGATCAGCGGCGCGCTCGCCTTCAGCCCCGACGGGAAGCTGCTGGCGGCACAGACCGACAAGTTCAAAGTGTGGGACGTGGCGAGCGGGACGCTCGTCAAGACGCTCGACGGCTACGCCGGGGCGGCGCGGTTCAGCCCCGACGGGATACTGCTCGCCGAGATCACGGTTGATTCCAAACTGAACCTCTGGGATGTCTCCGGCTGGCGCTTGCTCCGCACGGTCGAAGCGAACCCCTTGCGCGTGCCCGACGGCATCTCTTTCAGCCCCGACGGCAAAACGCTCGCGGTGCTGCGACAGGGCGCGGTTGACCTCTGGGACGCTTCGGGCTGGCGCGTCGTCCGCAGCCTCAAGACCGACGCGACCCAGACCGACGGCGCGGTTATCGCCTTCAGCCCCGACGGGGAAAAACTTTTCGTGTCGAACGCCGGACACGGAGGCGGGCTTCAGAGGAGTCTCGAATTGTGGGACGTGGCCGGCGGCAGACTGAGCCGAAGCATCAACGTCAAGGACGGGTACGACGAGCGCCCGGTTTTCGCCGACTCCGTCAGCTTCAGCCCCGACGGCCAGAGCTTCGTCACCGGCGGGGACGAGCAGATCATTCTCTGGGGCGTCGAAAAGGGCGAGGTCGTGCGCGCCTTCGGCCCGAACCGCTACAGCGACGAGGAAAAGTCCGCGCGCCTGACCATCTTCCCCGAACGCGGAACCGTGACGGTCGTGACTGGCCGCAAGGCGAAGCTCTGGGACGCGAACATCGGCCTCATCTGTTCACTCGAAGGCAGCGGCGCGCGTCTGGACTCGATGCCGCGCAACGCGGAGGGGAATGTCATCGCGCTGAACAGCATCCTTTGGGACGCGCGCAGTTGCCGCAAGCTCGGCCAGATTGACGAGGCCGGCGCGCTCGCCTTCAGCCACGACGGTCGCGCCGTCGCACAGATCGCCGAGAGTTCGATCAAGCTCTACGACGCGACCTTCCAGCCTCTCCGCGTCCTGCGCGGCCACACGGGCAACGTCGGCGTCATCGCCTTCAGCCCCGACTCCAAGCTGCTCGCTTCCGGCGGTGCCGACAACACGATACGGCTCTGGGATTGGGAGACGGGCCAGCAGGTGCGCGCCTTCGAGGGGCACACGGGTTACGTGTCCGCGCTCGCCTTCAGCCCCGACGGCAAACTGCTCGCGTCGGGCGGCAACGACAGAACCGTCGGGGTGTGGGACGTGGCGAGCGGGCGTCCGCTCAACACGCTGAACGGGCACAAGGGACGCATCAACGCGCTCGCCTTCGGCCCCGACGGGAAGGCGCTCGCGTCGGGCGCGAACGCGGACGAGACGCTAAGGCTTTGGGACGTTCAGACGGGAAAGCTTTTGCAGTCCTTCGGCGGTAGTCCGAACGGGGCGACTGAAGTCGCCTTCAGCGCGGACGGCGCGGCGCTCGCGACGTGGTGGAAGACGGAACGCAAAGACCAGAACGTCATCAAGCTCTGGCGCGCGGACAGCGGACGGCTCGTCCTCGACCTGCAAGACCTGAGCCTGAAGTCCGCCGCCTTCAGCCGCGAAGGGCACACGTTCATCGTCGCCTCCGGCGAGGAATACAGGGACGTGCGGACGCGCATCTACTCTTCCGCGTCGGGCGAGGCGTTGGCCGACGTGATCGGGTTCACGGACGGCAGGTGGATCGTCATCACGCCTTCGGGCTTCTTCGACGGGCCGCCCGAAGCATGGTCTCAGGTCGCCTGGCGCTTCGGCGGCAATCAGGTCGCGCCCGCCGAACTCTTCTTCAACGACTTCTACTATCCGGGGCTGCTCGCCGAAGTCCTCGCCGGTCGGACGCCGCCCGCCCCGCGCGGCATCGAGCAGCTAGACCGCCGCCAGCCGAAAGTCACGATCTCGACCGCCGACGCCGCCGGCTCGGTCGTCGGCGCGCGCGAGTTGAGAGTGAAGATCGGGGTCGAAGACAACTTCGAGGGCGACGCGAAGACGGGCGGCGGCGCTTTCGACCTGCGTCTGTTCCGCAACGGCACGCTCGTCAAAGTCTGGCGCGGCGACTTGCTCAAGGGCCAGCGCGCGGCGACCTTCGACGTGACGCTGCCCGTCGTCGCGGGCGAGAACAACCTGCTCGCCTACGCCTTCAACCGCGACAACATCAAGAGCCTCGACGCCTCGCTCTCCGTGCGCGGGGCCGACTCGGTAAGACGCAGGGGCACGGCGCGCGTCCTCGCCGTCGGCGTCAACGCTTACTCGAACGCCGGCTTCAACCTCCGCTATGCGGGCGCGGACGCTGAAGACTTCGCCGCGGAGACCAGACGGCAGCTCGAACGCCTGGGCGTTTACGCGAGCGTCGAGGTCACGTCGCTCTCGGACGACGGAGCGACGAAGGACGCGATCATGCGCGCGCTCGCGCAGCTCGCCTCGGTCTCGCAGCCGGAGGATCGCGTCATCGTCTATTTCGCGGGCCACGGCGTCGCACACTCCGGCCAGTTCTACCTCCTGCCGCACGACATCGGCTACACGGGCAGCCGCGACGATCTGGACGAGGCGGGGCTGCAAACCATCATCGCGCACGGCATCTCAGACCGCGACCTCGAAGAAGCTTTCGAGAAGATTGACGGCGCGAGTTTCCTGCTCGTCATAGACGCTTGCAACTCCGGTCAGGCGCTCGAAGCCGAGGAGAAGCGGCGCGGGCCGATGAACTCGAAGGGGCTGGCGCAGTTGGCCTACGAGAAGGGGATGTACGTCCTCACGGCGGCGCAGAGTTTTCAGGCGGCGCAGGAGGCGCGGCAATTGGGCCACGGGCTTCTGACCTACGCGCTCGTCGAGGAAGGTTTGAAGCAGTCGCTGGCGGACTACGCGCCGAAGGACGGCGAGGTGCGAGTGCGCGAGTGGCTCGACTACGCGACCGAGCGCGTCCCCTCGATGCAGTTGGACGAGATGCGCCGCGCGCTCGCACGCGGCATCAACCTCTCGTTCTCCGACGACGAGCGGACGCTCGAACTCAAATCGCGCGTCGGCCAGCGCCCGCGCGTCTTCTACCGCCGCGAACTCGAAGCGCAGCCGCTCGTCGTCGCGCGACGCTAAGCCGTCCGTGCCCGGCGGAGTCGAGAACGAGGCGCGACTCGACGCACGGGCGACGCGCCGCGCGGCATCGCTTGACAGCGCGCGCGCCGTGCCATAGTTTTCTGCGCATCAACTCCTGAGAAAATTTTCCGAAGGGACGAACGAACGTGAACGAAGGGACTTGCTGGAACTGCGGCCACCCGCACGAGTACCACACCATCGCGGGCGGTTGCTCGTTCGCGCGCGCGGGCGGCGAGTGCTGCGACTGCCCGCGCTACGAGGACAGCGAATACCTCGGCGAGCAGCGCAAGCGCGACATGTACACGCTCTCCGACCGGCGCAGGCTGAACCTTCGGCGCGCGCAGCGGTAGGCTTGTGATTTAAGGCCGGTCTTCCTCTCCGCTCCGTGCTTCCTCCTCGTCGTCGCCTTCTTCATCGCCGGGCTTGTAAATCTCGTAGCCCGTCGCGTCGTCGTAGTAGTAGCTGCGCCGCGCTGGGCGCGACTCCGATTCCGGTTTTGTTGTATCATCCCGCCGCTCGTTCACATTCAAAGTCTCCACGGACAATCCGCCGCGCCGCAGTTCGCCCCCGCGCGGCGAAGTCTTAACGAGTTCGACAGCCTGAAATTATACCGCCGCGTTCGTCGCGCGGCAGGAATAAATCGAGAGGACTCGGATGCGAGGACACAAACTCCCGCGCGCCGCGGCGTCGCTCGCGCTCGCCGCGCTCGTGCTCGCGCAGCAGGCGCTGGCGCAGCAGACGGCGCGAGCGACCGAGACGCCCGCGAAGAAATTCGAGCTGACCGTTGACAGTATCATGCGCGGGCCTGACCTCGTCGGCTACACGCCCGCCGGCGTCTATTGGTCGCAGGACAGCCGCCGCGTCTTCTTCCGCTGGAAGCGACCGGGCGAGCCTCGTCTGAAGGAGATGAGCCTGTACGTCGTCAACCGCGACGGCACGGGACTCCGAAAACTGACCGACGAAGAGGAGAAGCAAGCGCCGCCGGCGAACGGCGAGTTATCGAAGGACAAGACGTTGACGGTCTTCACCGAAGACGGCGACCTCTTTCTCTACGACCACGCGAAGGGCGAGCGGCGGCAGTTGACGCGCACTACGGACGCCGAGACGAACGCGCACTTCACGCGCGACCAGCGCCACGTCTTCTTCACGCGCCAGAACAATCTTTACATCATGTCGCTCGAAGGCGGCTCGCTCGAACAGCTCACGGACATCAGAGCGGCGGGTGCGGGCGGCGACTCGCAGACGCTGGCGCGCGGCGGCGCGGGCGGCGCTCGCGCGCAGGGCGCGGGCGGAGCGGGCGGCGAGAGCGCGAGTCAGGAGTTCGTCCGCAAGGAGGAACGGCAACTGCTCGAATCGGTGCGCGAGCGCGCCGAACAGCGCGAGGAGCAGGAGAAGAAGCGGCGCGAGCAGGAGAAGCGTCGGCCCTTCAACCTGACGGCGGGGCAGTTCGTGTCGAGCCTTCTGCTCGCGCCCGACGGCTCTTACGTCGTCGCGACCGTCGGCGAGCCTTCGCCGGGCCGGAGCACAATCGTCCCGAACTTCGTCACCGAGTCGGGCTACACCGAAGACATTATCGGGCGCACGAAGGTCGGCGACCCGCAGGGCCGCACGCGGCTCGCCCTGATCTCGGTCGCGACGGGCGAGGTCAAGTGGGTCGAGACGGGACTCCCGCGCGCGCAGGTCGCGCCGCGCGTGCAGACGCGCACCGAGCAGAACGCGACCGAGTCTGCACAGCGCGAGCGCGGCGTCGAGAACGGAACCGAGCAGGCGAAGCAGACGGGGCAACAGTCGCAGGTCTTGCAGGGACAGGGCGGCGCGCAGCAGACGGGCGCACAGTCGCAAACCGGAACGCAGTCGCCGCAGACCGGCGGGCAGACGCAACGACAGGGCGCCCAGGGCCAGCAGACCGAAAGCACGGCGCAAACAGGAGCGCGCGAC
>Ga0070740_10004838_pt1 | contig 12939 bp, 12 predicted proteins | sample Coa_R2_FD_67286 | JGI IMG/M metagenome (GOLD analysis project Ga0070740, IMG submission 67286) | Surface soil microbial communities from Centralia Pennsylvania, which are recovering from an underground coalmine fire - Coalmine... | ecosystem: Environmental > Terrestrial > Soil > Unclassified ...
TCGAAATTCACCGGACGGAACATCAGGCCGTACAGATCAGTCACGCCATCGCGAGCCTTCACCGTGAACGGAATCGGCGGCTTCCAGCCGGTTTGCTCCAGCTTTGAAATGTCGGCGCGTTCGAGCGTCGCGATCAGCTTGCCATCCAGATTGCGAAGAACCGTGATCGGCGGCACATCCGGCTTGGAGTAGCTGTCCACGAAGAAATCCCCCGCGGGCGAAAGCGAAATCTCGTGATTGGCGTCCTCCGGCGTCAGCAATTTAAGATTTTTTCCGTCAAATCCGGCGCGATAGAAGTGAACAAAATACGGATCGCGTCCCTTTTCGCGGCCGACGGCGAGAAAATACACGACGCGATTCTTTTCATCGACGCGCAGAAGCTGCGTCACGTTGCCTTCGCCGGAGGTGATCTCGTTTTTCAGCTTTCCCGTGTTCGCGTCGTAAAGATAAAGCTGGCCCCAGTCCGAGCGTTCGGAAAACCAGATCAGCTCATTCGACGCGGCCAGATATCTCCAATTCACGCGCCCGTTTCCCGATTCGTAGAACGTCGCAACCTTCTCTTCAAGCACATCCCGAATCTCGCCGGTCGCGGCATCGGCGATTCTGAATTTTTCGTCCTTATGATCACGCGAGGTGGAAACGAACGCGATCCGCGAAGCGTCCGGGCTCCATTCGACATCGCTCCACTCGCCGCCGCGGCAGGTGATATTGTCGCAGAGCGTGGAACGGTGCTGGTCCGGCGGCATTTTGAAGCGGACCATATGTGGATCGACGACATCGATTACCACGCGCTGGATGGTCGTCACCACCTCATCGCCCGGCAGCGGATACTTCCATGCCTTCAACTCGGGATGACCTACCTTCGTGCTGACCAGGTACATCTCGCCGACGCCGCGTTGATCCTGCTGGTAGGTCGCGATCTTTTTCGAATCGGGCGACCACAACACAATCGGCCGGTCGCTCGATGCCCATCCGGCGTTGTCGGTAGCGTATCCGAAATCTTTTTCGCCGTCGGTTGTAAGCTGAGTTTCCCTGCCGCTCGCCAGATCCCGCGACCACAAATTGTTATCGCGTATGAAAACCGCGCGTTTCTTGTCCGGTGAAATCGATTCGTTTCCTCCACGCCCGCCGCGGCGAGCGCCTTCGCTTGCGCAAGCGGCCCCGGCGAGATCGCATTTCCAGCGCCCGCGATTGACCGTCACGGTGATCGCTCCCTCGCTCCACTCCAGATCGGTGAACGGCAGATGATGCGCGTCGTAGCTTCTGCCGGTGGCCGCCGAAAGCGCGGCCGCGATCTTCGCGTGGTCGAAGGCCGGAGCTTTGGCGCCCGTTGCCGCCGTCACCAGGATAAACTCCGTTCCTTCCGGCGTCGTGGTTCGATACCAGAAGTGCCCGTCGTCGATCCAGGATGGCCGCGCGCCGGAGTGATAAACCAGCGGGTTCACGTTGTATGGCATAAACTGCTCGGCGTGCGCGTAATCCGCGGTCGTGAGCTTCTGGGCAGCCAAGGGAAGAGCGATCAGAAACAGCCATTTTCGAAACATTTCTAGCTATTCTATCGCCCGGAGCGCAAATTACGCGCGAGCCAGCATGGTTTTCATCCGTTCCGCCGCGAAAGGCACGCGCCGCAGCCGGATTCCTGTCGCGTCGAAAACCGCGTTGGCCAGCGCGGCCGCAACCGGAGCGGAGGCCGCTTCGCCGGCGCCGTACGGCGGTTGGTCCGGACGATTGATAAGCGCGATCTCTACCGGCGGCGCCTCCGGAAAGCGCAGCACCGGATAGGTGACCCAATCGACGCTGATCACTTTGGATTGATCGAAGCGAACCTCCTCATGCAGCGCGCGGCTCAGCGTGTGCATGATGTTTCCCTCCACCTGATTACGCAGGCCGTCGGGATTCATGATCAGCCCGCAATCGTGCGCGCACGCGATCCGCCGGACGGTGATGCGGCCGGTGGACCGCTCCACCGCGACCTCCATCGCAAGAGCGCAATAATTTTCCGCCTGCTTGTAGCGCAGGTAAGCGATCCCGCGGCCCACGCGAAAGTTTCCCTGAGCCGCGTCGGGATTCGGCGATGGGCGCGCCCGCCATCCGATCATTGAAGCCGCGCGATCGAGCACCGCCAGCGCGCGCGGATCGTCGAGCGACCGGCGGCGATACTCGACCGCGTCCACTCGCGCGGCCGCCGCCAGTTCATCGGTGAATCCTTCCACCGCGAACACGTTCGCGATCTTTCCCGGCGCGCGAAGATTCGACAATCGCAGCGGCGTTTCGCGCAGGTTGTGCGCCACCACGCGGACGTGCGCGGCGCGATACGGCGGATCGGCGTTCATGGTCATGAGCCCCGCGCCTTGGCCGTGCCCTTGCTTCATCCCCGCCAGCTCCGGCCCGGCCAATGCGCGCTCGCCCGGCGGCCCTCCCGGCAGCCACATCTCTGTTTCCCATGCCGCGATGTTTCCCGCCGCATCCACCGACGCGCGAACATCGAGAAGCTGCACCGGACCTTTCGGATCCCAGCCGTGCTCATCCTGCCGCATCCACTGCACGCGAACCGGACGGCGCGCCGCGCGCGAAAGAAGAACCGCGTCCGCGGCGGCGTCTTCTGCGCCATTCGTCCCGTACGACCCGGACCCGTCCATATAAATGACGCGAACGTTTTCCGGCGCCACTCCGAAGACGTTCGCCAGGTGCGCGCGCAATCCGAACGCGCCCTGCGACGCGGACCACACGGTGATCCCCGCATCCGTCACGTCGGCGATGGCGCAGGAGGGCCCTAGCGACGCGTGGCTTTGAAAAGGCCAGTAATAAGCCGCCGAAAATTTCTTCGGGGCGCCGGAAAGAGCGCCGGATGCATCGCCGCGATTCACGACCACCTGATCGGCCGCGGGCGATTCGCGCAGATAGCGCTCCAAATCGTCGCTGCCCGGCAGATCGCGCGAATCCTTCCAGACCACCTTCAGCTCGCGCGCGGCGCGAATCGCCGCCCATTCATCCGCCGCGACGACTCCCAAAAAATTGCCGATCCGGATCACCTTTATGTCGGGAATCGCCCGAATCGCCGTCTCGTCATACGAGACCAGTTCGCCGCCGAGCGTGGGCGGCCGCACCACGCGCCCGTGCAGCATTCCCGGCACGCTGAAATCCTGAAGATAAACGTGCCGGCCGGTGCATTTGAATGGAACATCGGCGCGAAGAACGGGTTGGCCGACGATCCGATATTCCGAAGGTTGTTTGAGCGGCGCTTTTGGATCGACCGCAAGATCAAATCGCTTGCCGCCGATCAATGACGCAATGGAAACGCCCGCCGCGCCGTCGCTGGCTTGAATTTCGCCGGCTTCGATGGTCAGGTCCGAAGCCCGCCGGTTCATCCGCCGGGCGGCCAATTCGAGAAGCGCGCGGCGCGCGGTCGCGGCTGCCTGGCGAATATCGGCGGCGCCGCGTGGCACACCGGTGCTGCCGCCGGTTCCACCATGATCGGGCGTTGTCGCCGTATCGCCCTCGATCACGGTGAAGCGTTCCACCGGAATATCGAGCTCCTCCGCCGCGACCTGGCGAAAGACGGTGGAGATGCCGGTTCCAATATCGACGTGGCTGGTGAAAATCGTCACCGAACCATCCTGATGAATCGCAAGAAAGCTATCGACGGTGTGCGCCGCCCGCGCTTGCGCGAGAGCTTGTCGGCCGATCGCGAAGCTCACCACCATCGCTCCGCCGCCTTTGAGAATGGCTCGCCGGGAAATCGTAGCCATACGCTAAGCCCTCGCCGCCCGCATCACCGCGTTCAGAATCCGGGTGTGCGTTCCGCAGCGGCACAGATTGCCCTCGAGCGCGCTCTTCACCTGTTCTAGCGTCGGATGCGGATTGCGATCAAGCAACGCCTGCGCCGCCATGATCATGCCGTTGGTGCAGTATCCGCACTGCGCCGCCTGCTCGGCGATGAACGCTGCTTGCACCGCATTCGGATTTTCCGGCGTGCCGAGCCCTTCAATCGTCGTGACGGATCGGCCGGCGGCGTGGCGAATCGGCGTAACGCAGCTTCGCGCGGCGCCGCCGTCGAGCAGCACCGTGCACGCTCCGCACTGCGCCATGCCGCAGCCGAACTTGGCTCCATGCAGCCCCAGCGTGTTACGCAAAACATAAAGCAGCGGCTGATCCGGATCCCACGAATCAACCGTTACCGTTTTCCCATTCACACGGAACGAGTAATTTGGCATAGCGGATCCAACCGAATTTTATCATCGCTCCGCCGCTCGCCGATTTGCGCCGTCGATTCGCCGATTCGATCTGTCGGCCGCCTTCCCGCGCGCCTTAGCCTGGTTCACGGAGCCGCAAAATGACGCCAACCGACACTCACAAGGGACACAAAGGGATGAGCATGGAAGGGGCGGTCGCGCGCTGGTATGCCTCGACCACTCTCAAATCGCTTCAGCATTTCCGCGCCCTGGCGCGCCGCGTCGCCGACGAGCTGCCGCGCGGCAGCCGAGTGCTCGAGGTCGCTCCCGGACCCGGCTATTTCGCCATCGAACTGGCGAAAATCGGCGGCTACAGCATCACCGGCTTGGATCTCAGCAAGACGTTTGTCGAGATCGCGATGCGCAACGCGGCGCAGGCCGGGGTGGCCGTCGATTTCCAGCGCGGCGATGCGTCGCAAATGCCGTTTGACGATCAAAGCTTCGATTTCTTGCTTTGCCGCGCCGCCTTCAAGAATTTCGCGCGGCCTGTTGCCGCGCTTTACGAAATGTATCGCGTGTTGAAACCGGGCGGCCGCGCGCTGATCATTGATCTGCGCAAGAACGCTCCCAGGGCCTCGATCGATGAAGCGGTCGAGGAGATGCATCTCGGTCCTGTCAATACATTTGTGAATAAATTGATTTTTCGCCACTTCCTGCTGAAGCGCGCTTACACGAAAGAAGCGTTTGAGCAGATGACGGCGCGGACCAATTTCCGATCCATCGAGATTCTGGAGGATCGGATCGGGCTGGAGGTTTCGCTCCAAAAATAGCGGGCGTGGTCAAATCGCGGCGACGATTTTCGCCAGCAGCGCGGTTCTATCGGCGATCCGATCAATCAGAATGCTTTCATTCACCGCATGCGCGCCTTCGCCCACGCCGCCTAATCCATCGAGCGTCGGCACGCCGAGCGCGGCCGTGAAATTTCCATCCGATCCGCCGCCGGTGGACGATTCCTCCAGCACGACGCCCAGCTCGGAAGCCAGCGCCCTCGCGGTGCGAAACAATTTCCGGACGCCTGCGGAGCGCTCCATCGGCGGACGATTCAACCCGCCGGTGACCTCAATCGCGCAGCGCTTATCGAACGGTTTCAAGGAGGCGAAGGCGCGCTCCAGATAGACGCGATCGCGATGGCGCGGCGTGCGAATATCGATTTCCGCGCGGCATTCGGCGGGCACAACATTGCTGCGCGTTCCGCCCTGCACGACTCCGGGGCTGACGGTCACGCCGCGGTCCAATCGGGTGAATCCGGCGATTTTTTGAAGCTGCCGCGACATTTCGACAATGGCGTTGGCTCCATTGGAAAAATCGACGCCGGCGTGGGAGGCACGGCCGCGTACCAGCACCGTATAATCGCCCACGCCTTTTCGCGCGGTTTTCAACTTGCCTTCGAGTCCCGTGCCGGGTTCGAGCACCAGCACCGCGCAGCTTGACCGCGCGGCCTCTTCGGTGAGCGCGCGCGAGGATTCGCTGCCGACTTCCTCATCGGAATTGACCTGCAACACCACCTTGCGCTTTACCGGCACATCCAAATCGCGCAGCGCGCGCATGGCGAAAATGAAAAAGGCGAGCCCCGACTTCATATCGAGCACGCCGGGTCCCCACAGCCGGCCGCGCGCATTGCGGAACGGCATGGATTGCAGGGTGCCCAGCGGCCAGACCGTATCGGAATGTCCGAGCGCCAGAATCTGGCCGTCGCGCTTCTTTCCCGGCAGCGAAAATTCGATTCGCAAGTGCCGCCCGAAGGCGCCGCCGGGAAATTTCCGCGCGCGGGCGATATCACGCGCGCCATCGGCCAGCAGATCGGTGAAACGATTCACGGAAGGCGGATCATCGCTGGGCGATTCGCATTCCACCAGCTCCCGAAGCAACGCAATGATGTCTTTTTGTTTTTGCCGCGCATAACGAAGAAAGGGATCCACGTTGCTATAATAACGAGACACCCATGCCAGTCATGGATATTCAGGGGATCCGCGCGATCCTGCCGCATCGCTACCCGTTTCTGCTGGTCGATCGCATCGACGAACTGGAGCCGGAGCGCATTGTGGGCATCAAGAACGTCACCGTAAATGAGCCGTTTTTCAACGGCCACTTCCCCAATTTTCCGGTGATGCCGGGCGTTCTGATCGTGGAGGCGATGGCGCAGGTGGCGGGCGTGCTGGTGTTGAGCCAGATCCCGGATCGCGAAAATAAGCTGGTGCTGCTGGCTACGGTGGAAGAAGCGAAATTCCGCAAACCGGTGCGGCCCGGCGATCAGCTTCGTATCGAAATGAAGGTTGCCAGGCGCAAGGCGACCATCGCCAAAATGTTCGGCACGGCTTCGATTGACGGCGCGGTGGTCGCCGAAGCGACGATGCTTTGCAAGCTCGCCGACCGCGCCGATCCGTAACGATGCCGATTCATCCCACCGCGATCGTACAAGCCGGCGCGAAAATCGCGGAATCGGCCGAGATCGGTCCTTACTGCCTGGTCGGGCCGCGGGTTTCGATCGGCGCGCGGACGCGGATGATGGCTCACGTGTTCCTCGACGGCGATCTGGAAATCGGCGAGGACAACATTTTTTTTCCTTATTCAACCGTCGGCGTCGCTTCCCAGGATTTGAAATATCGCGGCGAGCCGTCACGAACCCGCATCGGCCACCGGAATCAGATCCGGGAGTTTGTGACCATTCATCGCGGCACCGAAGGCGGCGGGATGCTCACCTCAATCGGCGACGATAATCTGCTGATGGCCTATGTTCACGTGGCGCACGATGCGCGCATCGGCAGCCATACCGTGATTTCGCACGCCGCGACGCTCGGCGGGCACGTGATGGTGGAGGATTGGGGAATCGTCGGCGCCTCCAGCGGCGTTCATCAGTTTTGCCGCGTGGGACGCCATGCTTTCATCGGGGGCTATAGCGTCATCACCCGCGATGTTCTTCCGTTTTCAAATACGGTGACCGAACGCGAGGCCCGCGTTTTCGGGGCGAACGTTACCGGCCTGAAGCGCCGCGGCTTTGCGCCCTCGACCATCGACGCGCTGCACAAGGCATTCCGGCTGCTGACGCACAGCGGATTGAATACCACCCAGGCGCTCGAAAGAATCGCGGCGGAAATCGAGCCGTCGCCCGAGCTCGACGAGTTGATCCGTTTCATCCGCTCGAGCGAGCGTGGATTCGTCAAGTAAATGCCTCTGGGCTTGATCGCCGGCAACGGCCGTTTTCCCGTGCTCGCGCTCGAGGCGGCGCGCAAGGCCGGCATCGAGATCGTCGCCATCGGGATCCAGGAAGAAGCCGCGCCCGAAATCGAGCCTCTGGCGGCGCGTTGTTATTGGATCTCGCTGGGCGCGCTTTCCAAGCTGATCGAAATCTGCCATCGCGAAAAAATCACGCAGGTGATGATGTGCGGGCAGGTCAAGCACGCCAGTATTTTTTCCGCGATTGTTCCGGATTGGCGGCTGGTGAAGCTGCTCGCTTCGCTTGAAACGAAAAACACCGAGGGCTTGATCGGCGGGGTCGCGCGGGTGCTGGCCGAGGAAGGAATAGAGCTCGCCGATTCCACGCTGCTGCTCAAAAATCTGCTGGCGCGCGAAGGAATTTTAAGCCGGCGGAAACCCTCCGGGGACGAGATGCGGGACCTCGACTACGGCCGGAAAATCGCAGCAGCACTGGCATCGCTCGATATCGGGCAAAGCGTCGCGATCGCCGAACGGGCCTGTGTCGCGGTCGAGGCGATGGAGGGAACCGACGCCATGCTGCGCCGCGCCCGGTCGCTTGCCGCCGGAAAACCGCTGCGGCTGGTGAAGGCTTCGCAGCGGCGAAAGCATTTGCTGTTCGACGTTCCGGTGATCGGCCCGCAAACCATCGACGTCATGCGCGAGACGGGAACCACCGCGCTGGCGATCGACGCCGGCCGCACGTTATTGATCGATGGCGATGAGATGATCGCGCGCGCCAACGAAGCGCAAATCGCGATCCTCGCGCGCCAACCGGCTCCGGACTAGCTCGCGCGCTTTGAAGCAGGCCCACCAGACTGAGGCTTATGCCGATCAGCGTCAAGGTTCCGGGCACGGGCAGATTCGCGAAATCCCCGGTGCCCGTCCAGCTCTCTAAGGAGGACCCTCGGACAATCCGGCGAGCGCAAAACCGCCGCCCGCGGCCGGATGAAAGTAGAAGGAATACTCGTTTCCGCGCGCCTGCCAGGTGATCATGTAGCCTTCCGGGATCTGAACCGGCTTTTCGGCGGCGACGGCGCGCGTCATGTCGGCGGTGAACAGGGTTTTGAATCGCGCGATGAATTCGCCGCGGCTCTTGACCTCGCGAATGGATCCGAGCTCCCACTGCATGGGAAATTTGGAATTCGCCGAAATGGCCCTGGCGTCGCCGGATTTTACCGCGGCCTGAAATTGCGGCCACCATTCGGAAAATCCGTCATCGGCGGCCGTAGCGGCGGAGGCCAGCAGGAAACTACTCAGCGCGATCCGCCAAAACGCGGACATGATTATCGCGGACCTCCACGTATCCGCCGATGATGTGGTGTTGTTCCTTGCGCCCGCCGGAGACGATTTCGAGCGTTCCGTCGCCCAGTTCGCTCAACAGCGCCGCGTGGCCCGGAAGGATTCCCATATAACCATCCTTGCCGGGGATGGTCACCGAATCGGCCTGCTGCCGCGCCACTAGCTTTTCCGGAGTCGCGATCTCCACCTCGAGGACGTCGGCCATGGCTACTGCGCCTTCTTCATCTTGTCCCAGGTTTCGAGCACGTCGTCGATGGAGCCTTGCATGTAAAACGCCTGCTCGGGAATTTCGTCGTGCTTGCCTTCCACCACTTCCTTGAAGCTGCGAACCGTATCGGCCACCTTGACATATTTTCCTTTGCGGCCGGTAAACGCCTCGGCTACGTTGAAGGGCTGGGAAAGGAACCGCTGGATTTTGCGGGCGCGCGAGACGGTCTGCTTGTCCTCGTCCGACAATTCATCGACGCCCAAAATCGCGATGATGTCCTGGAGATCTTTATAGCGCTGCAAGATTTGCTTCACCTGCTGCGCGACGTTGTAGTGCTCGGCTCCGATGACGCGCGGATCGAGAATGCGCGAGGTTGAAGCCAGCGGATCGACCGCGGGATAAATCCCCAACTCCGAAATCGAGCGCGAAAGGTTGGTCGTCGCGTCCAGGTGCGCGAAGGTCGTGGCCGGCGCCGGATCGGTGTAATCGTCGGCGGGCACGTAAATGGCCTGCACGGAAGTGATCGAGCCCGACTTGGTAGACGTAATGCGCTCCTGTAGATCACCCATCTCGCTGGCGAGATTGGGCTGGTAGCCGACCGCGCTCGGCATGCGTCCGAGCAGCGCCGATACTTCCGAGCCGGCCTGTGTGAAGCGGAAAATATTGTCGATGAACAGCAGCACGTCCTGATGCTCTTCATCGCGGAAATATTCGGCGACGGTCAGCGCGGTCAGCGCCACGCGCAGGCGCGCCCCGGGCGGCTCCGTCATCTGGCCGTAGATCAGCGCGCATTTCGACTTCCGCCAGTCGTGCGGATCGATCACGTGCGATTCCTGGAATTCGAGCCACAAATCGTTTCCTTCGCGCGTCCGCTCGCCCACGCCGGCGAAGACGGAAACGCCGCCATGCTTGGTCGCCAGGTTTGAGATGAGTTCCTGAATGATGACCGTCTTGCCGACGCCCGCTCCGCCGAACAGGCCGATCTTGCCGCCGCGCAGATACGGCTCGAGCAGGTCGATGACTTTGATGCCGGTCTCGAACATCTGCAATTCGGTCGACTGTTCGTCGAACGCCGGCGCGGAGCGATGAATCGGGAGCCGATGTTCGGTCTCCACCGGACCCATCTTATCGACGGGCTGGCCGATGACGTTCAGCACCCGGCCCAGCGTCTGCTTGCCGACCGGCACGGTTACCGGCTCGCCCAGGCTTTCCGCGTGCATGCCGCGAATCAGGCCGTCGGTGGGCTGAAGCGCGATGGTGCGCACGCGGCTTTCTCCGATGTGCTGCGCTACCTCGCAGATGATATCCACCGGCTGGGGGACGTTGAAGCCCTCGCTGGTGATACGGATCGCCGTGCGAATCACCGGGATCTGCCCCTCCGGAAATTCGATGTCCACGGCCGGTCCCGCTACTTGGATCACTTTGCCTACGATCATAGAGTCCCTCTTTTAGTGGTCAATGGCCGATGGCCACTGACTACTCCAGCGCCGCGGCGCCGCTCACAATCTCGATAATCTCCCGCGTAATACTCGCCTGCCGGACGCGATTCATATACAGCGTCAGCCGGTCGATCGCCTCGCTCGCATTCTTGGTCGCCGACTCCATCGCCGTCATCCGCGCGGCGTGCTCGGCCGCTTCCGATTCGAGCAGCGCGCGATAAATCTGCATCTTCACGTATCGCGGCAAAAGGCTGCCGAGCAGTTCCTCCGGCGTCTGCTCGTAAATATAATCGACCGGTTGGCCGGACTTCGGCACTTCGATCGGCAGCAGCCGCGTGGCCGTCAGCTTCGAGGCCAGCACGCTCTTAAACTCGTTCACAAACAGATAAACCGCGTCGATCTCCGACTTGGCGAACAGATCGATCACCGTATCCGCGATGGCTTCGGCGTTCTCGAAACGCAGCTTGCGAAAAATATCAATGTGCTCGCCGCGAATGCGCCCGCCGCGCTTGCGGAAATAATCGCGAGCTTTTTTCCCGATCACTTCAAACGTCAGCTCCGTCGCCCGGTGCTCGTCGACAAACCTCTGCGCCAGCCGCAACAGATTCGAATTGAATCCGCCGGCCAGCCCGCGATCCGCGGTGATAACCACCGCCAGGATTCGATTCTCCGGCCGCACCGCCAGCAGCGGATGATCCGCTCCGCCGCCCTGCGCCGCCGCCTCGGCGACGTTAGCCAAAATCCGCTGGAGCATCGCCGCGTACGGCCGCGCCGCCAGCGCGCGATCCTGCGCCCGGCGCAGCTTCGCGGCCGAGACCATCTTCATGGCCTTGGTAATCTGCTGCGTATTCTTCACCGAGCGGATGCGCCGCCGGATATCGATCAGGCTCGGCATCTATTTCAGCTTGTGCTCCTGCACGAAACGCGTCTTAAACTCCTTCAGCGCGTCGTTCAGCTTGCCTTTGAGCGCGTCGTCGAGATTTTTCTTCTCGCGGATTTCCGCCAGCAATCCCGGATGCGCGTTTTCAAAGAAGCGATAAAGCTCCTGCTCGAACGGACGGCACTCTTCCACCGGCAGATCGTCCAGCCAGCCGTTCGTGCCGGCGTAAATAACCAGAACCTGTTTTTCGACCGGCAGCGGAGAATACTGGCCCTGCTTGAGGATTTCCACCATGCGGCTGCCGCGCGTCAACTGCTGCATGGACGCTTTATCCAGATCCGAGCCCATCTGCGCGAACGCCGCCAGCGCGCGATACTGCGCCAGATCCAATCGCAGCGATCCGGCCACCTGCCGCATGGCCTTGATCTGCGCGTTCCCGCCCACGCGGCTGACCGAAATCCCGACGTCGATCGCCGGGCGCACGTTGGCGTTGAACAGGTCGGTTTGCAGGTAAATCTGGCCGTCGGTGATGGAAATCACGTTGGTCGGGATGTAGGCCGAAACATCGCCGGCCTGCGTTTCGATGAACGGCAGCGCGGTGAGCGATCCGCCGCCCAGATCGCTGGACAGTTTCGCCGCGCGCTCCAGCAGCCGGCTGTGCAGATAAAACACGTCTCCCGGATAGGCTTCGCGCCCCGGGGGACGGCGCAGCAGCAGCGAAATCTCGCGATAAGCCGCGGCATGCTTGGATAAATCGTCGTACACGCACAGCGCGTGGCGCGAAGAATCGCGGAAATATTCGCCGATCGCGCAGCCCGAATACGGCGCCAGATACTGCATCGGCGCGGGATCGGACGCCGTCGCCGCCACCACGATCGTGTAATCCATGGCGCCGTAGTCTTCGAGCGTCTTCACCACCTGCGCCACCGTCGATCGCTTCTGGCCGATGGCGACGTAGATGCAAACTACGTCCCCGCCCTTTTGATTAATAATCGTATCGATGGCGAGCGTGGTCTTGCCGGTCTGGCGGTCGCCGATGATCAGCTCGCGCTGGCCGCGCCCGATCGGAATCATCGCGTCGATCGCCTTAATGCCGGTTTGCAGCGGCTCCTTCACCGGCTGGCGGTCCACCACGCCCGGCGCCAGGCGCTCGATGTAGTTATAAGTCTTGACTTCGATCGGCCCCTTGCCGTCAATCGGCCGGCCGAGCGCGTCCACCACGCGGCCGACCATCGCTTCGCCCACGCCGATCGACATGATGCGGCCCGTGCGCCGCACCTCGTCGCCTTCCTTGATTTCGGAATAGTCGCCGAGCAGCACCGCTCCCACGTCTTCTTCTTCAAGGTTCAGCGCGATGCCCGAAACACCGCCCTTGAACTCGATCAGCTCGCCGGCCATCACGTTTTCCAGGCCGTATACGCGCGCGATGCCGTCGCCCACCGAGATCACCGACCCGGTTTCGGCGACATCGACGGCGCGCTCGTAATTTTCAATCTCCTCGCGCAGCACGCGCGAAATTTCATCGGCACGAATCGAAGCCATAAATTCCTTCTTTAGCGGCCCGCGGCCGGCGCCCGGCGGTCAGCCCGATCATCCCCAGGCCGCCGGTCACTGGCCACTGACGAGTTTAATCCTCAACTTTTCCAACTGCCCCCGGACGCTGCCGTCGTAAACGCGCGATCCCAG
>Ga0070740_10004839_pt1 | contig 12938 bp, 12 predicted proteins | sample Coa_R2_FD_67286 | JGI IMG/M metagenome (GOLD analysis project Ga0070740, IMG submission 67286) | Surface soil microbial communities from Centralia Pennsylvania, which are recovering from an underground coalmine fire - Coalmine... | ecosystem: Environmental > Terrestrial > Soil > Unclassified ...
TCGTCCTTGAGAAATTGGGCGATGCTGCTTGCGCCGCCGGCCGCCGTCGAGCCGACCGCCGAAGCCGAGCGCCCGATGGCGTCGCCGGCGCGTTTCACGCCACTTGCTGCGGCGTTATAGGTGCTGCCGGCTGTCTCCGCGGCATTGTCATAGGCGGAGGCTGCCGCATCGCGAATGGTGGCACCGGTCGAGCTCGCAGCATCTTGCAGGCGCGAGGCACTGTCGCGCGCCTTGCCGGCAAGGTCGGATGCCTTATCTCCGACGCGCTCGCGCCATTCGCTGACGGTCTCGCCGGCCCTTTGCGCGATATCGCTGCCGCTTTGTGCGGCATCGCTCACGCTTTCGCCGGCTTTATTTGCCATGTCGTTGGCAATGCCCTTGGCATCTTTCGCCGCCGAGAAGGTCTTCTCCCTGGCGGCGCCGCCATCCAGGCGCGGGCCGCGGCCACCCAGCATGAGCCAGGCGAACCCTGCGGCAATCAGTGCCGCCGGGATCGGATTGTCGACGGTTTGCTGACCCAAGTTGCGCACGAATTGTCCGGCGCGGCCTTTCCGGGTCAAGTCGAGCGTCTGATCCATGATGTGCCCGGGCGTCATGCGCAGGCGCAGTTCTTCGATCGACTGCACAATCTGCGCCCGTGCTGTTTCGGCTTGATATTCAAGCTGCGTGCTTGTGGTCATGGTCGATCCTCGCCTGCCGCTGCATGGCAGTGGCGTCTTTCTGAAGTTGGTGGATGGTTTTGTTGGGTACCAGGCGCCTGGCTTTGAGGCGGCTTACGCCGATCAGCAGTAGCAAAAGGCCGATGAGGAATACGGCGCCGCCGATGGCTACTTCGCACCAGTAGCGCGCGAGGCCGATCTGGCCGAGCGCGGTGACCGCGGCCTGGAGCAGGATCACCAAAGCCGGCATGAGAAGTACAGCGCCGACGACAAGCATGCCGATTCCCGCGCCGATCTGCGATATTTTTTCCGAAATCTCCGTCCGCGCCAACTCGCTTTCAGTGCGCACCAGGTTTGTGAACTGCGTCAGCAGGTCGGCAATGATGCCGGTGACGCTGCGTTCAGTTGTTGCTTGTGGGGCCATGCAGCGCCTCCTTCAATGGCTCGAGCTTTTGAGGAAACGCGACAATGCGAATCCGGCGAGAACCGAGCCGGCAAATGCGGCGGCGGGCTGCTTGCGCGCGAAGCGGTCAAGCCGCGCCACCAGATCGTCAATGCTGCGGTTGCGCAAGCGGGCCGAAACATTTTCAAGCGTATCGGCGGCGGAGTGGATGTACTCGGCGGCGGCCGGCATTTCTTGACCAAGCCTGTCGGCAGCGTCGTGAACCGCGCGGCCGACCGCCTCCATGCGCTCGCTGCCTGCCGCCTTCTGCTCCTCGGCAAACGACCGCGCGCGATCTTTCATCGATTCAGTGATGCCGCTGAGCGCGCCGCCGCTATCGCTTTTGAGATTGGAACCATCATTGATGGCTGCATAGTCCGCAGGCGTTTCTGCGGGCCGGGAAGGGGCGTTTGGCTCTGCCATGGGCTGTTCCTCGTCGGATGCGGCTGTTTTGCGCGTCCATTTTTTTGTCGTACGAATAACCGTCGGTCATTGATCCTGTTCCGCGTCGGCGATCCGTGTCTCGGCGATCCATGTCTCAGTGGGTCCATGTCTCAGCGGTACATCATGCGGAACGTGAGCCGACACGCGGCCGTGAACTGCACCCTGCTCGCGGCGCCAGACGCCAAGGCCGGCAAAAAGCAAAAGGAAGAGGCCGCCCGAAGGCGGCCTCCAATCTCTCTGCTTCTGACGCTACCATTCCACCCAACGATCGCCTCGCCAGTAGCCGCGGCCTTCATGCTCGCGGAAAACGAAGTGCTCATGCGGACGCCAATGCCAATCGTCCGAATGAATGACGATGTGAGCGCGCGGCGGATAGCGATAGACGTCATGCGTGTGCCAGCAGACATTTCCGGAACACGCAATCGCCGCCGATGCGCCGACGGCGGAGAACGCCAGCATGCCGGCCCCTGCCGCCGTGCCTAAAAGCAATTTCGTCACTGGCTTCATCTTCGCACCTCCACGGTTTTGAGGCCGTGCCGGCCTCGTTGCTCACAAACGCAGCGAGGCCGTTGAAGTTCGCCGCAGTGGAATAACTGTCTCGGATGGAACCGTGGAAAGTCGACCGTAAGGGGCTGAAGTGCTGCGGCTCGATTCCTTATGAATGGAACCGCGCTCTTCAGGCAGGCGCCGAGCGGGCGGGCGTCTGCACCAGCTCGCGCGTGCTCTTGAGGCGCCGGTTGATGATCGGGCGCAGGACGAAAAATCCGAGCAGTGCCGCCACCACGTTCATCAAGCAGCCGATGGTATAGACGGCATGCCAGCTTCCGGTTGCGTGCGTCAGCACGTTGCCGAGCGGCACCAGCAGCGACGCCACGCCCTTGGCCGTGTACATGATGCCGTAGTTCACCGTCACATAGCGCCGGCCGAAGGCATCCCCCACGGTGGCTGCGAACAGGCTGAAGATGTCGCCCCAGAACAGAAAGACCAGCGCGTCGGTAAGGATGAAAGCTGCCGCCGTCGTGCCGAAAAAGCCAAAGGCCGCGATGCAGATGGCCTCGATGCCGAAGGCGATCCCCATCATATTGGCGCGCCCGATATGGTCGGAAATCCAGCCGTTGAGCGGGCGGCCGACGCCATTGGTGATGCTGTGAAACGTCAACGCTGCGACAATCGCCGGCGTTGTGATGCCGAAGATGGTGACCAGGTCGTTGGCGATGCCGCGCTCATGTGCGATCGGCGCCAGCTGTGCAGCCGACATCAGCCCGCCGGCGGCGACGAGGAAGAACATCAGATACATGATCCAGAAGATCGGCGAGCGCACGGCGCGTTGCGGCGGTACGGCGTCGTCGGCGCCTTGCCGCGTCTTGATCTTCTCCATCGACGGCATTTCCTCGCGGCGTGGAGCGCGCAAGAACAGAGAGACGATGACAATGATCACGCCGTAGATGATGGCGAAGACCAGGAAGGTGTGTTGATAGCCGCTCGACTCGATCATCGAGCGAATCGGCGCGATAGTGATCGCCGCACCGGCGCCGAAGCCCGCAGCGGTAAGGCCGCCGCACAGTCCCCGCTTATCGGGAAACCATTTGAGCGCGTTGCCGACGCAGGTGCCGTATACCGCGCCGCCGGCAAAGCCGGCTACGGCGCCGCCGATATAGAGCATCCACAATGCCGTGGCCTGTGAGTCGATGAACCAGGCAATGAAGGTGGCGACGCCGCCGGCCATCACCATCCAGCGCGGCCCGATGCGGTCGACGATGTAACCTTCGAAAGGTACGAGCCACGTTTCACAAAGGATGAAGATGGTGAAGGCGACCTGGATTTCGGCCTTGGTCCAGCCGAACTGGTGCTCGATCGGCAAAACGAAAAGGGTCCATCCGTATTGCAGGTTGGCCACCGAAGCCATGCAAATGATGCCAAGGACAAGCTGGGTCCAGCGGAATTGCGTAAATGAAAGTCCCGCGGCAGGCGCGGTCTCGGTGGTGCGGGTTGTCATAGGCGTTTGCTCCCGGGGAAAGAGACGGTCTTTTCTGCGCGCGACACGCGCGGGGTTTGATATATCGTATTAAGATGTAGTTGGCGCCTGCGGCTTTGCCAGTCCATTCGCGTAAGCTCGCGGCGCGCGGCCGCGTGCGGTTGCGGTGCAAAAAAGTGGAGTCCGTCTCGTGAGAATCCGTCAAATCCCGGCGGCTAGACGCTCGGGCGCGCGAACGGGCGCTCCGCAATTGCTCGCGCAGGCGGAGTACCGCCGCCTTGCCGAGTTCCGCTACCAGTTGCGCCGATTCCTCAAGTTCAGCGAGGACGCCGCGGCGCGTGAAGGGCTGAGCGCCCAGCAACATCAGGCATTATTGGCGATCAAGGCCGCCGACGGGGCGCTGTCGATCGGTGCGCTGGCCGAGCGTCTCGGCATCCGCCACAACACCGCGGTCGAATTGATCGGTCGGCTCGCAGCCAACCGGCTCATCGAGCGGGAACAGAATCCGCAAGACCGGCGCGAAGTCCTGATCGCGCTCACTCGGCGCGGCGAGCGAATGCTGGCGCGGCTTGCCCTGGCCCACCGCGACGAGTTGAAAAAGCTTGCCCCGCTGCTGCGGACCTTGCTCGCGCATTTCGAGCGCGGCTCCCGGAAGGGAGATGGCGCGGTGCGCCGGAACTAGGGCTTAGTGGAAAGCGCCGATCGGGACCGCTCTTCCTGTGAAGGGGTCAAAAGCCCAAGCGCCGGCCAGGCCGGCGCGTCGACGGCGAATCAGCGTCTCTTACTGGCGATATTGCTGGATGCGCGTGGTGCGCAGGCCGGCGAGCCCGTGCTGATCGATCGAATACTGCCAGGAGAGGAATTCCTCGACCGTCAGCGTGTAGCGGGCGCAGGCCTCTTCGAGCGACAACAGACCGCCGCGCACGGCCGCGACCACCTCCGCTTTGCGCCGGATCACCCAACGCTTCGTGGACGGCGGCGGCAGGTCCGCGATCGTCAGCGGACTGCCATCAGGCCCGATAACGTATTTGACCCTCGGGCGGTGGGGTTCGGTCATGGGGTTACTCACAAGCACTTAACTCGACTGACAAGACCTGTCGCGAAACTACAGGCGCCGGCTTAAAATTTGGCTAAGCAACCCGGCCAAAGGGGCAATTCATTGGGACGGTTCTGCTAACCTTTTGGTTACGGATGAGGAGAGCGGGGTACCGCACCGCAAAGGCGCAGAAAAGGCTAAGTGTGGGCTATATAAAGGACGGCGGAACCAAGGAGGGGGCTTGTGGTCCCGTCGCTAAGCCTGCGCACATCGGCCCGTTACTTGATGACGGTATTGGCCGTTGCGCTGGCTTATTTCTGCTTCGCAAAACTCGGCCTCACCCTCGCCTCAATTAACCCGAGCGCCACGCCGATTTGGCCTCCCTCGGGGATAGCGCTGGCCGCGGTGCTATTGGGCGGCTTTCGGGTCTGGCCCGCTATCCTGATCGGCGCCTTTGCTGCCAACGCCACGACGGCCGGAACGCCGGAGACCTCGGCCGTCATCGCCGTGGGCAACACCCTCGAAGCCCTCCTCGGAGGTTTTCTGATCGGCCGGTGGTCCGGTGGGGCGGATACCTTCGCCACCCCGGCGCGAATCGCAAAATTTGCCGTCATCAGCGTGGGGCCGGCGACGATTCTAAGCGCCAGTATTGGCGTCGCGACCTTGTGTTACTCCGGCTTGGCGGCCTGGCAGAACGCTCTGCCGGTTTGGGTCACATGGTGGCTGGGAGATGCCACGGGTGCACTCGTGGTTACGCCGGCCATTGTGCTGTGGGCGCAGACTGGGGACGCAAGCTTCACCCGTCGCCGTCTTGCCTCGATGCTCGCCGTGCTCTGCGGCACGCTCGCGGTCGGCGTCGTCGCTTTCAGCCCGTTGCTGCCGCGCTCGGAATATTCGAGCCCGCTGGGCTTTCTGGTGATCCTGCCGCTGGTGTGGACGGCGCTGCGTTGCGGCCCGCGCGATACCGCCACCGTAAGTCTCATCCTCACCGGCTTCACCGTTTGGGCGACGCTGGAGCACAGCGGGCCGTTCGCGCAGATGGGCCTCAACGAGACGTTCATGGCGCTACTCACCTTTGTGGTCAGCCTGTCGGTGCCTTCGTTGGCATTCGCTGCCGAGGTCGAATTGCGCCGCCGCAGCGAAGAGACCTTGCGCCGCACCCAGGCCGAGCTCGACCGCCGCGTGCGCGAGCGCACGGCCGAGCTTGCCGAAGCCAACTTCCATCTCACCGAAGCGCAGCGCCTGGGCAATCTCGGTAGCTGGTCGTGGGACATTGTCGGCAACCGCATCACCTGGTCGGATCGGCTGTTCGAGATTTACGGCATCGAACGCGCGAGCTTCCACGGCACGATGGATGAGTTCATGGCCTTCATTCATCCCGACGATCGCGCGCAGGTTGCCGAGAGCGTGGGGACGGCGCTCAAGACCGGCAAGCCGTTCGCGCACGAGGAGCGTATCGTCCGTCCCGACGGCAGCGTGCGCCACCTGCAGTCGACCGGGGAGGTGATCCGCGGCAAGAACGGGGCGGCGTTGCGCATGCTCGGCATTTGCGTCGACGTGACGGAACGCAAGCAGGCCGAGCAGGCATTGCGTGAGTCGGAGCAGACGTATCGGTTGCTGCTCAAGGGCGCGCGCGACTACGCCATCTATATGCTCGACACCGAAGGGCGGGTGAGCAGTTGGAATGAAGGTGCCCAGCGCATTGCCGGCTACGCCGCCGACGAGATCGTCGGACATCATTTCCGCGTGTTGCTGTCGGAGGAGGCGCAGAAGTCGGACCTCGCCGATCAGGCGCTGCTGACCGCGGCGCGCGAGGGCCAATTCGAGTCGGAAACCTGGCTCGTACGCAGCGACGGTAGCCGCTTCTTCGCGACGATGGTGATGGACGCCATTCGCAACGAGCAGGGCGAGCTGATCGGCTTTGCCAAGCTGGTGCGCGACATCACCGAGCAGCGCGAGGCGCAAGCCGCGCTCGAGCAGACGCGCGAACAACTGGCGCAGGCGCAGAAGATGGAGGCGCTCGGCCAGTTGACCGGCGGCATCGCGCACGACTTCAACAATCTGCTGATGATCGTCTCCGGCTACGCGCAAATCCTGCAGGGGCGCCTGAAGGAAGCGAAGGAGAAGCAGGCCGTGGAGGCGATCCGCGCCGCCGCGGCGCGCGGGGAAAAGCTGACGCGGCAGCTGCTCGCCTTCTCACGCCGGCAGCAGCTGATGCCGGTGGTGGTCGACCTGCGCCAGCGCATCGATGCCGTCCGCGACATGCTGGCGCCTTCGCTGCGCGGCAATATCGAGCTGGTCTGCGACATCGAGGACAAGATCTGGCCGGTGGAGGTCGATCTCGGCGAGCTCGAGCTCGCGCTGGTGAACGTCGCGGTCAACGCCCGCGACGCCATGCCCGACGGCGGCACCATTACGCTCTCGGCGCGCAACGTGGTGCTCAAGCCGGGCTCGGCGGCCGGTGCGCTCGAGGGCGACTTCGTCGCGCTGGCCGTCATCGATACCGGCAGCGGCATGCCACCCGAGGTGCTGTCGCGCGTGTTCGAGCCGTTCTACACCACCAAGCCGGTGGGCAAGGGCACCGGGCTCGGCCTCTCGCAGGTGCACGGCTTCGCCTTGCAATCCGGCGGCGCGGCTACCGTCTCCAGCGAACCCGGCAAGGGCACAGCCGTGACCATCTACCTGCCGCGCAGTCGCGCCGAACCGTCGCACGATGCGCATGACGCGCTCGCCGAGGGAGGCGATTTCGCGCGCGGCACCGTGCTGCTGGTCGAGGACAGCCGCGAGGTTGCCGAGGTCACGTCCACGATGTTCGAGCAGCTCGGCTACCGCGTCGTGCGTTCGGAGAACGCCGGCGAAGCGCTGCGCCACTTGCAGCAGGGCATCCACTTCGATCTGTTGTTCTCCGACATCGTGATGCCGGGGCCGATGAACGGCCTCGCCCTGGCGGAGGCCTGCCGCAACAACTTTCCCGATATTCCCGTGCTCTTGACCAGCGGCTACAGCGACGCCGCAAATCTCGCCGACGGCCGCTTCCACATTTTGCGCAAGCCGTTCGAATTCTCGGCGCTGGAGCGGGCGGTGGAGGCGGTGCTGAACGAACGTCGCGGCAGGCGGCGCGCACGCGCCGTCTAAGCTCAGCGCGAAACGATCTTCTGCAGCTGGTTCATCGTGTAGTTCTGTCCGTTGATCGACAGAACCGGCGGATTCTGCGTCAGGTCGACGGAATCGACCGGCGCCTGCACTTGCGTGGAGATAGCGGTCGATTGGCCGCTGGCGTCGACGGCGCTCGCGGTGAGCGTGTAGGTGCCCGCGGGCCACAGGCGTCCGTCGTTGCCGTGACCGTCCCAGGTGAAGGTCTGCGGGCCGGCGCTGACGGCGAAGCTGCCGGTGTAAACGGTCTGGCCTGTCGAATTGGCGATGGAAATCGTCGCGTTCGCCGGTTTGGTGGCGTTGAGCGTCCAGGTGGCGCCGTTGGGGGTGAGCTGCGCGTTGGCGCCGTTGACGACCACCGTCGCACCGACCAGTTCCAGCGCCGATGTCGCCTGCGCCGATTGCTGCAGCGTCACCAAAGTGCTGAGCGAGCTGTTGGTTTTCAGCTGCTGTTCGACTTGCGAGAATTCGACGAGCTGCTGGGTGAACTGATTGGTATCCATCGGCGACAGCGGGTCCTGATTCTTCAGTTGCGTCGTCAGCAACTGCAGGAATTGTGTGAAGTTGCTGGCGATTTCGGCGGCATCGCCGGCATTCGCCGTGGTCGAAGCTGTGGTGGCGCTGGTGGGCAGGACGTTGCTGATCGCGGTCATGGGCGTCTCCTAGACGCGGATGTCGAGGCCGCCGCCGGTGCCGGCGATGCGGGCATAAGTGACGGGCACAATGTCGAGCGGTGCTTCGTCGTCGGGCACAGACTGTAGCGGCTGCGGAGCGGGCGCGTTCTGGTTGCCGCCGTTTGCTTGGTCGCGCAGCGAAAATTGCAGGCCGTTGTCGGACGTCTTCAGCCCTGCGTCTTCGAAGGCACGCTGCAGGCCGGATGCGTCGCGCTGCAGCAGGTCGAGCGTGTCCTTGCGGTCGGCGATGACATGCGAGGTGATGCCGCCATTTTTGTCGACGTCGAGGCGCACCTCGATGCGGCCGAGCTCCGGCGGGTCGAGCCTGATGTCAAAGCGATTCTTGCCCGCCAGCGCCCGGCCGGCGATCTCGACGGCGAGGCCGGCCAACGGCACGGCTGGCGGCATTGGGGCAGGCGGTGTCTGCGCGGGGGCGTTTGCGCCGTCGGCGGGGGTAGCCGCGGACTGCTGCTGCTGTGAAACGCCGGCTGCCAGCGTTTGCAGAATGCCGTTGCCCGTCTGCGGTGCAGCAACCGTTTGCGGAGCGGCGTTGGCGCCGGCTTGGCTGGCCGGCGTTGTCGGTCCATCGCCGGGCTTTGAATCGACGGTTTGCTTCTCGCTCGTATCTGCAGGCTTGGCATCGGGACGGGCGGGGCCACTGAGGTTCGTCGCCAATTTCACATCGCCGCCCGCAGCCGCGGCCGCCGTTTCATTTTCGGACGCTGCCGTCGTGGCATCGGCCTTGCTGCCATCCGGCTGCGCAGCCGCCTTGGTCGCGGTGGCCGCTTTTGCCGCGAACGGCGCGACGACCATCGCCCTCGTGGGAGCGGGAGTAACCGCCGCCGTGGCGTTCGCAACAGCGGCTGACGACGCCGTAGGCACTACGGCGACGACGGGAGCCGAGTCGAGCACTGCGCCGGCGTTTGTCACCGGCTGGGTCGAAATGGCCATGCTTGCCTGCTGATCGTTCTTGCCGTCCCCTCGGGCGCTGTCCGTTTTGCCGTCGCCCTTCGTGGTGTCGCCACTGGATTTGACGTCGGCGCTGCCCGTGACGGCGATCGCGACTGCTTGCGCTTTGTTGTCAGGAGTGGCCGGATTGCTTTGGCCCGGCGTCCCGGGTGCGATGCTTTTGGGTTCGGCGTCAGGCGCGGGCGCAGCATCCTTGTTTGCCGCCGGCGGGTCGGTGTCGCTTGTCGCGGCTTTGTTTTGCCCGGCGGGAGATTGTGGCGGTTTCGGCGGCGCTGGGTCGGCTTGATTGGCATCGTCCGCCGGAAGCAAACTTGCAAACGGCGACGAGGGATCGCGATCGGCCGTCGGCGCGGGCCGGATCGGCGGGGCGAGAGGCTTAAGGGGAGGCGGGGTTTCGGACGCAACGAACGGCACGGGTGAGATCTCCGGATATCCGCGCCTCTCATTTGCAATCGCCAGGCCACTCGCTTCTTGCGGAAATGGGCTTTGCAAACAATATGTTGCGTAGTTCGAGCGTGAGACGCCGCCGGCTCGATCTGCCGAGCGGCGGCAACATTTGCCGAGTGCGGTTCCATACTCCCTACGTTGCGCGACCGCGCTCGCCGCCTGTAGTAAGAAGAGCCATGCTCAACAGCCTCGATCTTAGTGGCCGCCCTCAGGACACGCGTGTCGTGGTCGCCATGTCGGGGGGCGTCGATTCGTCAGTCACAGCCGCCCTGCTCAAGGCCGAAGGCTATGACGTAGTTGGCGTCACCTTGCAGCTTTACGACCACGGGGCTGCCATCCACCGCAAAGGCGCGTGTTGCGCCGGCCAGGATATTTACGACGCGCGCGCCGTTGCTGAACGCATCGGCATCCCGCACTACGTGCTCGACTACGAGAACCGCTTCAAAGAAGCGGTGATCGATCGTTTCGCCGAGAGCTACCTCCATGGCGAGACGCCGGTGCCGTGCGTCGATTGCAATATGGCCATCAAGTTTCACGATTTGCTGATCACGGCTCGTGAGCTTGGCGCCGCCGTGCTGGCGACGGGGCACTACGTCGCTTCGCGCGCGCTGTCTGGCGGCGGACGCGGTCTTTTCCGTGCCCGCGATGCCGAGCGCGACCAGAGCTATTTCTTGTTCGGCACCACGCGCGAGCAATTGGAGCTTCTGCGCTTCCCACTCGGCGACCGCAGCAAGACGGAGACGCGTGAGCTTGCGCGGCGCTTCGGCCTTGCCGTAGCCGACAAGCACGACAGCCAGGACATCTGCTTCGTGCCGACCGGTCACTACGCCGAAATGATCGAACGCTTGAAACCGGGCGCCGCGGAGCGAGGCGACATCGTCGATCTCGAAGGCAACGTCCTCGGCACGCATGACGGCATTATTCACTTCACTGTCGGCCAGCGCCGCGGCTTGGGTTTGTCGACGGGAGCGCCGCTCTACGTGGTGCGGCTCGACGCCGAGCGGCGCTGCGTCGTGGTGGGCCCGCGCGAAGCATTGCGCACGCGCCGCATCGCACTGCGCGAGGTGAATTGGATTGGCGAGGGCAGTCTCAACGAGATTCGCGCCGACGACGGGCGCGAGGTTTTCGTCAAGGTGCGTTCGACGCGCGTGCCGCAAGCCGGCTGGCTGCGCGCTGCGCCCGGCGGCTACGAGGTCGAGCTCGCCGACGGCGAGCACGGCGTTTCGCCGGGGCAGGCCTGCGTCTTTTATGACGCGGCCTCCGGCCAGGCGCGCGTGCTCGGCGGCGGCTTCATCAAGGCCGCCGTGGCAGCCGATGCGGCGCGTACGCGCGTAGGCAGGGCGGCAGCGGCCGTCGCCTCTTAATAGATTCCGCGATGGGGGCCGATATCGACAGGGGCAGTGTCGAGCGGGCCTATGCGCGCTGGGCACCCATCTATGACATCGTGTTCGGCGCCGTCTTTGAGCGCGGCCGGCGCGAGGCCATCGCCGCCGCAGAGCGTTTCTGCGGCCCGCAGGGCGGACGTATTCTCGAAGTCGGCGTCGGCACCGGCATTTCGCTGCCGGATTATCGCTCGGTGAACCGGATCGTCGGCTGCGATCTATCGGAGCCGATGCTGCGCAAAGCGCGGGCGCGGGTGGCCGCGCACGCGCTTGTTAACGTCGAGGCGCTCGCAGTGATGGACGCAACGCGCCTCGCTCTGGCGGATGCTTCGTTCGATGTGGTGGTGGCGCAATATGTCATCACGGCCGTGCCCGACCCGGAAGCGACGCTCGATGAATTCGCGCGCGTCACCCGGCCCGGCGGCGAGATCGTGCTGGTCAATCACATCGGCGCCGAGAACGGACCGCGCCGGGTCTTCGAGCAATGCTTTGCGCCCGTGGCGCGCCGGCTCGGCTGGCGTCCTGAATTCCCGTTCAAGCGGCTTGCCGATTGGGCCGGGCGCAACGGCAAGGCTCACCTGATCGAGCGCAGGCCAATGCCGCCGCTCGGGCATTTTGCGCTCATCCGCTTTGCGCGGGCGAATTAAGGCAGGAACCCGCCATTCTCATCGGTCGTTATCTGCAGACACTGGGAGCGGCGCCATGCTTCGTTTCATCAGCCTTATTGCTGCGGTTATTGCACTCTCGGCCTCGGCGTTGGCGCAAGCGCCCCCGCGCAGCAAACCCCCGGTGACGCCCAATGCCGAACAGAACAAGCCGGAGAATTGCACGCAGGCAACCGTGGGGCAGGGCGCCGATATCGACAGCAAGAACCGGCCCGCACAGGACAAAAACTTGAGCGATAAGCTCGCCCAATCAAACGGCGTCATCTGTCCGCCGCCGCATGTCGACCCCGGCATGCACCAGCCGGCGCCTGAACAAGGCACGATGCCTGTTATTCCGCCGCCGGGTACCCCGGGCGGCAATCAAAACGTTCAGCCGAAATGATTGCTGGGCCGCTTGCTTGACAGGTTTTGCCGCGCCTCCCTATATCCGCCGGTCCCCGGCTGCTATGGGCCGGGCCCCACGGTGGCGGGGTAGCTCAGCTGGTTAGAGCAGCGGAATCATAATCCGGAGGTCGGGGGTTCGAGTCCCTCCCCCGCTACCATCGTTGGCAACGGCCCGTGCGGGGGAAGTGCCGCGCCGGTGAGCGCGGCGAGATTGCCGGCGACCTCGAGGCGCGGCGGACCGGCTCCTTCGGCAAAAACCGTCACCGATTGCACCAGCTCACGCAGCGCGCGGGCGACCTCCTCGTTGCCTTCGACCACGCGGCGCGTGAGCGTCGCCGAGAGGTCGCGCACCTGCGCGAGATAGACCTCCATTGTCTTCGGATGCAGCGCAATCGGCGTCGCTTGCGGCAGCGCGGCAAGCGCCGCTTGCGCCGCGGCCTTGCGCCGGCGCAGCTCGGGTAGCCGTTCCGCGGCTTCCTCGGCCGACAGCGCACCCTTGCCGATCGCATCGACGATGCGCGCGATCTCGCGTTCGGCCTGGGCGGACGCGCGCTCGGCGGCGCTGCGCGCTCCGTCCGCGGCGGCGAGCCTTCGCTTGCGGGCGGCACGGTAGCTCTCGACGTAATGCGCGATCGCCGCCGGATCGGCGAGCTGGGCCTTGAGGCCATCGACCACGCGGGCCTCGATCGGCGCCAGCGCGAAGGTGCG
>Ga0070740_10004840_pt1 | contig 12936 bp, 11 predicted proteins | sample Coa_R2_FD_67286 | JGI IMG/M metagenome (GOLD analysis project Ga0070740, IMG submission 67286) | Surface soil microbial communities from Centralia Pennsylvania, which are recovering from an underground coalmine fire - Coalmine... | ecosystem: Environmental > Terrestrial > Soil > Unclassified ...
AGGCGCCCATGCGTCTGAAACCGATGCCGCCGCGCCGCGCTCGCGCGCGCTTTCGTCCCGGCGATCCGATCGTCGCGCGCAATCTCAATCCCGCCGGCCACACACGTCTGCCGCGTTACGTGCGCGGAAAGCGCGGGGTTGTCCGGCGCGATTGGGGTATATATGCCTTTCCTGACACCAACGCACACGGCGGCGGCGAGCGTCCGCAACACGTCTACTCGGTCGCGTTCAAGGCGCGCGAATTATGGGGCGCCAGCGCCGCCAGCCGCGATTGGGTTTACATCGACCTGTGGGAAGACTATCTGCAAGCCGCCGCGCCGCGATCCAGCGCTTCGGCTCGCCGCAGACGCATCGCGGCCGTCAACCGGCGCGCAAGCAAACGATGAGCGCTAACCACACGCGGGCGCCCACTGGAGCCGCGCTCAGGGTCAAAGCCCTGGAAGCGCTGCTCGAAGACAAGGGGATGGTGGACCCGGCCGCGATCGACAGGATCATCGATCTTTACGAGAACAAAATTGGCCCCCGCAACGGCGCGCGGGTCGTGGCCAAGGCGTGGACCGATGCGGCGTTTCGCAAGCGGCTGTTGGCGGACGCCACCGCGGCGGTCGCGGAACTGGGCTACGGCGGGCCCGAAGGCGGCCATCTGGTCGCGGTGGAGAACACGGCGCGCGTACACAACCTGGTCGTGTGCACGCTTTGTTCCTGCTATCCGTGGCCGGTGCTGGGCCTGCCGCCGATGTGGTACAAGAGTTTTGCCTATCGCTCGCGCGCGGTGCGCGATCCGCGCGGCTTGCTCAAGGAGTTTGGCCTGGAAATTCCCGAGCGCGTGGAAGTCCGCGTCTGGGACAGCAGCGCCGAACAGCGCTACATGGTGATTCCGCGCCGTCCGGCGGGCACCGCGGCGATGAGCGAGCAGGAGCTGGCCGCTTTGGTCACCCGCGACTCGATGATCGGCACGGCGGTAATCGCCCCGCCCTCGCACAAGGCATTTGCCCGATCATGAGGACGGCCCTGTCGTTTTCCGAACTGCTCGCCGATACCGGGGTCGACCCCGCCCGGCCCTTCGGTGCGCCGTGGGAGGCGCGCGCCTTCGCAATCGCGATGCGACTGGCGGAGTCGGGAGTCTGCACCTAGGACCAGTTCCGCCAGCATCTGATCAATGAGATCGGCAAAGCCGACAAGGCGCGTGCCCACGGATGGATTGAGCCGGGCGAGGGCTATTACACGCATTTTTTGCGCGCCCTTGAAAACCTTCTGCGCGACAAGGGCATCATCGACGAACGCGCGCTGGAGGCCAGGATGCGCGAACTCGGCAACCCCGAACCTGATTAGAAGAAACGCCCTTAACGGTGTGGTTCAGTCCGCCTTCACGTCCACATCATCGGCCCCATCACCTTTCGCACAGCGCGCAATACCGGTGGCTCTCGGCGGCGGATCCAGGTTCGACGAGCAGGCTACGCGCTCTTCATGCCCGATTTAGATGAACCAGGTGCGGAGACGTTGACATGCGAAATTTAACGTGGTTGTTCGCGGCCGCTTGCCTCCTTTTCACCAACGCAATCTTCGCCGCGCCGGCGCGATGCGACGAGTCCGCACTCGAACACAAGTTCGACGCATCCATCCGGCCCGGCGATTTGCGCGAGTGGATGAAGCTGCTTGCCGCCGAGCCAAACCAGGTCGGGTCGCCGCACAACCGGGCCAACGCCGAGCGTATTCTCGCATGGTTCAAGCAATGGGGCTGGGACGCGCACATCGAAACCCTCCAGGTGCTTTATCCCACGCCGCTTAGCGAAACGCTGGAACTACTGGGGCCCCCCAGGCCGTTTAGAGCCACTCTGCAGGAGCCGCCGATTCCGGGCGATACCAGCGCCGCCGCCACCGAGCCCGCCTTGCCCGCCTATGTCGCCTATCAGAGCGACGGCGATGTCAGTGCGCCTTTGGTGTACGTCAACTATGGAATGCAGGACGATTACAAGACCCTTCAGCGCCTGGGCGTCAGCGTTAAGGGGCGCATCGTAATCGCGCGCTATGGTTCAGGATGGCGCGGGTTGAAGCCCAAGCTCGCCCAGGAGCATGGCGCGATCGGCTGTATCATTTATTCGGATCCGTCCGAGGACGGCTACTCGGTGGATGAAACTTATCCCAATGGTCCGATGCGCCCGCCGCGCGGCATCCAGCGCGGCTCGGTCGCCGACATGACGCTTTATCCCGGCGACCCGGCGACACCTCAAGTCAGCACGGCGCAAACCGCCCGACGGTTCGAGATTGCGCAGGCCAAGACCATCGTAAAGATCCCGGTGCTGCCGATCTCGTATGCCGATGCCAGGGTGTTCATGCAGAGCCTGGGAGGACGCGCCGTGCCTCGCACATGGCGCGGCACACTGCCCATCACCTACCACGTCGGACCGAGCGCCGTCCCCGTCCATCTCGCGGTCAGGTCGGATTGGAGCCCCAAGCCAATCTACAACGTGATAGCGATGCTCAAGGGCGCCCGATGGCCCGAGCAGTGGGTGATGCGCGGCAATCACCACGACGCCTGGGTGTTCGGCGCCAGTGATCCGATGTCGGGTCAGGTGGCGCTGCTGGCCGAGGCGCGGGCGCTCGGCGCGTTGGCCGCGCAGGGATGGCGGCCCAAGCGCACGATCGTGTACGCAAGCTGGGACGCCGAGGAGCCGGGCCTGTTGGGCTCCACGCAATGGGCGCAAACGCACGCCGGCGAGCTGCGCAAAAAGGCCATACTTTACGTCAACTCAGACAGTAACGCGCGCGGCTTTCTGTACGTGGCGGGCAGTCACGATTTTCAGCATCTGGTCAACCAGGTTGCCGCCGACGTGATCGATCCCGAAACCGGCGTTTCCATCGGCCGGCGCCTGCGCGCCAAACTGCGCGTTGAGGCGCTCGAACCCGGCGCCAAAGAGCACATCAAGGAGATGGCCCGGGCCGCAGCCGATCCCAATCGCGACGTCCCCATCGAGGCTCTGGGTTCAGGCTCGGATTTTTCCGTCTTCCTCGACCATCTCGGGATACCTGCGCTGGACGTGACTTTTGCTGACGAGGGCGACAGCGCCGGCGTCTACCATTCGCGCTACGATACCTTCGAACATCACAGCCGCTTCGTCGATCCGGGCTTCGTCTATGACGCGATGCTGGCGCGTACCGCGGGACGCATCGTACTGCGCGCAGCCGATTCAGATCTCCCGGTTCAACGCGTGCAGGACTTCGCCGAGGCGGTTTCCGGCTATCTGGCCGAAGTCCGCAAACTGGCCAGTGACAGACGCGAGGAGGTCGAAACCCAGGCCGCACTGCTGCGCGATCGCGCCTTCCAACTGGCCGCCGATCCCACCAAAACCCACGGCCTGCCCACGCCGCTGGAGCGGGGACCCCACGTGGAGTTTGCCTCGCTGGAAGATGCGGTCGATCGGCTCAAGCGCAGTGCCAAAGCTTACGACGAGGCGCTGGCCAGGCACGGTCCGGCGCTCGACGCCGCGCGCCTGGCGCGCCTGCAGGCGCTGATGCTCGACATCGATCAGACTCTGGCGCCCGCCGCGGGTCTGCCCGGGCGCCCCTGGTATCGCAACCTGATCTATGCGCCCGGCCGCTTCACCGGCTACGGCGCCAAGACCCTGCCCGGTGTGCGCGAAGCGATCGAGGAACAGCGCTGGGCCGACGCCAACCGCTACGCCAGGCTTACGGCGGATGCGCTCAACGCTTACTGCGAGCGGCTCGATCAGGCCATCGCGCTGCTCACGGGCGCCCCTTCCGCCCCCGTGCACGCGTCCGCCCTGTAGCTGGCGCCCATTTCCCGTTCGACCAGCGTCTTGAGCGCCTGGCGCGCGCGATGGAGCCGCACCTTGACGGCGGTGGGCGTGATATTGAGCATCCGCGCGGTCTGTGCGGTGTCGAGGTCCTCGATATCGCGCAGCAGCAACACCACCCGATAGCGCTGCGGCAGCCTGTCCAGGCATTTGCGCACCGTCGCCCACCGTTCGCGAGCCTCCCGCGGATCGTCAAGCACGGCGGCGGCCGACACGTCATCAGCCCAATTCCCGTGTTCGTCGAAGTGCGGCAGCAGCTGCTCAAGCGGCTGTTCAAGGCGGCGCCGACGCGACCGAACCTGCATCAGCGCTGCGTTGATCGCGATGCGATGCAACCAGGTGCCGAGCGCCGCTTCGCCGGCGAAATTGCCAAGCGAGCGGAACGCCGATAAAAACGCATCCTGCACCGCGTCACGGGCGTCGGATTCGTTGTGCAGGATGCGCCGGGCGGCCGCCAGCATTCGTCCCCCGTAACGGCGCACCATCTGTTCGTACGCGCTGTGGTCGCCCGCGCGCAGGCCTGCGATGAGCGCAGCCTCCCCGCTTGCGACGCTGCGTGGCCGCCGCCCGCGCGCCTCGCGCAGCAACTCGTCGATGAAGCCCGAGCATCCCTCCAACACAAAGCCTGCGCCGCTCAACTCGGTCAGCGCGGCCGCTGCGATGCGGTCGGCGAAGACCACGCCCGACAGATCCAGAGCGGTCCCGGCGGTTAGATCCGCGCAACTCCTGCGCAACTGATCGACGGCCTGGCCACTGAGGTGCCCCTCGACGACCAGCCGCAAACCCTTGCTGCTATCGACCGTGATGCGAATCATGGCCGGTACTGCAGCAACCGCTATGCCGCGACGCCGGTTGAAAAAATAGCGCGCAACGCCGACGGTTTTTCGCTTCGATCGCGGCCGCGATGGCACGCCGCCGCGAAATATCGCGGAACTACGAAATGCCGTCGCGGCTGCGCTCGACGCCCAGCTTCTTCATGCGGCTGCGCAGCGTGCTGGGATTGAGTTTGAGAATCGCGGCGGCGCCGTTGGGTCCCTCGATGCGCCAGTTGGTATGCTTGAGCACCTCGATAATGTGTTGTTTTTCGGTGCGTGCCAGCGAGCGATCGGCGCGCTCCGCAGCGCCATTGGGCGCCATGGGCGACCCGCGATCGGCGCGCGACATCGGCCCCGAGGGTATCAATTCAGCGGGCACATCCAACTCGGGTCCGCGGCACAGAATGACCGCGCGCTCAACGACGTTTTCCAGCTCCCGGATGTTGCCGGGCCAGGCATAGGCTGCCATGCGCGCCATCGCAGCGGCCGGAATCCGCTCGATTCGGCGTCCGATCCTGGCGGCATGGCGCCTGAGAAAATAATGCACCAGCAGCGCAAGGTCTTCGATGCGCTCGCGCAGCGGCGGCATCACGATCGGAAAGACATTGAGCCGGTAGAACAGGTCGCGACGGAACTTGCCCTCGGCCATCGCCTGATTCAGATCGCGGTTGGTCGCCGCGATGACGCGCAAGTCGACCTTGACGCTGCCGCTGGCGCCGATGCGCTCGAACTCGCGCTCCTGCAGCACGCGCAACAGCTTGACCTGGACTTCGGGCGGCAGCTCGCCGATTTCGTCGAGAAACAGGGTTCCGCCGTTGGCCAGTTCGAACCGTCCGATTCGCTTGTCGATGGCGCCGGTGAATGCACCCCTTTCATGGCCGAAGAGTTCGCTTTCGATCAGCCCCGCGGGCAACGCCGCGCAATTGACCTTGATCAGCGGCCGGTCGCGGCGCGCACTGGCGGAATGGATCGCCCGTGCAATCAGTTCCTTGCCGGTTCCGGTCTCACCCAGGATCAGGACCGTGGAGTCGGTGGCCGCCACCAACCGCACCTTGTTCAGAACCGCGTTGAGCGCCGCGCTTTGCCCGACAATCTCTTCGAAGTTGTGCGCCTGCTTGATTTCCTCCTGAAGGTATTCGTTCTGAAGGCCGAGCTCCCGCAGTTCGGCTTCGGCGCGGCGCCGTTCGTCGACGTCGCGCAGAATCAGCGTGTACAGCTTGTGCGTGCCGACCTCGAAGTGCGACACGGTGGCCTCGATCGGAAACTCGCTGCCGTCCGCCCGTTTGGCCGTCAGGCCCCCCGGCGCCCACACATAAGGGCGTGCCGCACCGCCGCCAAAGGCTTGCATCGACTCCTCCAGCGCGCGGCGCAAGCCGTCGGTGAGAAAGCGATCGAGGCTGGCACCGAGCGCCTGACCGGCCGGGATTTTAAAGATGTTCTCGGCGGCCCCGTTGAAGAGCTCGATGCGATGCGATGAATCAAACGTAACAATCGCGTCCATCGCTGAATCGATCACCCGCGCCAATCGCTCCTCGCTGACCCGCAGCGCTTCCTCGGCGCGCTTGCGATCGGTGATGTCGGAAATGATGGTCTGCGCTTCGACAATTCGGCCCTCCTGATCGCGAATCGCCCGGGTTGAGACCGCGGCCCATCCCAGGCTGCCGTCGGCCAGCCGCAACGGTTGCTCGTCGTATGCCACTTCGCGGCCGCTGAGGATACCTTCGTAGCGCCGCAAAAACACCTGGCGCTCGGGCTCCGCTTGCGGGGCGAACGCCAGCGCGTTGAGCCGCCGCAACTGCGCTTCGCTGTAGCGGCTCCATTCGACAAATTTGCGGTTCCAGCGCACCAGCCGGCCGTCGCGCGTCGCCGAAACAAAAGGAACCGGGGCGCCTTCGTACAGTTCGCGGTAGCGCTGCTCGCTCAGCCGCAGCGCCCGCTCCATCCGCAGCCGTTCGATCTCGGCGCGCACGCGGGCGGCGAAGATGCGCATGACGGTGATGCCACGCGGCCCGTCTGTCATCGGCTTGTCGTCGACGATCGCGACGTGGCCGAAAACCCGCCCCTGTGCGTCGAACACCGGCACGCCGCAGTAACTCTCGGCGCCCCATTCCACCAACCCCTTGTCTTGCGGAAACAGTGCGCACAGTCCGTGCGCGTAATGCGCGATTTCGCCGTGCAGCACGCTCTCGCATGGGGTACCGGTCAGCGGCAATTCGATGTTCTCGCCGAAGTGGTCGCGCTCCCACACCGCCAGCATCTTAAAGCGCGTGCCGTCTTCGGAAAGCTGGGTGACGAAGGCGTACTGAACAGCCAGCGCCAGGGCGAGATTTTGCGCCAGCGAAGCAAAAAAACGGTCGCCGGTCTCGGCTTCAACACCCTGGGCGATAGCCCGCAGCGCGGCGTCTTCAGGCAGGAAGATCGGGGTCCTGTCGCTCATTTCAGCAACGGTGCTAGACGGTGGCTTATTTACTTAAACTTAAATCGGCTTGGAAGTCCACAGGATCCCGTCGGTGAAACCAGCGCGCCAAAGCGGCATCCAAATGGTCACCACGACCATTCAGAACGAGTGTTCGCAGCAGTCAGAAGGTGGTAGCGATGCAAGCACGCGGCGCAGCCAGAAGTTTTCATGTCCCATGGGCGGCGCTCAGCCTGTGTACGGTCCTGGTACTGACCGGCCTGCTGATGGCCACCATCGCGATCGTGACTTGCGCACCCTGAGCGATGAATCATGCGCCGATGACCTGCGCGGAATTTGTTGACCAGGTCGGCGCCCATCTCGAGGGCGATTTGACGCCCACTCAGATGGCGCTGTTCGACGCGCATCTGGCTGTCTGCCCTCGATGCCGCCGGTATCTGGCCTCCTACAAGGCGGCGGTCAGCCTGGTACGGGCCGCGATGGCGGACAGCGAGGAGCGGGGCGCGCAAAGCCTTCCCGAGGCTCTGGTCAAATCGATCATGCGCCGGCACAGGCGCCGCAAATAGTCAGCGCGGCGTGTCCGGCCGCGTCGGATTGTACGACGAGGGCGGGGCTTCGCACGGCGCGCCGCCCGCAGCCAGGCAGGTGGGCTGCCGGTTGTACTGACGGTTGTAAAGTTCGAAATAACGCCCCTGGCAAGCGTACAGCGACTCGTGGTTGCCGCGCTCCACAATCCGCCCGGCCTCGATCACCAGAATCTGGTCGGCCCGGCCGATAGTGGACAGGCGATGGGCGATTACGAAGGTCGTGCACCCGCGCATCAGCGCTTCGAGGTCCTCCTGGATCAGGGCCTCGGATTCCGAGTCGATGCTCGAGGTCGCTTCATCGAGGAGCAAGATTCTGGGATGGGCTAGTACCGCCCGCGCAATGGCGATGCGCTGGCGCTGTCCCCAGGAAAGCCTGACGCCGCGCTCGCCGACCACCGTGTCATACTTGTTGTCCAGGGCTTCGGCGAACTGCGCGACATGCGCGATGCGGCAGGCACGAAGAATCTCGTCGTATCGGGCGCCGGGCTGCGACAGCGCCACGTTTTCCGCGATCGTCCCGTCGAACAGGAAGGGATCCTGAAACACCACTCCCAGTTGGCTGCGATAGGAATCCAGCCGCACCGTGCAAAGATCGACGCCGTCCACGCTGATTGTGCCGGCGGTGGGACTGTAGAAGGCCGCGAGCAAATTTATAATGGTGGATTTTCCCGCTCCGGAAGGACCTACCAGCGCAGTTATCGTGCCCGGCCGCGCCTGGAACGAGATATCGGTCAGCACCGGTTGATTGGGCTCATACGCGAAGCACACCTTGTCAAACACCACCGTTGCGCCGATTGGCGGCAGGCACACGACACGTTTGGGATCGGCGTCTTCGGGCGGCTCGCGCAGCAGCTCGCAGGTGCGGCGCAGCCCCGCGATCGCCTCGCTGAGCTGGCTGCCGAGGCCCGCCACCTGCACCAGCGGCAACACCATCACGCCCAGGAACAAAGTGTAGGTAAATAATCCTCCGACGGTCATCGCGCCGGCCAGGATCTGCCTGCTCCCCAGCACCATCACCAGCGCGCCGACCGTGCCCAGCAAGAGCGTTGAGGAAAGGCTCATCGCCGACGTCACGGTCAGCAAGCGCAGCACATTGTCCAAAAGACGCCGCATCCCGCGGGCGAAAACCGCCTGTTCGCCGGCTTCGGCGCGGTAGCCCTTGACCACCCGAATACCGGCCAGCGACTCGGTCAGCCGGCCGGTAATTTCGGCCGTAATGCGGCTGCGCTCCTCGAACATTGGCCCGATTGCCTCCAGTCCCTTCCAAAAGGCCAGCGCAGCGGCCGCTACGCACGGAACCGTCAGCGCGGTCATCAGCGGACTGATGCGGATCAGCACCACCAGGGCAATCGCCGCGGTTAGCAGCCCACCCAGGAAGTCGATCAGGCCCGTGCCCAGCAGGTTCCGCACACCTTCAACGTCGTTCATGATGCGGCTGACCAAAGCGCCGGTTTTGGCGCAGTCGTAATAAGCAATCGGCAGGCGGCTTACGTGCGTCCGCACCCTGATGCGCAGCGCCGCCATCACCTTGAAGGCCGCTTTGGAGAGCGACTGGGTAAGCGCGAAGGCGCTTACGCCCTGGATGACGGTGGCTAAAAGAACAGCGCCGATCAGCGGCCTCAGCATCCGCGTGTTGCGCTTGCCAATGATGTCGTCGATGAGGAACCGGGCCGAGGCGGGCAAGACCAGCGCTGCGACGCGGTTGACCGCCAGCATCGCCAGCCCAAACGCCAGCAGGCCGCGGCGCGGCGCGACCAACCCCCAAATCTCCGCCGCATCGGGGCGCGCCCGGGTGGAGGTCTCGGCACTCATTCGTAGCGCACGACCGGGAGGTAGGTTTCGCAGCGATCGCGGAAGTCGGTCAGAATCCGGGTGCCGGCCTGGCACCAGCAATGGCCGGCCAACGGGTAGAGCTGTACACCGACGACCAGGGCGGCGGGAATTCCCATCGAGCGCAATATGTACCAGGCGCACAAAGCCCGTTCCTTGCACGTGCTCAGCGCCAGCCGTGCGGCGGCCCGCCGGATGCTGTCGTCCACACGGCTGATGATTTCATCCTGTTGCGATTGCGCCACGGCCGCCTGCGCGGGGCGAATCGCCTTTTGCCAAATCGCCACGGAGCGCGCCCAGCCAAACATCGCAAGGCAAGCGCGCGCCACAACCAGCAGCAGCGTGGGCTTGATTTTAGGTTTGACGCGAAGCACATCCAGCATGCGCAGCGCAGGCAGGATCGTCAGGGCGGGCCAAAGCGCGCTTCTTCGACGGCACCCATCGCGGCCGCCGCAGTCCTGGATGAGCCGCTTATCCTTAAGTTTGCCGAGCAAGGACTCAAGATCGGAGCGAACCTTGTGCGCGCTGACCTCGTAGCGCGCCGCGATCCGCGCGATGGTAGTCTCCACGCCGTCAACGAGCGTTCCCTCAAGCATCTCGGTTCCACTCGCGCTCAGGGCGTAAAACGAACCGTCAAGATCAAGCAACCGCGCCGAACCGTCATCGACTGGGAGGAAAACAACGCCCCCTGCCAGCATGTATTTTGCCGGATTAGTCATGGCGCGATACTCGGCATCGGCGCGGCTGGGCGCCATCCCGCTGCGGCACGCAATGTGTCGCGGGTGATGCGGACTGTTTCCACGGGGGGCACCATCGAAGCCCGCCAGCGCTCGGCTGTCGACAGCCATGCGATCGCCGACAGCGTCAGATCCAGCCGCATCGAACCGGCCGTCGAATGTTCAATCCCCAACGCTGTCTGACGCAAACACTGCATCAGCATCTGCCCATCAAACAGTCCCAGCTCATCAATCGCGGGCTGATTGATCAGCTTCTCAAGGGTGGGCAAGCGGCGGGCCAATCCCCTGTAATAGACCTCGTTAAAATGGCCCTTGGCACGCCGCTTACGGATCTTCTCGGGCAGGACGTCGCCCAGCGCAGAGGCCAGCAGCGGCTTGTGCGTTCCCGGTTCCTGGCGGAAGCGCACGGCGATACCTAATCCAAGGCATAGCAGGCGCGGATCGGTAAACGGATGAGCGATCGCGATGCCGCGGGGTGCGGCCAGCGACCAACGGCAGCAATCACCGACGTGGGCCTGGATCGAGGCCAAAGCCAGGGAGAGGCTGACCGGCCGGCATGACGCGTAAAGCCAGCGGAGATTTCTCAATCCCCGTTCGTAAAGGTGATGCGTGCGAGCGAAGCGCGGACGAATCCACGGCGCGATGCTGCCCTCGCCCTGATGTTTCCAGTCAACCAGGCCGCGGTTGACCAACGCGCGCATACCGCCCCGCAGGCGCATCGGCAGCAGATTGGCAACGCCGAATCGATAGAAAAGCACCCAGGGATCGACGTTGCGTGCCGCCGCCCAGCGGCTGGCGTCGCGCCACGCTGCCCACAGCCGTCCGGTGCGCAGCAGTTCGGTAATGTGAAACGGCGGAACCTCAAGCATATCGTCGCCGCCGTGTCCGGTGAGAATCGTCTGCACGCCGGCTTGTGCGGCGGTGTCGATCAGCACGCGCTCACGCGCCATGTCGAACAGGCCGGGAAACGGCTCATCGTGATCGGGCGGGTCTTCAAAGCTGTCATAGGTCAGCAGTTCGTCGCCAACAATTTTGTGGCTAACGATATCGGGCTGGTCCGCCAGTGCGGCCTCGATGTATGGAATCTCGCCGGCCAGCGTTTCCAAACGAGGGTAAACGATGGACAACGTATGCAACGGTGTCTGCCCGCTTGCGCGCAGGCAATCGCGCGCGGTCAGCGACACGGCGGTCGAATCCATCCCGCCCGACAGGCGCGAGGCGGTAAGGCCCTGGATGCGCTCGCGCACCGCGGGCCGGAAGCGTTGGGCGAATTGCCCGGCAATCTCCTCGATCTGCGCGCTGCCGGGATCCACCATCCGCTCCAGCCAGTTCCACGCGCGCAGGCATTTGACCGCGCCGGTCGCGATATGCATCTGAACAACGCATCCCGCCGCCACCCGCTGGATCGCTTCCCAGACACACTCGGGCGACGCTCTTTCCTGAATCGCCAAAGCCGGCCGCGCCAGGTATTCGGCCAGGAAGTCGAGATTGAGGCGGCGTTGCGGCAGCAGCTCAAGCAGCGGACCCATCGCAGTGCCGACCGCGAATCGGTCGGCGTGGCGGACCCAGAACAGCGGATAGCCGCCCAACGGATCGCGCGCCGCGATCAGCAGGTTACTCGCCGTGTCCCAGATAAGCAGACAAAAATCGCCTTCCAGTCGTTCCACACCGGCGTCGCCCCAGCGCCGCCAAACCGCCAGCGCCAGCGCCGCATTGCTGCAATACTCGCCCTGCGCGCCGTCGCGCCGCAAGCGGCTTAGCAACTCGTCGCGATAATACAGGCGGCCCATCAGCGCCGCGCAGCCCCCGTGGTCGGCGGCAAACGTCACCAGGGCCGAACCGTCGCCTGGACGCCGGCCGTGGAAGTTGAAATCGACGTCATCCTCCCGAGCCAGGACGGTGAATCCGACTTGCATCATCCGAGGCCACACACGCTTGAGGCAGCGCCCTTCAGCAAGCGCCAGTTATGAGCCCGGGCGCCGCGATGTTGTTAAGGTTGCGGCCAGTTGGTGTACCAATCGTTATGCAGGTCGCGATAAGGAGCACTCACCATCGGGCCCTGGAGCAAGTCGGTGGCCGCGCCGATCTCGAACAACTCGGGGCTCGTATATGCGGTCTCCGCTCTCTTTACGGGAGCCTTCGTCCCGGAATCGGCGGTCAGGTTGGATTCAGTCATCTTATGCTCTCCTATTGCTGTAAATCTGATTTGACACCAACGTACCCGTTCGTCGACTCAGTGGAGAGCAGAAAGCATGCCATCCCGGATTTGCACCTGACGTGTTCAGACGTGCACAGCCCTCTTGCGGCTGGCGCTATCGGTGACAAGCGGCTGGGTACCGTTGTCGCCCAACGCGCCACGCGCTTGAGGCCGGGGCCTCGGGGGGGCGGGTTTGCGGAAAAACCCTTCTCTGCAGCGGCTACGGATTTATCGACACTGGCTGCCGGCGACGGCCCCAGTTGCCCGGCCTATCTTCAAAGACGCCGGCGCACAGCGTGCCGCAAGCCGTGCAGCGGCCCGGGGGAGAGAGATTCCACGACGTGATCTCGTACCAATCGCGGCCGACCAGCCGGCAGCCGCAGGCGTGGCAATAGGTGCTCTGGGTCGCTTCGTCATGGATGTTGCCGGTGTAGACGTAGCGCAGGCCGGCGCTTTGTGCGAGGCGCCGCGCCACGGTCAGCGTCGCCGCCGGAGTCGGGGGCCGATCGAGCATCTTCCACTCCGGGTGGAACGCGGTG
>Ga0070740_10004842_pt1 | contig 12931 bp, 9 predicted proteins | sample Coa_R2_FD_67286 | JGI IMG/M metagenome (GOLD analysis project Ga0070740, IMG submission 67286) | Surface soil microbial communities from Centralia Pennsylvania, which are recovering from an underground coalmine fire - Coalmine... | ecosystem: Environmental > Terrestrial > Soil > Unclassified ...
GTACGATCGCGAATCCGGAAAAGTCGTGACAAGCGTATGCGATTGGGATGTAAAGACCGTCGGCGGGGCACAAGAGCAGGAGGGGCCCAAATGCACCGATGCGGATCCGGCTTCGCCCAAACGGCTGCTGGTCAGCACGGTGGGCGATGAGTTGCGGAACGCGCATCCCGATTCGAAGGTGATCGGGGTTTCCATCAAGCCACGGGCGGCCATTCTTCCGTCGGGACATCGCGCGGCCGGAGCATTCTGGCTGGATGACGTGACCGGCAATTTCATCACAAGCTCGTTCTACATGAACGAACTGCCGGCGTGGGCGGATGCATTCAACGCCCGGAAGCTTCCCGCTCAATACGTAAATCGGCCGTGGGAGGGCTTTCCGAAATGGAGCTTTCACGCGCCTGCCGGCAGCAGGATGCCGTATGCGAAGCTCGCGGCCGGGCCGTGGGGCAACGAGCTGATCGAGCAGTTTGCCGAGGCCGCGGTCACGGGAGAACAGCTTGGGCAGCGCGGGCCGACGGACCTGCTCACCGTTTCCTTTTCATCGAACGATTATGTTGGGCACGCAGTCGGGCCGGATGCGCCCGAAGTAAAAGACATGGCAATCCGGACCGACCAGCTCCTGGGGAAGCTCTTTCAGTTTCTGGATTCCAAAGTGGGTCTGAAGAATGTATTGATTGTGCTATCGGCGGATCACGGAGTGGCCACGATTCCGAGCATGGACAAGGCCGAAAAAATGCCGGGCGGATACGTAACGGAGAGCGTTGAAAAGGTTGTCGATCGCGCGCTGAGCGAGAAGTTCGGATACGCGGACTGGACGATTCCGGGCGGCGGCGAAACCAATGTCTACCTGAATCACACAGTCATCCAGAACAAAAAAATTCCCGAAGCGGAAGTTTATTCGGCGGCGCGGAACGCCTTGCTCCTCAATCCGCGGCTGCATGTCGCCCGTGTCTACACGCGGGACCAACTCGAGAATGGCGTGCCCGGCGATTTCATTGCGCGCGCCGAAATGAATGGCTTTAACCCGAAGCGCAGCGGCGACATTGCTGTTGTCCTGGAACCCGGGTACATTCCCGGACACTCCGGAACGTCCCATTTTTCGCCGTATGCCTATGACCGGCATGTACCGGTTCTCTTCATGGGTCCCGGCGTCAAACCCGGCCGGTACGATGGCACGATCCACCCGAACGATATTGCACCAACCTTAGCATCGATGCTGGACATTCAAATTCCGAGCGGATCGTCGGGCCGTGTTCTGACGGAGATGCTGGAACACTGACAAGAAAATTCAACTTTATCCGAAACACTCCTCCGATCAGGATGGTGTTACTACCGTGCGCGTCTGTCTGCCCGCCTGGCCGCTGAGCTCGCCGCCCGCAGAGATTCGTGAAATTCTTCAAACGACACTAACCGTTTGCGCTGCGTTATCTCAACAGATAGTATGCCGACAGTATGTCGAGCAACAACAATTGATAACTCTTTGATTTTGCCGGCTGGCTGGTATTGGCTTCGAATTTGCTCCCGTCCCGCGAAAGCCAACCTGGAGGGAATGGCCATGGGAAAACCGAAACCCAAAGCTTATGTATATGACCCCGAGACTAATTCGTGGGTGAAGGGCGACGTCCGGCATCTGAAAGGATATTCCGGCGAGCAATCAATGGGATTTTATTTCGGCGAACGCGGGTACTTCATTGTCGAAGGGCCAAGCGGCGCAGGAGGGCACGGCATCACGAGCCACGGCTTCGATGGCGTCGCGTTCAACCCGGAAACAAAAGACCTGATCATTTACGACAACAAAGCGTACAAGAAGCTTGGTTCGGTAAACTCCGCCTCCGCAATCGAAAGGAACCTGGAGCAGAACATGGAGGAGCTGATCGAGCGGGTCAGCAAGAGTAGTGCCGGCCGAGAGATGCCGCACTCCGGCGAAATTCTCCAGCAGTTACGGCGCGCGCTGAAGGCAGTCAAGGAAGGAAAGGGCTGGCCGAAGGGCGTTCGCCTAGCCATCTCGAACGCATCCGGAAATTCCCTGAAAATCAGCAAAAAGCTGAGCGGGGCCGGAATCAAGTGGATCAATCACAACGATCTGAGAAGCATACGGCGGGCCCGCTACACGGACCCGAACATGAAGCGAATTCTGAAAGAACTCGATGAACGCGCGGCCCGCTGGGAGAAAGAAGCGGCTGAAAAGATCACGGAACGGGAAGCTCGCCTCGTCGAAAAACGAGTTGGGAAAGCGGTAGCGGAACACGGGGCGTTGTTCGCCGAGAAGCGCTTGCCCAAAATCATCGCCAAGCTGCTATTAAACAAGTCGGCCAAAGCGGCGGCCCATCGCGCCGCAACGTTCATTCCGGTTGCCGGATGGGCGTTCGATGCAGAAGACGCGTATCACGGAGTGCAGGACATCTTCCGCGGCCATACCGCGCGCGGGCTGGCTGGTCTGGGCCTTGCGGTGGGAAGTGTCGCGGCAGATTTCCTGAACTTGGGCGATGCGGTCTCCGGCGTGGGCGGAACAGCATTGGCGATAGCGGCTCACGGCGCCATTATGGCGGGTCAGATTGGCGTGGAGATGGAGCGGGCCCAGGAAAAAATGGATGAGCTGCAAAAGGAGATTGCGGACAAAGGCCAACTCCCGCCAGATCAGAGGCTGCGCGACTATTACGATTTAGACGACGACGCGATCCGGGATCTTAAGAATGATTTCGCGAAACCGGACAATGCGCCCGAGCAGCCCCTCGATTTGCCGCCGCTACCAGAACAAGACGATTACCCGCCGCCGCCGATCCAGTTTCACCGGCCATACGATCCGCCCGAGCCGTTGATCGTGCCGCCGGTTCCCAAACCGCCTCCCTATCAGCCGCGGACGGTTCCTCAAGTGCCACGCGATTTCCCGTGTGTGTGAAGGGGAGGCCGGCGGCAAGCAGAACGATCAAGGTCGCTTAAGGCTCACTAACGCTTCCGGTTTCCCGGCCACCGGTGTATGCGGGCCGCGCCCGCGATGGCTCGGTTTCACGGAGTTCGGACGAAAAACGATATCGTTGGTTCTCTCAACAGTTCCCTTATGTTCCTACAGGCCGGATAGTCCGGACAGAGCTTCCTCGACGACCTGATTCATATTGGTAAGGCATTGATTGACGACCTGAGTCTCTTTTTGCGCGAGGGCCCAGTCTTTGGCGTCCACTGCTTCGCGGATACCGGGCAGTGTTTTCACGCCGTAACCAGTGTAAAACCCTGGCGCGTAGATTTGGTGCTTGTACCAGGAACGGTTCGGCAGACCTTCCGGACGTGTCAGGACGCGCTCAGTGCGCATGAGCAGCCGGTTGACTCTATCAGCTTCGGTTGCATCGACGGTATTCTTCATCACAACGGCCTGAAGCGCCGCATCGTACTTTTCGCCATCGGTCTTGAGAAGTTGGAGCTGTTTGCGCAACACGCTGAAGTCAAGTTTCTGGTTGCTCTTCTGCGCTTCCTTTTGAATATCGTCGAGGTAGCCGTTCACGGTATTGGCGAAATGGCCGAACTCAAAGGGAAGGATGTCCGCGCCGGCGAGACGGAGCAGCGCGGTGGCCGTGTACTGGGCGAGCGCGCGGCCATCGACAAAGGTCGTATCGGAGAAATGCGTGTACCAGTAAATGGAATCGTAAATCGAGTGATAGATTCCGCTCTTGGTCTGGCCGCCAAATCCCTCGTTCATGCTCGCGACGCCCAGATAATCCAGGAACGCTACGTAATCGGAACCGGCACCTAGCGCTCCGATGGTGAACGTAGAGCTGCGCTTGGGGGGCGCCTCTTCGTCCTGGTCCTCGCTCGGCGGCCGATGGAGCGACGCATCCACCAGATTGGTGTTCGTGCCCGGCTGTTCAACCGAGCTAGCGACCTCGGTGGCGAAGTCTTCCAGCGTATGCGATCCGCTCACGTGAATCCAGCCTTTGGCGGTACTGTCGGAATTGAAGTAAGCAATCGCTTTCTGCTTCAACTCGTCCTGATGCTTTTCGGCCCATTCGGTGGAGCCGAGCAGACCAAACTCTTCGCCATCCCAGAACGCAAGTTTGATGGAGCGCTTGGGGTGCCATCCCTGCTTCTGCAATTGCGCGAGAGAACGAGCCGTTTCGATGAGAGCAATGGTGCCCGAGACCGGATCGTCGGCCCCGTTTACCCAGGCATCATGATGATTGCCGGCGATCACCCATTCATTCGGTTGCTCGGCGCCGGGGATGGTTGCGATCACGTCATATAGCGGCTTGCTGGTCCAATCGTAATCGGTCTTCATATGCACGCGCGTTGCACCGGGGCCGGCGTGATAGGTGATCGGCAGACTGCCGCGCCAGTCACGCGGGACTAGCGGTCCGGTCAACTGTTCCAGAATCGGCTGGGCGTCTGCGTAGGAAAGCGGAAGCACGGGAATCTTCATCAAGGACTTGGCTTCCGAGATGGGCAAACGGCGGGAGCCTTTCTCCGAAGCCCAACCGGGAGAGAGTGGATCGCCGGGGTAGAGCGGCATATCCATCACGCTGCCGCGTTGCACGCCCTCCGACGGACGCATCGGGCCCTTGGTATAGACATCTCCTTCGAAGTAACCGTCCTCATGCGGATCGGAGTAAATAAGACAGGCGATTGCTCCGTGCTCCGCCGCGACTTTGGCCTTAATGCCGCGCCAGCTCTTCCCATAACGCGTGATGACGATTTTGTCTTTGACGCTGATGCCCTGCCTGGCAAGCCAATCGTAATCTTCAGGCACTCCGAAGTTCGCGTAAACGACTTCGCCGGTGACATCGCCCGAAGCGGCGTAGGCGTTGTAAGTGGGGAGCTGGTTGGCGTCGCCGCTGTCAGGATCGGCGGGAACGGCCGGCTCCTTCAATGTGGCAGTGAATGGCTTGGGGCCGACCACTTCGACCTGGCGCAATGTTGGATACGGCATGAGGGCTTCGAATTCCTCGATGTGCGCGTCGAGCCCCCAATCCTTCAACATGCCCCAGATGTATTCCGCGACGGCTTTCGAACGTGGCGAGCCGGCTTGATGCGGTTCGCTCGCCATATACTGCATGTACTGCAACAGACGGACGGGGTCAGGCACGGCTTGCGCCTGTTGCTCCAGCCGCTGTTCGTTGGGAATGTCTTTCACGAGGAACCCGCGCATGCTGGGGGTTTGGGCGTTCAGTGAAACCGGCAACGCGGCACAAAACAGTACAGAGAGTGCAGATTTCATGGGATGGCTCTTTCTAGTAGAGCATCCCGCGCAGCGCGAGAACGCAGAGCGGAGGGCTTAACAGTTTTTTACCCGCCCGGCGGTTCGAGGTCTCGTCTATATAGGTAGCTTATGCGCCACTCACGCTCCTGGGTCAAGGCCAATTTGCCAGTGTTGTTCTGGATTGCGCTCATGGCGTTGGTGTTTGCCGAAACAGTGGCACTCCGCCATCTCAGCGCCGCTAAACACGTGTTGCGGTAACTTACTATCTATCCGGCAGAAGCGAGCTTTGGCTCAGATTCGCCGGCCGGTGGAGCAGCGGCATTGTTGAAGCTGTAGCCGAAACCGCGGACCGAACGAATATAAAGGGGATTCGCGGGATCGGCTTCAATCTTCTGGCGAAGCCGCAGAATATAGACATCCACAGTACGGTCGGTAACGGCGCGATCATGTCCCCAGACCGCATCCAAGAGCTGTTCGCGGCTGAAAACCACACCGGGCCGGCTCATCAGGAATTCTAAAAGGCGAAACTCGGTGGCGGTTAACGTGAGCGGCGCTCCGTCCAGCCGGGCCTCACAACTGGTGCGGTCCAGTTCGAGAGCGCGGACTTTCAACACCCGGTTTGCATTCGTCTGGCCACGGAATTGGATTTTGATGCGCGCAATCAATTCCCGGACAAAGAACGGCTTGACGATGTAGTCGTTTGCTCCCAGCTCGAGACCGACGATGCGGTCTGTTTCGGAAGCGCGCGCCGTTAGAAAGATGACTGGAACGTGGGCCAGTTCCGGAGTCTGGCGGATGCCCTTGCAGATCTCCAGACCGTCGAAATCGGGCAGCATAATATCGAGCAGAACCAGATCCGGCCGCTCGCGCCGGCAGAGTTCTAGCGCGCCTCGTCCCGTTTGAGAACCCACGACCGCGAAACCTTCTTTTTCCAAGTTGTACTGGACCAGGGCGAAGAGATCCGCGTCGTCTTCAATGAGAGCTATTTTCCGCATATCGTTAACCGGAGTGGCTCACCAACAGAGTAACCGAGACTGCATGACAATTTGGTTACGAATGGGTTAAGCGCCCTTGACTGCGTTTTATTGGAGGCTGTGTCACGATTTGATCGCATAGGACATACTTGTGAGGAAAACGTTTGCGGCTTTTTTGTTAACCGCGCTCTCCTTCGACGGAGCCCCGAATCGGCCGGCCGATACGATCAGGTTCGGGCCGAACGGCGCGTTCCGACTGGAATATACGAGCACCAGTTTTGGACGAGAGGCTTCTGGCGTTATCGAGGTTGTGAAAGGCCGAGTGAAAAAGTACCCGCTGCCCCAAAGCAGCTTCGCAACGTACGCGAGATTACGGCCGGGCGAACTCAAGAATATGCAGATAAGCGCCAAAGACTACGAGCGTCTGGAGTGGATTGGCCCGCATCAGGTGGAGGGTTCGAGGCTTTGGTTTGGGAAACAGTTCTATGATGGCGAGGGGATGACCGGCGTGGCGCGTTTGGTTATTTTGACACAGAAACGCGTCGATACCATCTCTTCTCGCCGCCTGAAGTTGCTCCGTATGAGACGAGCGCCATTCTGGTGGAACCGGATAGCGTCTGGCTGGGACTCGACAGCTTTGTGGAGGACATCAGTGCCGTTCCAGGCGGCCTCATCCGCTGGAGCAGGACAACGCATGAGATTCGACATTACAAGCTGGAATTCGTGATCTCCGGCATCGAGCGCCGTGGCAATTCCCTTTATTTAAAGACACGCGGCGGCTACGCGATATTGCGGAACGATATTCTGCAGCGGTTTGCGCTTCGCAAAGGCTCCGATGGGAAGTTCAGAAGCGTGGCCATTCGAAAGTTTCCGCCTCAACCCTCGCTCTATTGACCGCTCAGAACCGGTAGCGACGCTTTGCATTACCTTCTCGCAAGGCCCACGTGCGCTGCCAGCAAATAATCGCCAGGCGGAGGAGCCCGAGCGCACATACGTCGCTCCGGGCACCGTGGTCTGTTGCGCCAGCGGAATCTGCGCAGCAACACTGCGGGCCAGTAAGAGACCGCAAAAGAAAAGCAGGGCGCATAGTGCCGGTCTGTGTCCGAGAACTGACACGGATGCCTCCTAGTACGTTGCTACGCCACTCTATCAGGATGTCCCTTTCCCCCCTTGCTATGCTCACGATTGCAATGCCCGGAGTGATTCTCGATGGAAAGAAAGTCAGCCAGCAGATTCAGGACGATCTGCGCCCTGTCATCCAGACGCTCTCCAGCCGGAGCCGTCCGCCGGCGCTGGGTGTCATCCTGGTGGGCGACAATCCGGCTTCGCAGATTTACGTCCGGAATAAAATCAAGACCTGTCACGAGCTAGGCATCCGGAGCGTTGACCTGACGCCGGGCGCAAGCATCGGCACGGCTGAGCTACTAGGGCTAATTGAAAACTTCAATAAAGATCCGGAAATCGATGGAATTCTGGTGCAGACGCCGCTTCCCAAGCACATCGACACCCAGCAGATCCTGCTTGCCGTCGATCCCGACAAGGATGCCGATGGGTTCCATCCGTTGAATGTCGGCAATCTGGTGGCAAACCGCCCGGCTCCTCGCGCCTGCACACCCGCCGGCATTATCGAGTTATTGAAGCGCTGCCAGATTCCGATCGCAAGCCAGCGCGCGGTTGTGGTGGGCCGCAGCGATATCGTCGGCAAGCCCATGGCTCTGATGTTGTTACACGAGAATGCAACAGTGACCATTTGCCACTCCAAAACCCGCGATCTGGCCGAAGAGTGCCGGGGGGCGGACATCCTGGTCGCTGCAATGGGAAAGGCGGCTGCTATTACACGCGAGTTCATCAAGCCGGGTGCGGTGGTGATCGATGTCGGGATGAACCGCCTTACGGACGAATCAGAAGTGAACCGGTTGTTCGGACATGATCCGACGCGCTTGGCGGCATTTCGCAAGAACGGCAGTACGCTGGTCGGTGACGTCGAACCGCTCGCTATGCAGGAACTCGCTTCCGCCTACACTCCGGTGCCGGGCGGCGTCGGTCCTTTGACGATCGCCATGCTCATGACTAATACGGTTCGTTTGGCAGAAAGGCACTTGGGCGGCGTATGTAGCGATGCTTAAAGTTGGCCTGACCGGTGGCTACGCTACGGGCAAGAGCTTTGTTGCGGGAGAACTGGAGCGGTTGGGTTGTCTGGTCATTTATGCCGACCGGCTTGGACACTCTGTCCTGCTGCCGGGCGGACCCGCTTACCAGCCCACCATAGACGCTTTCGGAACCGGGATTCTTTTGCCGGACGCTACCATCGACCGGAAAAGGCTCGCTCAGAAGGTCTTTGGTTCTCCCGAGCTGCTTCAACAATTGAACAGCTTTGTGCATCCCGCCGTATTCCAGTTGGAGCAGGAAACGATGGATGCCTGGGAGGTGCAGCACCCGCGGGGCATTGCGATCATCGAAGCCGCTATCCTGATAGAAACAGGAAGGTACAAGAACTTCGACCGGCTGATTCTGACGGCCTGCGATGTGGAGACGCAGATCGCCCGAGGGATGGGGCGAGATCATCTCAGCCGGCAGGAAGTGCTCGCGCGTTTAGCCCGTCAGATGCCACTTGAAGAAAAAAAACGCCACGCCGACTATGTAATCGACACCAGCGGACCGAAGCAGGCAACGCTTCGCCAGGTACGTTCCGTGTTCAAAGAGCTGAAGGAGTTAGCCGCAGCCGCCGAAAGATGAAACTTCGAATCCTGTTGTTCGCATTCGCATTCGTAGTTGCATTCGTTTGGTTTACTTCGCGCACCCAGTGGAGTGTTCGCGAAGTCACGGCCCCTCTGTTCCGCGCAGGAATGAAGTGGTCCGAACCCACCGCCGTACACGGCGCGGGGCTCACGCCGGAGGAGCAAAACAACATCGATATCTATAAATTCGCGCGCCTCGCGACCGTCTACATCACGAGCACAACCGTGCGCCGCGATTTCTTCTATCAACCGGTGGCTACTCAGAGTCTCGGTTCCGGTTTCTTGATCAACGAAGACGGCTTCATCCTGACCAATTACCACGTGATTTCGGGCAGCAGCCGTATCCAGGTTACGCTTTCGGATCAGAGCCAATACTATGCGCGCGCGCTCGATACTGACCGCTCGGACGATCTCGCCCTGATCAAAATCAATCCGAAAAAGAAGGCTCCGTTTTTGAAGCTCGGCGATTCCGACCATCTCCAAGTCGGCCAGAAAGTGCTGGCCATTGGCAACCCGTTTGGTTTGGAAGGAACGCTGACAGTAGGCGTGGTGAGTTCGATTGGCAGAAAAATCAATAGCGAAAGCGATCAGCAATTGGAAGGCATGATCCAAACCGATGCTGCGATCAACGGCGGCAACAGCGGCGGTCCGCTGCTCGATTCCGACGGCGTGGTGATTGGGATCAACACCGCCATTCTGGGCCAGACCAACATCGGTATCGGCTTCGCTCTGCCAATTAATCGTGCAAAGGCCCTGCTCACAGATTTCCAAGCCGGCCGCGTGACCGAGCGTCCGAAGGTTGGAATCACAACCGAATATGTGGCCGGCGATCTCGCGGAAGCTCTGGGGCTGCCGCGCCGTGGCGGTCTGCTTGTCCAGCGTGTGATTCGTGGGTCTTCCGAGTACGCGGCAGGTATCCGCGGCGCGCGCGAGATTGTGGCCATCGGCAATGTGGAGCTGGGGATCGGCGGCGATTTGATCACCGCCATCGACGGCCAGCCGGTCACGAGCGAAGATGCCCTGGTGAAGGCCATTGCTCGAAAACGCGTCGGAGATACCATCGTCCTGACGATCAACCGCAACGGCCGCACACTGAACATCCCTGTGAAGTTGCTTCGCCCGCCGGCGGATGTCGGTTGAGCGCGCGGCGCGTTGCTTCCAGCGTGCTGCCGCGGCTTTCAGATCACGGTGCGGTCTTTCGACCCGGCTGCTCTGTTGAGGACTCCACAGTTGGCGAATCTATCTCGTTTCTGAGATCAACCGGGCATTCTTTGAGGCAGATCAGCGATCACTGTCTTCGTCATCGTTGTCGCCATGATGCTCGTCGCCGTTAACGGGCGCCGTCAACCACGGATTGTAAAGAATTCCAGAACCAACATTCGAGCAGCCTTGGTTCCCCGGGCCGTCATCACACCCCCACCAGTTAGCGGTGGCATCCACCGCGCCCGTTCCCAGGTTCTGGACGCCAAAGCCATTGCCAAGTAGGTCGTTCAGGTGAAGTGACACGGACGACGGTAAATTAATGACAATGTCGGTTTGCTCGTTCCGAATTTTGTTCTTGGCGATAATCAGACCGTTCACAACAGAGTGGCCTCCGATATTTATGCCGGCCGTGCCGGGCGTGATCGCGTCCGGATCGCTGTCGGCGCCATTCCCACGGATGAAGTTGTGAACGATCTTGGTATTGTCAAAATTCATGCCCGGCACGTGCAAATGAATTGTCATGCCTGGTATCCCGTTGTTAAGCAGCACGTTGTTTGAAACAACGTTTCCGCTCATATTGGCGCCCGGAATAAATGCAAAAATTCCGACCCCGGCTCCCGCCCCGGGCACCTGGTATCCGTTGTGAATGGCGCGATTCCCATCAACCACGTTATTGAACACGCCCAGCGGAGTCCCGAATGTGACGGCTTGTGGATGTCCCGCCAAGGTGATGCCGCAATCAAAAGGATTGTCCTTGACCGTGTTCTCAGTAATCAGATTGTCGTGCGTCGAAGCGGTTTCATCGCTGAGCAGGATGCCGCCGGAATTCCCCTCGACAAAGTTATGAGCCACGATAGAGCTGACCACCCCTACCAGGTGGATGCCCTCTCCACAATCCTCACCCTCGGCCGTCTCCCAAGTTGGGAGCCCGGGACACGTCGCATCGTTGATATTCAGGCTCAAATCATTGTGCCTGACACTGTTATAGGCGAGCGTGATATCCGTCGCGTTCAGGACAAGGATGCCCTCGAAATTGGCGTTCTTCACCGTGAATCCTTTCACGGCAACACCAGTCAGGCTTGCGCCACTACCATCGACGCGAATACCATTCGCCAGGCTAGTGGCATCGATGATAACCGACCCATCCGCAATCAGGCTCAGCGATTTGGAAATCGTTACTGATTCGCGATATATTCCCGGCCCGACCTTTACGGTGTCGCCGGGTGCAGCGGCATCGACCGCCGCTTGAATGGAACTAAAGCACGCGTTTTTCGCACCGGGATGCACGCACAACATTGCAGCCGCCGCGTTTAGCCCGATACAAAATACCGCTAGGGCACTGGTACCACACACAGAGAGTGACATGGGCGTTCTGAACTCCTTTTGATCGTGAGTTGAGGCGCATCTATCGTACGCTCCTTCTGCCCCGAAGGGAACCGCTCGAAATACTTGATAAGTACTAGAGGTAACTCCTGCCCGAAAAACGCCACCACGTTCTTCCAGCCGAACTTCGCAATCAGGCCCTACGGCCGCGCCCGTTCCCAAGCCTCGAGGAAATCTTTGCCGTGAAATCGGATAGTCCGGGCATTCACGATTTCCGCTCCTGGCTGTAAAGCAGCATCCGGCGTAAGTGCGTGACGGCTGGTGTATTCGATTTTGAGGACAACTGGACCTTTCACGCGATACGGTTGAATTTTGCCGATCTTAGACATCGCGGCCGCCGCGCGCTCGTGAATGAGGCGCCGGGCGGCTTCTGCCGAAAGCGATATGCAGGCGTAATTATCAATCCCCTCCTTCACCACCGCTGTTTCGGCATCGGGATCGATTTTCTTCAGTTGCTCCGCTGCCGCGCGATCGCCGCTGAGAAAAATAACCGGCGTGCCAAACCAGCCCGCGAGAGCGGTTCTCGTCTCAATCTCGCCGACTGGCTCGCCGTTCATCAGGAGGTTCTGAATGCCGAGAGAACTGTAACTGTGGGCCATCACGCCGCCCATGGTGTTGGCCCGTGCGTGTTGCCCCACAAAGGCGACGGCGGAATAATGCCGGTCCAGAAGCATCGTCGCGGGCAGTGTTCCCATCACCAGGTGTGCCCTCGAATCGATCGTCAGCGCCGAAAGAGTTTCGCTGCCGTCGTGCCCATCCCATACGTATACATCCGTGGCGCCGCCCTCGAAAAAGCCGGCCACCGCGCTGTTAATCTCGCCTGTGAGCAGTTGCCGCATCTCGACGTTCTTCGGATCGGTCTGCTCCTGCCGGCATACGCCCGCCACCCCCTCGGCATCGGTGATCACAAACACAGTCTTCGGTTGACCGAAACTAGATAGCACAACAGCGAACGTTAATAATGCAATTTTCATCTGGAATTACCTACAGAACCCCGCGATCGTATACCTTTCCCAGAATGCCGGAGCACGGCGGAGCCTTTATAATCGCCTGCATTGTTGCAAGCTCTGCCATGATAAACAAATCGCGAACGTCAGATTACGGCTGCAATCCATCGACAACATCCGTCTTGCGGGCGATGGGGGGCGATCCGGTGCCTTTCAGGACGTGAAGTAGGCTTTAACCTACGGAACACTTCATGACAACAAAATTCGACGCAATCATCATCGGTACCGGCCAGGCCGGCCCCGGGCTCGCTGGCCGTCTCGCCAGCGCTGGAATGAGAGTCGCAGTAGTCGAGCGTGCGCGCTTCGGCGGCACCTGCGTCAACACGGGCTGTATCCCGACCAAAGCCATGGTCGCCAGCGCCTACGCCGCCCACATGGCGCGGCTCGCCGCCGAGTATGGCGTGGTCTGCGGTGCAGTCACCGTCGAGTTCAACAAAGTCC
>Ga0070740_10004848_pt1 | contig 12919 bp, 11 predicted proteins | sample Coa_R2_FD_67286 | JGI IMG/M metagenome (GOLD analysis project Ga0070740, IMG submission 67286) | Surface soil microbial communities from Centralia Pennsylvania, which are recovering from an underground coalmine fire - Coalmine... | ecosystem: Environmental > Terrestrial > Soil > Unclassified ...
GAGATTGATGATCGAGCGCCCTTGGGCGGCGAGCGCACCGGCGCGCGCCAGCACCTCGAACGCCGATTCCGTGCCGAGCAGGGTCATCCGGCCCGCCATCTGCAGCATGGATGCGGTCCCTCCCGGCGACAGGGCGCCCTCAGAGCAGGCCGGCGGTCACGTTGATCGCCAGCGCGAGGACGCCGGTGTTGAAGAAGAAGGACAGCACGCCGTGCGCCAGCGTCAAGCGGCGCATCTCGCGCGACGTCACCTGCACGTCCGAGACCTGGCAGGTCATGCCGACGACGAAGGAATAATAGAGAAAGTCCCAATAATCCGGCGGCGCGTCGCCCGGGAAATCGAGGCCGCCGCGCTCCTCGGCCTTGAGTTCGCCGGGGTCGCCGTAATAGGAATGCGCGTAGTGCATCGCAAAGGTGACGTGCGCGAGGATCCACGACGACGCGACCGCGAGCAAGGCCAGGATCACGCGCGCCGCTTCGGGTCCCGCGCCGCCCGGCGGCCGGCGCAGCACGAAGCCCAGCGCGCCCAGGCTTGCCGCCGCCGCGGCCACGATCAGCATGAAGATCACCGAGGCGCGCTCGTCGAGCGCGCGGGCGCGAGCGCGCATCCGTTGCGGCGTGGCGCCCTCGATCGCGATCAGCGTCAGGCCGAGGAAGCTCGCCACCCCAGCGACCCAGCCGATCGTGCCGCCGAGCGCGGTGCCGGCGGCGGTTTGCGCGAGCGCGAATGCCGCGATGCCGATCGCGATCGAAAGCAGGAGGCGGCGGCTGTAATAGAGGTCGCGAAGCCTCGCGAACGGCCGCACGAACGCGCTACACCGTGACCGGCGCGGTGTCCGGCTCGGCGAAGATGCCGTGCCGCGCGCCTTCGCGGAAGGGCACGGACTTGGGCAGCTCGATCGAGCAGGAGCGCACGCGCTGCGCCTTCGGATCGAGCGCGGGAATGGGCTTGCCGTCGCGGTTCGCCTTCGCCATGCGCAGGAGCCAGCGCCGCGCGAAGATGATGCCGTTGTCGGTGGTGCAGAGATTCTCGCGCGAGCGGTCGACGATCGGCCCCATGCTCTCCTGCAGCGACGCGTCCTGCATGGCGATGCCGGCGACGCCGCTATAGGTGAGGCCGGCGGCCTGGGCCGCGCGGTCGATCAGGTAGTCGTTCGACTTGTTGGCGAGCGGGATGAAGGTGCCGGGGACATAGCGCACATGGATGCCGTGCCCGGCCTGCATCGCGGCGCGCTGCTCGCGCGAGATCGGCCGGTCGGGGTGGTAGTTGATGCTCCACGACCAGCAATGCTCGTCGTCGATCGGGATCCAGGCATGGCCGCCGATCGGATGCCCGGCGCGCGGCGGGATGAGCGTGTAGAACGGCGCGATCCACGGCGTGATGCGCCAGTAGTAGCGGTCGTCGTCGGCATTGCGCCGCGCGCCGATCAGCAGGCCGCCCTCCCACTCCACGACCTCGAAATGCGGCATGCGGTCGCGTTCGTTGTACACATTGCCCTTGGCGCCCCGGAACATCGGGTCGCGATTGAGCTCGCTCGAATGCAGGAACGAGACGTGGCTCGAATCGATGCCGCCCTCCATCGCCTGCAGGTAGTTGCACTCCTGCAGCCGCTTCGAGACGTAGCGCCGCTCCGGCGGCACGAGCGTCCATTCGAGCGCAGGGAGCGGCGGCTTCAGCTCAGGCGGTCCCATGTAGGTCCAGACGAGGCCGCCATGCTCGACGCAGGGATAGGCGGCGAGCCGGATGCGCTTGCGCATGCCGGTCTCTTCCGGCTCGGAGGGAAGGTCGATGCATTGTCCGGTGACGTCGTACTTCCAGCCGTGATAGGGACAGCGCAGCCCGCCGTCCTCGCAGCGACCGAACCACAGCGACGCGCGGCGGTGCGCGCAGAACTCCTCCAGGAGCCCGATGCGGCCCGCGGTATCGCGGAAGGCGACGAGCTTCTCGCCCAGAAGCTGCACCCTGACCGGCGGGCAGTCCGGCCCCGGCAGCTCCTCGGCCAGCAGCGCCGGCAGCCAGAAGCGCCGGAACAGGTCGCCCATCGGCGTGCCCGCGTCGGTGCGGGTCAGCAGCTCGTTGTCGTCGCGCGATAGCGCCATGGCTCGCCGCCGCTCCTCCTACTTCAGCAGGAACCCGAATTTCTGCCGGCTCAGGCGCCGCAGCTCGGGCGAAGGCATGTTCACCTTGGGGAACTTGTCGCGCCAATGGAACGGCCGGCACGCGTCGATGATCGCCCGGCTGTTGGTGAAGTCGCCGCGCTCGCGCCGCTCCGGCGGGATGCGCGGATCCAAGGGCGTCGACCAGGCATTGTGGATGATGTCGATCGAGGTCGCGGGGTCCGACCGCGTCAGCATCGCCCAGATGAGCTCGTCGAGGTTCGAGGGGTCGATGTCGTCATCGACGACGATGACATAGCGGCCGGTATAGGCGCCGACATGGCACATCGCGGCGATGTGCCCCGCCTGGGTCGCGTGGCCGGGATAGCGCTGCTTGATCGAGATGCCGAGCAGCAGCCGCGCCGTGCCGGTCTCGTGCGCCCAGGCGGCGACCACGTCCGGCACGCCCGCCTTCTGGATGTTCTCGCGCAGCAGCGCCGAGCGCGTCACCGCGCGGTAGCGCGCGAGCTCGTCCGGCGGCCGCTGCGGCGGGCAGCCCAGGAGGATCGGGTTGTTGCGGTAGTAGATCGCCTTGATGTCGAGCACCGGCTCGTCGCGCACGTCCGAGGCGTAGTAGCCCGTCCACTCGCCGAACGGGCCTTCGGGCCGGACATTGCCGGGCTGCACGAAGCCCTCGATCACGATCTCGGCATTGGCCGGGAAGGGCAGGCCGGTATGCTTGCCCTTCACCACGTCCACGGGCTTCCCGCGAATGCCGCCGACGATGTCGAACTCGCTGGTGCCGTAGGGCACCTCGCTGCAGCCCATCAGGAACGCCATCGGGTCCCCGCCGGCGACGATGCAGACCGGCATCGGCTCGCCCCGCGCCATGTACTTGTCGCGCTGGATGCGGCCGTGCTTGCCCGGCGAGATGTAGAAGCCGACCGACTTCTCGTCGTGGATCATCACGCGGTAGGTGCCGCAATTGATCCAGCCTTCGTCCGGGTCGCGCGTCACGTTGAAGCTGCCGGTGCCGATATAGCGGCCGCCATCCTCCTCGTGCCATTTCGGCGTGGGGAACTTGGTGACGTCGATCGCGTCGCCTTCCATCACGTTCTCGAGGATCGGCGCGTCGTTGACATAGCGCGGCGGGATGAGCTTCAGGTCCGCCATATAGTGCTTGCGGAACTCCTCGGTCAGCTCGAGCTTGCCGAGATCGGTCGGGAAGCCCAGCGTCATGTTCTGGCGCTTGCCGCCAAAGAAATTAACCAGCACGCGGCTCCCGGGCAGCGTGCCCGGCACGTCCTCGAACAGAACGGCGGGCGCCTTCTCGTCGTGCAGGACGACCTCGGACGCCATGCCGATCTCCTCCTGCCAGGTGAGGCCCTTCACCTCGCGCAGCTCGCCGAGCTTGCGCGCCTCCTCGATCCACTCGCGCAGGTCGCGATAGGCAAGCCTGGGCTCGATGTTCGATCGGCCGCCGTCCGCTGCGCCGCGCGACCCGCCGCCGATCGGATTGGACATCGCGTCCGGTTGCTTGCCGTCGTCTGCCATGGTGTCTTCTCCTGTGGTGCGCGGGGCGCGCGCGCCGCTGCATTGAAGGCTCGGCCGGAAATCTAGCCGCTCACCCGCTCCTCGACAACAAGCGAGGGCCGGGGCATAGGTGGGCTGCTGAGAGGTATCGTCGATGGACCTGCGCGCCCAGTTCCTGCGCGAGATCGCCAAAACCCGCCTCGCTGTCGATCCCGGCCCCGCGGCCCCGGTGACGCCGGCCGATCTCGAACCGCTGCCGGAGCCGGCGCGGCGCTATCTGCGCTTCATGGGTGCGGTGGGGCGTCCGCGCGACTGGTCGTTCCGCATCGGCTTCGACGGCTTCTTCCGGCTGCGTCCGCATCAGCGCTTCTCGGCCTGCGAGGCATGGAGCTATGCGAACCGGCTGTCGCTCGCGCGCTTCTTCCGGATCCGCATGCGCCTGGGCCGCATCGTCCCGATGACCGGGCGCGACAGCTATGTGGACGGGCAGGGCCGCATGCTGATCCGGCTCGCCGATCTGTTGACCGTCGAGAACGGCACCGGAGCGGCTTATGATTCGAGCGAGCTCGTGAGCTATCTCAACGACGCGGTGCTGATCGCGCCGTCGATGCTGCTGGTCCCCGACGTCGCCTGGACCGCGGTGGACGGCCGCTCCTTCGGCGTCGCCATCACCGATCATGGCTGCACCATCGGCGGCCGCGTGATGGTCGACGAGCGCGGTGCGCCGATCGAGTTCACCACGACGGACCGCTATTACACCGATCCCGACGATCCCGCCAAGGTGCAGCGCACGCGCTGGACCACGCCGGTCGAAGGCTGGGAGGTGATCGACGGCCGCGCGATCTTCCGCCGCGCCGAGGCGCGCTGGCATCTGCCGCAAGGGCTCTTCACCTACGCCGACCTCCGCCCGATCCCCGGCTCGCTCGCCTTCAACATGCGGCCGGGGGAATAGCGATCTCCCCTACCGCCGCTCGTCGGGGTCGATGCAGATCTGTCCGTCCACCACCGCGACGGTCCAGACCCGGACCGGCTCGAAGCAAGGGGGCGCGGTCGGCGCCCCGGTGCGCAGGTCGAACCGCCCCTGGTGGAACGGGCACTCGATCTCGCAGCCGATCACCGTGCCCTCGGACAGGAAGCCCGGCCCGTGCGTGCAGGCGTCGGCGGTGACGTAATAAGCATCGCCGGCGCGGAACACGGCATAGGCGATTCCGTCGCGCTCGACCTGGCGCGGCTGATCCTCGGTTACCTCGGCGGCGGTGCACAGGGGCACCAGGGTTCCACTCATCGCGTCCGGAACGGAGTTGCGCGGGCCCCGGATCATAGCGTCGAGACACCCTCTTGCCATCGGGCGCGGTTTGGACAGAATGTCGCAAGACCCGACCGTGAGGAGACACGCGCATGGCGAAGTTCATCATCGCGCCGCATTTCCGGCTGCAGGAGTGGGTGGCGGAGGAGAAGAACTATTTCGCCGCCGAGGGGCTCGATTACGAGTTCCGCGAGACGATGGATTCCGCGCGTTCGGGCGGGCACCAGATGGGCCCGCGGGTCGGCGCCTATCAGAGCTTCGAGCAAGGCCGCACCTGCGACGTGAGCGGGGCGTGCCACTGGACGGTCAACGTCGCGGCATCGGCGGGCCACGGCAAGCTCTATGCCGACGCCTACTCGGTGTCGTGCGCCGGCGTGTTCGTGCCGCCGGAGTCGCCGATCAAGGAGCCGGCCGATCTCAAGGGCGTGCCGATCTCGGTCGGCTACCAGTCGGGCAGCCATTACTCGACGATCCAGGCGCTCGAGCAGTACATGACGCTCGACGAGATCAAGCTCTCCTTCAATGACGGGCTGCTGTTCTCGCGCCTGGAGATGCTGTTCGACCGCAAGGTGCCGGCCGCCGCGGTGTTCAGCGGACCCTACTATTTCCTCGAGCAGCTGGGCTTCCGCAAGGTGATCGACACCACCTTCATGATGGCGTCGATGATCACCGGCGATCCCGATCCCGCGGACGTGCGCAAGTATTTTGCGGCGCTGCGGCGCGCGCAGCGCGACATCGACCTGCGGCCCGAGCTCTACACCCACTACTACAAGAAGGAGTTCCCGGCGCGCTTCCATGCGATGATGGACACGCGGCGCTGGGGCCCGGGCGAGCGCATCGTGTTCGAGCCCTATACCCGGGAGGTGTTCGAGGAATCCTTCCGCTGGATCGCCGAACGCCACATCTTCCCCGAAGGCGGCATGGGCTCGGGCGACTACGCCAGCTCGGTGATCTCGCTCGCCGCCGAATAGGCCACTCCGGACGGCGCCGTGCCGGCGGGGCCGTTCCCGCTTAAGCGAGCCGCGGCGCGTAGGCGACGCTGTTGCCGCCGACCGGGCGGATCTTGTAGCCGCGGCGCTGCAGCAAGCTCACCGCCTCGGCGCGCTGGTCCGCCGGCAGGTGGCTGTGCTCGTAGATGATGAGATCGGGATGGTAGCGGTCGAAGTCGATCTGCGAGAGAATGTCGAAGTCGGCGCCCTCCGCGTCGACCAGGATCATGTCGATCTTGTCGATCGCCGCCGCCTCCGACAGGCTCTTGAAGGAAATTCCCTCGACCACCTCCTCGATCATGTAGTCCTCGATGTCGGGGATGCTGTCCTTGTGGCTGAGCACGGTGGCGCGCTCGAGCGAGCCGAGCTGGTCGTGCCATTTCGGCAGAGCGCCGGGATTGCCCCGGACGCGATAGAAGGTGAAGCGTCCGTCCTTGACGGTGATCGCCTTGTTGATGAAGGCCAGGCCGTCAACCCCGCGATAATTCGCGACGAGCCGGTCGAACAGCTCCCGGACCGGCTCGACCAGAATGCCCTGCCAGCGATAGCGCACGATGAAGCGCCGCAGGAAATCGTCGGTGACCCCGTCATGCGCGCCGATCTGTACGAAGAACACGTTGGACCGGCGCCGGGCCAGCTTCGCCAGGAAGTAATCCTCGTGCTTGCCGACGCAACGCAGCGCCGCATAGCGAAGCCGCTTCGCGGCCGCGAGCAGTGGCGGGCACAGGCCGAGCGCACCGACGATCGCGGCCCTGAGGCCGCCCGCGCCCCGAGGCCAGGGCCGCGGTTGCGGGCGTCGCTGCCTGATGGTCCATCGGGCCATGCGCGGAGCCTCGATCTTGCCGGACAGACGGGATGTTCGTGGGGGTGGTGGGGCGAGTGATCGGACTCGAACCGACGACATCCAGATCCACAATCTGGCGCTCTAACCACCTGAGCTACACTCGCCGCCGTGAGCGTGCTCGTAGCGCCTGCGACTCCGAGCGTCAAGCGCGCTTGCCGCCTGTTGCGCCGCCGGCCGCCGCGTTAGAGTGCCGCGATGCGGCTCGAGGACAACGCGTTGCTGACGCCGGCCGAAATGGCCGCCGCGGATCGCGCGGCGGTCGCCGCCGGGGTCGCCGGCGCGGCGCTCATGGAGGCGGCGGGACGCGCGGTCGCGGAGGCGGCGCGGCGGCGCTGGTCGCGCCGGCCGGTCGCGGTGCTGTGCGGCCCCGGCAACAATGGCGGCGACGGCTTCGTCGCGGCGCGGCATCTCGCGGCGGCGGGCTGGCCGGTGCGGCTCGGCCTCCTGGGCGAGCGCGCGGCGCTCCGCGGCGATGCGGCGCATCACGCGGGCCTCTGGACGGGCGCGGTCGCGCCGCTCGCGCCGGCGCTGCTCGACGGCGCGGAACTCGCGATAGACGCGATCTTCGGCGCGGGACTCGCGCGCCCGGTCGAGGGCACGGCGCGCGCGACGATCGAGGCGCTGGCGCAGCGCCGCATCCCGGTGCTCGCGGTCGACGTGCCGAGCGGCCTCGACGGCGCAACCGGCGCGGTGCTGGGCGCCGCCGCGCCCGCGGACCTCACCGTCACCTTCTTCCGCAAGAAGCCGGGCCACCTGCTGCTGCCGGGGCGCAGCCTGTGCGGCACGCTCGTCGTCGCCGAGATCGGCATCCCCGCGTCTGTCCTCGACGCGCAACCGCCGCGGACCTTCGAGGACGGGCCGCCGCTCTGGCTCGGCGTCTATCCCTGGCCGGACGCGGACAGCCACAAATACCGCCGCGGCCATGCGCTGGTGCGCGGCGGTGCGGTGATGACCGGGGCGGCGCGGCTTGCGGCGCGCGCCGCCGGGCGGATGGGCGCGGGGCTGGTGACGCTGGCCGCCCCGGTGCCGGCCTGGCCGGTCTATGCCGCCGCGCTGCTCAGCGTCATCGTGCAGCCGATGGCCGGCGAGCACGGCTTCGCCGCGCTGCTCGAGGATGCCAGGCGCAACGCGATTCTGATCGGCCCCGGCGCCGGCGCCGATGGCGCGACCCGCCGCGATGCGCTGGCGGCGCTCGCGACCCGGCGCGGCGTGGTGCTCGATGCCGATGCGCTCACGGTCTTTGCCGACGCGCCCGGGACGCTGTTCGCGGCGATCGCCGGCCCGACCGTGCTGACGCCGCACGAAGGGGAATTCGCGCGCCTCTTCGGTCCCGCCGCGGGCCGTGACAAGCTCGCCCGCGCCCGGGAGGCGGCGGCGCGAAGCGGCGCAGTGGTGCTGCTCAAGGGGGCCGACACGGTGGTGGCGGCGCCAGACGGGCGCGCGGCGGTCAACGCCAACGCGCCGCCCGAACTCGCCACCGGCGGCAGCGGCGACGTGCTCGCCGGCATGATCCTGGGCCTGCTCGCGCAGGGGCTCGATCCGTTCCGCGCCGCGGCGGCGGCGGTCTGGCTCCATGGCGAGGCGGCGCGTGCCGTGGGGCCGGGGCTGGTGGCCGACGATCTGCCGGAAGCCCTGCCGGCGGTGCTGCGCCGCCTGCGCGCCATGGCCTCCGGAAATTAACCAAACGGCGGCCGGCAGCCCTGCCGCTTTCGCACTCCAAGCGCCGCGCCGACACACATATAATGGCGTCGTCATGAGCGATCGCGCGACCACCGGGTTCCTCGACGGCGTCTTCGACCGGATCAGCCATCTGCGCACGATGTGGCGCGACATCGCCGCCTCGGCGCGCGGCGTGTGGAGCGGCGCGCCGAAGCCGGAACTCTCGGGCGACGATGTCGACCGGCTGCGGGAGCAGCTGCGCGATTGCCTCGACGGGCGCGGCGGCCAGGTCCAGGCGCGGGCGCGCGCGGCCTCGCTGGGGCGCACCTATCTCGCGCTCAACGCGGCCGGGCGCTCGCGCTTCCTGCACGTGCTCGCCGACGAGTTCGACATCGACCGGGCGGCGGTGCATTCGACCTGGGAGCGGCTGCGCCGCGCCAAGAGCGACGAGGAGCAGCGCAAGCTCGAGCGCGAGCTGCGCGCCGCGCTCGAGCCGCCGCGGATCAAGCTGCTGACGCAGTTCAACGCGCTGCCCGAGGGCGTGAAGTTCCTGGTGGACATGCGCGCGGAGCTGATGACGCTGGGGCGCACCGACCCCGCGCTCGCGGCGCTCGAGCTCGATCTCAAGGGGCTGCTCGCGAGCTGGTTCGACATCGGCTTCCTCGAGGTGAAGCGCATCACCTGGGAATCGCCGGCGGCGCTCCTGGAGAAGCTCACCCTCTACGAGGCGGTGCACGAGATCCGGAGCTGGCAGGACCTGAAGAACCGGCTCGAGGCGGACCGGCGCTGCTTCGCCTATTTCCATCCGCGGATGCCGGACGAGCCCCTGATCTTCGTCGAGGTGGCGCTGACCCAGGGCATGGCCGACAACGTGCAGATCCTGCTCGACGAGACCGCGCCGCTGGGCGATCCCGGCGCCGCCGACAGCGCGATCTTCTATTCGATCTCGAACTGCCAGCGCGGGCTCTCCGGCATCAGCTTCGGCGATTTCCTGATCAAGCGCGTGGTCGATCAGCTCGCGGCCGAACTCACGCATCTCAAGACCTATGCCACGCTGTCGCCGATGCCGGGCTTCCGGGCGTGGCTCGACAAGCGCATCGCCGAGCCGGGCAACGAGCTCCTGACGCAGGGCGAGCGGCGCATCCTCGACGCGCTGCCGCTGCCGGCGGCGGAGCGCAGCCTCGCGAAGCTGCTGGCGAGGCGGAACTGGCACGAGGACGAGGCCGTGGTGCAGGCGCTCAAGGGACCGCTCACCCGGCTCGCCGCGCGCTATGTGCTCAACGAGAAGACGCCGACCGGCCGTGCCTTCGACCCGGTCGCGCATTTCCATCTCAGCAACGGCGCGCGGGTCGAGCGCCTCAACTGGCGCGGCGACGTCTCGCCCAAGGGGATGCAGCAATCCTACGGCATGATGATCAACTATCTCTACCGCCTGCCGGAGATCGAGGAGAACCACGAGGCCTATACCGGCGAGGGCCGCGTCGCCGCCTCCGCCGCGATCACCCGACTCGCCAAAGGCTAGATCGCTGCGATTGACGGGCGAAATCGCTATGCTAAGAAGCCGCCCCGCCCGGCGGCGGGCGGCGCGTGCGGGCGGGCGTGGCGGAATTGGCAGACGCACTGGATTTAGGTTCCAGCGACGCAAGTCGTGGGGGTTCAAATCCCTCCGCCCGCACCAGCCTTCCTGCGAGCCGCATTTTCCAACGATGAGCAGCACAAGCCAATGCAGGTCACCGAGACGAGCGCCGAAGGCCTGAAGCACGAGTTCACCGTCACCGTCGCCGCCGCCGACATCGAGCGCCAGATGACGGACCGGCTCGCCGAGCTCGGCCGCCAGGTGCGCATCCCCGGCTTCCGCCCCGGCAAGATCCCGCTGAAGCTGCTGCGCCAGCGCTACGGCCGCTCGGTGATGGGCGAGGTGCTGGAGCGCGCGGTGAACGACAGCTCCACGGAGGCGATGCGCGAGCGCAACCTGCGCCCGGCGCTGCAGCCCAAGGTCGAGATCGTCTCGTTCGACGAGGGCGCGCCGCTCGAATACAAGATGGCCGTCGAGGTGCTGCCGGACATCCCCGCGACGAATTTCGCCGAGCTCAATCTCGAGAAACTCACCGTCGCCGTGCCCGACGAGGAGATCGACAAGGCGCTCGAGCGCATCGCGCACCAGCAGCGCAAGAGCGAGCCGGTGGACCGTCCGGCGGAGACGGGCGATGTCTGCGTCATCGACTTCGTGGGCTCGGTCGACGGCACGCCGTTTCCCGGCGGCAGCGCCACGGGCTATGCGCTCGAGATCGGCGCCGGGAGCTTCATCCCGGGCTTCGAGGACCAGCTCGTCGGCGCCAAGGCGGGCGAGGAGCGCACGCTCGACGTGATCTTCCCGGCGGATTACGGCAACGCCGATCTCGCCGGCAAGGCGGCGCAGTTCGCGGTCACGGTGAAGGAGGTGCGCGCGCTCGCGCCGCAACCGGTCGATGAAACGCTGGCGACGGCGCTCGGCATGGAGAATCTCGAGGAGCTGCGCACCGCGGTGCGCGAGCGCATCGCCCAGGATTATGGCCGGCTTGCGCGGCAGCGGCTGAAGCGCGATCTCCTCGACAAGCTCGCCCAACTGCACCATTTCCCGGTGCCGCAGGGGATGATCGACATCGAGTTCGACACCATATGGAAGCAGGTCGAGGAGGAGCGGAAGCAACGCGCCCAGGCCGCGGCGGCGTCCGAAACGCCGGCAGGCGAAGGCGGGGCGGCTGCGGCTCCGGCCGAGGGCGGCGCGGATGACGACACGCTCAAGGCCGAGTACCGCGCGCTGGCCGAGCGGCGGGTGCGGCTCGGGCTGATCCTCGCCGAGGTCGGGCGCGCCAACACGATCATCGTCACCCAGGATGAGATCAACCGCGCGCTCCTCGAGGAGGCGCGGCGCTATCCCGGCAAGGAGCGCGAGGTCGTCGAGTTCTACCGCAACAACCCCAACATGCTCGACGGGCTGCGCGCGCCGATCTACGAGGACAAGGTGATCGACTTCATCGTCGAGATGGCCAAGGTGACCGAGCGCGCGGTGCCGCCGTCGGAGCTGCTGACCGCCGCGGCCGCGGCCGAACAGGAGGACGCCGCAACGCCGGCGCCAGCGACCAGCGATCAAGGCCCGTCCGCTTGATCGGACGGGGGACAGGAGCACCATGAATCCGTTCGAACAATATATGAACACGCTGGTCCCGATGGTGGTCGAGCAGACCAATCGGGGCGAGCGCGCCTACGACATCTTTTCCCGCCTCCTCAAAGAGCGCATCATCTTCCTGGTCGGTCCGGTCAACGACGCCGTGGCCAGCCTGGTGTGCGCGCAGCTGCTCTTTCTGGAGTCGGAAAATCCCAACAAGGACATAGCATTCTACATCAATTCGCCGGGCGGGATCGTGACCTCGGGCCTGGCGATCTACGACACCATGCAATATATCCGTTCCGACGTCGCCACGGTCTGCATCGGCCAGGCGGCCTCGATGGGCTCGCTGCTGCTCGCGGCGGGCGCCAAGGGCAAGCGCGTCTCGCTGCCCAATTCCCGGATCATGATTCACCAGCCCTCCGGCGGGGCGCAGGGACAGGCGACCGACATCGAGATCCAAGCGCGCGAGATTCTGCAGCTCCGCGCCCGGCTCAACGAGATCTATGTCCGCCACACCGGCCAGCCGCTCGAAACCATCGCCGCCGCCGTGGAGCGCGACAAGTTCCTGTCCCCCAGCGAGGCCAAGGAGTTCGGCCTGATCGACGAGGTCATGCTGAATCGCCCGGGCCGCGACGACGAGGTGAAGGGCCGCGCCTGAGCGCCCCCACCCCTTCGCCCGATAGGCGAAACTCCGCCCCGCGTTTGCCGTTTCCCCGAGGGGCGGGGCGTGCGCCGGACGCGCCCCCGGCGCGGCTTGCCAAGGTTGGTTAAGCCCCCACATTTAACTGGTTATTGATCGTCGGGCGGTAGATATTGTTCAATTAAAGAGGTCTGCGCCGACGATCCCTCGCGGCGAGGGGACGGGAGACGAGGGGCGGGCGGGGCGGATTGCGTGACCAGGAGGGGTCACCGGTTTGGTGACGGAGAGCCCATGAGCAAGTCCAGCGGCGGCGACTCGAAGAACACCCTGTACTGCTCCTTCTGCGGCAAGAGCCAGCACGAGGTGCGGAAGCTGATCGCCGGTCCCACCGTGTTCATCTGCGATGAATGCGTCGAGCTCTGCATGGACATCATCCGTGAGGAGCACAAGACCACGCTGGTGAAGTCGCGCGACGGCGTCCCCACCCCGCGCGACATCTGCAAGGTGCTCGACGATTACGTGATCGGCCAGGACCACGCGAAGCGCGTGCTGTCGGTCGCGGTGCACAACCACTACAAGCGGCTGGCGCACGGCGCGAAGAACAACGACGTCGAGCTCGCGAAGTCGAACATCCTGCTGGTCGGGCCCACCGGATCGGGCAAGACGCTCCTGGCGCAGACCCTGGCGCGCATCATCGACGT
>Ga0070740_10004850_pt1 | contig 12917 bp, 18 predicted proteins | sample Coa_R2_FD_67286 | JGI IMG/M metagenome (GOLD analysis project Ga0070740, IMG submission 67286) | Surface soil microbial communities from Centralia Pennsylvania, which are recovering from an underground coalmine fire - Coalmine... | ecosystem: Environmental > Terrestrial > Soil > Unclassified ...
CGTCGCCGTGTAGTTGCTGGAAGCCGCCAGCGATTTGACACGCGCCGACAGGTTGAGACTGGCTTGCGTGGGCACGGCCAGGGCCAGGCCCGAGCCATTTTGCGTGATCGTCGAGCTGTTCTGATTGACCCAGCTAAATTGGCTATTATCGGGCGGATAGAGCTGAATGCCCCAGGGCGTGTAATTGAGATAGCCACTACCGTTATTGTAGAATAGGCCGAAACCATCGGTAGCCGTGTACAGGCGGCCGGCCTTGTTCTCACTGGGCAGGGAGCTGTACGAACCGACGCTGATCTGATCGAGGAAGGTTTGATCAATCGAGCGTGCGGTCATGACGTGCTTGACGGGATCGCCGGCCGTGTGACTGGCTGCCGTCGTGCCTTCCTGGCCACGCACAACCGTGCAAGTGATCAAGGGCGGCGTGCCCGGGGTCACGGCGGTGACCTTCATGATCTCGCTGCCGATCTTGATGGAAAACAAGCCATCGGTCGGGAAGGTCGAGCCATCGGTGATGTCTAGCGACGTGACACTATTGTTAATGTTGGCGTCGAGAAAGTCACTGGCATCGTTGGAGTAGCGTTCTATAGCCAATTACCTGCCCTCCCCGCGCGTCTTGTTCACGACCTCGGTATCGAGGGTGGTGTCTTGTTGAGAATCTTGTTTTTCCTCGGCCGGCGAACGGAGTTGATTGGGGTCCATATCCGGCACGCCCCGCGCGGCGGCGTTGGACGACTGCGCTTGCTGAATGCGGGCGGCGCGATCGGCATGCTCCTGCGCTGCTTTCTCGACAGCATCGTCGGGATAGCCGATGATTTCCGCCACCGTCTTGAGATCGACCGCACCCATCGCCACGTCTTGCGTCAGGATGTCCACCAAGGCCGTGCCGCCCGGCGCCGCGTCAATTTCGCCCAGGATCTTGACCATTTGTTCCGCGGTAATCTTGCGACTCAGGACTAGCTGCACAATCTGCTTGGCAATCTCTTTCTGGGCCGTGATGGACGGGGCGACGCGGATTAGCTCGACCAGGGCCAAGGCTTCGTTGCGGCGTTCCTCGTCGGTCTTGATGGCGTAGGTTTCGGGATAAAAGACCGTGGCCGGTTGACTGCCTTCATACATGGCCCAGTAGTCAGCAATCTTCCGTTCCATGTTTTCCAGTTCCAGGCCGATATAGGCCAGGCCGCTTTCTAAGGGCGACTGATCCATCGCCTTGGAATCGGCGGATTGCTGGACGGCCAGATTGGCGACGGCCAGGTGAACCAGCTGGCGAATCTCCGCCTTGATCTGGTCCTGTTTGCGCATGGACGCGGTGAGCGGCTCGCTGGAGGGGTGGATAAACTGCGGCGGCACCAAGCCCTTGGCGTAACGGCGGCCCTTGGTGGTGCCCACCGTGGCGGTACGGTCGGCCGCTTCGGTGTCCGGCCGCGCATAAGGATTCTCGGTCAGCGGGTCAAATTGCTCAGTGTAAAACGGAAAATTCGAATACAAGGCATAGGACAGATCGCTACTTTGCAAATTGAGCAAGGCAATCTGGTAATTGGCCGTGTCTTCGAGCAGACTGGCGCCGAGGTCGAGGATCACAAACGGGATGCGCGGGATGTTGAGGTCGATCACCGAATCGGGATTGCGCAACCCTTCGACATCGACCGGGCTGCCTTCGACATCGTAGAATTGCACCTTGACGTGGCCATCGGCCAGCCAGATGCGTCGATAACGAGTGACGCGGCCTTTCGGTAGACCTGTGTCTTTGTCGTATTCGAGGACATAATCTGTCAAGAGGACATTGGCAAACTCGGCGCGATTGGAGCTATCGTCATAGGTCCAGCTGCGAATGTCCTCGACGCGATAGAGATAGATATAGGGCCGCAAATCCCTAACATCGGCGAGCGTGACGCCATAAAACTGCGGATAATCCACGTAAACGCCGACGCGGCCCATGCCCAGCAGATCGGGCAGGACTTCCTTGCCAATGAAAGATTGCATGCTGGCGCCGGTTAGATCGACGCCGCCGTCTTCACCAAGAATGGCCCGTTGATAGGTCTTGGAGCCGCCCAGACGCTTGACATCACGCAGCCGGGGAAAAATCGAGTTGCGGATCTCCAGCAACGCTTCCTTGGCGAAAGACGGGTTATAGGTCAACGCCGTCCGCAACTGAAAATCGGCATCACTCTCGCGTGGAAATTGCTCCAGGTAGGTGTTGATGAAGCGCTGACCGCTCGACATGACAAAGCGATATTTGCTCCATTCTCTAATCTTGTCACTGTACTCGGGATGTTGGATCTGCGCCATCGAGATGTTAGAGAACATCACGCAACCTCCTTTACGGCACAGTACCGCCAGCCCAATCCGTGGTGATGTTTCTGTTTACCCTTGCAGCACTTGGTAACAGTCGCCGGATCGTGCCCGTCTTTCTTAGTTTCGATTGTTGCCGAGTACGATTTGATGGTCTGTCCAGTTCCCAAATCGAATGATTCCACAGGTTTTCTACCGGCAATGGCGTTTACTAAAGCTCTGGCTCTTAGTTGCTCTAACGGCGTCCGACGAATTGTTTCTCTCATGTTATTGGCGCGAATCACTCGAACAGAGTCAGAAGCTATATAACCGCTAACTCCATCGCCGCCGTCGGTGTGATTGCATAGGCAGCCAGTGCCAATATCACGACGGCCGTAGAGCTTGATGAGCATGCGCTCCTTCTCAAACGCTTGTTCTTCAGTCAGGTTTTCATACAACTTCAAGACAAGCGGACGAATTCCTTGTCGTTGCAAGCTAATGAGCTTGCTCCGAAACATTCCGCGAGTTCGGCTCTTATACAGTTGCAGATGCTGATAGCACCTGTCACCCCTTCCCTTACCTATGTAAATGGGTGTGAACTCGCCCGGAACGTAGTAGGCGTAGACGTAGAAATCGGAGTGCATAAGGCGATGAAGTGGAGTTGAACGGTAAGACGTTAGGAGATGATGTCGTGATTGGCAGCAAAGCTCAGCGCCAACGGAATAGCAATTTCCGCGTAATTGCGGGCATGCGAGTGATGATCCTCATCCTTGTCAATCTTCACATATTGCCCAACGGGATTGCCGAGCTTGTCGTTGCTGACCTTGCGCACGAGAGCCTTGAGATGCGTTTTGTATTCTTCGCCGATATCGAGCGGCAACTGGATCAAACCTTGGCGAAAGCGGCCTAAACTGGCATCGAGCCAGCTAGTACGATCGACCGTCACCAGCGGTTCGACCTCGTTGTCCTTCGATCGCTGGATCAATTTGCCCTGCACGCCTTGACCATAAAAGCACAAGCGCACGCGGCCAAAATTGCGACTGGCAAACTCCAGCGCTTTGCGGCGTTCAGGCAGCGAATCGACGACGCAGGCGTTGACCTGATAGTCGCGCAGGAGCTTGTCGAGTTCCTCGAATTGCTTGACCTTGCCCGCTTTCAAGACCTTGACGCGCACCTGCGAGTTGATGTCGGTCGTGGCGGCGCCGGTCACGAGCAGCTCATCCACTTCGTAGTGCAGCCAGCGGCTGCCGACATCGACGCCCATCGTCACGAAGTTACGGCCTTGATATCGCTCGACACTGGCGTAGCCGCCGATACAGGCGTTGATCTGTTCGTCGGTGAGCCGCGCGTCGGCCGGGATGAACGGCAGGCCCATCTTCGAGTTCCAGAACTCGCGTTCCGCCGAGGGATTGCCCTGTGCGTTGAGCCAGTACTCGGCCAGCGCCACCGGGCGACACACCTCGGCACTCGAATAGAGCTGATTGATATAGAAGCCGCGGGCGTCCCGATCGGTGCGTTCGGCAACCCAGATCCCGTTGGCCAGCCAGTCGGATTTCGTTTCGTGCGGCAGAACGGCCTGGCATTCTTTGCAGATCAGGTGACTATCTTTCACCTTGGGGTCGAAGCGGTCCTCGGCCGTAATCACGAGTGATTCAGGAAAGATCAGCTCGGTGTGCCGCGAGCAGGCCGGGCAGCGGAAAAAGAAGTGCTCCTGGGTGGTGTCCTCGAAGAGCAGGTCGATGCCGTGGCCGGGCAGGGAAGGCGTCGAGATCGCCCAGATTTTCCGCTCGTTCTGGCCGGCGGTACGCTCCATCGCCAGGGCGACGTTATCCTTGTCCATCTCGTCAACCTCGTCGAGGACGACCAGGCCGACGGGGATTGATTTCAAGCCCGAGCGGGAGCGGGCGCCGCGGATGTAGAGGTTGACGCTGCCGGCGCGCTTGTGACCGACGTTCTTCACGTCGGAAAAGATCCGCGCCAGGTGCGGGCTGAGTTCGAGAGCCGGGTCGAAGCGACCCGAGCTGAAGTCCGTCGCGTCGGGCGCCGCGGCGGGGAGGACGTACAGGCAATCGGTCCGCTTCACGTCGATGTGGAAGAACACATCGTTGAGGGCCGTCTCCGTGAAGCCGACCTGGGCGCACTTGCGGCCGACGTTGAAGTCGGCTTCGCTGTCGTGCATGCCGCGTAGCCAGGGGTGATGCTGGAAGGTCCACGGGCCGGGGAAGGGCTTGCCCATCACCCGGTACTTCAAGGCCCAGCGCGAGCAGCTTGTAACCGTTTTGCGCGAGAGGCCGGCGGCGATGCGTTCGACGAGAAGCTGGGCGAGGTCATTCATGAAGAGCGCGCTGTGATGATAGCCTGCGTAGCTTGGTCAATAATTGCTTGAGCCCAGTCGCTCACCGCTTTGGGCGTATTCTTGCCGTTGACCACACACAAGGCTGCCAGCAAGCGCGGAATGGCCAGACGATCGGTTTGTTCATCGGCAGTCAAAGAGGCGGCCACAGCAACTTGTTGATTCGCATCATAGCCATAAGGACCGAGAAAATCCGGCATGGCCGCCAGGGGTACATCATCTGGATATTGGGCGCGCCCATAGCGAATATTCGTCAGGCGTCCGTTGCTATAGCGGCCGACAATCACTTGAGTGATTCCTGATAACCTACCACATACAGATAGGCGCCGTTGCCCGAGGAGGTATTGGAGGTGACGTAGTCAATCGCTTGATTGGCATCGCAGGCACAATCGACGGTCACTTGAATGGCGGCATTAAGCAGGGCCAGCGCGGCATAGAGATTACGTGTCGTCGTGCTATCACCGCTGCCGCGTGCTCGCACATGGACTTCCAAACCAGCCGTGCCGCCAGTCACAACAGAGATACCGAGTCGCAAATAGGTTGCGGTCGGTGGCACACAACCCGAAGCGAGGACATTGGTCCAGCTGGTATTGGCGGCGTTGGCCAAAATTTGCGTGCTGTTGGTGCCACGACCGATTTCGTACTGATACCAGCGTTCCGCGCCATTGCCATACTGGAGGAAAGCGAAAAAGGCGCTGCCCGTCCACATGACGGAGCCGATGCGGCGAAAATTGCTCGTGTAACCGGAGATACCGTAAGGCGTCGTGCGCTGCGTACTGAGATAGACGCCCGTGCCAGAGTTGCCTGTCGCTAGATAGACATGCAAGGCGGCTTGCGAGGACGGTAGAGCACCGATTTGCGCCGTAGCACCACTGGCGGTCGCTGACGAATTACCCGCGAGGTTCAGCGTCGTGTCACTGGTGATCGAATTGATACGCTGAACCGTTTGGCTGGCCGCTTGAAACCAGGCATTTTCGATGATTAGCGGGGCGGCGCCGCCAGGCGAACCGCCCGGAATCGCCGTGATCGTCTGAATCACCGTGTCACTGTCTACGGAGGAAACACGAGCAAAACCTTTGGCCGGCGTGCCGATTAGATCGCCAGGACTGACCTCGCTTAAAAACTTCGTGCCCGTGCCGGTGACGGTGGTTCCCGACGTCACAATGGTGCCGGTGCCGGTCCGTGTCCCGAAGGCCGATAAAAAGCTCGTGCCGGAACCTGTGATCGTGCTATTGCTGGTGCTAGTTGTGACCGTACCGCTGATGGCCTTGCGATCCAGACCGTTAATGGCTCCCAGCGTGCTGCTGCTGATGGTGCCTGCGGAGCTCAGGGTCAGCATGGTCGCGTTGGTACTATCGCGAGCTTGTCCCGTACCGACTGTGATTGAGGTCGAGGACGTGTACGAGAGATTCAGGCCGAAAACTGTACCTTTGAGGCCCGTAATCGTCACCGCACCGGCCGAGGTCATCGTGGCATCATTGCTGACCGCTGCCGTATTGATGGCGCTGATCGGTAGCGTATCGCTGGCTTGCAGCTGTTGCAGCTGCCCTGAAACCAGCACCAAGGGTGTGCGGCTGGCCATGCCTGCTCACAGCAAGATGTAATCGAGGTCGATATCGATCATGAATTCCGTCGCTGAAATAGCTACACCGAGTTTCTGGACATAGTGGCCGGCGGTTGTCGGCGCCGTCGTCGTCATGGCGCCCGCCGTTGCATCACTTAAAAAATACACCGCACCCGCCGTCAGTCCCGATAATCCAGACAGAATGCCGCTGGTCTGATAGGTGCCGCTCGCCCCGTTGCCGATGGTGCCCGTAGCGACGGCTACAGCAGGCACCGTGGCCCCGGCGTCGGCCTTCGCTTTTTTGGCCGTGTCGGCGGCGCTGATGTAGACGATATCGCCAATGGCGTGCGAGCCGGCGTCCCCATTGGTCAGGCTGATGGTGTCATTCTCGGCGAACGGTCCTGACAGCGTGTCTCCCGACTGGAGTTGCTGCAGCTGGCCATTGACCAAAACGATCGGTTTGCGGGTTGCCATAAGGAGACCTACAGGAGGATAGAGACGGAGAGGCGCAGTTCAAGGGCCTGGTCAGAGACGCTCTCGCCGACGAGCTGGACGACTTCGCCGGGGCTAAAGGGCGGCGTCGTGGTCAGCAGGCCAGGCGTAGCAGCGAGATAATAGATACCACGCGGTGCTAGAGTCGTTGTACCCGTCACTGCCGACCAATCACTAAGGGACACGGGGCCGTCGAGCTGGGCGACTTCCGTCCCGCCCGGCGAGGCGCCGACAGTGGCCAGCCCGACGCAGTTGTGATTGTTGTCGGAAGCGTCGGCCCGGACGAAGCCGGTGCCGGAGCTGTGCATCGCCAGCGGCGTCCCGACCGAGAAGGCGACGTTGTCCTTGTTGAGACCGGGCAGCGACAGGGCGACGCCGCTGCCGCCGGGGTGGTTGAGGATGTAGTCCTCGATCGCCTTGATCTCGGCGACGCCTTGTTCCCAATCCACCTTGTCGGGGGACCGTTCCTGACTGAGACCTTGGCCTCGGCTGGCGGAGCGGCCGTCCCACGCCTCGTTCGGGAAGAACGGCACGCGTTCGGGCATGATTACTGATCCGTGAAGAAGCGAACGTTGCTGAAATCAATCGTCGTCGTCGAGGACAGCCCGTAGCATTTCACCGTGCCGCTGGAGGCAATCACCACACGCATATTCGCATCGCCGGTGCCGCCGGCATCCGGACACACGGGCAAGGCGATCGTGTTGGTGGGCCGCTTGCCCGAGGGCAGCGTGAAGATCGTCGTGCCATCCGTCAACGTGCCGGCGGTGGCCACGCCGGTGAGCATGACCTCGGTGCCACGCAGCCGGTACTTGATGGTGCCCGTCCAGGAATTGGACAGGGCGCCGACGCTAGTCCAACTGCCAGGCGACGGCACGCTACTATTGAGTTGCGTTTGCGTGGCGATGACTTCGGCAGCGAGCTGGTCCCAATCGTGACCGTCAGGACTGGCAACCGTGTTCGTTACATCATCGGCCGAGCGCGTCTTGCTCGTGCCATCCCAGACGCTGCCGGGGTATTGTGCTGGAACAAGCATACTAGTTTCTCACTTGTGAAAGCTGCGCAGCGTCTTGGCCAGATTGCAACGCTTCTGGTTGGTGGAGCTGAGATTGCCTTGCCCACAGAATTGACTGATGGTCATGCCCTTGGCCTTGGCCGCCTTGGTTAGGGCGCCAGGATGCTGAATGGCCTTGGCGATGAAGTTCTTTTTCTGAGCCATGTGTGTCTTTCCAAAAAAGTCACGGCCGACTGTCCGTCCCGATTGGTTACGGGAGACTATTGCGGGTAGTCTTGTCTTGGTCGTTTACCGCAGGCCCCGCTCCGCACTCAGAGAGCCTTCGCACCGTGACGGGATTTATTTAGGATAAGGTTTCGAGCGCGGCGCCCGCCGCAGCATCTGGCCGGTGGCCATTCAGCCGGGCAGCGGTTGCCGATTGGGTTTGAAAACGACCGGTTTAGGTGGTTTTGGGGAGCGGTTTTTGTTCGACGATGGCATGGAGAATCTCGCTGGCAATGGTATCGAGCGTGTCCTCATCCTCGATATGGTTGGCGATGATTTCCAGGATCTTGTTGCCCAGCGCCAGGGCGGCCGGTTTGTCGAGCAAGAGACCTGTCGAGGCTTCGAGGCGATGGCAACTGCTGAGAACCTTTTCAATCTTGGTGATCAGCTCGCTAACCACCATCGCATTCGCTTGCAATTCAAGGTCGGTTTGACAGCTATTGAGGCGGCGTTCCAGCAGCATGCGCAGGATGGCGATTTCCTCGCGCAAACTCATGATGGCTGGTGCCTCGACGAGTTCATCGAGGCGTGCTTGATAAGCGGTCAGGTTGTAGTTGCGGGCCGCCCGCTTTTTCTCATGGTGTTCATGGCGAGCATGCATCGGGCAGAATTCGGAACCTGCAATCGCTTTATTGCGGCACTGTCCTTGCTGGAGCGTGCCTTGGCAACGCTGCGGGTCGTTCTCATCCTCGACCTTTTGGTACTTCACAGCTTCCGCTCCGCCGCATCGAGGTGAATCGAGTCCTCATTGCGAATTGAAAAATAATAGCGAATGTCATCCCGTAACCGCGTCGGTGCCTGCTGAGCGAAGGTCAGCAAACCTTGGGTATTGCGTTGCAAGTGCGTCTGCGGACAAAAGCCATTGTTGACCAGGATTTTCCAACGGTCTTGATAGTAGCGCTGCGCCTTACGGCCGTGCCAGTAATGGAGCAAGGTCCCTGGCACACAGCCGAGATTGCGTCGCACATAGTGTTCGGCCCGCTGCTGGTAGGCATCCAGGGCTGCGGTATAGGTCGTGAGCGGTCGATAGTGCTGATGGGTGCTGGCAACCTGACCCACAAGGGCTGTGGCAAAGTGGCGATCGCCCGCGCCGAGGATACCAACTTCGAACAATCCGCCGAGCTGATCGAGCGTCTCGCGCCGCGCCGCCCAGGCAAAGCCGGGATGCCAGGTTGGACCAACCGTCGCCTCGTAGGCCGCCGCGTGAATGTCGAAATTGGCATCGTGGTAGGTCGCGGCAAAACCTTTGTTGAGATTGAAGGGCCGCTGCTGGTGATCGAGGTCGATAGCCTCGCTGAACAGCTGCACGACGGCGTAATGCTGGAGGCGGTGGACGGTCTCGCTGGCCCAGTCGTGCCGGGCGAACTTCACGTCGGCGTCGATCCAGGCCACGTAGGCGGCGTCGAGCGGCAAGCGCTGGATGATCAGGTTGAGGGCATTTTCCTTGAGCCAGAGTTCGTCGCTCGTACGTAGTTGCAAGTGCTGCGGGTTGTCCGGCTGCGTGACCTCGAAGGGTCGCTCGCCGAAGGCGATCTCGACGGTCCACAGACGGACACCAGCAGCTTGACAGTCCTTGACGAAGTTGTGATAGAGGGTGTAGCGGGTCTTGTACCGCCACGGGTTAAAGATGGCGGTCACGACAGCTAGCTTGCTCGTGAAATCCACCATCGCTACTCCTTGCGCGAACCGCGCAAAACGTCGGCTATCGTCAAGAAGTGCCGACACAAGAAAGCGGCTGCGCCGAGGGCGGTAGGGAAGTGACTCCGCTGGCGCAGCCGCATGGCTGCGATTGCTCGCAGCCGCACTTGCAGTCTGGGATGCTGCAAGGCTTCGAGAGAGGGGGCAGTTTGAGGCCGTCGGCCTTGGACCAAACCAGAATACCGACGGCCACGACGGCGAGGAGACGTTTCATGGCTTGTCCTTGTGGTCGGCCAGCTCTTGCAAAATCTGCAAGAGCAGCGGGCCGTATTTGAGGAAGAGACTCACCAAGGTCAGCCAGTTCAAGCCCAGTTTGTCGGCGGCGTCAAGAATGGGCTTGGGAAAGCCGCCTGCGGCCATAGCTTCGGTGCTGACCGGTTGCGACGCCAACAGGATCTGATGCAGAGTTTCAGGTGACATGTTTCTCGAAAAGCTCGTCAAGGATGGTGTTGAGGACGTTGCCGTGTTGCATGGCGAGGTAGCAGAGCTGCCGCCAATCGACGCCGAGCTTGCGGGCGTTTTCCAGGGTGCGCCGCTTGAAACCGGCTTCGATCAAGAGCGTCTTAGGCAACTCGGGTGCTGACAGGAGCGTCTGGATCTTGTGAAAGTCCATTGTGGACGACCGGAGGCTTGTGGGTGTCCTGCGGATCGACCGCAGGCGCGATCGGGACGAAGTGATCGGTCTGACCCTGGAAATAGCTTTGGTCCATCCAGCAGATGCCGGCCTTGCCCCAGTCCTTGCCCCAGGAATTTTGCACTTTGATATACCAGCGGCCGTTGAATTTCTTCATGCCCAGGCGTGCGCACATGCAGTGCCCACCGCCACGGCCTGATAAGGACGGCAGTATGCCGTCCTTATTTGGCGCAAAATTCCGCCCAATTTCGACGCCGAAGACGACGGGATGGCGTAGCTGAATGGCCGTGCAGATGGACTTCCAGGTCGAGACACGGTAGGCGGTATCGAGCTTGAAGCGTTGGGCTTCGACAGCGGCCTGGGTCGGCATCTGACTGGGAAAGATCAGGTTGCCTTCCGGGACAGTGCTATCCAGGCAAATGCCCTTGTTGATCAGTGCCTCCATCGCGTCGCCGACGACGGCACCCTCGTCGCGTCCGCCATTGATCAGGCTGTACAGATAATTGGCACTGAACAGGTGCGGTGTGCCGCGGGCCTGATACCAGGCCAGCTGAAAACCTGTTTCGCTACCGTGACCGACACAGGAACCGTGCCCGTTCTGGTCAAGGATGTCGAGAAAACTGTCGTCATCCTCGAATTCCTGCCACTGGCTTTCGTCCAGATCGGGATAATCGGTCGCAAAAAGCGGTAGATGGGATCGAAGCTTGCTGTCGGGCAGGGCGGCCAGGTAGCGTTTGTGGCCGCCGATGTCCAGATAAGGTAATTTTTTATCCGGACACAGCCAAATGCCATTAGTTGCCATTCTTGATCAGTTCGTTGAAAGCTTCACGGGAGGTAGGTAGCGGGACGGTTTTGAGCCATTGGCCCTTGTCATCGCAGATGATGACGGCGGGATAGGGCACGTTTTTGCCGCTGACATAGTCGTTATAGTGATTTTCGGCGGCTTTTTTGCTGTTTTTATCGGCCACATCGACGAAATGGCCGCCCTTTTCCACGCTATCCCAGTAGCTTTTGTCGCTGATTAAGTAGGCTTGGGCCGTCGTAAGCTTGGCGGGGTCGTAGACGACGATGAACCAGCGTTTGGAGGTGTTAGGTGCGGGTGTGGGCGGCGCCGACCCCGTGATGGTGACGACGCATTTGGCCAAAAACGGCTCATTTTCGACCGCCGCGATCGCGTACAAGACGTACGTGCCCGGCTTTTTGGCATAAACGACGGCGACCTTGGCGTCTTTGAGCAGCTCGCCTGGTAACAACTTGAGTTCGGCGTTGGGTGTGTACCACTTGACAATGGCGCCGGGTGTGCTGGCATGGGCGACGAGGAGATCACCGACCTCGCCGGTCAATTTCTCTTCGATTTTGAGGCCCGTATCGGCGCTGGGTAGCCACAGACACAAGGCGAGCAGGGCGGCACGCATGGGTAGACTCTTCGGGAGCAAACATCTCTCTATAACACAAATAGGATGACAGGCCGTTTTCGGTACGTCTTTTTTGTTGGCGAAGAAAAATACTTAAAAATGAGAATTTGAAATTACGATTTTGCCCACCGAATAATGGGCAGATCCCTCTGAGTTGTCTTATTTTGGTGCTCCTCGTACCACATGGGGCGGAGATTGCTCCAGTGATTGGCCTCCCGCTGCCCCTTCTCGGTGGTTAAATCGAAAAAAGCCAGCGGTACGTTATGATCAACCTGCCATTTGCCTGGACCGTTGCCATAGTTGTCCCAGGTCATACCTGGCTTAAACTGGCTTTCGATCCATACTTTGAGTTCTGCATTCGTGCAGCCAAAACTCTTGCTGACTGAGACTTGCTTCTTGATTCCCTTGCTCTTGAGGGCTTTACGCAAACGGTTGCACATAGCCTGTTTCACCCGCCAGACGGGATCATTCTTTCTTTTCCTCCTCTGATACTCCCTTTTCCATTCCTTATACATGCCGTTCGCTTTGTAATGCTTCTTCCATTTCTTCGCGGCGTCGAGACACTCTTGACACCGTTGACGGCCTGTCGAATGGGGCTTCGCGCACTGCACACATTGGCCATTAGACACGCGATCTTTCATAGCCCGTAACTGCGATCAGCACGATTTCAGGACCAAACTTCTCCCGAATGGTTCGAGCGACTTCGTAGCCGTTCATATCCGGCATCCCAATATCCATTAGGATATACTCGGGCTTGATCTGGTCAATCATGCGGAGGGCGACGGGTCCACTGTTAGCCACCCAAACCCTGTGACCAGCAAACTTGAGAATCGACGCCATGCTGTTCGCCGCATCCAGCACATCATCCACCACAAGGATGTTACGGGACACGTTGAACTTGATGCCGTTATCCTTTTTCGGCAATAGCTCGCCCTCAGTGACGGGTATGGTAAGTACGAATTCGCTCCCCTTGCCCAAACCTTCGCTGTAAGCCTGTACATTTCCGTCATGGAGTCGCATCACTTCCCGCACCAGCGTCAAGCCGATGCCAAGACCGCTCTGCGACCGATCCTTCATCTTGTCTTTCCAGGCGTGTAGCATCAAACATTAAACGCCCGTATGCCTTGGCGTTTTCATATTCCAACGTAGACCACGACTCAATCCACGCTTCTTTGCGGCTCCATGCTCTTACCTCTACCGAGCCAACAACTTTATCA